>Ga0172367_10001308_pt1 | contig 36586 bp, 5 predicted proteins | sample Lak10m_FD_114542 | JGI IMG/M metagenome (GOLD analysis project Ga0172367, IMG submission 114542) | Freshwater microbial communities from Kabuno Bay, South-Kivu, Congo - kab_022012_10m | ecosystem: Environmental > Aquatic > Freshwater > Lake | place: Democratic Republic of the Congo: South-Kivu... | reverse complement strand
CGCGCGCGCTGCGGGCTGCAACGGGTGGTGACGGCGATGATGTTGGGACGTGAGGAGTCGGTGGCCCGATCGCTGGAGTTGTATCGGATGCGGGTTTACTACCAGGGGCACGAAGAGAACGAGGCGATTCTGGAGGATGGTCGAAAATCACGCGGAGCGCTGCCTCATGATGAAGTGATCAAGGTGTTGGAGGCGAAGGGTCGGTTGCCGATGCATGAGTATCTGCGGTGTCGGGTGCGGTATTTCTGCGACGGGGCGGTGTTTGGGAGTCGAGAGTTTGTGGATGGCATTTTCAAGGCGCATCGGGATCGTTTTGGGCCGAAGCGTGAGACTGGGGCGCGGCGGTTGCGTGGCGTAGAAACGGAGTTGTTTGCGTTGCGGGATTTGCGGGTGAATGTGTTTGGGTGAGGCACCGCGGGCGGGTTGCGGGTTGCGGGTATGCCCTAAGGGCGTTGGGGTTCACCGCGGAGCACGCGGAACACGCGGAAGGGGGAGTGGTTGGGGTTTGTTTCTGCTTCTTCGGTCGACGCAGTTTCGTGTGTGTGTGTGTGGATTGGGATGGTGGAGGTGTTGGACGGGGTTGACTGTCCGCAAGTTTCAACTCGCGCCGCTCATCAGGCATGAGATTGGCAGGCTTCAGGTCCCGGTGTATCACCCCCCGCGAATGGGCATAATCCAGTGTGCCACAAAGCGGGACGATCCACTGCTTCACTTGCTCCCAGGGAAAAACACCCTTCTCCCGCTCCAGGTGAAACCGCGCTAACTGATGAAGGTTCAAGTCGTATGTTCAATGCGCAAACTCCTCTACTGAGTAGTCCTGTGGAGTCGAAAAAAAGCCGCGTTCCCTGCTACATCGAAGATATGCTCTCGTTGCCCACCCGTGGCTACAGGTACCCAAATCGATTCGTTCTCCAAACCTTTGCGTTCCAAGACTCCTCGATCCGACTCAGGCCATCGCACGCGCAGCTTAGTCGCTTCCAGACGCTCAATCCGCAATGGTCCCGGTGCCAGTGCCCCCAGCACAATCGGCTCGCCCGGCCATGGATTAAACATCGTCCGACTCAAACCCACTCCAAACCCCTGCGACTCATAACCAAGCCATCCGTAGTGGAATCCATCCGCGGCCTCAAATCGTACCCCAACCCAACTGTTCGTGGTCAATTCGCCAACCGATCCAGCAGCGACAAAACCACTTCGCCATGATCCAAAACTCACCAAGTCACTCGGATCGAAGGTTGAACCGGGCCCCACCGAGGTCGAAGTCTCACCCACCACCACGCCGGCAAGTCCTTCCCGTCGAGCGAGTGCACTCCCCTGCAAACTCACGATCCTTTCGCTGGAACTGGTATAGTCGGCGTTGATCAAGGACGACGACACCCGAACGAAATCAACCAAGCCGTCTTCGTTTAGGTCTAGGTTCTGTGCCGTGTCAACGCTCGCACTTCCAAACGACAACTGGGGTGCACCCACTGCGGACGCCTTCCGTGCCACCAAGACAGTTCCTTGCACGCCAGTCATCTGGAGCCATCCTCCCAAATCCCCATCACGAAACGCGGCATAGCCAGAGTTGCCTCCGGCCAAGAGCCCAGCCCGATTCGTGGCCCCCTCCGGACTTACGGTTTCCCGGTAGAGAACAAACCCAAAGCGGCCTTCACGCCAAACAGCTCCATTCAAGGCGGGTGGTGGTGCGGATAACGATGTTCGCTCTGGGAGCTCGACAAGCAGGTTCGTATCGCCCTCGCCTCGAACCAACCAACGCCATTCATCGTGACCCCGCACATCGATCACATATCCATGGCTGCCATCCACACGGTTGGTCCAGTTTCGCCGTCCTATGGTCACGTCGCGATCCAACGAAAACTGGGACGGAGTGAGGGTCGTGTATTGCGATGAGTAGATAATCGAGGACGTAAGATCGTCCGGGGCCTTGCTTCCGACGGCAAGTGGGGCGTCCGGCACCGGGTTCCACGCCAAGTCGGTTAGGAGCCAAATCCCGTTCGTCTTCACAAATAAAACCCACCCCGCATGCTGCCCATCCTGCCCTGTAGTCACCACGCCCAGAAAAAAGGCGCTGTTGGTCGTCCCCCACAGGGTTGGAACCAACTCTGAATTGAGTCGATCCTCAATCCGAAACCGGCCCATGCCACGCTGCAACGATGTCAATGTCGGCCGGTTCGCACGTGGATCCACGACCATCCCAACGGGCGCTTCGCCGATCTCGTACACCGGTCGCGTTCCCCCAAACGCAGAACGGTTTGTCCGAATGGTGCCCACAAAAAACGTTCCCGGGGCCGGTTCCAATGCAAGACGATGGTAGTTTAAGGAAATCGCCACCTTCTCATGGGTGTATCTCAGGTCGATTCGTCCATCTTCCCCAAGGTCAATGTTCGTGAGGATACTTCGTGAAAAGGGAACCACTCCGCCATAAGGCTCGAAGTGCCCCGGAGAAACGAAGGTCTGCCCTTGCAGCCGACCCGCCAAGGCAAAGTTCAGTAATACCACACAGCAAACCACACCGAACCAAAGGGGTCGCGACGCACGCATCATCCTGAGGATTTCATCAGATCGAGCAACGAAAACAACCGGATTCAACCCGATGCATCTAGGCCTTTGGTTCTACCCAAGCGCTAAAGTCCGGGGGATTCTCGCAGAACCCGATAGAATCTGACCGCTGTCACCCCGCTCTCCACGTCCTTGAATTCTAGGCTCGCCGAGACAGCGTTCGTGCTCAACACCGTTCGCCACGCCACGAGGTTGGGTGAGGTTTGAATCACGTATCGAGCACCCAATACCGCCGGTATCGTAAAGGCGGCAATTCCCGCTTCCATCCGAGGAGGCGGGAGGGCGATCGCGATCACCGGAAGCGAAAGTTGATACGTTAACCGCACCACCCCCGTTCTCCCCCCCACACCATCCACAGCCACATAATAAGTCTGCCCCGCCTTCACCGGTACCCGCAGCCGACTTGTCCTCCCATCCGGTCCGCTATCGTTGTCGCATGCCAGCAGCGTAAGGCCCTCAAATCCTTGGTCGGGCGGCCCGGTGTAAACCCCCACCAAAGTGTCAAAATTACTGCCTTCGGTGCTCACCAGAAGCACTCCGTCCGATGGGGCTACATAGGTCTGCCATTGGGACGCACCGCCCAGAAGACCACACATTTCAGGCTCACCTACCTCCACGGATGCCCCGAAGGTGCTGAACACCTGGGTTCCTCGAAAGCCCGACGCCGCAGCGGCCGCAGTACGCCCAAACCCACCACCACCACCCATCAACCCCTGCGCCGAGGGTCCGTTCGCGATCAACGCCGCGTCAAACGACTTGTCCGTCACCGTCGATCGTGGTTCGGTGCTCAGTACGAGTTGCGCATGGCTCGACTTCTCCCCTTTCTCGTTCGCCACCACAACCTCATACCGCCCCACGTTGGAAACACCTACTGGATCGACCAACAACTCCGAGGAGGTCTCAGCGGGAAGTAAACTCCCGTTGAAATACCAACGGTAGGTCGAGACGTTCAAAGCCACTACATTCAGAATCACACGTTCACCCTCCCGGGTCACTACATCTGCCAACTGTGCAATGATTTCGATCGCCTGGCCCCGACCCTCCTGAAATACCCACGAAAAGTGGATCGACCCCACCGCCCCCGCACGCCCATCAATGGCCACATAGTAAACCTGTCCCAACCGTGCGTTGAACTGCAGCACGCTCGTAAAGGCATCCCCCCCATCATCATCCGAATCGATCGTTTCAACACGCCCTAAGATCCCGGGATTGGTCGAAGGCCGATACACCGCCAAAAGGGTGTCGAACGAACTACCTCGCGTCGAAAGTCTCATCGTCCCGTCCGCAGGAGCCGTCCATCTCACCCATACCGAATGCCCGCCCACCTTTCCCGCGTGCAACGGCTCAAGCTCTTCGCGGGTCGCCCCACGATTGTGCGTTTGTCCCGAACCTCGTTGTTCCCGCAACCCACTCACAACCGTCACCCCCGATGGCAAAAGCGGAGCCGCCGCGAATGCATCGCTCGTCAACAGCGTCTCCGCTCGCACCTCCACGTTCGCCGATTCGCTTCGAATGGGTAGTCCAGTGTCCTCCCGCGCAATCAGCACATCATAAACACCCGCGTCCTCGCTCTCGACAATCTCACGGGTCAAAACAGGCGAAGTCTCCCCCTCGATCGGTCGCCCCCCCTTGCGCCATTGATAACTCAACACACCAGGCCCCTCTTCCACTCGCACCCCCAGTCGCAGTCTCTCCCCAGCCGACAGAGTCTGGGATTGAGGATGCGCCAAAATCCGTGGCGGTGCCAGCACCGTGACCGTCAGCCCTGCTCCCCCCACTCCGCCCGCATTCCGCGCTTCCAATCGGTATCGACCTGCCGACCCCACGCTCGCCACCGGCACGATCAGTTCAGAACCGGTCTCCCCTTTCAATTCCGCTCCATCCCGGCTCCATTGATAGGCCACCGGCTTCGAGCCTCCAACCCACCGCGAGCGCAGCGCAAGCGGTTGTCCCGCGACAACGACCTCCCCAGGTTCTGCGACCAACTCCACAACCGGAGGCCTGGCCTTCACACTGACCACAACCGGAAACTCTGCGGTCCCTCCATCCCCATCCGTCACTCTCAACAGCACTTCCGCCTCACCTGTGCTGTTCAACTTGGGAATCACGCGAAGACCGATCCCCTCAGCGTCCGAAACCATCTCTACATCCCCAGGACCAACAACCACCGGACTCGCAGGGGCCGGGCCTGGGAAAATGAGTTCACGCCGCAGTAACGCCCTCGGCGTCTCGGCATCCTCCAATCGAAACCGAACCAAATCACTCTGGGTGTTCTCAAAAATCTCCAGGCGTCCAGAGGCTAAGCCAGAGATCAGCGCGATGGTCGGACGACGGCTGACCACAACCCCCACACGATAGCTCGCCGACTCCCCCGCCCCATTCGCGAGCGTCAGTTCCACTTCGCCAAAACCCGCACTTCCCTTAAGCGCCGTCACCTCCAGGTTCCTCACCGCACCTTCGCTCGGTCGCAGTGAAATCGCCGAGTCCGGAAAAAGCGTGGAAGCAAGTGATCGAGCGGTAAGACTCAGTCCTGCACTGCCCACCGCTGTTCCATCACCCAAGACAACCCGCATAGGAGCACTCACGCCTCCCTCAACCACCGTCATCGTCAACCCATCCGGAAACGTAAGCAAAGGTCCAACAGGCCGAGCACGCACCGTCAACTCGAACTCGCTCGGCAAGGACTCCGCACCTTCAGCATCGCGCGCCACTACACGAATCACCGCGTGGCCTTGAATCTCCTTCCTCGGCTCCAACTCCAACCACCATCCTGTTCCTTCTCGACTTAAACGGATAATCCCAGGCGAAAGAAATAGTCCCGAAGGATCTCCATCACCAGGTCTCACCGCTGCATCCACACGGAACTGCTCCGAATCCGAATCCACATCCCGAATCACCACCGGAAGCCGCAATACACCATTCACATCCATGACGCGCGCATCCAGCGAGGACACAACAGGGGGTTGGTTCACCGGCCGAACCAGGACTGGGATCGTTCGACCGACCTTCCCACCGTCCAAGTCCTCCACAACCACGTTCACCGTCGCAGCGCCGTTCCGGCCCGCAGCCGGTTTCAGACGAATCGCTCCTAGTCCCGAATCCCACACCAATGAGCCCGAAGGAAACAAGACTTCGTTGTCGCTGCTCAGCGACACCCGAAGCTGGTTCAACGGGGTCTCGAGATCTCCGATGCTTAGCTTCACCGGCCCGATCTGCCCATTCTCGTCTCCAACCTGGGCATCAATCACCGCAAGCGTAGGCAAATCATTCACAGGCTTCACCACAACCCGGATCAAAGCAGTGGTCTCAAGCCCTTGGCTATCACGCGCCGTCACCCGGATCGTCGCTTCCCCAAACCGGTTCGGAGCCGGAACCATCCGAAGCTGCCGCGCATTCGCACGCCCCAATAAAGGCTCCAGGCTCACGCGTCCTTCCGGAAACAAACCCAAATCCGTCGCGACAACTCCCATCTGCAACAGGCCCACTGGTGTCGTGTCGTCTCCAAAGATGAGGATCGGGGCCGTCCCGGGGCGGTCCGTAGTCGCCATCACAGTGGGCTCGTCCTCCCTCAAGGTCCATTCGGCCGGAGCTTGAATGCTAGGACCCAGGTTCGGTGTCGTCACCTTCACCACAAAATCACCAACGGCACGGCCGCCGTCCCCATCCACCACAGTCACGGCCACCCTACTCGTCCCCACCCTCCCCGCCGCCGCACGGACTGTCATCGTCCACCGACCCGCTACGAAGAAGAACCGAACATCTCCAGGATCAATTACCCCAAGGGCCTCCGGGCTAACCTCGAACCGCAAGCCTGACGCCAAGGTCTCCGTGTCCACTGCCTGGATTTCGATCGGCACCGATGTTTGCCCCGCAACGAACTCGAGGTCGCGTAATCCAGAAAGGATCGGAAGGTCGTTCACGGGACGAACCGTTACTTTGAGCTCCACACGCGTCTGCAACACGCCGTCGGAAACGACCATCGTAACCAATCCACTGCCGCTTCGGTCGGAGGCTGGACTCAAAGTCAAAACCCGCCCGGCCTCCCCAGTGACCGGCTCTGAAAGCAACAGGGACGACAACAATTCCGGGTTTGTCGTGGAAACCGAAATCTTCAGCGCATCATGCGGTGAATCGCTATCTGAAATCCCGAATCCCACGCGCACTATCGAGTCCTCATCCATTACAATCTGCGTCTGACGCGGATCATCCAGCCGCAAAACCGGCGCGACCGGAGGTGCCGCCACGCGCACCTGAAACCGTGCGATCGCTTCAAGACCACCCTCATCGATAACCCGCACACTCACGTGCGCGGTCCCGAAGGCGTCGTGAGAGGGGTGCAGAAGCACACGAGTCCGATCCGGAGAAACCGTGATGGAATTCGCCGGAAACAGATTCGTGTTGTCCGAGACAACCTCGAATCCTAAGTCGGCCAACGGCGTCTCTCGATCACTCGTCGATATCGGCACCTCGATCGGAGTGTTCGCCGCCCCGGTCACGTCCGCGATACTCCCAAGCGAGGGCGGTGTGTTGGGCTTCGGGAGGATGTTCACTCCAAAGGCCACCCGTGCAAAACCACCATCAGCATCCGTCACCTGAACCTCCAAGACACTCGTCCCCGTGCGCCCAGCAATCGGTTCAATCCTCAGCACGTTGCCCGTAACTCGAACCTCGGACACTGGAACGAGCGCCACGTTCGATGAAGAATCTATCGACACTTTCAAATCCGGAACCCGAGTTTCGATGTCTCCGACCTCCAGGACAACCTCCGGAAGTTCCGTACCAACCTCCGCAATAATATCCTTAGGAGCTACGATCGTTGGAAGATCATTCACCGACTCGACCGACCACACGACCGTTTGGCTCACCACTCGGGCACCGTCCCCACCCCTGCGATCGCGAATCGTAAGGGTGATCGGAACCTCCCCAAACTGGTTCACACTCGGTGTCAAAACGACCCTACGTCCGCTCGTGCCAAACGCAGGCAACGCCGCATCCAGTGTGGTTTGTGCAAGGATCCGCTCATCCCCAGATCGAGCGGTTACTTGTAAGTCCGATGGCGAACTCTCCACATCCTGGACCTGAAACTCAAATGTCAAGGGCGCATCCTCCAGGCTCGAGTATCGGGGTAGCAACCCGAGCAGGGTCGGTGCTGTGTTGGGACGCGGCTCAACCGCCACAAATAGGGAAACGTTCTTAACGATCACTCCGTCCGTGACAGCGATCGACGCAACAATCGAACCCAAATCAGCGTCAGTTGGCTTCCAGTTGACGACGCCCGCTTCGTCGATAAGAAGCCCGGCGGGGCCCGAAGTTTTGGAAAACCTCAACGGTTGCGCGGGAATATCCGGATCGGTCGCGTTGACCCTCACGCTCATCATCTCCCCCACAAACACCGTCTGCCGCGCAGTCAACTCCACAACCGGGGGTTCGTTAGTTTCATCGACCGCCACCTCGAACGTGATCTCGGTCGCGTCGACACCGTCAGCCACTCGCGCGGTCACCAGAAACGTTCCTCCCCCATGCAATTCCCCAGGCGTCCACGTCATGGTTCCGTCAAAGCCAATAGATAATCCCTCAGGGCCGCTCGTTTTTGAGAACACAAGCCCCTGCTCTGGAGAATCTGGGTCCGTGGCCGACAACCGATACCTGTAAGGAACTCGCTCTGTCGCACGCTCAAGTTGCGGGGTCACGAACTGGGGAGCGCGGTTCTCCTCGTTCACGATGATCTCAAGGCGCTGTTGAGCCGTCACCACCCCATCCGTCACCGAAGCGATCGCCGTAAACCGAGCGCCCCCATCGGATTCACCGGGAACCCAGCGAAGCAGACCGGACGCGCTGATCGTCAACCCGCTGGGGCCAAGAACCAGTCCATACGAAAGGGGTTGCGAAGGAGAATCATCATCCCGGGCATGCAGTTGAAACGTGAGGGGGGATCCCTCGATCGTCGACAACAGAGCCGAGGACTCAAATCGAGGGGCTTGATTGCTTTCCTCCACATTGAGAACGATACTCCGCTCGACACGGGATAGTCCGTCGCTGACAGCCACCCGAACCTCCACCAAAGTTCCTCCGTCCGCCTCCCCTGGAACCCATTGCAATAAACCCGCGCGGCTCACCGAAAGCTCACTCGGGCCGCTGAGCTTCTCGAAGGTCAGGCTCTGCACCGGCAAATCCGAATCCGACCCAGACAACTGCATCACCAGAGGAGAGGCTTCTTCAACCCGCGGAATGGAGGGCACCGACAAAACCGGTTCAGAGTTCACCTCTGCGACCGAGACCTCGAGCCGTGTTTGTGTCGAGAGCAAACCGTCAGAAATCGCGACAACGACCTCCTGCTTCTGCCCTCCGTCCGCTTCACCCGGTGTCCACTGCAGCAGGCCGCTCTCGCTGACCACCAAATCAACCGGTCCAGAAACCTTTGAAAACCGCAGGGTTTGGGCCGGCAAATCGGGGTCGACCGCCGTCAGTTGTGAGCGCAGCTCCACATGCTCAAACGCGGAGATAACACCAGAAGAGGCGAAACTCGGCGGATGGTTGACGGTCAGAACCAAATCACTCACAACCCCGATCTGCTCCGCGTCAAAGCCTTGGAGGAAAGCCTCCACTGCCGCTGACACTCGGACCGATCCAGCCACCAGTTCCGGTGGGGCTGAAAACGTCGCAGTCAAAAGCACACCGCTCTGGAAGAATACCCCCTCCGTCAGCGTCAGATCGGTAACGTTCGAGAACCCCACGTCCACCGCACCTTCGGCGTTCCCTCGCCCGGAATACGTGCTCGCAGCGACGATCACCGGCAACGCGTTCCGTAGCGGTTTTGAATCATCCTCAATCGTTCCGTTGAGAAATGGAGCCGACCACGCGTAACTTTCGTAACGAAGCCCCGGAACCGAAAACAGCAGGCGAAACTGCGCCAAATCAATCTGGCTCCCAGCACTGGATTCCAGCACCACCTCAACCGGAAACGTGTCACCCACGTTGACGACCCTCGTGGAAACGTTCCCCGAAAGCACCCTCACGTTGTACGCCGCCATCCCCACTCCAGGGATTCCCACAGCCGAGAGCAAAAACACCCAAAATCTCAACACGCGGTGCAGGCGGAAAAACATACTCAGATCTTAGAGTTCAGCCCACTGAAAAGAACCGAGCGGGGCGATGGGAGCTCCTCAATATCCAGCGCCACAAACGGGCTCATCGAAAGCTCGAATAGAGCACCGCTAAGCAGCTGGATGGAGGCCGACGCCGGAACGAAGCTCACCAACCCAATCGGCCCAAACTCGAACGGGGTCTCCCGTCTGAGACTCTGGAACGCGATCTCAGGCGGTGCCGATGTCGTATTCCGTAAACGGGTCACCGCTGTCGGCAATTCAAGGCCTCGCACATCGCCACCACGCCGACCCAGAACCTGACCCAGATCCGTGGAGTCGATGGCTCCATCCAAATTCACATCTCCCCTCTTCTGCCGGTCGTATACCAAGGGCACTGTGGACGGAGCGCGGAGGCTCCGAACGTTCGCAAGGTCAATGTTGTCCACTCGCCCGTCACCGTTTACGTCGCCTGAGAGATTGCTAAACCCACGAGCCCGATCCCCGGATAGTTCCACCCCTTCAGAATCGCGAACTCCTGTGATCTGAATCAGAAAGCGAGCCTGATCCGGCAACGCTTCAGCAAAACTCAGCCGCGCCGTCCTCCCGTCGGAAGACACCTCTGTCGAGATGGTAACCCCCTGCAAATCGATCGGCAGCCCGTCACCACCCGTGGCTCCCAGGTAAAGGTTCTCGGGAACGAGCGTCTCCGGATCAATCGCATGGCTAAACTCAACTTCCAGCACACGCACACCCCCAAGGCGACCCTCCACGAAGGAGTGATCTTCTGCGAGCTCCAAAGCCGTGTCATACGTGGTCTCGTCACTTACCGATCGCCAGTGCTGCACCTGAAGACGAGTGTCGAGCCTGAATGAGATCGAACGTTCTCCCACACCATCATGCACAGTGAGGCTAAGGTTGGCCACTCCACCCACACTCCCCGTGGTCAAAACCAGAGTTCGTTGTCGGCCAACTCCTTGCACAACGGCTCGCGACGCATCCAACACATCTCCATTGTCCGAGCGCAGGGTCACGTTCAACTGCGCCAAGTCCGTATCCGCGTCATCTACCAGGAACGGGATCGTAAGTGTGCTATTCACCGTGGCAAACCGATTCTCTACTCCCTGAATCCAAGGAAGGACGTTACCTCCGCTCACCTCCGCATCCAGCAACTCGCGCAGGAGTCCCTCACCCGTAAACCGCTCCAGCAAAGTCTCCGTTGCAATCTCGCCATTCATCCACGCTTCGATCGCCGGTCGGGTCTGAAGCTGGGTCACCGACTTAAAGCGAGCAAACGCAACCAGAGGTTTGTCGATTGTTTCTCCAAGGAGTTGCATAACCCGAGTGTTCTTCGCTGCGATCACGCTCGACACCGCCGCTACCTCCCCCTCACTTGCCTCAAGACCTGCCAGCCCCGAGGCCAGGCCGACCACTCGCCGCAAGAATGCAACGTCAGCAAGACTGATGAAAGCCTCGACCCCACGAATCGAACCCCCACCATCCGTGTCATATCCTCTCGAATCCAGTAGGAAAGCGTCCGCCAAACCAAGATACAAACCCTGCTCGTCCGTCTCCAAATCCTCCAACCCACCCACTCCCAACCGAGCCAACGCCAACTGAAATATCTCGTACGCGATCGCATCGGACACATGCACTTGCGCCGCAAGCGGATCAATTCCCGGGTCTAACGCTTCCAACAACGCACTCGCATCCAACAACAGGTTCGTCACCTGAGTCGAATATCCCAGGGCCGTGGTCGCCTCCTCAAGATTCACCAGAGGATCCACATTGTTCATGTCGATATGCGGCGGAATTCCCAAGGCTCGATTGATGAGTAGTTCCGCTTCGTCCGGATTTACATCCCACCATGCCACCATCGACACCTTCAGGTTGCTCAACGGATTCGCCGCCAGACTAACGCCATTGCCAAAACCCAACCCCAGCTGGCGGATGATCAACTCGTTGTCTACTTGAGCGTGAGGATCTCGCCCTCCACGAACCACGAATACACCTTCCTTCGCATCCAGTTTCCCATTCTTGTTCTGATCAAACACCGCGAACGGACCCAGTTGATTGCTTTCTTCTCCAGGCGCGAAACTGTAATAACCACTCGAAGTCGCACGAACCGATACCTCCCCGCTATCCAACAGACCGTTTCGATTCGCATCAAAAAACACCAGCTCGGGACGGTCGATAGGGGTGTAGCCACGAAGTTGCATGCCCTCGAGATTCAGGCCCAAGTTCACCCGGTTCGTGGTTTTATCGTTTCCTCCCAACACCCGGAATACGCCTTCCTCAGGCTCCAAAATCGAGTTGCGGTTCGTATCAAAAGGTGCCAACTGCCCCAACACCTTCTCAATGTCCGCCATCGGTCGTGGCTCAAAATCAAACCAACCTGTGCCGTCGGTCGTCGTCCATGCCTCGCCCGAATCCAATGCAAGATCCCCATCCAAATCCAAGAACACCCTCGCATCCGCTAATCGCGTGCTGCCAAAGCCCAGCACAATGTCCACTCGGGTTGCCAACAGGTTCGATGCTCCCGTCTCCACGTCTTTGCCACCGACGATTACCAGTTTTCCCTCGTCCGCATCCAACTCTCCGTTTCGGTTCGCGTCAAAGGCTTTCAGCACACCCAAAAGATAATCCAGATCCTGTTCCGTGAACTCCCGATTTGCCGAACCTTCCGGCTCGAAGTAATACCAACCATCTTCGTCCGTCATCGTCCAAAGTTCGTCCGCATCCAGAACATCGTTGCGATTGGCGTCGAAATACACCCGACCCTCAGCAACCAGAAGAAAACCACTGCCAAGCGTCTCCTCTGGCACGAAGCCCTCGGTGTTCACCAACCCCGACTCAATGAAGTGGCCACCCTCAACTCTGAGGTGCCCTTCCCCGGACGTCAGCAGCCCGTCGTTGTTCGAATCAAATCTCAACAACGCCCCGTAGCGCCAAACAGGGTCCTCAATGTAGAACACGCCATCCGCGTCCGTGATGGTCCGAAGTTCTCCCCCATCCGCTATGCCATTCAGGTTCGCGTCAAAAAACACATCAGCCCCTGCGAAGTCCGTAAAGTCGAAGTCCCGCACAACCGAGAGCTCAAACCCACCTAATTGCGCTTCTCCAGTCTCAATGTGGGTTCCCCCAACCAACATCAACCGGCCTTCCTGCGGGTCGATGACGCCGTTCTGATCCCGGTCATATCGGACCAAGACCCCATACGCCTCAGTCGGATCTTGCAGATAATAAAAGCCATCGGAATCCGTCACCGCTGTCAATTCCCCACTATCAAGAACACCGTTCAGGTTCGCATCCATGAAGACCGTGGCTCTTGCGTAGGATACAAAACCAAAGTCTGACATCTCCAACTCCACAAGCTCCGAGTTCGCCGTGTCCGTCTCGATATCTCGCCCTCCAAATAGTCGAAGAACTCCCTCGTCGCGACCGATCTGCCCATCCCCATTCCGGTCATACCGCGCAAGGGCTCCTAAAACATCAAATTGCTCGTCAAACTCCTCACCGAAAATCAACGAATAAAAGTCGTAGTCGCCCGTTTCATCCGACTCAACAGAGTATTCATCATCATCCAGTCGTCCGTTTCGGTTGGCATCCAAAAACAGGACCGCGTTGCCGAAGGGTGCGAAATCGCTGAGTCCGTAGTCGATCAGCCGAGAAACCTGCTCGTTAGGCTCACCAGTCTCAACGTCCTCACCCCCTTCGATAAGCAGCCAGCCTTCGTCCTCGCTCAGGATCGAATCGCCATCCAAGTCGAAGGCATCAAACGTATCCAAATTGAACCCGTCCACCTGCGGAGGCGCTCCATCCCCAGGAACCAAGACGAAGTTTCCGTCTTTATCCTGCACCACCGCCGGATCCCCAGGATTGATCGATCCGTTCAGGTTCTTCGTGAAACTCAAAGTGCTCCCATCCAACTGGCTGGCCCAAACTTGGAAACCACCGGAAAAGGAGAAATTGACGTTCATGCTCGCACCAATGAACTTCGAGTGCGGGAAATAAACGTTGGGAAGTGGCCACCAGCGCCACTCTGCGCGTCCTAAATCCGGCACCCAAACACCCGCACTCACGCTCGCCGTAAAGCGACCATCCGCGCCAATCGCTGCACCAAAATACCCCGAACCACCAACGAAGTTGCCCACGATCCAAATCCCGCCCCATGCCCAAGCGCTAACGTAGGCACTAAAATGACTATGTCCAGCGTTCACCCACAAGGTCCCAGATGCCCCCAAATTACCATCGCCAATCGAAAACCATTGCTCACTCCAAACATTGAACTCCAATCGAGAGTTGATCCAACCGTTCAGATTCCCCACCAAGCTTGAGTTGCCGAACATCATCAGCGAGCCACTCAGCCCAGCCGTCACAATGTTCCCCTCAAACGTCAAACTCATCGTAACGTTCAACGCCGTCAACGGAACGTTCGGAATCTGGAAGTAAGGCATCGTGACGTTAATCCGGAACGGGTTCATGCGCAGGTTGATCTCCTGGTCCACCATCGCAATAGCGTAGGTACCAAAGAACCCCGACTGATACAACCCACCCACGATCCTCGCGGTGAAATTCGTACCCGTGGCCTTCACAAACAGGCGACTCCTGAAATCGATCGGAAGCCCTATACCCACCGCAAAGTCTGCCGAACCTTCCAAGGCCAATCCATCCCTTGACGAAATGCTCCCCAACAGCTGGATGCTAACCATCGTTCCCACGTTCAATACCAACGGATCCGACCGATCGACGCTGACCGAGATCTCGCTGCCGTTGAGCAGAAACTCAACCGTGCCTCCTACCGTAAACCCTCCCAAGGCGAACGAGAGTCGTAGCGAAACTCGCGACGTAAAATCAACGCTGACCGCGATAGATGGGAGTTGATACACGTTCTGGTCGAGAATCCAAAGGCTACCTGAAATCGATCCCGTGAATACTCCGTCGCGAATCTGAATACGCCCACCGCCCTCCAATGCGATCGTAGCCCGAGCGCCCAAATTCACCGAGAAAAACCCACCTATCTCATAGCTCCGCGTAGCTGTGTCATAACCCCCAAACACACCAATACTGATCCCTCCCAATACCACCGTGCTCGACAAACTCCCAGCCAGGGAGCGATCGGTGCCGATACTCAGCGTGTAATCAACTGTGAGATTCGCAAGCGGGCCAACCGACAGCACAGCCCTCGAGGAGATGCTGAACCGACCGTCAAAACCTCGCACCGAGATCGCCTGATTCCACACCTCCGCGTTGAGTAGGGAAATCCGCGCCAGAATAGAACCGCTGAATGCGCCACTCGAGATGCTGAAATCCAGTCGACCACTCAACGTCGCGAGTCCTGCCACACCCAGGTTCATGTCGCCAAAGCCTCTGAACTCATAGGCCCCCAAGACCGTGTCATACCAACCGTTAAAACCAACGTCGTAAAGCCCCCCAAACAAGATCCCCTGCGCTTGGATCACCTCAACCCGCACGGCTGTCGACCCAGCATTGGTCGGTACAGCCTTCACCCGCAAACTGCCCTGGCCCGAGATCAGTCCCGGAACATTCACTGATGTCAGCATGACCGCCTCAAAGTACCCACTCGCTCCGTCAACCTGCGCAGAAAAACCACCAGGGGCCTGCTGCCCCAGGAGAACCAGTGACCCTGCGAAAGAACCAAAGAAGACCCCGTTCGAGATCTGAAACGACATCGTCCCATGGACCCCTGCTAAAGCATCATATCCGAAGTCTGCTACGGCCTGGCCACTGACAGACCACTCCCGGGTTGTCGTATTGATCACGCCGGAAACTGACCCGTGGAAGAGTCGGAACAACACTGCCTCGCCCGCTATGCGCACCACAAGTCCGGACGACGTCGCCTCAATGCGAACATTCGTGTTGATTCGCACCTCGCCCCAATTAAAGCCCACGCCCGGATCAGTGGTGAAAGTGCCTCCAAGAATCGGCACAGACCACCCTTCCTTCACCAATTGATTGAGAATGTAGACGTTGGCAGAAAAGTTCACCGACCATCCAAAGTTGTTGATGGAGGCCGACAGTGTACCCTCCATCGATGCCAACTCACGCAACCCAAGGATATATGCGACAGCCCCGTTGAAGCTAAACTCCCCATTCGATCGAAGGAATCCCGAAACACTCACGACACGTAGTCCAAAGATAGAAACACTGAGGGGGTTGCTGCTCGGCACCTCAATCTGCAACAAGCCTCCCGAAACACCGACCGAAACCGTGCCCGTCAAATCAAAACCAGCGAGCCCTAAGTGAGCGTTGGTGACCACAACCTGAAGGGTATTCGGACCGACACCAAAGACGGCCCGTTGGGTGTTGTTCACCTGAAACTCCATCACCCCGCTCAACGACATGAAAGACGTCTGGATCACCTGGTTCGCCAGCGCAAACCGACCCGCGATTCCGTCCGTAAACACGCCAAAGTCCGCAACCGCTCCCAACCGCGCCCCGAAGAAGCTCACCCCACCGTCTGCGTGCACAACAATTTGATCTGGCCGCACCGAAATGCTGAAGCTCCCATCCAGGCTCAAGAGGCTGTGGCTGCCAAAGGTGATAGAGCCTGACGCCATCACTCGCGCATACACTCCTGCTTCCAAGGTGATCCCGGCAAGTGCAGCAGCTCGGTTTGTCGTGTTCACCTGTACCTCAAACGAACCGCGCATGGTGAACCCAAGACTCTCCCAGCCCACCGCCTGAGTCGCCGACAACACCGCCACTAATCCGTCTACCGAAATCTGCATCCCTCCCCGCGTGTCATAACTCGCCAAGCTTCTCCCCCCCACCTTCAAGTCCAACCGCGCAACAGCCTCCACAGAAATCAGTCCCGAACGTGCCACAAATCGGAAGTTCCCATACAGTTCCAAGCCACCCACGCTGAGTAGTCCCGTGCCCTGTACTCGCACATACGGACCAGCCTCCAGCTTGACACCACCTAAAACCCACTCCCGCCTCGTCAGGTTCGCCTCGAGTCGGAAGCTCGCAAAGGCACCCGCACCAGTCGAAGCCCCTCCCAACATCTGCAACGTTCGTCCATTCCCCGATGCATCATAGACCACCCCCTCAATCGTCGGATCAAAGTTCCAGCTGGCGATCAACCCAGCCTGCGCCCCTCGAAGTGAACGCGTCATATACTGCTCAACCTGCGCCTGCGTCCGAACCCCAGACCATACTCGCACCTCGTCCAACGACCCTTGAAATTGCTCTCCCCATACCCCACGTCCCACCACCATCCCGCCTACCCCAGCGAAATCCGCGCTCGCGGTGTCCCGAGCGATCAGGCCTCCATCCATGTAGATGCGCCGATCGTTCGTCCTCGAATCGTAGGTCACCGCCCAATGATGCCACCCCAAATCGGTCCCCACGTTCACGTTGAGATCATTGAGATAGAAACCAGCCGAAAACACCCCTCCTCGAAACCCAACAAACAGGGCCTGGTTCATCCCAGGCAAACCCATCCCCAAAACCAGCTCGTGACGATTCGCGTCCTCGCGCTTCGCCCAAAACTCGAGGCTAAACGACTGGTTTCCTAAAGGCAAAGGCTCCGCCGCCAAACCAAAATCATCCGCACCATCGAAGATTCCCCGAGCCCCAAGTCGTCCCAATACACTCGAATCGACAACAAAGGCAGACTTCGCCCCGTTGCGATACTGCGCCATCCGGTCCGCGCCCGAACCATCCGGAATCAGCACGCCCACGTCGTCAAAACCATAAGACGCCAACAGCCCAGGTGCCGAACCGCCGACCCGCTGCCCCATCATGGACCGAAGCTCAGCCTCGCTCCTCGCTGTGTTCCAAACCCGCACCTCATCCATCGCTCCTCGAAATGTCGGGTCCGGCCAGTTGCTCTTGCCAACGAAATTGCTGGTTCGTGTCGTGCTGGTCGGCAAAGGCATCCTCCCTTCAGCAACCACCTGACCATTCACGTAGATCCGTCCCACCTCACTCGGGCTAATCGTCGCCGCAACGTGGATCCATTCTCCGACGCGTATCACCCCGGGCGCACTCAGTATTCCCGAATCACCCGGGTTATAAACCAAGAAGCCCAGCGTCGTCGTGTCCGCCCAGTTCAAAAGCAGAATATTGTGGTCGTTCGGCCCATTCCCGAAGTCGATCACGCGACTCCAAGGTTGTAGGCTCTCCCATTTCACCCACGCTTCTGCCGTAAATCCTCCACTGAAATCCACCGACAACGATGGGAGCTGAACATAGTCGTCTACACCGTCAAATATTCCCTGTGTTCCAAGCTGACTCATCCCACTGCTCGCCCCACCCACACCAGGCCCAGCCCCATTGCGAAACTCCGCAACACGCCCACCACCAGATCCATCCCGCACAATCCCACTCACCGCGTCAAAACTGTATGAGGCCAAAAGTCCAACCGCCCCACCGCTGATCCTTTGCCCCATCTGCGACCGAATCTCTCCCTGACTCCTCGCCACGTTCCACAATCGAACCTCGTCCATCGCCCCGCGAAACGCCGCGTCCGGCCAATTGCTCTTGCCCAGATAATTGCTGCTCCGCGTCGTGTTCGTCGGCAACGGCATCCGCCCCTCCGCCACCAACTGACCATCCACATACAATCGTCCTACCTGCCCGGGCGTGATCGTTGCCGCCACATGGATCCATTCCCCGACTCGTATCACCCCCGGCGCAGTCAACGCCCCAGCATCGCTGCGGTTAATGACATGGAAACCCAGCGTCGTCGAGTTGTCGTAGTTCAGAAGGAATATGTTGTCCGCATCCGGTCCGTTGCCGAAATCCAACATCCGACTCCACGGCTGCAACGCATCCCATCGAATCCACCCCTCTGCCGTAAACCCACGGCTGTAGTCCACCGACATCGTCGGCACCTGAACGTAGTCGTCCACCCCGTCGAAGGAAACATACCGAGAAAGCCCCGCTCGCAAGGCTCCCGTGTCTCCATTGAACAAAAACTTTAATCCCGGATTAACCGTCCCTCGCACGGTCAAATCCAAGGCCACCGCAAATCCATCAACCGACGCCACAAATCCGCCCCCAACCCCAAAATTCATGACCTGCACCTCCCCTAACTTCAGCTCCATGTCACCGAACACCGACACAATCAAACCCTTCGAACTGACCTCAATCAAATAATCCCCCTGAACCAGACTCGATCCGCCGAGGCCCGCGTCTAGCAGGAGTTGCCCAGTCCCCTGAATGGAAGCAAAGGGTCCACTTGGAATGCCCACTCTCACGCCCGCGATCTGGTCGACAGCAACCGATCCCAGGTTGAACCTCATCGAAAACTCTCCCGTCAACTTGCTGCTGCCATACTGCACGATGGGACGAGCTCCCACCGAGGCTCCGTCAACCAGCGCCGCAGCGGGCGAACGACCGGTCCGATCAATCACCAACGAGCCACTCACAACCTCCGCGTCGTAATTCGCAATCAGCCGGTCGTAGTTGGGGGTCAATGGGGTGATCGGTTTCCTCATCACCTCCCCAATCTCAGCGGCGGACAAGGCTTTACTCCAAATACGCACGTCATCGATCATCCCTCGCAGGTTCCCAGTCCGAGCCTGCAGCTCATACCCGATCCGAGTCCGAACACCCCCCGTGAACAGCGATCCCGTGCCCCCTCCCTGCCCAACCAACACCCCATCCACATAGATCAAATTACCCCCAACCGACGCCCCCAACACACGGGCCACGTGATGCCAAAGTCCATCCGCGTAGTTCACTCCACTGCTCCGCACGAACTCCGGCCGATCCCCCAACCAAAGGGTCGTTGCCATGTCCCCGTCCACTAAGTAAATCCCACGGTCAGTACCAACCCCCAGTCCATCGGAGACACTGAGGAATCCAGAGTTGGGATCTGTCGTGCGGAACCAAAACTCGTGCGTGACTTCGGTCTGGGGCCCCACCAAAGGCACATCCACATATTCACCAGGAGCGTCAAATTCGAACGCCGAATCGCCGAATCGCAGGGTCCCCGCCAAAGAAATACCCCCTCCGTAAAACAACGCCCCTTCCACTCTTCCGTCCAAAAGCGTGCTCGTTCCACTGGCCACGCTGAGCCGCGCCACGGCGTTAATTCCAAAGCCACCCGTGCTCGCCTCGATCGTAACCGCCCCTGCAACGCGCGCCGACACCACACCCTCAACCGCCGCCGAAAATCCTGCTTCCCCATTCAGCCGCCAACCCGGACGTAGATCCACACGTTTGCCCAATATCGTCCCAATCACTTCCGTCGTTGTGTTGAACTCCAGCTGAAATTTTCCCTGAAAGTCCAAACCAGCCCCAAACAGTGCCACACTCGCGCCCCGAGCCAAACGCAGCTGCCCCGCAGCTCCTTGCCCCGTGAGCAGGAGACTTCCATCAGCGCTCTGCTCAAACCAGTTCTGCCCGTTATACCTCATCGTGTACGACCCATCGAAGGTCGTAGCAAGTCCGCTCGGATCCAAACTCAACCCGAACTGGCCCCTCAACGTATGCTTGGCACCGAGTAAGTCCGAATACCCCAGGACACCATCGCCCTTCAGTCGAAGGGTTCCCCCAGGTAAATCCACCGCACCTCCACCCAGCTGGGTCACTCGCTTCGTCCCAAGGTTAAACTCCAACCAAAATACACCACTCACGGTGAGTGACCCAATCTGAACAATCGTCCGACTCACCACGCTCGCTCCCCCATCCAACACCACCCCAAACGATCGTCCCGTCCGGTCTAATACAACATTACCGCTCACCGACTCCGCATCGTAGTAAGCTACCAACCGATCGTAATCTGCCGATGCTTTAGTAACCGACCGGTTCATGAGATACCCGATCTCCGACGCACTCATCGCCTTGTTCCAGATTCGGATCTCGTCCATCAGCCCACGGAAAAAGCCGCTGCCAGCCTGGTTCTCTACGCCGATGCGTGTGCGAATCGCTCCGTTGAACAGCGAGGCCGTCCCGCTCCCCCGAGCCACCAACTGCCCATCCACATAAATAAGGTTCCCCCCCACCGAACTACCCAGCACGTGCGCCACATGATGCCACTTCCCATCTGCATAGTTAACCCCGCTGCTCGATACAAACTCCGCCCGATCCCCAAGCCACAAGGTCGTCACGACATTCCCGTTGCTCAAATAGATCCCACGATCCGTCCCCGCTCCCGAAGCATCGGAAGCACTAAATATTCCCGCGTGCGGATCTGTGGTTTGAAACCATAACTCGTGGGTGAATTCGGTCTGCGGCGGAGCAAAGGAAGCATTGCCATATTGCGGTGCGCCCGCAAAACTCAACGCTGAATCCCCAAGACTGAGCCGACCCGCGAGCTCCACGCCCCCATCCCATACAATCGCTCCCTCCGCTCGGCCAAACAACACCGCACCGCCCCCAACCGTCACACTAAGTCGGGTCGTCGCCGCAATCTCCAAACCGCCTGCCCCCCCTTGTAGGGTGAATCCTCCGCTAACCTTAGCCCGCACATCGCCCACGCTCGCCAACCCCAAACTCGCATCCGCATAGATCTTGGCCCCCGGGTTGATGTCGACTCTCCTCCCCAATATCGAGGCAACCGCAGACCCCGTCGTGTTGATCTCCGAAATGACGACGCCCGCAAAGTCAACGGAACTCCCCAAGAGCGCGACTTGTGTCCCCCTCCCGACAGCCACTCTTCCCGCCAAGCCATCGCGGTTCCAAATCAAACTCGCAGTCGACGACTGCCGGAACCATTCTCTCCCTCCGTGGCCATACGCATAGCTTCCCTCCAAGGTCACCCCCACACCTTCCACGCCCAGCCCCAGACTGAAGTCACCTTGGAGTCGATGCTGTCCTCCGGTCACGTCCCAATGAACGAGTTCCCCATTTCCTTTGATCAGAATCGTGGACGGCGGAATCGATAGGGCCAAACCTCCGACCTGCGTCAAAGCAGTCACACCCAGATTCACATCCAACGTAAACGCTCCCGTCAGCGTGATGTCCCGACTCTTAAACAAAGGACGCAATCCAACCCCAGCTCCCCCAAGCAGGTGAGCCGAAGGCGAACGTCCAGTGCGATCCGTCGCCACCACACCATCGGTCGAACTCCCGTCGTAATACGCCACCAGCTTGTCGTAGTAAGTCGAAACCTTCGACACCGGGTTCCGCATCACCTCCAGCACCTCGTTTCCGGTCAGGGCTTGGTTCCAGATGCGAACCTCATCAATCATGCCCTGAAAATACCCACTGCGTGCCTGCAATTCATAACCTATACGAGTGCGTGTTCCCCAAGTGAATAGGGATGCCGTTCCTTGCCCAGACGCAACAAGCTTGCCATCCACGTAAATGAAGTTGCCTCCCACCGAAGCTCCCATCACGTGCGCCACATGATGCCATCGGCCATCCGCGTAGTTTACGCCCCGGCTAAGCCCAAACTCCGCACGATCACCCAACCAGAGCGTCGTCGCGAGATTCCCATCCAACAGGTAGATCCCTCGGTCAGTCGCCCCTCCCCCATCGTCCGCAACACTGAACATGCCTGCATTCGGGTCCGTCGTCTGAAACCAAAACTCGGTCGTCACTTCCGTCTGCGGTGGCACAAACTGCGCATTCAAATACTGCGGACCCCCGTTCAGCGTAAATGCAGTGTCGTCCACCGCAAGCCGACCCGCCAACTCACGTCCACCGCGCCAAACTAAAGTCCCCACAACTCGCGCATCGACAAGGGTCGTTTGCCCCATCACCGCTGTCATCCGTGTTGTCGCAGCAATCTCAAGTCCCTGGTTGGTCACCGTCAGAATAAAAAGGCCTGAAATCGAGAGCGAACCCGAGCTCGTCGAACTTAACCCCAACAACGCGTCCCCATAAATGCGCGCTCCCGGATCGATCATGACCCGCTTACCCAATACCGTTTCCACCCGAGCTCCTGTCGTGTTGATCTCGGCAACAAACACGCCTCGCAGCGACCATTCCGAAGACCCCAAGCTCACCACTCGACCCGCGCCGATCTGCACCCGGCCCGCGATGCCATTGCGGGTCGCTAGAAACTCAGCCGCAGCAGCCTGTTCAATGAATGAGGTCTGCAAAACCACCAGCTTGTAGCTCCCTGAAATCGTCACCGACATCCCCGCAAGGGAGAGTCCTAATCCTAGATCACCCTCCAGACGCTCAAAACCAAATGTTTCCCGGCGCTCAAAGAAGCCAGCTCCCGAAAATCGAATCGTCCGGGGACTCAAGCTTACATCCCGCCCCAATACCCGAGTAATAGCCTGCCCCCCTGTATTGATCGCAAGCTCCAGGTTACCTCCAAGTGTAACGCCATTCGACTCATAAAAAGGTTGCCCTCCAAAGTTCACCACGCCGGCAATCGCATCTTGCGACACCACAACCACCCCGCGCACCGTCCCCGCAATCGTCGGTAGCTCACCTCCAAAATCAAAACCAGCCCGAGTGTCCAATGTCCCCAACAACGTTCCAGAATCGATCGCAAGATCCATTTGCCCGACCAAACTGAGAAGCTGGACCGATCCCTCCTTCAGCGAAACCTCCCCGTCCACCACAACACGCACATACCCCGTGGCCGCCCCTCCCACAGAAACTGACGCCGGCAATTCAATCGTGCTGTCCCCGTTGCCCACCTTCACCACGGCTCTCTTACCGGTTGTGTTCACTTCCAACCTCATCATCCCAAAGATCGTATATCCTCCCCCGGATATCGTCGTCGTCAAACCCGATGCCTGCGTCAGGCTCAGAGCCCCCGCTAACCCAGCGTCGCTCATTTCAAAGGCTCCGATCGCCCCAAGTCGCGTCGACCCAAAGAAGACCACTTCGCCCGTCGTGCTAAACCTCAAGCCGGAGGCGTTCTTGCTCAGTAGGAAGGTGTAGTTCTCAAGGCTCAACAGGGTCGATGCCCCACTCCAACCCGGCACCACCAAACGCCCAACTGAGGCCCGTGCTTCAAAGGTCGGAATTAAGTACGTCACCGCATCCGTCCCTCTCGTAAAATTGAATAGCTGAATCTCAAAGTGGAATCGGGCGTCTTCAACCAAACCCGATACCTGCAACCGAGTGTCGAGTACGAAACCTCCATAACGCTTGACCCCGCTGTCTCCCGGACCACCAAAGCCAAGGGAGTATCCACCCACAAAGACCTCACTCGCTAAGCTGCGGTTCACGGCTTGGATCGCAGCCGTAGGAACTCCGAAGTTCGTCCGCAACCACTCCCCTACGCGCGCCGACTGCGCCGTGACTTCCATCCCGCCGATCGGCAACTCGAAGCTCGCCAATCCAGCCAACGCCTCCGATTTCAGAAATTGGAAATACTCAGTCGGGTTCGAAATGCTCAACGCCCCAAGTACCTCACGCAATAAAGGCGACGTCAGCAGGTCGTAAATGACCTCCTGCGTCCGTACCGTTCGGTGCCCAAATTCGAATCGCCCGTGTAACCCCACCAACCACGGAATGTCAACCTCGGCCTCGACCCCGTGGATGGAACCCCGTATGTACGATTTTCCGAAGTCTGTTCCTAAAATTTTCAGGTCGCTATATCCCTCCACGAATCCAGCACTAAATATCTCGCGCGCCCGAGCAAGGGCCACCTCGTTCATCAGGTTCACGTCCTTGTAATGGATCACTCCCTGACTCGAGACATCCAAATAGTTACCCAAATCGATCAACGATGCAGGGGATGCCGCAAACACCTGAAGCCGTGCCCCTTCACGCTCACGCGTCAAACCCTTCACTAAGCCTTCTACGTAGGCTTTCACTCGTTCCACGTCATCCAAAAGACTGGTCGGATTCGCGAACGGGTGTTTCACGTCAAAGCCCAACGTCGGAGGGGCAAAGTCAATGGCCTCGATCACTCCTAATGGATCCACCAAAATCTCGGGTAAATAGAGCATCCCGGTGAATGCTACCCCGCCGTACCGCATCATGTTCTGATATTGGGCATTCGTGTTCACCGGGATCACATTATTCACCCCAGTGTTCACCCGATCCAATATCTCGGCGTTGGGCACCAAGTCTCCATCCGGATCCAAGTTCACAACCCGGCTGGCAAAGAGCCCCGTCGGCACAAATGCTCCTCCCTCGCCGACCGGCTGCGGTCCGAAGATAATCCCGCTCACCGTGCCCAGCTTAAACCCAAACAGCGTCATCGTGCTCGTAAACGCAACCTCCCATCCTCTCAACGGATTGAGGTTGTCCACGAGGTACTGACTCAAGCTCTGCGTCTCTCCTTGCCCTTTCGATGCAAGGTTCGTGATCAAGACATTGAGGAAATCCCCCGGAAGCTTCATCGTTAATCCGAGGAATGTGCGATCGTTTAGTCCATCCAAACCGGCAGGGAGCGCGTTGAGCAATGTGCCATACTGTGAGCCTAATATCAGCAGCGCCAACCGCCCTTCATACTCCAATGAAATCCGGTCTTTGTTAATGAAGACAGTCACCTCCTGCGAAGGAGTTCCCAACGGCATCCCAAAGATCACGGGTTGGATAAGCCCCTTAAGCCGAAGCGAAGGGTCAAAGGTCTTCCATCCCGCCGCCAAGCCCTCAATCGCCGCAACCTGCATCTGCGCCATCAACTCGTCCAACGCGCTGATTAACGCTCCCGCATCAAGTCGATCCACCTCCCGAACCAGCAAGGGTATCAATTCCTGAATAAGCCCCGCACCTCTCGCTACACGAGTGGCATAAGCCTCCGGACTCAACGCCAGTAACGTGCTAAAGTCCGTGAGTAGAATCCCCGGCACCCCACCCGCCTCATCTCCCACCACGCGGGCCTTCAAAAAGGAGCTCGTAATCACCCGAGCAGCCTCAGCGCTGCCAACAACCCCGTCCTCGTCCAAATCCAAAAGGATCTGCGCCAGCCGACCCTCCCGATCCCCCTCCGCTTCCTCCGCAATTCGTAACAACGCCGGCTCAAATAATTGGTCAGCTCGGGCTAGGGAATGATCCAACAGTTTCTCGAAAAAGATCCCGAGCCCAATCACGGGTAACTCGATAATCCCCTTCGTATCCAACGTCGCTAACAAGGTCGCGTTTGCAGGGAATAGGAACCCAATCGGGTTGTTCGGTGCCGGCAAACTCGCCGCTAAGTCGAAGCGCGGGACCAGCGGGTTCGAGAGATCCAATAGCATGCCCACGCTGCCAAGCGGAAATCCCAACGCACTCACATTGCCAACTCCCAGGATCTTGAGCCCCGCATCAGGCCCCGTCAGTCCAACGTTCGCCGCAATCGTCAGTTCTCCCGTAATCATCCCCTGCACATACATGTTCGTCAGGGTCGCTGTTCCCGTCAGCGAAAACGAATCACTCCAAGTCGGACTCCCCCTCAAAATCGAATTCCGCACTCGCTTCTCGATCTCCGGTAGATCAATCGTGGTCGGACTAAAAAATACCGGGTTCGTGAGCAGTTCCTTGGGATCCCTGATCGAAGGCAACGGAGCCCCTCCGAACGTAAAGCCCGCATCCTTAAACCCAAATACAAACCCCGTGATCGGCTCCACCAAACCTCCCGCCGAGATCGTTGCAAGGAGAGGCCCATACTGGCTGAATACCATGTCTACTCCACCGCCAATGCCACTGTAAAAAAATGTCCCACCCAGCCGGAAATAGAACGACTTCACCGGATTGTTGATCCCATCCTCCGGAGTCACATCCACAGCCACCACCCCCAACGCCAACGCTCCGCTCAGCTTCACCCCCCCGATCGTCACATTCTTCAGGCCCACCGAAAACCCGTTCAAATTCTCAATCGCTCCAATCTCATCCCCCTCCACCAACTTCTGCACGTTGATCCGTAACCCCGAGAACTGACCAAATATCGGCCACGAACCACTCTCCTTGATGCCCCCGCTGACAATGATCGAAAAGGCCGTCGGATCCACCAACTCACCATCCCGAATCGCATCCGCGTTGAACTGCACCGTGACGCTCCTCAGCTCCAATGGCAGAAATGCAGGTAACCCAAATCTCGCATCGTTCCCCACCTGAAGCTGAATAAAGAAGCCCGACAGGAGACGGAATTGAAGATTGGCGCTGATCGCAAAATTCCCCACCGCCCCACCCCACCCACTCAAAGGCCCAGCTCCAGTGCCAAAGCTCGCATAGAGGGCACCGTCCGACACACCACTCGGATCAAACGACGCCGAAGGATCCACGGCCCCGTTCTGAGTCCCCCCAATGCTAAACAGCGACTCGTCTCCCTTTGCGTTAAAATCAATCGTGGTCTTCCTTGCCTGGAGTGTCAGCAAATTGCCCAACTTCACCTGCAGCAGCCCAACGCTCAGTTTTCCAAAATAGGTCGTCCGTCCTACCGGCGGACTCACCTCGATCGTAAACCGTCCGTCCACCTTGCCAACCGTCATCACAAAGCCAAACGTAAGCAGGGCGTCGTTGACCAGGATCGTCCCGTTCTTGAGCGAGAAGCCCACCCCCATCTCCGCCGACACCGACAAAATTCCTAGGTTCGGCGAGAAATCCCCCGTCAACGCAACCTGCGCCGCTCCCTTCAAATCCTCCAACCCCGACTCAATCTTTAGGAAACCTCCAAAATCAGGGTTGAACACGCCCCCTTGATACCCCCCCAACGTCACAAACGATGCCAGAGTAACAGGCCCAATCTTGAAATTGCTAAATCCAAGTTTGATCGGACCAATTTCCTTCGGGACAAATCCATCCGGCGTCACCGACACCACAAAGGTCATCTCGTCTCCCGGCCGATCCAAATTCTGTGTGCCGACCTGCAAAATAGGCGTGAACGGGAAGGACTTCGCGAATTCCGCGCTCAGTGTCGCTCGCAACTCCAAGTCAAATGACGTTAGTTCAAAGACCTCGCCCGGATCCCGGACCCCATTTTTGTTCGCATCTCCCGCGAACTGGATCTTCCCCCCAAGGATGTCCACCGGCACCATGTCCCCGATACCAAGCTGGCTGAAGACCCCGTTCGAGGCGCTGAACCCCAACCCCGTCGCATAGAACTGACCACTCGTCGTCACCTCAAACCCAAACAGTTCCCCTTTCAACCCCAACCGTGGTATCCCAGCCGCTAAGGTTCCAATCGTAAGCGCTCGGCCTAACTCATCCCCCATCGGCGTAATCGTGACATCTTTCGCGCTCGCGGAAATGTAATCCTTGATCTGAATCATCAGAAGCCCAGCTTTGATCGAGTATCGCGTGATCTCGTTGCTCGCGAACACCAGGGTTCCTTCAACCCCAGTGCCCACTGCTCTCAGGCTCTGAGAGTTCGGGAACAACGCTATCGTGTCCGCCCCAAACCCCACGGTTCCCGTCACCGTCTTCGTCGCTTTGTTAATCGAAAAACCCTTAAACTCTACGAAGATGCCGTCCACCCTAAGCGCTGGCGCAAATGGAAGAGAGAATAATGGAATCGTTCCATCCGGTAACTCCAACGTCGAACTCGGCGTCGTTGAACCCGATGCTCCCGTGGATCCTTCACCCGTCTCCGACTCCAATAGATCTCCAAGTAAGTTCAGAACTAACGTCACCCCCTGCTTCACCATCCCCAATAACGCAAGTTTGTTGACCGCATACGCCCCGGTGGTCTCAGGCTCCTCCAAAAACATGAGCACCGTGTTTTTGATCTCACGCTGAACCCGGATCACTATCGATGCCGCAGCCCCCACCTTGATGTCATCCGGCTTGGCCACGACGCTCGCCGCTTCCAAAATCTTGGTCAGAACCGTCGTATTCCCCAACAACCCCGCATGCGTCGTCGGACCTATGTCGGTTCTCAATACATTCTTAACCCGTATCGCCCCATCCAATCGTAGGTCGACCAAAAACTGCCCCACTGCCGACACTCGCAACACCCAGCCGTCCCCCGCGTTTTCAGCCTTCGTGTCCTTATACCAAACCTCTTGTGCACCGACTTCCCGGGTCAACAAACTCTGCCCGATCGTCGCCACCTTCCCGGCCCCTCCCACCATCCGCTGCACCGTCAACGGAGTTGCCTGCGTGGTGGAATAATAGGCCGTAAATTGCCCCTGCACCTGCGGCACAAATCGGTTCGGATCACGACCCGCCGGCACTTGACCCATCTCATAAACCAAATCCTGCCCGTCGTTCAGGTCCAAAAGGAAGTTGTTCCGAAGATCCACCTGCTGGTTCAAGCCCGTAATCGTCGGATTTCCCCCACCATCCTGCCCCTCAATGAATCCAAAGGTCGGAAGCAAATCCCTCAGGCTCCGATAATACTGCCGAACAAAAAGCTTCGGATCCGCCACGCCAGTCAGCGTCGAGTCCGACGTGATCGTAACCAAGCTAATATCCCCCTGTGGCGTAATCACTCGCCCCCCAGCTAACACGCGCTGATACGACAACCCAAGGGTCACCCCCGTCGTCCCCGTATCCAAACTCACCACCCAGTTGTCCTCCAGAATGTTAAACACCCCAGTCACACCTCGGTTAGGGGTGCCCACCATGCTGAAGTTGTGGATCCGGGGTAAAGCAAACCCGCCAGAGCCGACTCCTCCATAGGCCGGGCTCTGCAAGTAAGCCCGCGCCACCAATCCACCCGCATCGTACCCCACCAGATCCACCAACCCTGGTCTTACCCCTCCATGTTCTTGCGACCATATCTCTGAGGCCTCCTTCAACGCATAACCAAGATAGTCTACTCCAGACTCATACTTCTCGTCCGTAATCCCCAAAGCCGTCACGCCGTTCATCACCCCGTCCATCGCTCCATCGACCGGAGCCAACGGAAGTCGCCAATCCCAGTTCGCAATGAAAAGTGTCGATCCCAGCCGGTATCCCGCATTCTGGAAGCTCGTTAACCAATCCACATAAAGCCCCCCCACCGGATCCAACACCAGCTGCTCCGGGAGCAAACCAATCCGGTTGTTCCACACCCCAAGCGAACTGTCGTCCGCAAATGAGGCTCCTAACCCCGGAACGATCACTAAAGGTCGGGTCGGCGCAGAACGAAGCTGCTCCACCGATGTCAGTCCAAGCCGACTCCCCCCAGCACCCGACAGCTCCCCACTCCCCGCAACCAACCCCCCACCATCCGCCGAAATGGCACCCTCGACATAAACCGTGTCCGCCCCGTCGCCTCCGTTAAATCCCAACCCACCACCGGAAACCGGCAATGCATAATCACTTCCGCTCAGGAATAGTGCATCCGCCCCTAACCCCGTGGTGATCGTAAAAAACTTGAGCCCGCTCGCCGTCAGCTTTCCTCGGATCGTCACCTGATCCACCGTGCTCTGAAATAAAGCATTCAGAATCGGCGTCGACGCCAGCAGCCCAGGATCGTTCAACGCCGTGTCCAGAACCACCCCCGTCACATCCCGAAACACCACCGACGGCAAACTCGTGCCTCCGCTCGTTCCTGAAATTCGAGTCGAAGTCTCGCTCGCCTTCGACACGGTCATGTTGTCCGCACGACCGGGGGTCACATAGGTAAAAAGTGTTCCTCCGGTCATGTTCAGGCTCTCAACCCCGCTAAAGCCAAACTCGTCCGGCGTCGGCCCCCTCAACGCTCCAACCTTCGTAACTGTTAGAGTTCCCGACCCCGCGCTATACGCCTTCGTCACGGCGTTCAACAACCCGGGCAAGGTCGAGGTAAACTCCGTCGATGCCCCAGTCGCAACCTGCAACTCAAACGAATCCCCCGCAGCGGTTTTCTGCCCCATTCCGCTGAAGCTCACCTTCAAATACCATTGGTCCGCATCCGTCGCGTTCACCTTCAGGACGTCGTCCAAATCGGATCCCACAATCTTGACGCTCGATATCTCGAGAATGGGTTGCTTCTGTAATACCCGATTCCGAGCATTATCCACCAGAACGAGATCACTCCCCTCCCTCTTCAGCGTCGCATCCAACGCCTGACCCAACGGTGTCAAATATTCGAAAGGCGTGGTCGACTGCGGTGGAACACCCGCAGGTATCTCCAACGATCCCATCGACACTCCTTCAAATAGGCCGCCGCTCGCGACGGGCAAAGCGCCATCAGCAGTCGCGCCAGCCCCTTCCACAGCTCCGAACTCCACCGTCTCATAGGCCCGATCAACTTCCACCCCAGACCCACCCCACTCGCCCCCAATCCCCGCCGCCAACAGCGAAGTCTCCCCAGACAAAAGCAAGCGCGCTTCCAGCGCCTCAAGCTGGAAGCCATCGCCTCTCGATTTCCGAGTACGATCCATCCGGGACAATTCAGGTAACTAAATAAAGGAATTACTTCGAACGTAGGAATACTCTCCAACCCCGCTACACAGGATCGAAAAGGACCACGCTCGCCCGCACCCCATGTTTCTTGTTTGAGGGAACAAGAGACATTTTCCGCTCGGGACGAAGACAGGTTTTCAGAAACAAAACGAAAAATCAATACTCGTGTCGAAATTTGTAGCGATCGCTCACCCCCACCTACAACCAGCGTTGCCACTCCTTCCGATACCGATTGTAGACAAAGCCCAGCAAAACCATCACCACCCCCAAAGCCAAGAAGCCCAGGATCCGCGGCAAGGGGTCCAACTGCCAGACGTCCAACAGGAGCACCCGACACAACGCCGCCCCCAACACGGTCAACCCCACTCGACGATACCCCCGCTCGCGCAAGGCCAATCCCGCAGCCATCAGCAAGCCGCTAAATAAGGTCCAGGCCACCGTCAAATAAAAGCCTCCCCCTCGTTCCGAAACCGCTCCCGAGATCCAACCCCACACCGACAGCCACCCCATAATGACCACCACCGAACCCCAGTTCTCCGATATCGCATAACGACCAGGCATTCGCCGCGCCACCTGTTGTTGCGCCAAAAAGAGAAAAATCGCACCCAAATCGCGCACCCAAATCCCACCCCCACTCGCCCACGAAAACCAGCATGCCAACACCCCAACAACCCCATACCCACGTCCCGCCCAGGTCCTCAGCATATCCTGCCCCCCAGGGTTCCCTATCATCAAAACTCCACTCAAGACCAACATCATCCACGCCCGATGGCCCTCCGGCGCAAAAGCCGCCAACCACAGCAGCAGCAAGCCCCCGGAGATGCCCCGATACCCCACACCGCTTCTCCGAATTCGTTCTCTCCCCTCCTCACTCACTCCCTGCCACCAATTCAATCGAATCCCGTTCCCTAACAACCATCCGGTTCCCCACGTCCATCCCACAGGTACCAGCATCCGTACACTGTTGCCATCCCACCCCCCGGCCACCGCCATATGGATCAGGTAAAGGTTCCCCATCCAGAGCGGCATCTGCCCAAGCCACGCCATCGACCACAGCCGCGTCATCCAGGCATACGCCAGAAAGAGTGTGGAAAGTGCTCCCCCCATCCACACCCAGTCGTTCTCAGTTCCCACCTGACTCCTCAACAAGGCCCACGCCATCCACACCCCCATGTATGTGTGCAAGCCCTGAGACGTCCGCTCCCATCGAGACGTTCCAACTCGTCCCCCAAACCACTGCCACAGATGCGCAGCTCCAAGGTTCAGTATCGTTAATACCCCCGTCCCAATCGCCCAAAACCCTCCAATATCCCCAGCCACTATCCAGGCCCAATTCGCCACTACAAACACCGCCTGACCAACCTTAATCATCGCTCGATAGCGCCCCCACAAACCAGCCCCAAGCATCACCAGCGCCTCAACCCCCAACACCATCGCCACCTTGTCGCCATCCACGTGCTTCATTGTCGACACCACCCAGAGCAGCCCTCCCAAGATCGCCAACAACGCGCGTGACCATCGCGTCTCCATCCGCCCCTCTTCCCATCGAGGTAATAGGGCACCGCAAATTCCAAAGATCGTCCCCAAGAGTAGTCCCCCAACCCAGCCAACCGTCCCCGTACCTGCAACCACGGCCTCCAATGCTGTGCCCGTAGCAACCAACAACCCCAACCAACTCAATGCCCGCCCCACCCGCTCGTCCCGGCGCTCAGAAATCCACAAACCCGTCACCGCCTGTAGGCCCAGTGTCACCGCCATCTGAGCCCCGCTGAAGAGTGCCATGATCGCCCACGTACACATCAAGTGCCCCTGCACCCGATAGGATTCCCCTAGCCCAGGCTCCCCCCCATAAACACGTCCCGCGACTCGACTCAATACCAAAAACACGCACCCCATCACCGCCGGAAATACCCAAAACTCGGCCGGATACTCCCGCCAAATCCCTAACGCCACCAACCCCGTAAAACCAGCGTTGTTCAAGATCGCAAGCCGAGCCCGCTCCCCGGCCGCCGCACGTACCTCCCGCCCCAAAAAAACACCCACCGTAAACACCACCCAGTAGGCCACCGAATAGAGCGTCCCCATCCAGACTCCAACTGCTCCCATACCCCCTACTCCTCCTCCCACCCCATATCGCCAATAGCCATAACCCCCATAGGTCGCCAGTAACCCAATCAGTGACACCACAGTCCACCCCCGACGTACCATCAACCCCACCGCCGCAATCGAAAGAATCAGATTCCCCAATAACCCAAACCACGCCACAGGCTGTATCGACGTCGTATAATACGCCAATCCCAAGGCAAACATGCCCATCACGTTCAACCTCCGGTAGTCCGCAACCCACACCAAAAATCCAGCCCACCCAAATAACAGTATCCCCGCCACCAATGGCTGGTGAATCACTCTCAAACTGGGAATGTAATGAGCCGCGAACAGCGTAAAGTAAACCGCTCCAAAACCACCCCCCAGCAAAACCTCCCCGTAGTTCTTCAACGCGCCCTCCCGTCGACAGAGCCTCAGTCCCGCGTACATCATCACCACACTCCCCGCCATCAGCATTCCCAACTTCCCCCAAGGCCCAAGCAACCCCACAAACCGGTGGTACGCATAGTTCCCAAAGAATCCAAACGCAGTGAGTAGCAGCACCACCCCAATCCGCACAAACCAGTATTCCCCAAGTCGCACTTCGAAGGATCGACTGCCTTCCGCTGTCTCAGTCTCCTCCCCGGCTCCTACCGCTCCAATCGCTCGCCCTGTTTCTTCCACCGACACATGGAGTTCGGACGCCTCCCTTGCCTGCGCAGGCACAGTGCTCACACTCACGACAGTGGGAACAGCGCTGGCTGCCTCGCCCATCTCAGGTGTCCCAACCAAGATCGGGCTCTGCTGATCACTCGACGGCGCGCGTAAGGAAACCACATCCTCCTCCCCAACCTTTCTCGTCACCTCCCCAGACCCCTCACTCAACGGTTCTTCGGTCGAGCTCACTAGGTTCTCAATGCCGTTGAGCCGACGCTCCAAATCGTCCACCTCTCTCTTCACCCGCTCCAACCCGCTCCGGACCTGATCAATGTCGTTGTGTATCGTCGTCTTCATGGTGTTCCAGATGCCTCCACCCTAAACCTCCCCGAACACAACCCGTGAATCGATAAACTCAATACACGTCATTGACCCCTGAATCCGAACCTACCTACAAACCCCAAAAACAAGGGCCGAGCAGCAGAGGATTTTGCGACGGCTAGAAACGCAACGAAGGCAACCTCAAATAAAAAGGGGCCTGATCTCTCGATCATGGCCCCTCAACATCACGCCACTCAGCCTAATCCAAGGCCGAAATCAATGCTTCGACAATCCAACCCCCAGCGTTACACCCGACGGGAGCTTCGACTTACGTCGATCCAGCACCTTCGGGAGCAGTTTGCGATACAACTCCAGCGCCTGCTCCTGCGCCGCCGAGGTCTGAACAGGGTCAAGGCTTGAGATAAGACCATCCCGATGCACCACGGCACTGCGAGCGCCAAATGCCGAGGCCAAATTATACCAGACATACGCTTCCGATAACGCCCCCGTCGCCATAAAACACTCCGCAATGTTCGGCTGCGCGCTCGTCTCACCCGATTCTACCGCCTTCGTATACCACGCGATCGCAGCTTGATAGTCGCGCTCATACGAAATGCCATGATGGTAGTAATACCCAACCCTCTCCTGCGCCTCCACAATCCCCTTGTCCGCCGCCCTCCTAAACCATTTCGCTGCCTGTTGGTGATCTTGTTGCGTGCCGCGTCCCTGATCATAGCAAAAGCCAAGCTTCGCCTGCGCATCCGCTAAATCCAAGTCCGCCGCCCGCTTGTAACATTCCACCGCCTTGCTCAACGAGATCTCAATGCCACGACCCTCGTCATGCAACACACCGAGCCGATACAACGCCAGCGCATGGTCGCCTTCTCCCGCTCGCTGATACCATCGCGCAGCCTCCCCAGGCATCACCCGACTCCCAAGCCCGTTCTCCAAACAAAAACCAACACGAAACTGCGCTTGCGGGATTCCCTTGTCCGCCGCCAACTGCGCCCACCCCAACGAAGCCTGCAAGTCCTTCGCCCGACCGTGCCCGTGGAATAGCACCTCCGCAAACTCCGCCTGCGCCCGACTGTGGTCCCGGTCCGCCGCACGCTCAAAATAATCCGCGGCCGCACTCACATCGCGCGCAACACCGTGTCCCTTCGAAAGACAAACCCCAACCCGATACCCCGCCTCTACATGGGCTTGGTCCGCTGCCTTCTTATACCAATGAAAGGCCTCCACTGCGCTCCTCGTCACCCCAACACCCGACTCGCAGCGGGTGCCCAGCGTGAATTGTGACTCCACATGCCCCTGCTCCGCTGCCCGACGATACCAAGCCGCCGCTCGTGCCTCATCACGCCCCACCGTGCGACCCGCATCGTAACGCTGCGCCAACAAAAACTGCGCCGTCACATCGCCTTGCTTGGCCGCCGACTCCAAATGCGAAAACCCTTCCGCATAGCTCTGCGGCAATCCCAGCCCCGACTCAAATCGAGCGCTCAACTCAATGTGGGCCGGCAAATAACCGGATTGGGCAGATTGCAATAACAGCACGCCAGCCAACAGCTCGTCCAAATCCACGCCCTCCCCACGGCTGTAACGCAAGGCCAACTCATATTGCGCGCGCGCATCACCAACACCCACCGCGTCCATCAAGGAAGCCGGTAGTGGCTCGCTCACCTTGACCGCTTTGACTAAAGGTGTCGGGGTCTCAATCACGGGCGCTACATGAACCTCCTCAACAGGCTTCGCCTCCTCCCACGCCGTCGGGTGCACCACGGGCGTTTCATGGCTTGGCACGTCGTATGCCGTCGCCGTAACCGCAGCCGCAGCCGCAGCCGCTAACGGTAATTCACTCGCTAACGCCTGCTCGACGAACAAAGGCTTCTCCTCCGCTGGCGTCGAAATGGGAGCCTCCGTTTCCGCAAACAAGGGCGTCGACACCGGCACCGCTTGGATCTCATCCGCCGGCAACGGAGGCGGCACAACCAACGTAAACTTCGGCGGCGCAGTCGGCGGCGGTTCCTCGATATGCTGATCCCGAGCCTCAGGCAGCGGATGGCTCATCGTAATAGAGGGGACAAGCGGACCAAACGGATCCACCAACGGTGCCGCATCCGTCGGAGGAATCACCAACTTGATCAACGGAGCCTCCGCCGAAACCGCCGCCGGCTTCTCCCAAATCGGATCCGGAAGAGGCAACGGACTCGGAACCTTCTCCACGGGCTCCTCAACCAAAGGTGCCGGCGCCTCCACAGGCAGAGGGACCGAAATCGTCTGCACCGGGGTTACCACAGGCTTTACCTCGGTCACTGGGATCAGAGGAGCAACCGCCGGTTCCACAACCACCGGCTCAGGTGCAATCTCCGCCGGAACCTCCGGCTCAACGGGAACCGGCACCGGGGGCTCCGCTTTAACCACGGGAACAACTGGAGCCGACTTCTTCACCGCGCTCGCCTCCGTCCCAGGCTTGGCGACCACCTTCTCCGGCTTCTTAGAATCCACCCCTAATTCCTTCAGGGCCTCAATCGCATCCGCATCTCCAAGCTCCGCTGCCTTGCGATACCAGAGGATCGCTATGTCCAAATCCTCCCCAACTCCTTCCCCCGTCTCATAGCAATAACCCAGGTTGAACTGGGCCTCCGGATGACCTGCCTCAGCGGCTTGCCGATACCAGTGCACCGCCTGCGCCGGATCCGCGTCCACCCCCATGCCCTTCTGGAACAACGCCCCCAACACAAATTGCGCGTCCT
>Ga0172367_10001306_pt1 | contig 36680 bp, 29 predicted proteins | sample Lak10m_FD_114542 | JGI IMG/M metagenome (GOLD analysis project Ga0172367, IMG submission 114542) | Freshwater microbial communities from Kabuno Bay, South-Kivu, Congo - kab_022012_10m | ecosystem: Environmental > Aquatic > Freshwater > Lake | place: Democratic Republic of the Congo: South-Kivu... | reverse complement strand
TCCTCCTCCGCCATCTCGGCATCCCCGCCCGCTACGCCATCGGCTTCTCAGTCCAAGAAAAAGTCGGCACTGAGTTCCGCGTGCGCGATCGCCACGCGCACGCATGGTGCCTCGCGTTCCTCAATGGTGAATGGCGCGACATCGATACCACCCCAGCCTCATGGCTTGCCACCGAACAAAGCCAGTCCGCTTGGTGGGAACCCATCGTCGACCTCCTTTCTACCGCATCCTACGAATTCACGAAGTGGCGCTGGAGCCAGTCCAGTGTCCGCCCTTATCTCAATGTCATGGTCTGGTCCGCCTTTTCCATCACCTTGGTCCTGTTTCTAATCAAAAAAAGAGGTTCCTATTCCCCCCCATCACCCACCCCACACACCTCTCAGCTCTCCATCCCAGGAACCGATTCCGAACTCTACCGCGTCGAATCCAATCTCGCCCTCCTTCTCGGTCGCACCCGTCCTACTCAGACATCCCTCGCCCACTGGCTCTCCCAAGCCGAACAGAATCCACGGGTTTCAAAGTCCACCCTCGGACTGCACCAAGCCGTGCAGCTTCATTACCGATATCGTTTCGACCCAAACGGCATCACCCAATCCGAGCGTGATCAACTTCGAGCGCTCTGCCGCGACTGGATCGCGAACACTCCGCCGAAAGCTCAGCAGGATTCCCTCCTAGGCCGCACTTTCACCGAGCCGAACGGCTCTTCGAATGCCGCGCCGCCGAATGGTCCGCTGCAAAGATGATCTCATGGGTTTTCAACGCGTGCGCCAAACTGGTCAACGGCATCTCTTCCCCCTTGTGTATGGATTGGAAGAAGGTCTCAAACTGCGCTTGATACGGATGGTCGGAAACATCCCCAGAATCCAGGAGCTTCATCGATAGCTCACTCCACTTCGCCTTGTTCAAACCTCCAAGTTGCGTGCTGTGAATCTTGTTGTCCAACATGCTCCCCTCGCTCCCCACCAAATGCACTCGGAAATAGTAAGGCTGCAAACAGTCGATCACCGAAGCCACCTTCCCAACTCGCCCGTCCTTAAACTTCAATATGGTCACACTCGAGGTCGGATATTCGTATTTCTCAAAATCCCGATTGTCCGAGTGCGTCGAATAACTGCTCACCGCCTCCACCTCATCACCCATGCACAGCAACAACGCGTCCAGCGCATGACAACCCGCCGAGAGCAGACTGCTCCCTCCAGCTTCCTTTCGCGTGTTCCATCGATACTGCCCATACCAAGGCCCAATGCCGTGATAGTAGTCCACCTCTCCATAGTGGATCGTTCCTAATAAACCTTTGTCGATCACCGCCTTCACCGTCTTGAACTGACTGCTAAATCGGCACTCAAAACAGACACAGGTCCGAACCTTCGCCGCCGCCACCGCATGCTTGATCTCCAAACAGTCCTCCCAATTCAACGCCAATGGCTTCTCGATGATCAAATGCTTGCCCGCCTTTGCCGCCGCTACCGCATGCCGCATATGTTCCTGCGGATAACTGCAAATCGATACCACCTGAATCTCCGGGTCAGACAGCATCGCGTCCAAGTGATGGTAACACGTGATCTTGGATCCATGACGCGCACTCACTTCCGTGGGATCTAAGGGTCTTGAAGAAAAAATCGCCGCCACCTGTGCATACGGGGTCGCGTTGATCGCCGCGATGTGTGCTCCCGCCACCCATCCATATCCGATGATACCCACTTTCAGCTTTTTCATATGAAGACCCCTCGCCCAAGTCGCCCTCCACTTCAGTGTGGTTCAATCGCTTGGGCGGGTCCTAAAAGAACACGCCGCCAGCTCACGAAAGTCAACATCGCAACCACCGCAACATGCTTCCCATGCCCGCACCCTACCAAACTGTTTCAAGCCCCTCGAAACTACCCAGATCCCTGCCGACCCTCAGGCCCCCGGGATTGCGAACATCCCTGTGCGCTCACGAAAGCCTCCACGCCAATCAGCCCACCAAGAAGGCACGCGGCATTTAGGCCGCGCTCCAACCTTAGCCTAGCCGATCCCGGCGCTAACTGCTAACGAGCTAAAATCCAAAAGGAGCATCCGGCACCCCGTCCACTGTCTCCACCAAATCCGGCTTTCATTCGCATCCTCGGCATGCCACAGTCACCGCTCCCAGCACACGCATCCATGGTGAGATCTCAGAACAAGGTGAGCCGTCATGAAAACCCACAATCCCATGCTGATGATGCCGATGATGAAACCTTCCTCCTCCCAGCCAGAGTCAGCCCACGGACCGTCATCTGCACCTCCCTGTAGGCCGTGTGCCCTCACACGGCGTTGGCGGCTTGAGCCCCCAAGCGCGTGCCGCAGAGGTTCAGGAGCCCAGTGCGCGAACTCACGGCCTCAAGGGGTTTTCCTCCGTTCCCTCGCCCTCGGCCTCGCTCTGCTCACCTCAATCCCTCTTCTCCTCAACGCCGCCACGCTCACCCCACACCAGATCGTGTCGTCCGCTCTTCAAGCCCGACGAACCCACAATCCTCAAGAACTGAAAGCGCTCATCGAATCCCTCCTCGAGTCCAGTCCTCTTCCCCCGCTCCCGTCTCCCATCGATCCTTGGTTCATAGCCACAACCCATCCCGAGGCTCTCGATAATCATCCGGCCTTGAGACCCGAGGTCGAATCCATCCTCACCAACGCTCTCACCTCGGCCAACCCCTCACTCAAACGCGGGGCCTTGGCTGCGCTCGCTTCACACGGTCTCCTCCCTCTCATTTCGTCCAACTCACTCGCACGCCTTCCCAACCTCTTATCCACTCTCTCCGCCGATCCCCAACCAGACCCATCACTGCAACTCCATCTGGCCCTCGCCTGGCTCGATGTCGAACGATCTCTCAACCTCATTTCCACCACCCCAAACTCGTCTCAACTCTGGACCCGACTCCTACTCACGGGCTCCCCCCAGCAAAGGGTCGAAGCGCTGGCTCACTCCCACTCCTTCCTAAACTCAAAGCTGAATCCGATCGACTCATCGAGCCCATCCCCATCCGTTCTCGCCTTCGAAAGCCAACTCCAAGATCCCTCCCCTGAAGTTCGAACCGCCGCACTCAAAGGTCTAGCTCTCACACTCGCCAATCAAGGGCACCTTCCTCTTCAAAATCAGTTGCGATTCTCCAAACCGACCGATGCCCTCACCCTTGCCGCAAGCCAAGTCCAGCCCCCACAGGTCCAACTCGAAGCGTTCAATATCCTATCCCTCCTCCAATCAAGCTCGCGATTCGCCAACACCAAATCTCCAAATCTCGTATCCAATCGCTTCCAGCTTTTCTCGCACCTCATGGCGTCGACCAACCCAGTCGTCCGGTTGCGCACGGTTCAAATCCTGAACACTTCTGCACGCAACGGACCCTCGCGCCCCGATCCCTCCACCCTCCCACCGGAGGTCGCTCAGCTCCAAAACCAGGACACAAATCCCCTCGTCCGAAAAACCCTCTCCGGTCTCCTCTCCTGGCTCAACACACCCACAGGCTCCTACCCGCCTCCCCAACCGCTCGACGCCCAATCCCTATCAAACGTTTTCGCCCTCCTGAACTCGGAGATGCACGACGATGCCCTCCAAGCGATCCTCACTCAGTTCGAGGCCTTCCCAAGCCCAGGGCTCGCCGAACAGTTGCTCGACCTGCTTACAGCCACTCTCGCTAACGAAAGTCTTCCCAGCAGACAATCCGATTCCCCACGCATCGCAGCCACTCTGCAGTCCTCACGTCTCCTGACCTCACCCCAACAAAGCCCGACCTCTCCCTCAAAATCCGCAGGCGCTCATCCGTCCCCTTTCGACGAACGACTCACCCTCGCCGTCCTCCGAGGCCTGCGCGATCCCGATGGTTTCGTTCGAGCCGGCTTCGCTCCTCATCTCGCTCAAATCATCGTGCCGCTGCCGTCCGATGCCCCGAAAGCTTGGATCTCGACACTCCAAAACATGCTCACAGCCGACCCCCTGCCCCAATGCCGAGCCACCGCATTTCTAACTCTGCTCGAGGTCGCCCTGCGCGAGACCCCTCAAGCCACAAAATCCCGCGCTTCCACCGCCATCCTCCTAGCCCTCGAATCCGCCTCGGGCGAAAGCACGCTACAAGATGCCTCCACACTAGCCTTCCCATCCTTTCGCATTCCTCCTTTCGTCCCCAACAGAAATGAGCCCACCAGGTCCCCCACTCCTCCCGAGCTGAGCCCAATCCCCACTGCCATAGCCGCCAAACTCACCTCTTCCAATGCGCTCACCCGGATCGCCGTCACCCGGCTTCTCCATCATGTTCACGCCCAACTCATGCCGATCCTGAACGAGCCCAACATCGAAAGTTCCCTGCGCCGCGCCGCGCTCAACGACCCCTCCCCCGCCGTCCGCACCCCGGTGTTGCTTATGCTGCTCAATCGCCCGTTCCGTCACTCCTTTCCAGATTCTCGACGGTTTGGCCTTCGTCCAGATCAACCCCAACCCGCCCCCCCAGACTTTGACCTCATCCTGGCGGGCCTCAACGACCCCTCGCCCGACGTCCAGGTGGCCGTTATGCAACTCCTCCCTTCCCTATCCTCTCAAACTCAAAACTCCTCCCGCCAAATCGAAATCGGTGATGCGCTCTACAAAGCGTTCACCAATGCCCCCACCGCCTTGCGCGGCCAGATCGCCGCCACTCTCGCGAATGTGTTCCCCCAAGCCAACCATCCGCGCTCCGCCGAACTTAACCGTTTCTGGATCGATTCCCTATCTCTCACAAACACCAACGAATCCGCCCTCCAGCAGGCGGTCTGGCAGGTCCGCCCCCCCTCCTTGCCTTCCGATCGCACAAATCTCATCGCGCTCCTGGATGAACTCTTCTCTCACCCCTCCCCGTCCGTTCGCGCTTCCCTCTATCAGAAAGCGCTCATGCCCAATTACCAAGGTGTCGCCCCCAATCCCTGGCCACCAGAGCGCATTCCTGCGCTCGTTCTCCAATGTCTCAAAGACTCATCCCCAATCGTTCGTCACGTGGCCTTCAATCAGCTCGGCAATCCCTCTCCCAACTCCCCTTCCGTCCTCCCCGCCAATACCCCAATCCCAACGCTCAAGTCCATCATCGCTCAACTCGAAACTCCCACCACCGATGAGGATCCTCAATTCAAAACTCCCCGACTCACGCTCATCGCAAGGCTCAAAGCTCAAACCGCCGACGAGGCCGGCACCAAAGCATCCATCCTCGAGCTCGCCTCTCTGCTCGGCAACCACGATCCCTCAGGCAGTGCAAAGCAGTTCTTCCAATCACTGGCCTGGACCAACCCTCCATCCCCAGCCCCCAAAGCTAGTAAAGACATCCTCCTCGAGTCCGCTCTCAACGCTCTCAACGCTCTTCTGGCCTCCACAAATAATCAGGCGCGCGCCGCCTCTCTGGAATTGCTCAATCAGTTCGCCATGCGTGATTCAGAAAACCCCGAACCCCGCCGTCAACTCGTCCGCTCCGCTCTCTCCATCCTTAACGATTCGTCCCCACCAACCCACTCTCAAGCCCTCCAAATCATCCAGTCTCATCTCCACAGTGTCCAAGATCCAAAGCTGATCGAAGAGGTTTTCAGTCTCGCCGAGTCCACCGTCACCAATCCCAAAGCGCTTCACCGATCGGATCTGCTCCAACTTCTCCTCAACCTCCCCACCCACGATCAACCCGCTCAAGAAAAACTCCAGTCACGCATACAGTCCGTGCTGCAAACCGTCCTGGCCGATGACTCGATCCCTCTGAGAGCCGCCGCCCTCACCGGATTGCCCCCTCATCTGCACTCGCTCAACGGACGTCAGGAACAACTCCGTTCATTCCTCCCCCTCATCCAAAAGCAAACCGCAATCCCAGAGCTCAAAAGCCTGGCCGTTTCCGCTCTCGCCACCGCCCACCAATTGCTCGGAGAACCAGAACAGGCCATCCAATTGCTCGAATCGTTAAGGGCCATCCCGAACCAAGAACCAGCCCAACCCGGTATCCAACCCGTCGATCAACAGCTCTCCTTCCTCTACGAACAATCCGGCCAGTTCGAAAAAGCGATCCAACTTCTCGAGGCCATGCGTAAACAGGCTCCCAACCAACAGGGCAATCCTTTCTTCGATCGCCGTCTCGCCGCGCTCTACAAAAAGACCGGGCGCAACACCGAAGCCGAAGCCGTCCTCGATCAGGACTCTCAGCCCTGGTCGATGCGCCAGCGAGTCTTCGATGCAATCCGCTCCAAGGATTTTGACTCAGCACTCCGGATCGCCGAACGACTGCTTCGCCCCCAGCCCAACCAACCCGACGACCTCGTCCGGTTGCAAATGCTCGATCCACTGCCAGCCGAACTCGCCCGGGGTTCCACCAACCATCTCGCAAAACTAACCGAACTTGTGCGTCTGCAGCTCCAGCTCTCCCCCACCAGCCTTGCTCTCAAACGGTTCCTCGCAGCATGTCACACCGCCTCCAATCAAACCGACGAAGCCATCCCCCTGCTCGAAGACCTCTTCAAATCCCAACCCAACGACCAGCAAATCTCCATCCGACTCGCCTCGCTCTACTCCCAGTCCTCTTCCTCCTCCGATCCCGACAGCCTCTCCAAACTGCGCACCATCTCAAAGGCGAACCCCGACAATCACGTGCTGAAATTCCAGCTCGCCAAATCCCTCGCTCAACAGGGTCAGATCACCGAAGCACGTGCCCTCGCCCAGGAGCTCGAAGCTCTTAACCCTAACCCCGGTCCCGAATCGGACTACGCCTCCCAAATCCGCTTCGCGATCGGCGATTTCAAAGAGGCTCTCCTACACCACGAAGCCAACGATAATACTCCACCCCAGCGGATGGCTTGGATGTCCCCAAAATGGCCACGCGTGCGCAAAGCGCTCGGTCTCCCCGACCCCAATCCCGACATCGACCTCAATTCCCCCGATGCCGAAATGCTCATTCAGCAACGACTCAGCCTCCTCGGTTCCACCTCACAATCCATCGAGCAAGCGGTCGCTTGGCTCCAAAAACTGCTCGGTTCCCCCGTCCCCGCAATCCGGAAACAGTCGATGCTCCACGTCCTGAAGCAGCCGTTCTATTCTCACGATCGTATCGACCTCTGGCTCCAAACCCTCAACGCGTGGAGCGAAAAGCATCCCGACGAATCCTGGTTCCTCATGGACCAGATCTTCATGTTGTCGAATCAACAGCTCCCCTCCCCAATGCTCGACCTCATCCAAAAAATGGAGAGGCAGGGATCGGACAATCGCTTTGGGCCGCTCACATTCCATAAAGCGAGAGCCTACGAGATGCTCGATCAAATCCCCCAAGCTATCGCAGCTCTCACCAATCAACCGCCACAAATCCAAGCCTCTCCCACGACCCTCAGCCAACTCATTGGGCTCCACCTGCGTCAAGGCAACACCAACGCCGCCCTCTCCCACTACCAAAATCTCAAAGACTCCATACCCCAACAACGCCCCTCCCCTAATACCCTCTGGACCGTCCGCGAACTCGCCTCCGTCGCCATTGACTTAGGCGATCTCCCCGCCATCACCAACCTGATCTCCTCCGCGCTCGATCAACCCCAGGACCAACGCTACGGCATGTCGGACTTCTCCATGCCAAACCCGCTCCGAGCTGAACTGCTCGAATTCGCAGGTCGCCACCAGGAAGCCGAACAGGAAAATGCCACGTTCACTCCTTGGTTCCCCAACCCCCAACAGAACTCGGCTCTCAAATCATTCTCCGACCACCCCCAGGTTCCACCCCTCATATTCCCTGACATCAACGGCCAGCCCATCGACACCACCTCGTGGATCTCCCCCGTCACCCTCGTGGCCCTCGAAACCAGTTTCTTCGATGCTCCCCAAAGACAATGGGGCCAAATCGAATCCGCGTGGGAATCTCTCGGCTCAAACGTCGTCCGCGTCGTGCTCCTCCAAACGCCTCAGTCCGATGTTGGGGCCGCTCGCCTCTGCCTGCTCGAATCTCAAAAACCGTTCCAATCCGGGTTCCCACCCAAACCTCTGCTCGATTTCTTCGGCCCCGCCGAAAACCCCATGTCCCTTTTCCTCATTGATGCCCAGCGTCGTGTCCGAAAACGGTTCTCTCTCTACAATCAAAATAGCCTGATCGAAGTCGCCCGCGAAATCGCCCTCGAACACGATCTCCCACCTCAAGCCTCCCGATCTGACCTGCTCCAAGCGACCACACATACCAACGCCATCGTCCGAAACGAAGCCATCACCCGCCTACTTCATCACCCTCAACCGCTGAACCTGGAGGAATCTCAGCGGATCGCCCAAAAGTCGAACGACCGGGACTTGCAGCTTCTCCGCCCTCACCTCGCACGCCTTGCCCTCGACTCCGACCAATTCGAAACCGCCCTATCCTGGGCTTCCCCCAATCCGAATCAACCCCAGACCCATCAGGTTTTGACCCCGATCGCCGCCCAAGCTCTGCGTGGCCTGAAACGCCCCAAGGAAGCCGAATCACTACTCCTCAATCTTGAATCAAACGCAATCCACGCCGCAAATTCACCCTACACCAGCCCAGCCTCGCTGGCCCGGCTTTCTAGGTTCTATGCCGAAAATGCGCTGAGCCCAGAACGCACGATGCTTTATGCCACCAATGCCTATACGCTAGCCCCAGGACTGCCCTCCACCCAAGTAGCTCTCGCTCGCGCCCTCCTTCACAACCACCTTCCCTCCCAAGCCCTCTCCAATCTCGTCCTCGGTGCCTCCTTCCCCATCGCCACTCTCAACCAAGCCGAGGATGCTTGGCACGAGTTGCTCAAGCTCGCCAAAACGGATCTCGTTCCCGCCAGTCACTGGCAGAATGCGCTTTCATCCCTCCAGCAGTCCGCATCCAATACCCTCGGATCCCGACCCATCGCCCAAGCTCTCCTTAGTGGCCTCTTCCGAGCCCGCAGGGACGCCACCACAGCAGACCAACTCTGGCTCCAAACCGGTTTCATCCCCAATCCCTCCTGGTCCCACCTCCCCATCTCACCGCCCCAAGACTCCACAAACCTACTCGATACCGCCTTCATCGAAGAAACGTCGAAAAACCTATCCACCAACGTCACATCCCTCACGACCGCGAACTCAACCGCCTGGATGGCTTCAGCTGCCGACCTCACCGATGGCCTCACCACCACCCCCTCATCGCCGCCCAACACGCTCTCCGAAAAGGTCTGCTACTCGCTTGCTATCCTCAACCACCCCACAGGCGGCCAAGCCCTCCTGAAATTTGGTGCCCACGATCGCTCACGCATCTGGCTCAACGGCCAAAAGATCCTCGACCAACCCTACCATCGAAATCGTCGACTCGACCAAGATCAAGTTCCCATCCACCTCAAACCAGGGCGCAACCAGATCCTAGTCAAATCGGTGACCAAATCCAACTCCCGAGGCTTCTATCTGCGCATCACCCCACCCTGACAGCATACAAAACCTACTGATAATCAGGCCCCCTAGACTTTGCGCTTGGCTGAACCTCACACAGCCCTAAACTTGTGGGCCTAAACTTGAAAACGACTGTCGAAACGCACGAAGATCAGCCGTAGACGGGATGCGAAGGTCATGACCAATCACGCGAAATACAGTTCATGCGCTTCAATCGGAATCTCGAATGTCCTGATCGCCAGTTCACCAACAGGATCCGCTCCCCCCACCTCACACAGCTAGGACGAAGACTCACTTCCGCATGAAAAACGTGGTTTACATGGACATCGAAACCCAAAAATCCGCCGATGAAGTGGGTGGGTGGGACAAAATCCGCGATATGCGTGTCAGCGTTGCGGTCACCTATAGCACCGCCAGGGGTTCCTACAAAATCTACCCCGAATCCCAAGTCAACGATCTCATCCAAGAACTCTCCCGCGCCGATCTCGTCGTTGGTTTTAATATCCTCCGCTTCGATTACGAAGTCCTCCACGGTTACACCGTCTTCGATCTCTCCCAACTCCCAACCCTCGATATGCTGGTTGAGCTCCAAGCAAAACTTCAACACCGCCTCTCCCTCGACTCCGTAGCCGCAGCAACCCTCGGCGTCGAAAAGACCTCCGAAGGCCTCCAGGCCATCAAATGGTGGAAAGAAGGAAAACTCCTGGAGATCGCCGAATACTGCTGCTTCGACGTCAAAATAACCAAGCTCGTCCACGAATACGGAGCCACCAATAAACAACTCTTCTACAAGAATCGGTTCGGCTCAACACTCTCCGTTGCCGTCGGCTGGTAACCGCGCCTTGACAGCACTTTCAAAATCCCCAGGGTCGTCGACGTCCCTGCCGACTCCCCAAACAGGACGGCGGACTTTCCAGTTCGCCTTACCCACCCTACTTCTTGGCTTGATTCGCTTTCCGCAGCCGATTTGAAAGTTCCAGCGAAATGTTGCGCATCACCACCATCCCGAGATGGGGCTCGTGATGCACAAGGTTATTGAAGGCCGAACGTTGCACCACTAACAAAATACTCGCTTGCCCAGCCACCGCGTGCGCTCCCCGCGCTGCACCATCCAAAAAGGCTTGCTCACCAAAAATCTGACCGTTCCCTACCGACGCAATCGGCTTGCCCCCCTCCTCCAAAACAATATCGATCTGCCCACGCATCACTACGTAAGCCTCATTCCCCATGTCGCCACGACTAAAAATCCTCTCGCCCGGCCGATAAAGCTTCTGCGTAAACAGTCTCGCAATCTTCCTCAACTCCCCATCTCCAAGGCCCTCAAAAATGGGCAACCCTCGCAATAAGTTGATGATCGCTAACCCGATCTTTTGGTCGTTAAAGTTTTGGTCGACGATCTTCAGAATCGTCTTCGCATGGGTCGTCGCTTGGTGGCTCTCCAAGGAATACAGCATGTTCAACTTCACCATCTTCACCACGTCAACATGGGTCGCCCCCTTGCTGTAAAACGCCGGTAGATAGGCCACCGGAACAAAACCAAGCTGCTCCGCGCTCTTCAAAAGTCGAGGAGCCGACATCAATATATCCGCCTCCACGTAGACCGCGTTCAACTGCTCCTGCGCTTGCTTCATCACATGCTGCAGCATCGCGCCCAAAGAAACATCATCTAACGAGAACGAGTCAATCAGCCGAACACAACGATCCCGCTCGTCAAAGTAGAACGACATCCCTGCGACCACTTGGTTGTCCTTCTGACCCAAGCACGCCTGAAAGCCCCCTCCAGCCTGGGTTCGGAAAAATCCCTGCCCCGCATTATACCCTCCCGATACCTCCACAGGCGGATTCGCCGACTCAGACTGCATCTTCCACAGCTCGAAATCATCCGAAGTCGCACTCTGAAATTGTAGATCAGTCTTGAGCGGATATCCCGTAGCGCCGTCCCGAACCGCTGCCGGAACCGCAAATTGCAAATGCCCAAGCACCGCCGCCGCGAGCTCACTCACTTGGGGCAACGACTCCGATACCGGCTGTCGTGCCACCACGTCCCCTCGACCGAAGTTCAAATAGAATAAACAGCCCTCCCGAGACTTCAAAACGTGCTTGAAGGGCTGAAATCCAGCGCAAACATACCCTAGCTTCTCCAGCAAAACCTGCTGCGCATTGTCCGAGGCCAGCACTCGAATCACCACCACCAAGCCTTTCACCGACGCCTGCTCATGGGCTTTCAACAGCAAAGCTTCCGCCGAACCGTTCGTAAAACTCTCAGGCCTAAAGATGTTGCGACCAATGTTCGCAATCGGGTTTTGGTTCGCCGCCTGAGCCGGAAGAAATCCTAGGCTCGCATGAAGCTGGCCGTTCACCTCCGCAGCCCACGTCTCCAACCCCCCAGCACCACCTAACTCCTGCTCCGCCCAATGCAGGTCGTAAACCGTCCGGTCAGAGTAGTCCTCCCCCAAATTGGCCTTGAGTAACTCAATCCACTTCGAAGCATCAGCGGCCGCGAGTTTGCGTATTAAAGTTCCCATGTTGATTACCCCACACCAACTTCCAAACCCTCAGATCACAAGCACAATCGCAGCCTGGGACAGGGCTTTCTGGTGAAGTGGCTCGCGCCCAACCATGTCGTGAAAATGGTGCCCGCGACAGGACTTGAACCTGTACGATGTTACTCACTAGAACCTGAATCTAGCGCGTCTGCCAATTCCGCCACGCGGGCACTTCCGTCGAGCGTCTAGCCAGTCGATGACCAGACACTACCAGAGCCTCCCTCTAAGACGCAAGAGCCCAATTCGCCTTCCACTCAATCTCCATGGCTCTTCCAAAGTCCCTGGGACCGCCGGCATGAGACGATTTTCGCCCCCTGCCAAAACCTCAGGCTCAGGCTCAAAAGCTCCGACTGCTCGCTCCAAGCCTCCGAAACAGCCCCGCTCAGTCCCTCAACTAAACCGACCCTAGAATCCTCCAGCGTTGCCCCCCCCCACGCTTCCACTACCGTACACACCGCCGCAGCCGCGCAGGTGATTACAATGCAGTTAAAGGTCGGGATCTTTTTGAGAGGTCACACCACCGTCAGCTCCCCCCCTCCTCTTCCCTCGCCTTCTACCCCCTTATGCTTCGCTACTCCCAACTACATCACCCACACCCCGCCCCATTCATTGCCTCTCAGCCATCTCCACTCTCATGCCCCTACACCGCAGTGTCCCTTCCTCCGCACAGGCCACACTATTTTGCGTGATTCTCACGCGATTTGCGTGAGATTTTACCGTGTTTTCACGTTCGCAACGTTGTCATTCACAAAGCATTGCCTAAAAGGCCCTGGCACCTCGAATGCTCCTCTGTCATCCTGAAAAATTCGTTGACACTCAATTCCGTTTGTTTAGAGTTCGCGAACCGTAACCCAACACAATTAGCACTAAAACTATGAACCAGTTTCGGAAATATAAGGTCGGAGCCTTCACGCTCATTGAGCTCTTGGTCGTTATCGCGATCATCGCCATCTTGGCCGGAATGCTCCTCCCTGCCTTGGCCAAAGCCAAAGCCAAAGCCCAACGCATTAAGTGCGTCAACAACCTGAAGAACGTCGGCCTGTCCTTCCGTATCTTCGCCACCGATAACGGTGACCAGTTCCCCTTCAATATCTCCACAAACCAAGGTGGTTCCGCTGAGTTCATCCCGACGGCGAACACCTCCGGCACCAAAGATCTCAATACCTACCTCCACTTCGCCGCGCTCTCCAATGAGTTGAGCACCCCGAAGATCGTCATCTGCCCCAGCGATAGCAACGGCCGCGTCGAAGCCCGCAGCTTCGCCGGTGGCACCGCCACAGACGCCTACAAGAACAACAAGAATGTCAGCTACTTCGTGGGTCTCGAAACCGACGAAACCCGCCCTCAGATGTTGCTCTCTGGTGACCGCAATATCACCAACGCTCAAAACCGCGCCACCTCGGCCAAGAACCAAATCATCCTCTTCAAGACCAACATCGTTGGCGCAGTCGATGGTAACGCCGGTTACGACAAGAACATCCACCAGACCCAAGGAAACGTGGTTATGGCTGACGGCAGCGTCCAGCAGTTCAATGGCTCCCGCCTCCGCGAAGCCTTCCGCAGCTCGGATGACTTGAACAACAAGCTCTCGATCCCTGGCGATAGCTTGAACTAATTAAGTCCAAGCCATCCTCGATCTCTTCAAAGGGCACCTTCGGGTGCCCTTTTTCTTTTCTCCTCCGCTCAATCGATTCCACCCCACCACCGCCGCCGCCACCACAAACAAACCGGGCTCAGCATCGTCATTAAGCGGTTTCCCGCGAGGTCGTCGATGTTTCCAGAATAATCTGCTTCAAGTCCGTCCGCGGACGAAATGCGGTGTAATGCTCAAGCTTGGTCATACTCGGCTTCCGTCTCTGCATGTCCTCAAACCCCGGCGCATACGCCTCTGAGTAGGGCTTAAACTCAATCTCCGAACCGGATCGCATCGTCTCAATGACTCGCTTCGCCAATTCCAAGATCGTCACCTCCTCCGTCGATCCAATGTTGAAGACCTCCCCTCGCGCCCGCCCATCCCTCGATAGTCGCACCAACGCCTCCACCGTATCCTTCACATAGCAGAAACACCGACTCTGCCCCCCATCTCCATAAACTCGAACCGCCACCCCTCTCCTCGCCGCTTCAATAAACCGAGGCAAAACCATCCCAAAAGCACCCGTCTGCCGAGGTCCCACGGTGTTGAATAATCGAGCCACGGTCACTGGTAACCCTCGCTCCCGCATGTAAGCCATCGCCAAAAACTCGTCCATTAGCTTCGAACACGCATAGCTCCATCGCCCCAAATTCGGTGGCCCGATTAATAAATCGTCCCCTTCAGAAAACTCCGCCTTCTGGCTCTTCCCATAAACCTCCGAAGTCGATGTCAAAAGCACAGGCGTTCCCAGCCGACCCGCCGCAGAGAGTATAGCCTCCGTTTCCTTCAAATTAGTCTCAATCGTCCGAATCGGGCTGTTCACCACCAACTCCACCCCTACTGCGGCCGCCAAATGGAAAACACCCTGAGCCCCACTCACGATCCTCCCCAATTCAGGATCTTCCGACACCTTTCCCATTCGGATCTCCAACCCAGGGTGTCCTTCGCACGCCATCAGGTTCCTTCGAGAACCCGTCGAACAATCGTCAATCACCACCACCGACAATCCATCCTCAAGCAAACGCTCCACAAGATGTGATCCGATGAATCCAGCTCCCCCAGTCACCACCACAGGGCGAGGATCGATTCGGTTGCCAAACGAGGTCTTCGAAGCAGAAGCGTCACTGTCACTCATAGGTTCTTGCTCCTATTCAACTCCTAGATTCCCCTCAAGGCCATCCCGAAACACAGCAAGATTCACGTCAGCGTCGTTTCAAAGTCCCTGGCACCGCCGGCATCCACCATGCTCCCTGGGAGCGCCGGCACCCTTGCCGGCCATCCCCACCCCTGGGGGGACATTCCTGTCCGCCTTCCCCCCAAGCAGCGGGTTGGAAAACCCGCTCTTCCTTAGCCTCCAATCGATTTTCGCCCCCAGTCAGACCCTCGGGCTCACCGTCGCATCCCATCGCATCCCATCGCATCCCGTCCCTCGACGTTGAAACAGCCCCAAGCTTCACGCGTATCTAAAGGTGTTCCCATCGCCCCCCCTCGACTCAACCACCACCAACCTCTCCCTACCTCCCATCATTCAAATACCCTCGCCAAAGCCTCTGCCAAACGCTGCCGATACTCAGGCTTCGAAATCAGCACCGCCTCCGTGCGGTGCGATAAATACCCGCCTTCCACCAGCACCGCAGGACAGTTTTGGTTCCTCAATACCGCCGGATAGCGCGCCCGTCTTAATCCTCGATCCGCAACCCCAGCTCCTTTGATCATGGCATGATGTACCCGCATCCCTAATCGAGTATTATCATCGTCAAATCGATTGTTAACACACTCCACATCCGGCCGGTCGCTCTGATCCCGCTGCAAATGCGACGCCATTCCAACCGGAGTCAAACAATACGCCTCAAGCCCCGATTGGGTATGGGTCGACTCCGCGTTGAAATGCAAACTGACAAAGAATCCTGCCCCCACAGAATTCGCCAATGCGATGCGATCCTCCACTGCCACATCCACATCGTTGGTCCGTGTCATCACCACATTCCAACCCTTCGCCTTCAACAACTTGGACAACCTCAATCCCCAATCCAACGTAAATTCCTTCTCGAGCCGACCATCCACCACACTCCGCGTGCCCAAACTCCGACCTCCGTGCCCCGCATCAACCACCACAACTCGTTTCCCTAGCTTAACCCCAAAACTCGGCTCCAATAATGGACGACAAAGTTTAGCTAAATCCAGACTCTGTAACTCCAAATCCCCCCGGGCAGTTAGCCTCGGTGGTGTCGAAAGCCAAAAGGAGGCACCTTCCCATCGACCCACCATTGACCCAGCCCGAAAACTCATCAATCCATGCGGCGTCGACCAAACATACTCCCCCTGAAGCATTCTCATTGGCTCCAATTTCAACTCGTTCGTCACAGCCCAAGTCCCCACCGAAGTCCAGACGCTACGAACCGGTGTGTTGGTCACGATCCCCATCGCCTCAGGTTTGGGTGCCGGCACCAAGACCGGGGCGAAAACACCCGTCGACGGCGGAACAACAACCGCCGGCCCTGGTCGCAGCGACTCAACTGCCGACGGCACTCGATGGCCTTGAGGTTCCTCATAAATCGGAGTCACCCCCAACGGGGCAGCCCGCCGTCTCGCCCCACACCCCCCCGTCAGCAAAAGCACCATGCCGAGTGTCCACACTAAAACCCATCGCTTGTTACGCTCTCGCACCCGGCAACTCTCCTCACCCGATCTCTTCCAAACAAGCAAGATGTCCTTCCCCGACATTTTTCTCACCCAACTACCCCACCCCCACAGCACCCAACCTAAACCGTAGCGAGGCAGCAGGAGCTCAACGCAAAGACGGAAACGCGTAATGATGCTGAGCCGGGACAAGGAAATCTCAATCCGTCGCAGGGGAGACTTCACACACCACCAGTGCCCCCTAAACTCCACGGAGCTACATTCAATTCCTCAGCGCCTCCATCCCTCCGCGCCTTTGCGTTAAAACCCTTCTGAATTGTTTCGGCGAACTCACCCTCCCGAGAACCGTGTTGCGCAGCCTCCAATATTGCTCCAATTTCTCCCCCGACATTTAAAGTGTGAGAATCCTCATCGCCATCACCGGTGCCAGTGGTTCGATCTATGCCCAGCGCTTGCTGGACTCGATCGATCCCACCCTCCACGAGGTTCATCTGGTCCAAAGCCAATACGCCGCCGCCGTATTGTCCGAGGAACTCCCTGAGGGTCTCCGCATCCCAAAGGGCGTCGCCTCCCACGGGCTGAAAAGCATGAACGTCCCCTTCGTCAGCGGTTCCAATGCCTTCGATGTCATGATCGTCATCCCTTGCAGCATGGGAACCCTCGGTCGAATCGCTCACGGCCTCAGCTCCGATGTCCTCCTCCGCGCCGCCGATGTCATGCTCAAGGAAAAACGCAAACTCATCCTGGTCCCACGGGAAACCCCCATCAGCCTCGTTCACGTCAAGAATTTCGAACTGCTCCTCCTCGCCGGCGCAACTCTCATCCCCGCCAATCCGTCGTTCTATAACCGCCCCAAAACGATCGAACAGGTCGCGGACACCGTCGTTGCAAGGGTCCTGGATCACGCAGGCCTCCCTCAAACCCTCATGCCTCGTTGGAAGGACGAACAAGATTGACCTCACGCCATGGCGATCACTCACCACATCCGAAACTACGCCGAGTTCGTAAAAATCTCCCACACGCTCTTCGCCCTCCCGTTTGCCCTCGCCTCCATGCTCGTCGCTTCCCGCGATTCAAGAGGCTGGCCCGGCTGGAAGACCTTCCTCCTCATCCTCACCGCCATGACCGGTGCACGAACCTGCGCCATGGCGTTTAACCGAATCGTCGACCGCCGCTTCGATGGGCTCAATCCTCGAACCTCTAATCGCCACCTCCCCGCAGGCAAAATCTCCCTACCCGCCGCAATCTCCATCTGCATCGGCGGTGCCACCACCCTCGTCGCCTCAGCCTACTTCCTAAACCCCCTCTGCTTCTATCTTTCTCCCATAGCGCTTTTCCTTGTCTGCTTCTACTCGCTCACGAAACGGTTCACAGACTACACCCATGTATGGCTCGGCCTCGCACTCGGCCTTTCCCCAATCGGAGCATGGCTAGCCGTCCACGGCTCCATCCAGTTTCTCCCTTGGAAACAAAGCATCATCCTGCCCACCATCCTAGCCCTCGCAGTCGTCTTCTGGCTCATCGGGTTCGATATCATTTATGCACTCCAAGACTACGAGTTCGATCGCAAACACGGCCTCCGGTCCGTCGTCGTCGCTTGGGGGCCCAAAAACGCTCTCAAAGCCGCTTTCCTATCCCACATGCTCATGTGGGGTCTCCTCGGGGTGTTCGGTTTGCTGTGCCGATTTCGTATCGCCTACTTCGTCGGGATCGTCATCATCCTGCTCTGCCTCCTCCTAGAACACTGGCTCGCTCGACGTCGTAGCGCCGACTGGGTCAGTATCGCGTTTTTCAAATTAAATGTGCTGATCAGCCTGGTATTCCTCATCGCAACGGCAACCGAAATCATCTTCCCATGGGTCCGATTCAAACTGGTATGAGTCTCGCCGTTCAAGGTAGTGGCCTCGAAACCATCTACGAAAAGGTCCGTGCCAATGGCCGTATCTCCGAATCCGAGGCGCTTCAGCTCCTCACCTCCAAGAACCTAAATGCAGTCGGGGCCATCGCAGATCTCGCCAACCAGAGGCTCAACGGTCTCAGGGCAAGCTACATCCTTAATCGCTACATCAACTACTCCAATTACTGCATCCTCAGCTGCCAGTTCTGCGCTTTCTCCAAGAAAAAACGCGATGCAGATGGCTTCCAGTTGTCCGTGCCCGAAATCGTAGACAAAGCCAAAGCCACCCTCGCCGTAGGAATCACAGAGCTCCATATCGTCGGCGGCCTCCACCCTTCTCTCCCGCTCTCGTTCTACGTCGAAATGCTCCAAGCCCTCAAACAGCTCTCCCCCCATCTCACTCTCAAGTGTTTCACCGCCATCGAAATCCTTCACCTCGCCTGGCTCGCACGCAAATCCGTCCCCGATACGCTTCAGCTCCTCAAATCAGCAGGTCTCGACTCTCTCACCGGCGGCGGAGCAGAAATCTTCCGCAAAGAGGTCCGCTCCGCGATCGCTAAAGGAAAGGAGTCTGCTGAGGAATACCTAGACGTCCACCGTCAGTGGCATCGCCTCGGCGGACAAAGCACCTGCACCATGCTCTATGGCCATATCGAGTCCCCAGAAGATCGGGTCGATCACCTCAGCCAACTCCGTAAGCTCCAAGACGAAACCCACGGCTTCACCGCCTTCATCCCTCTCGCCTATCAGCCCGGTGATAACCAACTCCCCATCGAGCATCCCCCCACCGGCTTCGATTCGCTCCGCACCATCGCCACCAGCCGCATCTTTCTAGACAACTTCCCACACATCACCGCCTACTGGGTCGGTCTCGGCACCAAGCTCGCCCAAATTGCACTGCACTACGGTGCCGATGATCTCCACGGCACCATTCACGAAGAACACATCTTCCACATGGCCGGCGCGACCTCGCCTCAGTCCCAAACCGAGGCCGATCTGCTCCGCGCCATCCGAGAGACCGGTCGAACCCCAGTCCAAAGGGATACCTTCTATAGGCTGATCCGCGCACACGGACCTCACCCCGCCTAACCCATGCCCGAATCCTCAGATTTTCCAAAACTCAGACTCGCTCAACCCGAATCGCCCGAGGAACTCGCTCGTCGCTTCGAACGGGAACGACGCGCTCTCGACCTCCAACGTGAGTCCCGCCTAGCCGAACCCTCCGAATCCTTCCGCATCGGCTCCGTCCCCTACCTCAATGCCGTCCCCCTCACCCGCGGCCTCGAAGACGATCTCGTCCTCCAACCTCCTTCCAAACTCGCAGAATGGCTCGCCAGCGGAAAACTCGACGCCGCTCTCGTCAGCATCGTCGAGGTGATTCTCAAAGATCAGTACGACGTCCTCGATGGCATCGGGATCTGCTCCCTAGGCGAAGTTCAAAGTGTCCTGCTTGCTCATAAATCCCCACTCGAACAAATAACAACCGTCCACTGCGACCCCGCCTCCCTCACCAGTATCTGCCTTCTCAAAGTCCTGCTCGCAGAACGCGGCATCCGCCCAACCTTCCTTCCTCTACCGTCCTACGAGATCGACCAACTCCCCGAAACCGCTCTCGTCATCGGAGACCCTGCCATCGATATCCTCCGAGCACCTCACCGCTCCCACGCAATCTGGGATCTCGGTGCCGCGTGGTACGAACTCACCTCCCTCCCCTTCGTCTACGCCATCTGGGCTCTCCGCCGCGGTATCCCCAATGCCGCTCTCCGTAGGCAGCTCCAAGAGGCTCGCGACTTCGGACTGGATACCCTGGATTCCATCATTCACTCCCGCTCCGAATACGATCTCGACTTCCGCCGTGATTACCTCGGCTGGCATATTCACTACCACCTGGGCTCCGACGAATTGCGCGGCATCGCTCGGTTCATGGAACTGATCCAAAAACATCAGATCAGCCCCGTGTTCCAACCTCGTTGGGTCTCCTAATCCCTGCCCATGAACCGTCCTCTGCGCCCTCCGCTGTAGGCCGCGTGCCCCAACGCGGCGTGGCGGCCCGTCTCTCCGGTTCATGGACCCAGTGGGCGAGGTTTAGCCTCGAGGCAATCTCCTCCGGTTCAGCTGCTCGCGCTCGTGTACCGTCGCATCGACACGTTCCACACCCACTGCGACACCGCAAAACACACACACGTCAACCCCAACAGGAGCAGCACCATCCACCCCGAGCTCAATTTCCCAACCAAAACCCGCGCCGGCACGTTCGAGACGAGCAGCATCGGAAGCACAAACGTGAAGACCGTCTTAAACCCTCCTCGAAACACCTCATCCGGCATCCGCGCAATGTTGAATAGGTTGTAATACCCCCAAATAATCCCCTGCGCCCGCACCGTCCAAAAACTGACGCTGGCCATGATAAACATCAAAGAGTAATGCACCATCACCCCAACGCCACACAGCAGTAGATAACCCAAAATCTGCACCATCGACGGTTCCAGTCTCAGCTGCTGAGTCGCATACCCAACCACCACCAGCGCGCTCGCCGCATTCACGAAAGAACCCAAATCCACATGCCGCAACGAAAGCAAAAATCGCGAGCTGGCAGGGAGTAATAAGATAAAATCCAACCGCCCCATCCTCACGTGCTCCGAGAGTTGAGTGCAGTTGTTGAAAAAGAAGGCCGTGAAAAGCTGCTGGATAAAGTGGCTCGTCCCCATCAACAAAACCACCTCCCACTTCGACCACGAAGCAATGTGGTCCGTATGTAAATACATTACTTGGATAAAACCCAGGTGCAACACAAACCACAGGAGCTCAACCACAATCCACAAAAGAAAATTAATCTTAAACCCCATCTCCCGAATGATCGAGTTCCTCCACAACGCCGCATAAATCTGCCCGTAGCGCGTCATCACTCGCACCAACCCTCCTCCTCCGCTGCTTCTTCCGCCGTTCTCCATACCTCGTCTCCCTCTTACCCTCCCGATGCCGTATAACGTCGAATACCCCGCCTCCACACCCATCGGGCCGTCAGATACGCAATACCCACCCAAACCGTCTGCATCGCCAGCCCCCCAATCAGTTCCGCCCCCTGCGCCCGCCCTAAATATATGCTGACCGGAAAAAACATTTCATAGGGGAATGGCGTATATCGCAAAACCTCCCGCACCCCCATAGGCAAAATGTCCAATGGAAAGAGTTGCCCCCCCGCCAATGCTTCAAAGGCAAATAGGATGAAGATAAACGTCGAAACCTCCATCACCCAAAATGCCAAAAGCGCCATCGTGTAAGAGATGAAGAATTGCAACAGCCCCGCCAACAGCGTCGAAATCAAAAACAATCCCATCGTCCCCGCATCCGCAGGCAACTCCAAAAACTCACGCTTGAAGTAGATGAAGATCGCGATCGGTATCAACGCAAACGCGCTGTAGATCATGCGCCCACCACAATACAGCGTCAGCCGATAACTCAGATAGTCAATCGGCTTCAAAAGAAATTGGCTGATGTTCCCGTCCTTGATGTCCGCCGCAATCTGCCAATCGTCCTCCGCCACCGCCGTCAACCCGTCCACGATCGTCACAATCAGATAATACGAGACCATCTGACCATACAAGTATCCCTCCACGTTCCCTCCCACCCCTTTCCCCGCGTAAATCGCTTGCCACATGAACAGCGTGGCCGTCAACGGGATCAAACCAAAACAGGCGCGCACCAGAAAGTTCACACGGTAAACCAATGTGTTCTGGACGCCTATGTTCAGGACATGAAGGTATTTGCTCATCCACCTCACTCGCCAACCACCCAACGCGGACCGCATCCTACCGATCTCACCCCCAAGCGCAACCCGCCGTTTCACTCCTCGTCGATCGTGCCCCACAACAGCCATGCCTACCACGCACGGCAGCGGAGAGCTACTTGAGTCTTGCCTCCCCGACCCTCACCCCATTAGAACAACCCCGTGATACCACGCAGCCCCGCCCCCCTCGACACCCCCATCAAACCTCCCCTATCTCCGAGCCTGCATCGTTATCTCTATTTCACAGCCGCCTGCTCCGGTGCGGCCATCATGATCATCGAAATCCTCGGTGCCAAATTGCTCACTCCCTACTTCGGTTCCTCCCATTTCGTCTGGACTGCCCAAATCGCCGTAACGCTCGCCTCCCTCGCCTCCGGCTACTTCCTCGGTGGCAAATTCGTCGATCGCTCAGCCTCCCTCCATCGCATCTACGGGGTCATCCTCGCCGCCGCTCTCTACCTCGCCGCCTCCCTGCCCTTCATCCAAGCCCTCTGCCAACAGTGTCTCTCCATGTCGCTCCCCGTCGGTAGTCTCCTCGCAGCAATCGCTCTCTTCTTCGTCCCCCTCGCACTGCTCGCCATGGTCGGCCCCTTCCTCGTCAAAGTGTTCTTCGCTTCCGAGGCCCAAATCGGCCGCGCCGTCGGTAAACTCAGCGCGCTCAGCACACTCGGGAGCCTCATCGGCACCCTGCTCATCGGTTACGTCCTGCTCCCGCTCGCCCCAAACTCCGTCACACTCTTCGCCACCGCCTCCCTTCTCGCCTCTCTTGCCCTCGTTTATTTCCTCGCCTGGCACAGAAAACTAACCCCAACTGCCTTAAGTCTCTGCGCCCTCACCACCCTCTCCGGCCTCGCCGGCGTCCGCATCGATCTCATCACTCGCTTCGAAGGCTTCCAAGTCGTCGCACGCAAAAATTCAAACTTCGGCGGCATCCATGTCGTCGAAACCTCCTACGGAATCCGCTACTATCTCAACGATTTCCTCACCCAGAATAGCTACAATCCCAAATCCCACGAAAGCGATTCTCTCTTTACCTTCATGCTCCGCGAACTCGCTCGCTGCTACACAACAAATCTCAACCGCTCGCTCTGCATCGGAATGGGCGTCGGCATCGTGCCCATGCAGCTCGCCGCCCAAGGCTCAAAGGTCGATGTCGTCGAAATCAACCCCGATATCGTTCCCATCGCCCAACAGTTCTTCGGGTTCGATCCCTCCAAACTCAGCCTCCACATCGGTGACGGTCGGCAGTTCCTCAATCAAACCTCCTCAAAATACGACGCCCTCGTCCTCGATGCCTTTCTCGGTGACTCCTCACCCTCCCATCTCCTCACCGTCGAAGCCTTCACCTCCATGCGCCGCTGCCTCACCGACGCCGGGGTGCTTGTCATCAATTCCTTCGGTAGCTTCGAAACCGGCAAAGACTTCTTCCTCGCCTCGCTCGAACAAACCTTGCGAAAGTGTTTCACCGATGTACGGATCCACGCCTCCGGCAACGGCAACGTCTTCTTCGTCGCATCCCCCACTCGCCTCAACCCGACCCGAACCCCTGACTTCTCCTCCATGCCCGCCTCCGTACGTCCCGACGCCCACCGCGCCTGGGAAAGTCAAGGGGCCACCATCCCCTCCCACGGCCTCGTCCTCACCGACGACTTCAACCCCGTCGAATACCACGACGCCAAAAACCGCGAAGAATTCCGTCGCCTCCTCGCCTCCTCCATGCGCCGACAGTAAGACCCCTGAGGAACTCGTCTTAAAAAGCGTTAGTTCAAAACGTGGATTTCACTTTCCGTTCCTCCGGCCCTTGCTCCGCCTCGGTGGCGGTTGGATGGCTAAAAAGGACCATGGAACCGCGTTGAGATTCGCAAAGGCCCGGATTCGAAACCTCACTTAAGCCCAGGTCGTTTCTCCGGCGGAACGTAACCACGATGCCACGTGAGTTGCCATAACCGATCCAATGGCACGGCCTCAACATGCCCATCAAAAAATGACACGTTCACAGCCCCCGGTAGCACTTGGTCGCCCGGAAATTGCTCAGGAACCGGTGACGGTCGACGCCCATGCCTCGGTAACGCGATCGTTCGCATATCCCCAGCCATCGACGACGTGCCCCCGTTCACCAAACTCAACGGCGGTAAATCCGTCGCCCTCGGCGCAACCCACCACTCCGTTCCGTCCGTCGTCACAGGCGTCAACCCCGGGCTCACAATCTCATCCTTACGATCGTACAAGAATTGTGGCGAGAGAATGGGCGATGGGATCCGCAAGAGCTGCGACCCTCCCAAAAGCCAGATGTTGAAGGCGAAGCTTCCCGCCCGCCCTGCATTCACTCCCCCACCATTCCCCACCATCCGGATCCCACGAAAATGACCACGCACTTGGTCCCACGAAGGCACCGACCACGCCTGTGAAATCGTTCCGCTTCGCGCCGGCAAAAAACCCCTGGCCCCTGGGGCAAACTTCGCTGGAGCCGACGGACAAATCCACCCTTGGTCCGCTAACCCCACTTTGTCAGAAAACCATTGAGCCACATCCGCCTCCCCTAAGGACTCGCTCACATCATCCAGATTCATGGAATAAGCCATGCGAATCTGGCGCTGGTTCCCCAAGCACACCACAGAACGCCCCTTCTCCTTCGCCTTGCTCAAGGCCGGCAATAGCATCCCAGCCAAAATCGCGATGATCGCAATCACAACCAAAAGCTCGATCAACGTAAATGCCTCACCCCTCCCATGTGCCCGAAAGCATAAGCGCAAAGCCTTAGGCCTTTTTTGTAGTCTTCGCATGCGAGACTCCTAAATCTCCCACTCCATGCAAAATGTCGAGGCGAATACCCAAGAATCCAGGATCATATACCGAGGATTCCTCCGACGGAACTCCTTGACGCAACGATCCAATCACCCTGCAATAAGCATCGTCTTCGCACCGCATCAAGGCGGGTGAACATCCTTATACTATCATGAGCGATCCCAAAGAACGCGCTGTACACAAAACCATCCCCCCCGACGAGGATCCAAACTCCTCTCTCCCTACCATCATTGTCCGCCCCGGTGAGGCAGACCGTCTGATCGCAGGCCACCCCTGGCTCTACAAGGGATCCATCCTGCGATTCACCCGCCCCGCTTCCGACGGCGAAGTGGTCCAAGTCAAAGACCACCGCCAACGTCTGCTGGGCTCCGGTTTCTACAACTCCAAATCGAAAATCGCTGTGCGACTGCTCGCCGATGCACGGATATCGGCCGACCCCCAATTCTTCCGCGACCGAATCCACGCTGCACTCGCCCTCCGAAAACGCGTCATGCCCAATGCCTCAAGCTTCCGCGTCGTCAACGCCGAAGCCGACTTCATGAGCGGCCTCATCGTGGATAAGTATGAGGATGTGGTGGTCATCCAAATCTCCTCGCTCGGCATGGATCAACGAAAGGAATTGATCGTCGATGCGATCCACGCAGCGCTAAAACCACGCCTCATCCTGGAACGAAGCGAAGCCGCAGCCAGACGATTCGAAGGCCTCGAGGAGTCTATCCGTGTGCTCAAAGGAAATCTACAAGCGCCTATCGAAGAGCTCAATCTCTCGACCTTGATGAACGACCTACGCTTCGAAGTGGCTTGGTCCGCTGGCCACAAAACAGGCCTCTACCTCGATCAACAATCCAATTACCTCGCCTCCGCGCGCTGGGCTCCAGGAGCACAGGTTCTCGATTGTTTCTCCTTCCTCGGTGGATTCGCACTCCACGCCGCCCGAGCCAACGCGGCGCACGTCCACTGCCTCGACCAAAGTGCGGAGGCTATCACCGCAGCCGCCCGCAATGCATCCCTAAACGGACTATCCGAAAAGTGCTCTTTCGAAAACGCCAACGTTTTCGACTGGCTCAAAGCCCAAACTCAAACCCGCCTCAACGAAAAAATCCTGCCCCGCTTCGATCTCATCATACTCGATCCCCCCTCCTTCACCCGGACTAGGGAGTCCGTTCCAGACGCACTCCGAGGATACAAGGAGATCCACATTCGCGCCCTCAAACTCCTCAAATCCTCGGGCACGCTGCTGACGTATTGCTGCTCCCACCACGTCGATCGCGATACGTTCGAGGAGGTCGTAATGAGTGCAGCGTTCGACGCTCGACGCATCCTCCGACGAGTCGATACATTCGGCCAATCCCCCGATCACCCGGTCATCCCGACCATCCCCGAGACCGAATACCTCAAGGGCTTCGCGTTCGAGATCGCACGCTGAACAACCTCACCCTCAAATAGGCCTGCCCTGAGCTTACCACCATGGCAGGCTGTCCCACATTCAGTCGCACGGTTCCCTCCTTGCCCTGACCGGAGGGACTCAGGGGGGGTTAAAAAAGATGCGGAACAAATCGGCTCGTGTCTCGGGTGATCAATCCCGAGTCTTCTCGAATTCCTAACCCCGCCGCCTCGTTGCCCACAATCCACACTCCCATCACAGGTCGGTTTCCTCCAAAATCGCCCACCCGCGCCCGCGCCTGATACACGAAACCTTCCTCCCCGTAATCCCCACCCACCGCTGCGATCTCTTCTCCCCCTTCGTAAATTGCAACGTTCGAGCCTTCCCGACTGAGCTTCGGTTTCCTTACAAAGCTCCCACCCAAGTTACTGGGTTCCTCGTAGCACGGAAGTAGGTTCGGATGACCCGGATTCAATTCCCACAGGATCGGGAGCAATCCCTTATTGCTTAGTAACATCTTCCAGCAGGGCTCAACAAAACAGGTTCCTGATTCTTCCAAGTAGCCCCCAAACTCTTCAGCCCACATCCACTCCCACGGATACAGCTTGAAAGCATGTGTCACAACCTGCTCGTCCTGATCCACAAAATGCTTTCGAATCGGATGCCAGCCCAACTCTTCAATGGCCGTCCGCTTCGTCACCAAACCAGCCTGGTGACACGTGTCCTGAAGATACAAAATGGTTTGCTCATCCTCCGCGTGGTCCCGAACCGCCGAAAAATGCACCCGACCAAACCCAGCCCCCTTCCACATCTCAATCAATCGCTCGTGAATGGAGTTGAACTGGTCAGACATCGGAAATTGTTCACGCAGCCAAAACCACTGAACCACAGATGCCTCAACTAGGGCCGTCGGCGTGTCAGCGTTATACTCCAGCAGCTTGGGCGGCCCACTGCCATCGTAGGCTAGATCAAACCGACCGTAGAGACTGAAGTCCTCCCGCTCCCATGACTTCACTAAACTGCTCACCGCAGCTTCGGGTATGCTCAGTCTCTCCCACCATCCCGCCTCGACCACCTTTTGTGCCGCCGTCATACAGAGCTCGTGAAGCTCGTTGCCAGCCCCCTCCAACACGTCTACCTCAGCCCCCGAAAACTGATAGTAAGCCGACTCGTCCCAATAAGGTCCCTGCTCGTGGGTGTGATACGTCAAACCCAAAGCTTCGACCCTAGAACTCCAATCCGGACGGCAAATTGTAGCACACCGTTGCATAACCACCACCTCAAGCCCCCGTGGAACGGGAAGAACTGCCAAACCCACCCCTCGTCACTCCAGTTCGCGTAGCCGCCTTCTGCTGCGCTCGCGCACTCTCCACCGCTTGCGGCAACGGCTTCGAATGAAGCTCAGAAGAAGGATTCGGCTCAGGACTCCATCCACCCCCGTGATAATAGCCCCTCCCAGGCATGTAAAAATTAAAAGGATGTGAATACCAAGCACGGTAGGGGGCATGGTAATATCCAGCCCCAGGAACATACTGATTGTTCGTGTAAGTATTCTCCGCAGCCAACACGATCCCCGGCTCCTGCCGACTACACCCCGTCCCCGCAAAAACACCCCCGACAAACGCCCCCGTCATCACCAATCGAATGGTCTGGCTTCGCTTCATCGAGGTGCGAGGAAAGGTGACGATCCCCCTCAGTTCATCCAAGAATCGCGGCGGCTATGATCACGCACGCCCCCAAGATCACAGCCGCCCCAATAATGGCCGCCGCAACATTACGGTTCTCAAAAATCTCCCGATGCAGATGCCCAGGGGTGAAGAGGTCGAATAGCTTGTAGCTCACCACAGCCAATAGAACTCCAACCAGACTGAACAAGACCGTCAATCCAACCGCGCCTCCCACTGTCGTCGCATGCCAACCGTCCGATGGGGTCTGAGCCTCCACCACCAAACCGTTCAGTAAAATGCATGCGATCAGGACGCGACGTAAGATCGGTGTGGGCTTCATATCAAGAGGTGTCGTTGTTCTCAAGGGACGCTGGTCACAGTAGAATCCTGCAGCTGGATCCTCAATTGGAAATTCCTGGGCGATTTCCACAGCATGGATTCTAGAACTTTGTAAACCCCGGCAACCCCTCCACACCAACCGAGCATCAAGTCCTAACCCTAGCTCACCGGCGGAAACTCAGCCCCCCGCATGGTAGCCCACGGTGCCTCTGTGGAGACGTCCACTATCCCCGGTTCCGCAGCTTCCGAAGGTGACAGGATGGCCAAAAAAACCAACTTTTCATCGAACGGATTGTAAGTCCCATGAACCTCGCCCATAGGAACAAATGCCATTTCACCCGGCCCCAATATCCGATGCTGGGAGCCGACCCACTGCTCAGCTCGCCCAGAGATAATAAAAATCAATTCCTCACGTGTCGGATGCGTATGGAAGGGATGCGAACGAAACGGGTCCATGTTGGCTCGCACCAATAGGAGATGCTCGTTCCTGACCACATCACCACGACACAGCCACTCTTCAATGGTCCATGGGGATTGAAACCGAACCGCCTCAGCAAGGGTTACAAATCGACGAGCCGCTATGACGCTATCGGACTGCTCAATCATATGATCTCCAGATGAGTTCCTCAGTGGGACTCCAAGACACTATCCACTCCCCTTCCCCTTGTTAAAGAAAAAGATTCAAATTCCGCACCACCTGAAAGATTTTGACATCTCCGCTCAGGATTGCTAGAGCCTTATGAATCCCGGAACCCAAACACAGTCCGCCTTTATGCAAGATAGATACCGAAATCAAAATCAGTCCATTCGGGCTCCCAAGCCAGCATCCCAAGCGTTCACTCTGATCGAGCTCTTGGTCGTCATCGCGATCATCGCGATTCTCGCAGGCATGCTCCTTCCTGCTCTTAGCAAAGCTAAGGACAAGGCCCAAATGACGCTGGATCTGAACAACGTCAAACAAGTCCTCCTCGCTAACCATATGTACGCGGGAGATAACTTTGATTACAATGCCCACCCCACTTGGGGCGGCGATCTCACCGGCCCTGATGGTTGGGCCTACGCCACTCAAAACCGTGGCCGTATTCCCGGCGGCCCCTCCGCCCCAGGCTCAGCCGCCGGCAGAGATCTCAACTCCCAAGCTTGGAGCAACCAACTCGCATTCTTCAAAATCAGTCAGTTGGGTCCAATCATCACCGATCATAAAGTCCTCTGGTGCCCAAAAGACGTGGCTCAGCGCGGGGGTGGTCGGTTCAAAACCCTTTGGCTCGGTCGCCCTGTGAAAATCACCTCGTACTGCATGAACGGTACCGTAGGCGGATACGTCGGAACCAAAGGCGCTGCCCCTAGCCCCGATGGTAAAACCTTCAAAATCACCGATTTCAGAGCCGATGACTGGCAGTTCTGGGAGCAAAATGAGTCCGATCCGTTCTTCTTCAACGATGCGGGCAATAACCCCGAATCCATCGGCGAAACACTCTCTCTACGCCATTCCGGTGCCGCAAACTTCATCGGCCTTCCCTACGCCAGTGCCAAAAATCTGCCCGGCGGTGCCGTCGTAGGCCTCTTCGGAGGTAGTGCCTCCTTCGTGAAATGGAACAAGTGCTACGATTTGGTGACTCGCAAACTCCCGGCACCGAACGAAATTCTAAACGGTCCTCGCTACTAGGTCCTGACTCGCCCCCCAGGAATTCTCAAATGAAGCCTCTCGCCAAATCGCTCCTCCTCGTCTCCACACTCATCGCGTGCCTCCCAATGCTCGGGTGCAAGAAAACCTCGGGCGAAGACAAAGCCGTGGTCGAGGGAGCCTCTAAGCTGCCAGGCACCGCTGAGGTGGCCGCTGCGATCAAGAAGGGCGACTTCGACGGGGCTCTCCAAGCCCTGGGCAAGGTCAAAGAAGCGTGCACAACGGAGGAACAAAACCTCCAGTTCTCGGTCTACCTAGGGCAGCTAAGGCAACAGGTCGTAGAGATTAGTATGACCAATGCCGCAGCCGCCCCGGCTGCCACCGCCCTCCGGGCTATGAGTGGCACCCTTCGCTGAATCAACTAGGTCCCAACAAGAGACGGCCCGCAGTCACCACTGCGGGCCGTTTTCTTTTCACTCACGAAACTCGTGAGCGACCCGCGATGACCTGATCGCCATGACCTTGTGAGGATCCATGCCAAGCCATCGTCCGTTTTTAGTTCTAGACTAAGCCCGAAAGTTTGCGCCCAACCCAATAGAAGATGAGCAGACCGATGATCAGCAATCCAAAGCCCGGGTGAGACCATATTCGAACCCGCTGCTCAAGTGGCTTCGGCTCAGGCAAAAGAGATATCGCGCGAACAATCTTTCCAAACTCCTCAACAGGCCCAAACGTGCCCAATGTCATGCCTGATATCTCCCTCAGCACCTGGAAGTTCGCCGGTTGCCCAAGCTTTTCTTTCACGGGTAGACTGACTTGCAGGCCAATTTTGGTTCGGCGACGATGCTTATCCGAGGCTACCTCCAAGCTGAACTTTCCTCCTTCCGTCGGAGTAAACGAACTCTTAAATACGCCCCATCCACCCTCAATGGCGGAGAATTCCAAACGCTCGGAACGCCCAGATGGCCCCTGAGCCACACCAACCACCGGACCGCTCTCAACCGGGACTCCATTCGAATCCAGTACCGTCGCCTGAAGCATCACGGGCTCACCCGCCCGTGGACTCTCTGGGCTGTAAACAATCCGAATTCCATCCTGGTCCGCCAAATGCCTTTGATGCGACATCCAACGAACCACTTGCCCCCAGAATCGATAATGATATTTGTCCTCCACGCCTCGCCGCCAACGCCACGCACTATCGGTCCCCATGAATAAAACCTTCCCGTTGCCAGCAGAACGGGTAACCAACAAAGGAATCCTCCCCCAAGAGTTCCTCAATGAGGAATGCACCGCCAAAACTTCAGAGCCAGGCCGACTCTTCGTCACCGCAGCGTTCCAGAAGAACCCAGGTAACCCCTTCCATATCTCATCGTTCCGACTCTCATCCGAATCAAACCGTGTCAACCAATGCGCCTTTCCACCTGGAGTCAAAAGTAGGTTCGATTCGTTCTGAAGGACCACACCCTCGCTCTTGCCCTCCTCCATCAGCACAGGCATCAATTCTTTTAATCCACTCTCCCAAAGTGTCTTTTGCTGCCCTCGTCTTCCGGGCATGATCACCAATCCACTCCCTTGCTGCTCCACCAACCCTTTCAAAAATTCAACATCACGTTCACTCAACTCCCCCTCACCCACTCCAATGTCTCCCAAAAAGATAACGTCATATCGTGAAAGGAGTTCCTTGGTGCCCGGAAAACTCGACAGATACTTGCGCCCTCCCCCCATCGGCATCCCAGGATGAAAAAGCACGCACTGCATCTCAACGCCCGGGTCGCGTTCCAAAGCGTTTCTTAGAAATCGATACTCCCACCTCGGGGCCGAATCGACCACCAACACTGAAAGCTTCTCCGCTCGAATCGCAACTTTCACCGGTTGCTCATTGTTCTGTCGAAGGCTCTCCTCCGGCTCAACAGGCAACTTCACAGTCAGCGAAAAATCGCCAGCCTCCTTCGGAGTCCAGAGTAATGAGTCCTCTACCGTCGACAAAGGTGGCAGGACCACCTCCTTCCGAAACTCCTCCCTCCCATCCCGAAAAACTATCACTGAAGTCCGAACCTCTCGACTGAGATAGCTGCGCACCTTAAAAGGCATCACCACGCGTTCCCCCATCAGACCATACGCGGGCGCAAGCACCCGCTCCAACACCAAATCGGGCATGGCCGTTTCCCGGCCCGTCCCAATCGCGAAGATAGGGATCCCCTCTGCCCGATAGCGCGTCGCGCTTCCAACGGGATTCTTCCCAAGGTTCCAATCTCCATCGGTAAGTACCAAAACCGCCTTGCAATTCTTCTGTTGCTGCAAGACCCGATCCAATGCCGCAGAAATGTCCGTCCCCTCCTCCGCCTGACTGAGACCATTCGTGCCATCCGACTTCGGGGGCGTTGAAAATGTCTCCCTCACAACCCGCGCACTCGTCTGCAGATGACTCCAAACCGCAGCCGAATCCTGTTGCCTCACCCATTCCCCACGAGTTAAAGGCCTTCCTTCCCCGACCAAATCCCGCGTCGTCATGCTCGCGGATCCATCCTCCAACACAGCCACCACCGGCACATCAGCACGTTTTAAGTGTCGGACCCACTCCGGGCGCATCAAGGCAACCAAAAGCAGCGTCACAACCAGCCATCGAACCAATTCCAAGAGCGCAACCCGCCGGTTTCGACCACGCCGATCCCACTGCGCATACCCAAGCCAAGTCGCAACAATCCATGCCAAACACCCCATCGCGAAAGCCCAAGGAGCGATTGAGAATGACCACTCTCCCCTCATCATTTTCGATCCCTTCCACGGGCCGGAATTCCCTCCGACTCATCCAATCGACTATCCCCTCGTGGCAAAACCAATAGACCTTCGACCAACATCGCTACCAGCATACAAAGCACCAAGGCCCGCCAGAGTTCCCCCTGCAATCGTTGCCCCTCTCCTACCCTATCACGGACAACCCCTTGTACCGAAAGAGGCGCAAAGAGCCGAGGCAGATCTTCCTCACCCAAGGCCTCGATGAGTCCTTCGGTCTGAGGCCGATTCACCGCAACGACACGAGCAGTGTCGCGATAGATGCCAGCAGACGATTGTATCCCTCCTTGCCCAGTTGATGTAACCGTAGCCCATTGCCCACCCAACTCGCTCGCCGTTAGCTCGCCACACTCAAGCATAGCCCGTTGTGTGAACCGTTGCCCACCAGCCAGAACCAACCGATGACAAAGAGGCACCCACACCGTGCCATCTCCAAGGCTTGACCACTCCGGGTTCGGTAGGGTCGAACAAAAAAACACCTGTCCTTTTCCTGTCGCGCGGCGAACTACAAACGATTCCCCATCTTCATAGCTCACTAGATTCGACTTCTCGCCCACAACCAACTGCCGCCTGCGAACCTCCAGCCTCTTTAGCGCGAGACTCATCCCTTCATCACTGCGAGCAAATAACCCTCCCTCCTCTGACCATCTCGCAAATCCATATCCATCCTCACGCGCCGCACTCTGCACCGATCCCCATCCCATCCCCAAAAATGACCTCGACTCCGTCAGGCCCGGTGGAAAAAAGAACGCAACCCCGCCCTCTTCAATCCAAGACTGTAACCGCGCGGCCTCCACCCCATCGGGCAGGCTTCCTTGCCAACAGACCACCGAGCAATCCTCCAGACGCAACGCGCCCCCCCCGCCCCCTCGTAGCCGAACATCAATACTTTCCAACCCAGACAACGCCTGAAATCCTAGAGCGAGATATTGCCCAACGCTCCGATCCATCGCAGATACCAAAACATGGTTGGTTCGCTCCTCGCCATACACAAAGAAGGCCGCGTTGTCAGAAGGGTTGCCGTCGGCAGCCAACGAGATGCGTCCCCACCCACCGCTCCTCTTATCCCCAAGGGGTATGGTGGTTCGGTACCGCAAACTCTGTGTCTCAATCGGAATCTCAATTTGTGTTGCCGCGCCATCAATCAACACCGTGAGTGATAAGGTTCGCTTCTCCACTTGATTTTGCCCCAGCTCCAAAGCGATGAGCAAATCACTCTGGTCACCACGACGACGACGGAAACACTCAGACACCGAAACCCAAGTATTAGGGGTGCTCACCCCCTTCGGGGATAAAACCCGGAATCGCACCTTCTGCGCTAAGGCCTCAAAGGAACCCATCAATGTCTTCCAACGCTCATCGTCCGGCCTCCAACTCGTCCGCTGCAGATCCGACCCGATCCAGATCTCAGCCGTGCCTGCCTTGTTGTCAACTAACCAAGTCAGAGCCGCCTGTAGCATCCCCGGTATGTCGGCACCTGCATCGGAAGATCCCGTGCCTGATACCGACATTAAGTCAGACGCCCGCACCAAAGGTTGTGGCACCCGCCCAACGCTATCGATCAAAAACATCTGACTCGCCCCATCATACTCTCGCGCCGCTTCCGACAGTCCATGAAGCACGTTCACGCGCGCGCTTTCACCGCCCTGATCAACTAGAGCTTCCATACTAGAGGATCGATCCAGAAGTACCAAAATCGTATCAGGTGCGGTCGCCAACGCCCACCCAAGCCATCCCCCAGCAAGCGGTCGACTCAAAAATAGGACCAATGCCAACACGGCCATGACCCGGAATAGCAGAATGAGAAGCTGCTTGATCTTAGCCTGGTTCGTGGAACTCCGAGTCGCCGCAAGCAAGAACTGCATCGCTGCCCACCTCATCGGCCGATGCCTCATGCGGTTGAGCATGTGGATGACCACAGGCACCAGCACCAAAGGCAACCCCCACAGTAAAAGTGGCTGCAAAAATGTCACCTCACACCCCCAGACTCAGCCCTTCCAGTAGAAGACCGCCCTCCGAACTCTAAGTTATCACAACGAGCGCGCATCCTGTTCATCGACTCAAGGATTGCAGTCGCCCTAACAAAAACTTCGCTAAGACGGATTCAAAGCCACTGTCTGTGACGACCAAGTGATAGTCTGCGTTGAGCCGGTGGCACCCCTCTCTCACCCGAGTCAGGAATCGATTTAGGTGTTCGATGTACTCTTCGCGAATCATCGAAGGTTCACACACAAGATGAAAAGCCCGCTCCATATCCTCGAAGCGCAAAGGCTGGTTAAATGGGAAGGTGATCTCCTGTCGGTCTAGCATGTGGAAAACCACCAAGTCATGCTTCCTAAAGCGCAGGTGCTGAAATGACGAAAGCAACTCCTCAACATCTCCGAAGAGGTCCGAAAACACCACCACCATCGCGCGCTGACGAATCTTCTCTGCCAACTCGTGCAAAGCGCTCGCCAAACCGGTTGTCCCCTGCGCCCTAGCTCCGGCCAAAAGGTCTCCGATCAATTGCAAATGCCGAGCATTGCGCTTTGCTGGCACATCCGTGCTCACCGTCTCTCCCGCCACCCCCAAGCCAACCGCATCACCTTGTTGAATAAGAAGATAACCAAGCGTGGCGGCCATGCGTTTCGCAAACTCTAGCTTGTTGAGTGAGCCGGTACCAAATGCCATCGATCCACTCGAATCTAAAATCAGCTGACAACGTAGGTTGGTGTCCGCCTCAAACTCCTTCAGGTAAAATCGATCCGTTCGCCCAAAGACACGCCAGTCCAGCCGTCGGATGTCATCACCTGGCGCGTAAACCCGATACTCAGCAAACTCGACACTCGATCCGCGATGCGGACTACGATGATGTCCAGAAATGCTGCCTTCCATCGCAAAGCGTGACACCAAAGGCTGTGCAGCCAAGCGTGCAATCACCTCGGCATCCAGGAACTGACTGATCCCTGCTTCAACCACGTTGCTCGCCCTTCAATGCCTCCACCAGTCTCTCGATCACCTTCAAACTGCCAACCCCCTCAGCTTGGGCCTGGAAATTCGTCAGAATTCGATGTGTTAACACCGGCGCAGCCACGGCCTCCACATCCTCCAACCGCACAAGGTAGCTGCCGTGCAGCACAGCGTGGGCTCGAGCCCCTCGAATCAAATACTGAACCGCACGCGGGCCAGCCCCCCAAGTAACCCACTTGCGAACAAATTCAGGCGCTTGTGAGTCCGATGGTCGTGTGCGACGCACCAAATCAACGGCAAAATCATAAACATGATCCGGGACGGGCACCCGCTGCACAAGGGATTGAAACGCCAACACTTGGTCCCCTGTGATAAGCTTTCTTAGCTTCGCAGCAGCACCGCCAGTGGTCTCACGTGCGATCCGTCGCTCGTCGTCGAGTGTTGGATACTGCACATGGATGAAAAACATGAACCGATCCAATTGCGCTTCGGGTAGTGAGTACGTCCCCTCCTGCTCGATCGGATTCTGCGTCGCCAACACAAAAAACGGGGACGGTAGGTCAAAGACCCTTCCAGCCGCAGTGACTCGATGTTCCTGCATCGCTTCTAAGAGCGCTGATTGCGTTTTTGGGGGTGTCCGGTTGATTTCGTCAGCCAAGATAATGTTGGCAAAGACCGGTCCCTTAACAAAAACAAACGCGCGCCGTCCCGGTTGGTCAGTCTCCTGCAAAATCTCAGTCCCTGTAATGTCACTCGGCATCAGATCCGGGGTAAATTGAATGCGATTAAACTCCAGCGACATCACCTCAGCTAAGGCATGCACCATGGTCGTCTTCGCTAACCCAGGTACCCCCATTAAAAGGGAATGACCGCGCGCCAACACACAAATCAACAACTGCTCCACAACACGCTCTTGGCCTATAATAACTCGTCCCACCTCATCACGGAGTTGCGCGTACAGTTCCCTAAGATCGTCAATGGCTTGAACATCTCCGTCCGAATGGGATGGGGTCGATCCTGTCGCAGAACTCTTCTGTGAGGCTGAATTCGTTTGGGTCATGAGCGATCCCAAGTGAACGGACCTCGCGTGCCAAGGTCAACACAAGAGTGGGTAGGTCGGAGTTTTCACGGTTCTTGGTGAAAGATTTCTAAGTTGTTCAGGAGTGTGGAGTTGGCGATTTTTATAGACAGAAACGACCAAAACCCCCATCTTCGAATGGGATGAAGACTCCAAAACCGACAACTCACCAACCGGCCCCACCGC
>Ga0172367_10001305_pt1 | contig 36686 bp, 37 predicted proteins | sample Lak10m_FD_114542 | JGI IMG/M metagenome (GOLD analysis project Ga0172367, IMG submission 114542) | Freshwater microbial communities from Kabuno Bay, South-Kivu, Congo - kab_022012_10m | ecosystem: Environmental > Aquatic > Freshwater > Lake | place: Democratic Republic of the Congo: South-Kivu... | reverse complement strand
TCGATGCGGTGCGGCAAGTCTGCAGGGTTCGACTTCATCTTGAGCAGCATGGCGTAGGCGCGCCACTGATCCCATTTCAGCAGTTGCAGGCGGCGCAGGCTCGCGTGGACCCCATCGGCGATCTCGGCATTGTTTTCCTCATGGATCCACTTGAAGGCCGAACGATACTGCAGCAGCACATCGGTCGCCCAGCGCACGCCGGCCTGTCCCTGATACTGGCGACGGATATGCTCCATCAGCTGGATAGAGAAGTCGGAAGATTGCGGCATGCGCCGCTCGATGAAGTCGACGGAACGAAGGAAGTCGTCGAAGGCCTCCGGCCCGAGATCATCCTGGATGCCGTTCCAGACATTGAGCACGCGCTTGGCCTGATCGTCGGCGTCCGGCAGGGACGAGGTGAGGTCGATAAGTTGGCCCTTGACGATCTCTTCCGGCTTCAGGGGCAAGCCGCTCGAATTGATGCTGACAAAGGCCTTGGCGGCCATGCGGCGGTCGGAGATGCGCGTGACGTTCACGATCGCGCCTTCCGCGATGAAACTCGTGAATGCCTCGAGTCGTCTTGTCGGCCATCCCCTCAGCATCGCACGCGCCGTGTTCACGCAGGTGCGCAGGCAGTAGCTCGCCTCGGTCAGCTGCGGATGCGGACGATGACGCTTCGCCGTGCGGCCGGGTGCGAGAATGTCGGCTTCCAGAGTATTGTGTTTCATCCCAAGGTTCAAACGCGAGATGCCGGCCTCGTTGACCAGCAGCGCGTTCACCGGATGCTTGCGCTCCGCCTCGATCAAGTCGCGCAGCACGGCGAAGATGACCGTGAAGGTCGTCAGGCGTTGGAGCCCATCATAGATATCGAAATGCTGACCGGCGTTGTGCAGCACCACGGTGCCGACGAACACGTAGGGCTCGGTGGCTTCAAGTTCGCGATTGTAGTCGGCGAGCTGGAAGCGCGCGCCGGTTCCGACGTCGAAGGACTCTGGGTCGGCATCGGGGTCTGCATCCGGGTCCAGCCCGAACTCGCCGAAAGCGGAGATGAGATCCTGCAGCAGCGCGGCCTGCTGGTTCTCCTTCCAGCAATAGTCGCGTTGAACCCGTGCTGGCCTGAACGATCCCAGACGGAGGAGCTCGCCGATGCTGATAGCCTGCGAACGGATTACGGGAATCGGCATGCACGTTCCTCTCCCCCCGCCGTGCAAACCCTAGGCGAGCGCCTGGAGTCGGGCAATCGCAGAGCTGCTGATGGGCGAAGGAACACGGCTTGCCGGCGCTAAACTCGCCGGCCACGCTAGGCCGGTCGCGTCAGGCTGCCTGCGCCCCGCTGTTCTTGGCGCGGACTTTCCAGAACCGCAGCGCCCGCTGGGCGGCGGCGACGGGCACCTGTTCGTAGATCTGAGCATATTCATCGGTCTTGCTGAGACCCGTCCCGTCACCCGCCACCATGATGCAGATGGTGACGAAAAGGCCCCGGTCGAAGCCGGCGCCTCGGCACAGCATGGCGAGGGCGTCGAGGTCCTTAGCCTGCACCAGGCGCTGGCCGAGGTCGAAGTCGATGTCGACCATCTTGGCGAAGGCAATGAGGAAGGCGGTGTGCCGCTCCTCGCGCAGCAGCTGCACCAGAACGGGCGGTCGCAGCGCACCGGCCTTTTCGAGCTTGGCGATGTGTTCTTTGCCCAGCGAGTAGTCCGCCGGTAGTGCGCCATAAGCCGACGACAGGTGCGTGCGGCTCACCTCCAGTGCGGCTTCCAGCTCAGCAGGCGAGACGCCGTGGAACTTGCGCATGATCTCGCGACGAAGGTCGCTCTCTACGCGGAGATAGACATTGTTCAGCATGTCGAGCGGCACATTGGCGTTGCGCACGAAGGGCGCTTGCAGCACGGGGCTCGTCTCGACGCGCTCGGCGACGCGTTCGTAGGTCTGGCGATTGATCTTCGCGGTCGCGTTCTGGAGCAGTGAGACGACCACGTGCTCCTCGCCCTTGTCGACCAGCGCGCTGGATACCTTCTCGCCAATGTCGGGACGCTTGGTCACGGCGAGAAGATGGTCCTGCGACTTCTGCTCAATAACGTCCAGGATATCCTCTTCGGTAAGCGCGCGCGATCGTTCGATCACGGGACGTGCGACCGCGATGTCGTCCATAGCGAGGCGACGGGCAGTGCGGCGAAGTGGGGCCGTGCTGTCTGCCACCTTGCGTGACAGTTCGATACGAACCTGGGTCTCGAGGTCTGAAGCGACCGCGCCAACGATCTCGTCGAACAGAATGGATTCCTTGTCCGAGCGTTCGGCCGGATGGGCGAGGAAGACATCGGTGATTTGGCGCAGGAGCTCACGCCGCTTTTCGCTCGAACCTTCCTTTGCAAGGTCGAGCAATAGCGCGAACTGGTTTGCGCTGGACGGCATTCCAACATCTCCCTTGGGAAGCGAAACCCTAACGTCAGGCGGTTAAGAAAGCGCTTTAGGGGACCCTGCAATTGGCGGGGATCGGGGTCTGGCAGGCATGTATTTGAGGGGTTTTCCCAGATTAACCCCTTGCCAAGGCCTCGCGCTTCTCCTCCAGCGCCAGCCATTCGGCTTCGTGACTTGCGAGTTCGCTGCGAGCCGCGGCCAGCCGGTTGGCGCGAGCATGGAAGGCCTTTGGATCTCGGGAGAAGAGGGCAGAGTCGGCCATCTGGTCCTCCAGCGCGACGATCTCCTCCTGCCGTTCCGGCATCAGGCGCTCGAGCTCCTCCAGCCGCCGCGCCTCCTTGTAGCTGAGCTTGGAGGCCGCTGCTTTCGGGGCGGCTGCCGGGGTCGCAGCCTTCGCAGCTGTACGCGCAGCAGATGGCGCCGGGCCTGCCTGCCCGCGATAGTCAGAGTATCCCCCTGGCGTCTCCAGCCACTGTCCACCGCCCTGAGGCGTCAGCACCGATGTCACGACATTGTCGATGAAGGCGCGGTCGTGGCTCACCAGCAGAAGTGTGCCCTCATATTCGCTCAGCATGTCCTCCAGCAAGTCGAGGGTCTCGATGTCGAGATCATTGGTCGGCTCGTCCAGAACCAGGAGGTTGGAGGGCTTGGCCAGTGCGAGGGCCAGCGTCAAACGGTTGCGTTCCCCGCCCGAGAGTGCGCCGACCGGCTGATGCAGCTGGCGGCTCTCGAACAGGAAGTCCTTGGCGTAGGCGGCGACGTGCTTGGGGTGGCCGCGCACGACGATCTGATCGCCGCCGAGCGGCGCGAGCGTCTGCCACAATGTTGCGTTGGGGCTCAGCGTCGCGCGCGTCTGGTCGAGATAGGCGATGTCAAGCGTGTTCGCGAGGCGCAGGCTGCCGGCATCAGGCGCCATCTCACCGAGCAGGAGCCGCAGCAGCGTCGTCTTGCCCGCGCCATTGGAGCCGACGAGGCCGAGGCGGTCGCCGCGCATCACGCGCAGCGACAGGTTGCTGACGATGGGCAGCGCGCCTTCGGGTGTCGTGAAGACTTTTGTCAGCCCCTTCGCCTCGATCACCAGCCGGCCCGACTGCGCGCCGGCGTCGATCGCGAGGCTCGCCGTGCTTGCCGCCTCGTTGAGCGCGATCCGGCGCTGCTTCTTTTCCGCGCGCATGTCCTGCAGCTTGCGCACACGGCCCATGTTGCGACGCCGCCGCGCTGTGACGCCTCGCGCCATCCAGCGCTCCTCGGCCTTGAGCTGGACGTTCAACCTGTCGAACGCCTTCTCCTCCTCGGCTTCCACCGTCTCGGCCCAATCCTCGAAAGCGGCATAGCCTTTGTCCATCTGGCGGACGACGCCCTGGCGCAGCCACGCCACCGACGTCGCAACATTTTCGAGGAAGCGCCGGTCGTGACTCACGATCAGCGCCGCGCCGCGGAACGCTTTGAGTTCTTCTTCGAGCAGTTCGATCGCCGGCACGTCGAGATGGTTGGTTGGTTCGTCAAGCAGAAGGATGTCCGGATCGTGCGCGAAGGCGTGGGCGAGGGCGATGCGGCGCGACTGGCCGCCGGATGCCTTCGACAGGTCGAGATCGAACGGCACGCTCCAGGCGCCAAGCTCCGCCTCGGCGCGGTAGAGCATGTCCGGAGCGAGGCCCTGCGAGACGTAGTCCAGCGCCGTGACGAAGCCGGAAAAATCGGGCTCCTGCAGCAGGTGACGCGCAACGATCCCGGGCTGCATGAAGATTTCGCCGCCGTCCGGCTCGATAGCGCCCGCAAGGATGCGCATCAGCGTCGACTTGCCTGCGCCGTTCCGTCCGACCAGCGCCATGCGCTCCCCGCGCGCAAGCTGCAGGTCGACGCCCGTGAAGAGGGGCGCGGCGCCCAGCGTCAGCATGACGCCGCGTAGGACTGCGATCGGAGGTCCGGCCATGCGGCGCCATGGACCCGAAGCAGGCCGCGAGGTCAAGCGCGCATGATTGCCCGTTGCGCGCAAAAGCGTAACCTTGCGCCAAAAGGGAGACACGCCATGGCCGACACCACCGTCCGCACCTACGAGGACATCCTCTATTCCGCCGAGGACGGCGTGGCCTGGGTCACGCTCAACCGGCCGGACAAGCTCAACGCCTGGCGCGGCGAGATGGACCGCGACGTGCGGCTCGCCATGCGCGAAGCGGCCAATGACGAGAGCGTGCGCGTGATCGTGTTGACCGGCGCGGGCAAGGGCTTCTGCGCCGGGGCCGACATGGGTATGCTGCAGACGATCCAGACCGGCGATGGTGCCACCACGCGAGTTGCGGTGGGTTCGCCGCCTGCATGGGACCCAGCCTCCAACCCCAACTTCCAGAAACAGTACTCCTGGTTCCCCGCCGTGCCCAAGCCAATCGTCGCGGCAATCAACGGCCCGGCCGCCGGTCTCGGCATGATCCTCTCGCTCTACTGCGACATCCGCATCGCGAGCGACTCGGCGAAGTTCACCACCGCCTTCGCGCGCCGCGGCCTTGTCGCCGAGCATGGTATCTCGTGGCTGCTTCCCCGGCTCGTCGGGTTCAGCGCGGCGGCCGACCTGCTCTATTCCGCGCGCGTGATCACGGCGGCCGAGGCGCTGCAGATGCGGCTGGTCAACCGCGTGATCCCGGCTGCGGACTTCTCAAGCGAGATCGCCGCCTATGCGCGGATGCTGGCGCACGAAGTCTCGCCGCGTTCACTGCGCGAGATGAAGCGCGAGATCTGGAACGCGCAGTTCCAGACGCTCGGCGATGCGATCGAGAGCGCCAACGCCGACATGCCGCCCAGCTTCCGCTCGGAAGACTTCCGCGAAGGCGTCGCCCACTTCGTGGAGAAACGACCGGCTAAGTTTACGGGGCGGTAGATCGGGTCTGTCATCTACTCCGAGATCGTCTTCCGCGTGATCGTCCCCGCCTCCACCGCCGCTTCGCTGAAGCGGAGGTCGTCCCATTGCTTGCGTGAGTAGGCGTGGGTCTGGTCGGAATAGTGGGGCGAGTTGGGATTCACCGATTGCGAGTAAGAGAGGATGCCCTCGCTCTTCGGGCCGCCAGGCGTGAACTCGACCGTCATGATCCAGCTTGAGCCGTGGCGGATGCTTGTCCAGCCGAGTTCAGGCTCCAGGTTCTCGACCGTGATGACGTTGAACACGCCTTCCGGGCCGGCTCCGCCATGAATGGGGATGCGTTCCCCATTGCGGGTCTCGCGTTGGACATCCCCGAGGCGCGCATCCAGCGGAATGCGGAGCTCGCCGAGCTTGTCCACCGCCTTGCGCAGCGCCTCGGTCACCTTCGGGTTGGCGACATCGAGCGTGTTGGGGGTGTTCACCGGATCGGCGGGATTGAAGGGGACCTTGAACTGCAGGCCGCCATTTTCCGCAAAGAGGTGGAACAGGTGCGCGCCGCGACTGTCGAGATTCACCTTGGTGTCCCAGTTGGCGAGCGCAGTGCAGGCCGGCCCCAGCTTTTCATCGCCGAGTGACTTGCAGTGCCTGACGAGATCATCGCGCACCAGCTCGGCGCCGCGATGCCGGTTTTGGTATAGCGCGCCCTGCAGCGTCGAGAGGTCGAATTTGACGCCGGGCATGTCGTCCGTGCCGGCGACCCGGTCGTCCACGATGTCGATGCCGAGCTGCGTGCGCAGCGAGCGCGCCGTCTGCTCGTCGCCGAAGATCGGGCTGAAACCCGCCAGCGGTTGATTCGGATTGGTGAGCCAGTGGCTGTCATTGCTCTGGCTCACATAGTCGGAGCGGAAGAGGTGCGGCGTACGGCTGGCCCCGAAGACGCCTGGCGCTGTCGAATCCGAATCCGTCGCCCACTCGCAGGTCGAGGTCGAGCCGTCGAGCACTGGAACGCGCGTTTCCGTCCACTGCTTCTTTGCCAGGTCGGACTTGGCGCAGCGGTCGCCAAGCGCTTTCGAGACGTTGGGCATCATGCCCATGTCGCCGAAGAAGGACTCGCCGCCCTTGTCGACCGCAGTCGTATTGAAGCCCGTGGCCTGGTACTTGCCGAGGATGACCTTCAGGTCGCGCACATTCTTCGCCTGCCATATCGCGAGATACTGGTCCGGTGAGCGGACGCCCTGCGGGATGGTGCGAAGCGCGTAGGCGTGAGTTGCTGTCCAGGGGAAGGTCTGAGTCTCAAGGACAGGACCGAAGCGTGTTGTGTAGAAGGTGCGCGTCACCGGCTCCGCGTCCTTCACATCGACACTGACGCTGAGCTGCGTCATCGGCGTCGACACGCCATCGTGCATGTAGCGCGTGGGGTCGGCCGGATCGAGCATGAGCTCGAATACGCCGAATCGTCGCGCCGTCGATACCGTGTGCGTCCAGGCGATGGTGTCTGTGTGGCCGATGCCAACGGAAGCGTTGCTGACGAGGCCGGCTCCAACGACGTTGAGCTTGCCCGGGATCGTGAGATGCATCCGATAGAAGCGGTTCATGCCGTCCCACGGATAGTGCGGATTGCCGAGCAACATGCCGTAACCCGATTGCGTCACTTGCTTGCCGAGGCCGAAGGCGTTGCTGCCGAGCTGCGTCGTCTCCACGAAAGGATCGTCGATAGCGATCGCTGCGTGGTCGCCCACGCCCGGCGGCTGCGCGCCTGCAACCCCTCCCATCTGGATCACGACCTGTCCGGCGAACTGGTGACGCCAGTAGTCGATCTCAGTGAGCTCGCGCACCCACGGTGCGCCCTTGCAGCGCGGATCGCTGATGTTGGCTACGCCGGTCTCGCGGATATAGCGGGAGATGCCGGCGACATAGCCGCGCGCCATCGCGCGGGCGTCTGCGCTCGGCGTGTCCGGAGAACTGGCCGGACCGGCAAGAAGCTTCTCCAGTTCGCCCGACGCGATGAGACGCCTGTGGTAGAGATCGCTGACAACGTTGGCATCGTTCTCGCCGCGGTCGAGGAACTTCGCGCGTTCGCCGGCGACGGTGAGGAACCGCTCGGCGATCTCGCAGACGTTGTCTTCGGCCACTGCATAGCCAAGGCCGTAGCCAAGGCCGGCATAGTCGTTCGCCTTGATGTGTGGGACGCCATAGGCCGTGCGCCGGATTTCGGCGGCTAGCGGCGCCTCCACCGCTCCAGGAGCGCTGACGCAGGACGATATCAGGGCCGCTGCTGCAACTGCACACACCAGGCGACGCTGCATGACATCCTCCGCTCTTTATTTGCGCCGATGGGGCGCTCGCCCAGCCGATCCGTCAAGCCGATCCGTTTCACCGCTTCGCGAGCGGTCCGGCGCCGCAACGGTGAATGGGCCTCCGCTAGGACATGCTTCCAACGCCTGCGCCAGTCTCCTAGTGTGGCGCCAGACTCGGCGAACGAGCAGAAGCGGCGGGAGTACGGACATGCAGTCACTCACGAAACTTGTAGGCCTTGTAGCGGGCGCAGCGCTGGCCCTCGGGGCGTGCGCGACCGAGCCCGCGCCTGTGACGCCGATGACGCCGGCCGAGCGTATCGCTGCGCTTCCCCCCGTTACTTCAGCCGGGCTCGCCAAGCCCGCATCCGGCGACTGGTTGCTCTGGGGCCGCGCCTATGACGGACATAACTTCAGTCCGCTCAAGACGATCAACCGCGACACTGTGAAGAACCTCGCGCCGGCCTGGCGAGCGCCGCTCGCGGCCGGGCTCAGCATGCCGTCCCCGCTTGTCCACGCCGGCGTGATGTACCTGCACACCGCCCCGGACACGATCCTCGCGCTCGATGCGGTGACGGGGCAGGAGATGTGGCGCCATGTGCACCAGTCGGCCAGCGGCTCGTCGATGAAGATGGGTATTGGGCTGGGCGGCAACCGCGTCTTCGCGCCGACCTCCGATCTGCATGTCATCGCGCTCGATGCGCGCACGGGCGAGAAGGCGTGGGACCACAAGATCGAACTTAGCCCGCCAGCGAGCAACCGCATGGTGTTCAATCTGCGCAGCGCTCCCATGGTGATCGGCGACAAGGTGATCCAGGCCGTGACCGCCAGCGCCGGCCCCGGCGGCGGTTTTCTCGTCGGCCTCGACATCGCCACCGGTGAGGAAGTCTGGCGCTTTCACACCATCGCGCGCCCCGGCGCGCCCGGCGGCAACACCTGGAATGACCTGCCTCTGGAGAAGCGCACCGGCGGATCAGTCTGGGACAAGGCCACCTATGATCCCGAACTAAATCTTCTCTATTTCGGCGCCGGGCCGACCTACGACACTGCGCCGCTGGTCAAGCGCTCCGAGCTTCCCGGCGTCACCAACGATGCGCTCTACACCAACAGCACGATGGCGCTAGACCCCGCCACCGGCCAGCTGAAATGGCACTACCAGCACGTCGCCAATGACCAATGGGATATGGACTGGGCGTTCGAGCGCACGATCGTGACGTTGAAGGTCAATGGCCGTGACCGCAAGGTGGTGATGAATGTCGGCAAGATGGGCGTGCTCGATGCGCTCGATGCGGCCACCGGCGAGTACCTCTTCTCGATTGATGCGGGCACGCAGGACATGATCACCGCGATCGACCCCAAGACCGGCGCCAAAACGATCGACCCAAAGCGCTATCCAGACCCCGCGCGGCCGACCACCTATTGCCCCGGCCCATCCGGCGCGCGCGCCTGGCCGCCCACCTCCTACAGCCCATCTACCGGCATGCTCTACCTGCCGCTCACCGAATGGTGCGCCAAGATGGGCAATGAAGGCGGCTCGTTGCTCAGCGCGCCTGGCGCCCGCATATCCGAGTCCGACCATCCCAACGCGGTGGCCGACAAGAAGATGGGACAGCTGCAGGCGATGGACCTCGCCGGAAGGAAGGTCGCCTGGAAGCGCGATCTCGACGCGCCAATTTCCACCTCCGCGCTGGCCACGGCCGGCGGCGTGGTATTCATCGGCGATCTCGATCCCGCGCTGAAGGCGTTCGACGATCGTGACGGTAGGCTGTTGTGGAGCGCGCCGCTCGACGCCAATCCGAGTTCGATCCTGATGACCTACAGCGTCAACAAAAAGCAGTATGTCGCCGTCGTCACCGGCATGGGCAATTACCACATCGGCGCGATGTCGCCCCGTTACCAGCGCTTCCGCGCCGCCCAAGGCCTCCCCCCACTAACGCCCGCCACCGGCACGCCCTCGATCCAGGTGTTCGCACTCCCGGGCTGACAGTCCTGACCCGCCAAAGGCGGGGAAGGTGGCACTCGAAGCGCGACGGAAGCGATCGCCTGCGCTGTAGGCGGATCTCCCAGCATGGGAAATACCCATTCCACTCCCGTTCATCTTTCCTGCTATAGTCGTGAGAGTCGGGAGAACTGGATGATGTCCGTGAACAGGAAAACCCATCGTCATTTGGCCGGTCTGGCGGCGGCAGTTTCGGCGCTTGCACTGCTCGGCGCGTGCGAACTCGGGCCGACGCCTGAGGAAATCCACCAGATGGACTGGGCGCAGGCCGCGCGCATCGACACGCCGCCCGCCTATGCCGAATACATGCGCGTCCACCCGGACGGGCTTAACGTCATCGCCGCGCAGCGTCGCATCGACGAGCTGATCGCGATGGAGTCCGCCGCCTACGCTACAGCGAAGAAGGCGGACACCGAGGAGGGCTATGTCGCTTTCCTCGCGCGCTTCCCTTGGGGCGCCAATGCGGAGGTGGCGGATTCACGCCGCGCTGTGCTGGCCGCGCCGCGTCTGGCCGCGGAAGAGAAGGCGGATTGGGCCGAGGTGCGCGCCGTCGACCAGATCGAGCGCTACGAAGCCTTCCTCGACGAATGGCCGCGCGGGGCGAATGCCGCGAATGCGCGGGCGCGTCTGGATGTGCTGTGGCCGACCGATCAGGGCGCGTATGTGAAAGCCAAGCGCACCGGCTCGCCGCTGCAGCTGGAGGATTTTCTCCGCGCCTATCCGAAGTCGGAATGGGCGGACGAGGCGCGGCTGGAGATCGACCTGATCTATCGTCGCGACGACGAGGCTTGGCGTCGTGCGCTCGCCGACAATTCGGTGGAGGCGTACGACTTCTATCTGCAGTCGCAGCCTTGGGGGCGTTGGCGCGTGGAGGCGTCGCGGCAGATCGCGGACCTTCGCGAGCGCGACTATGAGGCTTGGCGCTACGCTGCGATGATGGACGAGATCTGGGCGTACGAGAACTATCGCCGGATGTATCCGTGGGGGCTGTGGTACGACACAGCTTGGTACCGGCTCGACTGGATCCGCGGCGGGCGAGCCTATGGCTGGAACAGCTATTACGACCACCACTGGGATCGCGGCTGGCGCTATGGGGGCCATGATCGCCTGCGCGCACGCGAACGCGACGATGCGCCCCCGCCGCAGACCGGTGGCGGGGGCGCCAACCCGCCCCCCCTCTTCAGCGGCCAGCGCCCCCCACCCAGCGCCGGCGGCGGCGTCACCATTCCACCCCCGCCCCCACCCGCCTCAACGGGGGGGAATCGCTTTAATCCGCCGCCGCCTCCCCCATCGTCGGCATCGGCCGCGGCGCCGAGTCCGCCTCCGCCTCCGCCGGCGGTGCGGAGTCCCCCTCCGCCTCCACCGCCGCCTCCGTCTCCACGGTACAATCCGCCGGCGCGGCCTACGACGACGCCGGAGCCGTGACCGCCACACATCCCACAGGGCCGGGCGTGACTTGCGCCGCCGGGGTGCTAGATGGCGGGTGAGGGCTGATGGAGGCTTCGCGAATGGCCACGAGCCGGCTGATGAAATGGGGTCCGCCGGTTTTCAAGATCGTCGGCACCCTGGCGGCTGTAGGCCTCGTCACCTTCGGCATGCTGTGGAACTCGCTGTTCGCGCAGATGCCCGCCCTGCCGGACCGCGACACGCTGTGGACGATGAACCGCGAACCGGCGGTGGAATTCATCGACACCCAGGGCAAGACCATCGCCGTGCGCGGCTTTCGCTATGGCCGTGCGGTCTCTGCTAAGACGCTGCCGCCGCACGTGACCAACGCCTTCATCGCCGCCGAAGACAAGCGCTTCCGCGAACATACCGGCGTCGACATGTCAGCGATCATCCGCGCCATGTTAGCAAACGCCCGCGCCGGCCGCACCGTCGAGGGCGCATCGACCATCACGCAGCAGCTGGTCAAGAACCTGTTTCTCTATCCTGACCAGACGATCAAGCGGAAGGCGCAGGAGGCGCGCCTCGCAGGCGACCTCGAACGCCTGCTGAGCAAGGACGACATTCTCGATCTCTATCTCAACCGCATTTATCTTGGCGCAGGCGCCTACGGCGTCGATGCAGCCGCGCACGCTTTCTTCGACAAGGCGCCAGCCGACCTGACGCTTGCCGAGGCGGCGATGCTCGCCTCTTTCCCCAAGGCGCCTTCGCGCTTCGCGCAGCAGGCGCAAAGCGCGCGCGCCAAGGAGCGCCAGGAGTACGTGCTCGACCAGATGGTGGAGGCGGGCTTCATCACGCAGGTCCGGCGTGACGAGGCGGCGGCGCAGACCCTGGTCTTTCGCTCGCCCAAGAACGACACCTTCTCTGGCCATGCGCTCGACTATGCAGTGGAGCGCGCAGCCGACCTGCTGCCCAATCCGCCGGCGGACATGGTGATCAAGCTATCGCTCGATATGAAGTTGCAGGAGGCCGCGCAAAAGGCGGTGGAGACCGGCATCGCCACGATGGGACGCGACCGGCGCGCCTCGGAAGGCGCGGCCATCCTGGTCGACAACGCGACTGGCGCGATTCGCGCGATGGTGGGTGGGCGCGATTATGCCAAGTCGAAGTTCAACCGCGCCACGCAGGCGCGTCGCCAGCCCGGCTCGTCGTTCAAGATGTTTGTCTACGCTGCAGCGCTCGAAGACGGGATGACGCCCGGCACAGTGCGCTTCGACATGCCGGTGACGATCCAGGACTGGCGCCCGCGCAATTACGAGGGCGAGTATCGCGGCGCCGTCACGCTCTCCGAGGCGCTGGCCGAATCGCTCAACACGGTGGCAGCGCAGGTCGGCTACGAGATTGGCATCCCTAAGGTGACCGCGCTGGCGCGCGAGTTCGGGATCACGTCGGACCTGCACAATTATCCCTCGATCACGCTCGGTTCGGACGAGGTGACGCTTTATGAGATGACCACTGCGTTTGGCGTGCTGGCCAAGGGCGGGCTCAAGATGTCGCCCTACATCGTCGAGGAGATTCGCAATTCGAAGGGCGACCTGCTCTATGCCAATCCCGCTGTGCAAGCCCCGCGCATTTATCCGGAGGAGTTGGCCGGCCAGATGAACGGCATGCTGAGCCGCGTGGTGGTTGCCGGCACAGGTGGAGCCGCGCGCTTCGGCGGCTGGGATATCGCTGGAAAGACGGGCACCAGCCAGGAATGGCGCGACGCCTGGTTCCTCGGCTACACGACGCGTTATGTTGGCGGCGTGTGGGTGGGCAATGACGACGACAAGCCGATGGCGAAGGTGACGGGTGGGGTCATGTCGGCGGCGATCTGGGCCAACATGATGCAGGTTGCGCACGAAGGCCTCACCCCCGAGCCTCTGCCCGGCGCCAAGAAAGCCGAGGAATACCTCTCCACCGAAGACATGGACCGCCTCAACTTCTATCGCCGCCTCGCGAGCGCATTTGCCGCAGTGGAGGCGCGGGGCGGTGGGTGAGTGCGTAAGAACGTTCTTCACTAACCTCAGCGAGTTGGTCTTGCGCCATCCGTAAGTCTAGTTCGACCTCGCGGCAACAAGCCAATTAAGTCCCCGCTGAACGACCGACAGCGGATGAGGCACGGATAAAGCCGCCTTTGGCGAGTGGCGTTGGCGAGCAACCGAAGATTGGCGCCTGGCTGCTTGGATCTACGCCCGGGCTGCCTACACCCTGCTGTCCTTCCAGCACACTGTTGGAAATGGCGGCTGCGCTTATTGGCGTGGGCGAACTGCTTGCAACCCAACTCGATTGGCATTCTTTCGAAGCCACAAACACTCTTTGGTGTCCGGTCATTCTGTCTGAGTTTGACAGCGAAGAGACGGTCGCTTCAGGACCTCGCCTACCCAGGTCATGGACTACATCGACAGTTCTGGCCGGACTCGCCAGCCTCGCGATTCGCAACAGTTTTCGCGCCCATTTTTTCTGGCACGGCCGAGCGTGTGTTTATCTTAGTGCTTCTCCGACGTTTGTCGCCCCCCCCCGTGTGGAACGCTGCGTTCGTCGCCAATCCTGACGCACAGACTGGCGAGCAGCCACCAATGCCGACCGGCGTGCAAAAAAGTCCACAGCTGACGGCACCGAGGCGATCGAGGAAAGGATTGGGAGTTATCGTAAACTTGATCTTCTCGGTGCCGCGTTGGCGACGATCCTTATCTTCGGGATTGGAGGGGCTCGGGCTTGCCTGAGCAGAGGCTTATCGGCGAGAGCGCAGGACCAGCAGGATGAGCGCCGCGACGGCGAGAGCCTCGGCGAGCATCACCGCCACCGCCACGGCGAGCTGGTAGGGGGTGACGCCCCAGACGAACATCAGCGGCGAGAAGGCGTAGACGCCGATCAAGGGAGCGAGCACGACGACGACGGCGAGCACGACGAGAATCGTCGCGCGCGTGCGTTTCAAGAGGTCGCCCGGCTCCGGCATGTCCATCCCTCAGTCGTCGCTGATCCAGCCCTGCGCGGTGAGCAGGACAGAAAAGCCCCAGGTCGAGAGGAAGCAGGCGAGTACCGAGGCGCCGAAGGCCGGCCAGAAGGGAAGGCCGAGCTTCTGGAGCCCGATGAGGCCGATGAAGAAGATGAGGCCCGGCCAAACCAGGAGGAAGGTCTTGAGCGCGAAGGCGTTGGCGAGAGTTGCGCCACCTTTCTGCGAATCAAGTGCGATGAGGGCGACAGTGAGGATGGTGGCGAGGGGAAGCGCGACAAGGGCTGCGGCCAGCCATGTGGACCGCTTGGCGATCTCGCTAAGTGCGATGATGAAGGCGGCGGTGGCCACGCCCTTGCCCACGGTGGCGAGGAACGCGCCCGATGTGATGGTCTTGAGTATGCCGTCGAGCATGTAAGCGTTCCGAACCTCCCGGGGCGGGAGAGTTGCCGGGCGGGGACGGGTTTGGCAAGCCGCCGGCGCAACAGGGAAACGGCTTGGCTTTCCGCGTGCTCATACGCTGGACCGGCGAGCCAGCTCCGAAAAGGACTTCACGTGATCAAATGCTTTATGATGGCGGCTGTCGTGCTGCGGCAGGGAGAGGCCAGAGAGAGGATTGCCAACGCGGTTTCGTTCGCGCATGTCCCGTCGCTGCGCCGGACGGGCGCGAAACGGAGGTACGGCATGTTTTCACACGTGATGGTGGGCACCAACGATCTGGAGCGTTCGAAAAGGTTTTATGACGCTGTTCTTGGCGCGCTGGGCGTCAAGCCGGGATTCGTGGACGATAAGGGTCGCGTATTCTGGCGGACCAAGACCGGCACGTTTGGCGTGACCAAGCCGATCAATGGCGAGGCAGCAACCTTCGCGAATGGCGGGACAATCGGGTTTGCGGTCGAGACCACGGAACAGGCGGACGCCTGGCATGCAGCCGGCGTTGCCAATGGCGGGACGGCGATCGAGAACCCGCCGGGCATACGCAAGGGCGCCATGGAACTGTATCTTGCCTACCTGCGCGATCCTGACGGCAACAAGATCTGCGCGATGAAGCGGATGGGTTGAAGCGCTGGCGCGCTACTCCACGAGGCGGGTGTCGGGGGTCAATTTATTTGCGACTCCCCGCGGCAACGCGATGTGGCTGGCCTCGCAATCCGTGTTGAGCACGAGTCCGGGGCCGTCGCGGAGCTCGAATTCTCGCGCGATGATGACCGTGCAGCCCCACTTGTCGGCTGCTAGGGTGCGGGCGTCTCGCATCAGCTTGGAGTTGGGCAGGTATCTTCTTCCGACCAGATCTCTCACCTCGATGCTGGCTATCTGATCGTGCCTCGCAAATCTCATTCCGTAATCCACCAGGAAGAGCTGCCCGGGCATGTGGCCGTCGTGAGGAGCGGTGAGCGAAACAGTGACAATGCACTGGAAGAGTTCAGTGGACGATCTGCCAGTGAGGGTGAAGCGCATTTTTTCGCCTCCAAGTCGCTTGGCGACGTTGAGCTGGCCATCTTCGATCACATAGACGCCCGGATCGAGGCGCGCGCGTCCACCCACGACGGAGAGGCCGCTGCAACACATGCCAGGGTCCAGGCGTCTGCCTCGACGATTCCGCGAGGCGCGACGAAAGAAAGCTGAAACAAAGCCCTGCCCGCGGTCAGGCCTGGATATCGACCAGGCGCGGCGGTTCGAATGTCGCCAGAGGCGCGGGCTGATGGGCGTCGTTGTTTGACCGTGCGGGCGATGGTTCCGGTGTCACGACCTTTGTTTGCAGCGGGGTGGGCTCGGGCTCAGGCCTTGCGGCGGCCTTTTCGCGTGCGCGCGCGGCGTCCTGATCGGCGGCCATGCGTTGCAGCGCCTGGGCGAACAGCCACTCCCTGATCTGTGCGGCGTACCGGACCGAAACCGGTCCGATCGCGCCCGCTCCACCGGCGCTCATGACACACTCCTAGAGTGGGCATTATCTGCCGTGCGGGTGAATCCACGTTTAATGCACATCGCCAAAAAGGGCATTTTGCGAGGCAAAGAAGTTAACGCGAAGCAGGTGTGGATTCAGACTCAACCCGTTTTGAGGCCGAGATAGAGGTTTAGGCCTTAACATCCACGAGGAGCGCCGTATGGGCGCCGGTGTGCGCGCGATGGCCGCGCTCGAGCAGATCGGCCACGTTGCGAGCCTTCTGGATCTTCCGGTCAGAATGCTGTGCGTCAAGGTAGATTGCATGCTCGCGTTGCAGAAGCAGCAGGGCAGGAGCGCGGTCGCGGATGAACTGGAGGTCGAAGGACATTGGAGCAGCCCGGCCTGTCGCATATGTGGCGATTGCATCAGGCTGACATATCGGCGTGAAAGGCGCGTGCGGACGGACGGCGCGATTGCACGCTCAAGATTAGGGCGCGCGTAGGGATCACGAGGGCGACGCTCAGGCCAGGAGATCGAGCAGGCGTTTCGGCAGTGGAACCACGTATTCCGCGACGCGTTCGGCTGGCGTGGGCCGCGCAGCGGCTGCTTCCTTGGCTTCCTGCACGCGCGTGTCGCGACGCGCATCAGCCCGGGCCTGCAGGTACTGGTGCGCAGCGGCGCGTGCCGCGTCGCGACGGTCTGCTGCGGCATTGCGGTCTGCGATGAGGTCGATCGCCATCGGGCTCTCCTGAACTCCGCCGAGCTTGGCCGGAAACCATTGTACGAGTTTGACGGAAACAGAAAAAGTTTTGCGAACAAATGCAGGGGACCGCTAACCAAAATCGGGGAACACTGAGGAACGGAGTCGACGGGGTAAAATCCAGGGTCACAGTTGGTCATGGTCGACAAGTGTGCCAGCTCGAGGCGCATTGCCAGAAACTCGCGAAGCAGCATTGCCTGACGCCTTCGCCGCGACGCTCTTGCCAGCCTGACCGATCAACGTCGGCGATGATCGGGGCCTTCTGCTGCGCGGCGATCCCGCTCGCGCGCCCGCAGGAGAATCCCCGTGAAACCGATCGGCGGGCAGGAAGGGAAGTCGGGCGGCGCAGTGCTTGGACGCAGGAGTGCTGGCGCGGGAAGGCTTCGAGCCCATTCCGGTGGCGCATCGTTGCTTGCGGCTGAGTTCCGATACCTCCGCCAGCGCAAGTTTCGCGGCGGCGGACGAAGATGGCGCAGCTTCTGGCATGACATAACAGCGAGGAACTTGGCGCTGACCTGATAGAAGCTTTCCATACCCACCTTGCCGTTTCAGGCGATGTGTTGCTGCAAGCGGGCACGCTGGAAGGTGAAGTGCGCGAACTGTTCGTGCTGTGGCCGGACCAGATGAAGGCGCCGGTGGGGGGCGCCGGACAGTCGTTCGCCGTCAGGCAGAGCATGCGCCGCGAACCGCCGTTTGCACGCAGCAGGGTCCTGGGGGGGACGAGATCTCAAGAGTTTTGACGCGGGAGGTCAGGCGAATGGCTGGCGGTCAGCGATGGCCGCCCGCTTCTTTTTCAGCGATGGAGAAATCGGATAAAGGATGCAAATCGGGAACAACGAAATTGACCGGCGGCGCGAGTTCTCGACCTCGCGCGGAATTGCTGCGCTGGCGGCGACGGGCGGCGTGCTGGTCGCCTCGGAAGCGTCGGATGCGGTTGACAAGGCGTTCACCGCGATCCTTGGACTGGCGGCGGTGTTCAGGCCGAACAGCAAGGCTGCATAGGCAGCGGGAGCTCGCCTCCCCTAGATGGCGAGGAGCAACGCGCCTGCCTACCTGGACAGGCCGGACCTGGCGCTGTCCTCCCTGTTTCGAGGAGGGACGATCTTCACGCCAGGACGGACAGGCACATGAGCCCGATCAATCCAAGGGCGAGTACCACGCGCACGCCAAGGTGCACGGCGGTGGCCGAACGAGTTGCTTGTGTCATGAAATCCTACTCAGCGGCTACGCGATAGCGGTCGGCAGGCACGTCGTTCCAGACAGGCATCGAGAAGGAAGGAGCTGGCTCGGGCTGGGGAGCGGTTTGCGGTTGCGAGGTGACGACCGGCCGGGTCGGCTTGCTGGCCGGCGTACGGATGGGCGACGCCGCGCTTGCCTGCTGCGCGGCCTGGGCCGCCTGAGCCTGTGCGGCAATCGCTTCCTGGAAGGCCTGGGCGACCTCGGCGGGCGCCTGCGGCTGTGTGAGGGAGCGAACCAACGCGGTGTGGTGCAGGAGGAAATCCACGACGCTGCGCAGCTGCTCCGGTTTGTAGCCCGAGAAGCAATGCTCCATGAAGCGTGCCGCGAGGAGCAGTTCGCGCGGGGAGCCCAGCGGCGCAGTGGCGGGCAGGCGCCGGGTCGCTCCCGGCGGCAGGATGAAATGGGCGAACCACGCATGGTCTTCCGGCGTCAGGCGGAAGCGCGGTTCGGGGTGCCGGCCAAAGCCGCGCCGAACGAGCATGCGGTCGAGCCGGTTGCGTTCCTTGTTGGTCAGAGCGCGATCGCGCGCAAAGGCCAGGAACATGGCGAGCACGATGAAGCGCTGCTGGCCATCGACGATGGTGTAGACGCCCGATTTCGGGGGCGAGACAGTTACGACACCGAGATAGAGGGCTTCTTCGGGGACATCTTCCTCGTCGTGCGAGTCACGCGCCGCGTTTTCGAGGTCAACGATGAGCTGGGCAACCTGGTCGGGCCCCCAGACGAAGCCTGGCCGGGCGGGCCCGCATCTGTAGCGCGAGCTACCTGAGAAAAGGTTGCGTACGGTTACGACATCCGCCCGCTTCATACTGGGAAAACTCCCGGACGCACGCCGCCCAGCCCCGAGAGTGAGATACTCATAGCAGAGGAGTTAAGGATGATCGATAGAAAAATCACACTCGCGCGAATTCTTGCGCTGATCGTTGAATCCGCGAGCATCTTGGCGTGCGCGGGGGGAGTAGGCGAGCGCCTGAAGGAGGTGGAAAGGCGAATGGCGGCCAACGTTTGAATGGCAGAGCAGGTGGCGCGAGTCGAGGTGAAGCCGGGTTTGGCGGCGATCCAGCCTGGGAGCTTCGAACGCTCGCTGGAGGTGCTGTAGATGCGTTCGCTGGTCATCGAGGGATATGCTTCGCTGTTCGGTCTCAAGGACATGGCGGGCGATGAGGTTCGAGCGGGCGCGTTCAGCCGGTCACTTGCAGGCGGCGGGCCAGTCGGGATGCTGAGTAGAGCGTGTCGGCGGGCGGACAGTGGGGGAATGGACGACGCTGCGGGAGTAAGGGCGCGAGTTGTTGATGCCTGGGTTAACTGCCAACGCGACCGCAGCGGCGCGTAGGGCGCTTGAGATGATTGTGGGTCGGGCGCTGGGCGGGCTCTCGATAGGGATGATCCCGCGGGACTCGACTTCGCCCGTGGGACGTAGGCGGGACCTCAAGCTCATCGAGCTGCGGGAAATTTCGCCGCTGGCCTTGGCGAAGCTGCCCGCGGGCGAGGTTCACCACGCCGGGAGAAGCGATCACAACTCGCGCGAGGCGGGTGATTTTACGTTAGGTCAAGGCTTTCCGCCCGCGGAAACGGAGCGTACGCTGCGGTAAAGACGATAACTGCCATCACGTGTGCGATCCGAAAGGAGCGCAGTGGAGATGGCGACCGAGGAGAGACGCCATGAAGACCCGACTGCTCGCTGCGACAGCGCTGACTTTTGCGGCCATAATGGGGGCCGGCTCCGCGCTTGCGCAGGCTCCAGGGTATACGACCCCAAAGACCGCCTGGGGCGCGCCGGACCTGCAGGGGTTCTGGAACAACACATCGATCACCAGCCTGCAGCGCTCACCGGATGCAAAGTCGCTGGTTGTGGATCAAAAGGAAGCGGACAGGCTGGTAAACCGCAACATCCTCGTCGTGTTGACCAAGGATGATGAGGCTCAGGCGGGCCTTGACCCGAACAACACCAAGATCCTCGAGGACAAGAACAACGACCGCGGGTATAACGCTTTCTGGATCGATCCAGGGACGAAGCTTGCCACGGTGAAGGGTGAGTTGCGTACGTCTTGGATCGTCGAGCCCGCCAACGGCCGCATTCCCTACAAGCCGGGCGCCTCGCGCGGCGGGGGCTATGCGATCACCAATTTTGACGGCCCTGAGACACGGCCGATGGCCGAGCGTTGTGTGCTGAGCTTCTCGGGATCCTACGGCCCTGTGATGCAGAACAGCATGTACAACAATACGTTCCAGTTTGTGCAGACGCCCAGCGCCGTGATGATCAACGTGGAGATGAACCACGATGTTCGGAACATTCCGATCGTGGCGAGCAAGGCCCAGGCGAAGCACAGCCCAGTTCCGAAATGGGGCGGCGACTCCGTTGGCTGGTATGAAGGTGGCACGCTGGTGGTTCAGACCACGAATGTACACCCGAACCAGCGGGCCATGATCACGTCGACCGGCAAGCTTACCGAGCGCTTCACGCGCTGGGACGATCACCAGATGCTCTACGAGTTCGAGGTGGATGATCCAGAACTCTACAGCCAAGTGTGGAGGGGCGAGATGGCGCTGAACGCCAGCCAGCCGATGTATGAATACGCCTGTCATGAAGGCAACCACGCGATGCCTGGCATTCTCGGCGGAGCGCGCCAGCTGGAGAGCGAGGGCAAGGTGCCGGGTATGGGGCCAGGCATCGCCGCAGGCCTTGTGTTGCCGCGCGATGAAGCAGGCGGGGAAGGTTTCAACTAGTTTTCGTGACGGAGAGGCTTCGAATAGGCGCGGCTGACGAAGTCGCGCCTTTTCTTTTCAGACCACGAACGGGAGGCACTGAGATGATAGCGAAGCTTTTGGCCTGTACGATGTTGAGCAGCACCTTTTTCGTGGGCTCGGCTTTCGCGCAGCACGCGCCAGGATATGTGCCGCCCAAGACAAGTTGGGGTGTGCCGGACCTGCAGGGCTTCTGGAACTCGACCTCAATCACCAGCCTGCAACGGCCGGCGGGCGTCGAGAAGCTGGTCGTGACCGAGGCCGAAGGACGGACGATCGTCAACGACAATCCGCTGATCATCATCACCCAGCAGGAAGCCGAGGCGCATGGCAGTGATCCGAACGACACATCCATCCTGGCGGACAAGAACGCGGACCGCGGCTACAATGCTTTCTGGATCGATCCTGGGACGCGGCTGGCCGACGTAAAGGGGGAGATACGCACCTCCTGGATCGTCGACCCTCCTAATGGCCGCATCCCTTTCAAGCCAGGCGCGACGCGGTCCGGTGCGCAGCATTCGCCAGCGAACTTCAATGATCCGGAGACGCGGCCGCTGTTCGAGCGGTGTATCATGACCGAGTCGATGGCGGGCCCGGTGATGCAGAACGCGATGTACAATTCGACGCTGCAGGTCGTGCAGGCGCCAGGGGCGGTCGTGATCGTGGCGGAAATGGTTCATCACGCGCGCATCATACCTATCGTCGCGGATGCAGCTGCGGCGCGGCACGGGCCAGACGTGATTCCCAAATGGGCGGGGGATTCGGTCGGGTGGTATGAGGGCGACACGTTGGTCGTTGAGACGCGCAATGTGCATCCCCAGCAGCCGAGCCTGATCTCCAAGATGGGCAAGGTGACGGAACGTTTCTCTCGCTGGTCGGACAACCAGGTGCTCTATGAGTTCGTCGTGGAAGATCCCTCGCTCTACACGCAGACATGGCGCGGCGAGATGGCGCTGAACACTTCGAAGCAGATGTACGAGTTTGCCTGTCACGAAGGCAATCATGCAATGCTGGGGATTCTCGGCGGAGCGCGCGAGCTTGAAGCGCAGGGGATCACGCCGACGGTCGGACCCGGGATCGCGGCGGGCCTGGTGTCGCCGAGCCAGCGAGCCAAGGCGGCTGCCTCGAACTAGGGAAGTTGCCCCATCGGTGGATCGAGGGCGCATTTTCGGCGGTGCCCTTTTTGCGTTGCAGCGCGACTGGGCTCGCCCGGCGGAGAGCCCCTGAGGCGCGACGGATCAAATCCGCTTTCTCGGAACACCCAGGACAGTCGAGACAAAGTGAACGCGCCTGCGGGCGTGCATGCGGAGGCGTATTTGCTGATTGCGGAAGTGCTGGCGGCGTTCAGGGTGGGTGATGGGTCATTCAAGCTAGGGGACTTCTAGAGCTATCACATGATCGCGGAGTTGAGCTGCGCCTGGGGCAGGATCGGGTTCATCCTCTCGGGCGCAGCGGCGGCATTCGCCGCGAGTAATGCAATCGACCGGCTGATCGAGCTGGTCTATGCGTTGAAGAGCCAGTTCAGGCCCAATGCGCTTTTTGGCATGAGCCATCAGACGGTGTCGGCGGTGCGCAAGCTCAAGAATGCGGCTTGCATTTACCTGTGGCGCAAGGGCGTGGCGGGGGCGGCCAGCCTGCTCGGCTATCCGGCGGCCGGGAGCGAGGACATGTCGGACATTGCGCTGAACTCGTTCTCTATGGCCTTCGGTGATTTGCCACGCGGCTATCTGATCGTCGACAGGCAGGGCGCGCGTGCTGCGGCGTGCAGAACTTGATGCAACAGAGGAGGTGAATTTCTCCGCTTCGTGACCTGATCTCTTGGTTGGCGACGCGCAAGCCTCGCCGTCGGCTTGATCTTGGCAGGTCTCTGGGGATTATGCCGCCCGATGAGCTGGGAGAAGCAGATGGGCGTGTCGACACCGGAGGAAATGGCGGCAGCGTTCGTGGAGCGTTTCAACGCGCGCGACGGGGGTGGGCTGCTGGCCCTCTATTCGGCCGATGCAGCGTTCACGTTCGACGGCGTCGCGTTTGCGCGCGGGACCGATCAGATCAAGGCGGCGCTTGACGGCTTTCTTGCCTCGCCGATGAAGCTGAAAGGCAAGTATGAGAGTGTGGTAGTGGCCGGCGATGTCGCGCTGTGCAGCCTACGCTGGGAGATGCTGGACGCCGAGGGTTGGATCGACCAGGACGGGGTCTCGGTCGAGGTACTGAAGCGCGGGAACGACGGCAAGTGGCGGTTTGCCATCGACGATGCGACGGGGGCGTCGCGGCAGCGAGATTGATCTACCAATACGCTGCCATCAGCTCCTTCGCCCATTCAGGCTCACGAATCTCGCCGCGAGGGGCAAAGCCGGACATCCAAGGCTTGAGGTCGAGCACAGGCGTGCCGTCGATGGCGTCCAGGCCTTTCAGATGGAGGGTTGTGCCGTCGACCTTGAGGACCTCGCAGGTTGTGAGGCCGATGCGGTTAGGGCGGTTCTTGCCGCGCTGCGCGAAAACCCCGGCGAGCGGCCATGCGGTGTTGCCGCGCGGATGACGCGCGCCGAGCGTGGGCGTGGCAGCCTCGGTGTGGTGGAACCAGTAGAGCACTTCGACATGGGAGTATGTGTCGAGACTGAGCAGTGCGTCGGCGTTGAAGCGCGATGTGTCAAGCTCGATGCGCGTGGTTTCGCTGTCCCAGTTGTCGTCCGTGGGATTGGCGCGGGTGGCGCGGACGTAGCCGATGGGGGTGAGGGTGATCTGCATGGCGGGAGTCCCCTTTAGGCGGACCCCCACCTGCATGCGGCTTGTTGAAGGTCCGATGGGCGAAACCCTCCCCTGCTAAGGGGGAGGAGTTAGCAAGGTTACCGCGGTTGCATGCGGATGCCGCCGTCGAGGCGGACGCTTTCGCCGTTGAAGTAGCCGTTCTGCACCATCTGCAGGGCGAGGCTGGCGTATTCGTCGGGCATGCCGAGGCGTTTGGGGTTGAGCACGGTGGCGGCGAGCGCGGCTTTCACGTTCTCAGGGGCGCCAGCGAGCAGCGGCGTGTTGAAGAGACCGGGCAGGATCGTATTGACGCGGATGGCTTCGCTCGACAGGTCGCGTGCGATTGGTAGCGTCATGCCGACGACGCCGCCCTTCGAGGCAGAGTAGGCAGCTTGGCCCATCTGGCCGTCCTCTGCGGCGACAGAGGCTGTGTTGATGATGATGCCCCGATCGCCGTCGGGCAGTACAGGCAACGTAAGCATGCCGGCGGCGGACTTGGCGATGCAGCGGAAAGTACCGACGAGGTTGATCTGGATGATGCGGTCGAATTCCTTGATCGGGAACGACTTGATCTCGCCCGTCTCCTTGTTGCGACCGGCGGTCTTGAAGGCGTTACCCGTGCCGGCGCAGTTGACGAGGATACGCTCCTGGCCGTTGGCGGCGCGGGCGGCGGCGAAGCCGGCATCGACCGAGGCGTCGTCGGTGACATTAACGTTGCAGTAGACAGCGCCGGTTTCAGCGGCGAAGGCCGTACCGGTCTTCTCGTTCATGTCGAAAATCGCGACCTTCACACCATGATTGCGCAAGGCCTTCACGGTGGCGCCGCCGAGGCCGGAGGCGCCACCGGTGACGATGGCCGAGATCGAGCTGTCGAGTTTCATGGTGCGTTTCCTGCGCGACGATTGACGTGGGCGGCAGGTTTAGTTCGGCGAAGCGCATCCGCCTAGCCGTAACGTGAGGGCAGCCGGGCCTGATCCGGCAGATCAGGGACAAAGCGATGGCAGCATCATGGAGCCGCCGGCCGATGCGCCGCCGGCTTCGACATCTGACGTGGTTGAGAGAGCAAGCGCCGATCGGCGGGTCGTTCCTCGATCCGTTCCCCCTGAGCCCCAAGACGGCGACGGGGGAATGACGACAACTCGGGCGACGATTCCTGGTGGCAAGGCCTCCTGGCGCTGCTGGCAGTCGGAGTAGTGATCGCGCTGCTCGGCTGGGAGAAGCGCTAGCGGCCGATGCGCCCGGCGGCGTACAGCAGTCCGCCGCCGAGCAGGCAGCTGATGGCAAGGGCCGGGGTGAGGAAGGGAAGTGGGAAGCGCTCGATGAGATCTGGTCGCGCATCGATCATGCCCGCGTATAGGCCTGCGAGGCTGCCGATGATGAGGCCGGCGGCACCCAGGATCACAGCCAGTGTACGGGCGTCCTCGACGAGGTTGCGGCGGCGTCGCGAGCTGGCCATCAGATAGACGCGGCCGACATCGCGGCGCTGGCTGACGACGAGCCAGACGCCGAAAAGGGCGGCTAGACCGGTGGCGGCAAACCCAGCGCCGCCGAGCGCGGACAGGCCAGACGCGTATGTGGTGACGATGCCGGGCGGTGCGCCTGCTGGGTCCGGCGCGAGGCGGGTAATCCCAACGATGGTCGGCAGGCCGGTGAGCACCAGCAAGACGCTGGCGAACGAAATGATGCGCAGTCGTTTTGGCTCGCGGTAGCGCATGGCGGTATCCAAACGGAGCCCTTGGATCGCACAAGACGGTTAAGGCCGCCTTGGCGCGCTGCCGAAATGTCGGGTTAGGTTCGCACCGGCGCACGAATTTCTTTGCTTTCGGGATTGCCTATCTGCGAAGCTCGGATTTGATCCACGCAGGCAGACGGGAGCACGCATTCGTGACGCATGACTCCCCATTGATCGCGCTGCTAGCAGTCGGCTTCTGCCTGGCGTTCGTGTTCGGTGCGATTGCCAGCCGGCTGAAGCTTTCCCCGCTGCTAGGATATCTGCTTGCCGGCGTTCTGATCGGGCCTTCAACGCCGGGATTTGTTGCAGACGAAGGGCTGGCGCAGGAGGTGGCCGATGTCGGCGTGATCCTGCTGATGTTCGGGGTGGGGCTGCATTTCTCGCCGCGCGACCTGATGTCGGTGCGCGGCGTAGCGGTGCCGATGACCCTGCTGACCATTGCGTGCACCGTCGCTGCTGGGGTTGGCGTCTCGATGTTGCTGGGTTGGGGTGCGGAAGCCGGCGTCGTGTTCGGACTGTCGCTGTCAGTCGCCTCGACGGTGGTCACATTGCGCAACCTGCAGGACAAGCGGTTGATCCAGACCGAGCGCGGCAAGCTTACCGTTGGGTGGCTGGTGGTGGAAGACCTGGCCATGGTGCTGGCCATGGTGCTGCTTCCGACCTGGGCGCAAATCCGTAGCGGGGCCGCGAACGGCGAGGCCATGACCGTCCTGCAGCTGCAGGATATCGGCATCGCTTTGGCGCTGACGATTGGCAAGATTGCGGCCTTCGCGCTCATCATGATGCTGGCCGGCAGGCGACTGGTGCCGTGGATTTTGCATCGCGTCGTCCACATGGGCTCGCGCGAATTGTTCCGCCTTTGCGTGCTGGCGATTGCGCTGGGGGTGGCCTATGCGGCGTCGGCGCTGTTCGGGATTTCGGTGGCGCTCGGAGCGCTGTTCGCCGGCCTCATCATGGCGGAGAGCGAACTCTCGCAGCAGGCGGCCAACGAGACGCTACCCCTGCGCGATGCCTTCGCGGTGTTGTTTTTCGTGTCGGTCGGGATGCTGTTCGACCCCAGCCTCCTGCTCGGCGATCCGTGGCCGTTGATTGCGGCAGTCGGCCTGATCGTCGTGTTTCGCTCGGCCCTGAGTTATGGATTGCTGCGGGCGTTCGGGACGTCCGCTGATGCTGCCGCCACGGTGACGGGCGCGCGCGGACAGATCGCCGAATTCTCGTTTATCCTTGCCGGCATCGGCCTGCAGCTTGGCCTGATCCCCGAGGAGGCGCGAAACGCGATCCTGGGCGGGGCGATCATCTCGATTGTCCTCAACCCGCTGTTGTTCGCCGTTCTGGATCGTCTGGCGACGAAGCCCGACGCAGCGGCGATCACTGTTGTTGCGCCTACGCCTGCGCCAGCTGTTGCGCCCAAGCGCGCGGTACTGATCGGCTATGGCCGCGTCGGATCGCTGATCGGAAAAGCGCTGGATTCAGCGGGCGCGACCTATGCGGTGATCGAGGACAGGCTCGACCTGGTTGAAACGCTGCTCGCGCGCGGCGTGGCCGCCGTGCAAGGCAACGGGATTTCACGGGAGGCGATGGAGGCTGCGGGCGCGGCGACGGCGGACCTGATCTTCGTGACCGTGCCTGACGGGTTCGAGGCCGGTGGCATTGTCGAGTTGGCGCGCGAGCTCAACCCCGCCGTCAAAGTTTATGCGCGCGCACATTCGGATGCGGAAGTGGAGCATCTGCGCGGACTGGGCGCGGATCTCATCGTGTCAGGCGAACAGGAGATCGCCGACGCTATGATAGAAAGGGCAGCGGCCTTCATTCCACGTCGTGTTACACAGCGCGCCTAGAGAAGCGAGGCGAGAACGCCAAGCATCTTCTGCCAGCCTGCGCGAGAGCGCTCGACGAAATCGGTCCATTCCGGCGTCATTTCGTGAGTAACGCGCAGGGAGCAACCAGTTGCGGTGGGGAGGGCACGCCGAACAGGTAGACCGTTGCGTTGTCATGGACACGCCGTGCACGGAAGGATGGAGACATTCGGGGCGTCGGAATTGCCTCGGTCGATGGCGCCGAGACGCCAAAGTCCGGAATTTGAGCGACGAATCGATACGCGACTGGGACGTATCTCCGTCTGTTGTGGTTTTTCCACTCGGAGGCGAAGCCGTGGTCGCAGCCGCCCATTTCGGGCCAAACGGCGAGCCGGGCGCCCGGACGGGCGGGCAAGTCACCATTCCTGCACCCCGGGGGACGCAAAAACTTCAGATTCGCCTCAATCTTATCCATCTTCCGGCTTGTCTTGCGGAGGCATGACGTCCCACGCTAGGGCAAGGTTTTCAGCAAGGATCGACAGTTGAGCTGGGATCCCTACGCAGCGCTTGGAGTGCCCAGGGCCTCGAGCGCTGAGGAGATCAGGAAAGCGTATCGCAAGCTCGCCAAAGAGCTGCACCCTGACGTACGCCCGAATGACAACGCTTCGGCGGAGCGTTTCAAGCGCGTGACTGCGGCGTTCAACCTCCTGACCGACGAAGCGCAACGCAATCGTTACGACCGCGGTGAGATCGATGCCGACGGAAACGAGCGGCCGCAATTCCAGCCAGGCGCGGGATTTGGCGGCGGATTCGCTGGCGCGGCAGCCGGGGCGCGAGCGCGCGGCCAGCGCGGAGATGTGTTCGAAGATCTGTTCGATGGCCTCTTCAGCCGGGGCGGGGGCGCACGCGGTTTTGGGCAGCAGCGTGGCGAGGACGTTCGCTACCGCATGGAAGTCGATTTCCTCGACGCGGTGAATGGCGGCAAGCGGCGTGTCACCATGTCTGACGGGCGCACGCTCGACCTTGCTATCCCCGCCGGGCTGACATCCGGCCAGACGCTCAGGCTGAAGGGGCAGGGCCTGCCTGGCGCCGGCAATGGTCCAACTGGCGATGCGCTGGTCGAGATCAAGGTCGGCGAGCATCCCGTGTTCCGCCGCGACGGTGACGACATTCGCATGGATCTGCGAATCTCGTTGGCCGAGGCTGTCGAGGGCGGCAAGGTTCCAGTGAGCACACCGTCCGGCATGGTGACCATGTCGGTGCCGCCGGGGGCCAGCTCGGGCGATTTGCTAAAGCTGCGCGGCAAGGGCGTGCAGACGCGGCCCACGCCGGGCGATCTGCTGGTGCGCCTGATGATCGTTCTGCCTCGCAAAGACGATCCCGAGCTTCGCGAGTTCATCCGCAACTGGTCTGGCCGCAAGACCGACGTGCAGCGATGAATGCAGGGATTTCCAGCAATTTACAGTGGAAACTGCATCGTTCTTGCATGGGATGCAGCCGTTCAGACGGGGTTCACCGTGTTGGCCGTAAATCTCGCATCATGTTGCGAAGAATCCTGATTCCGATGATGGCGGCCGTGCTCATGGCAAGCGCGGCGATGTCGCCCGCGCACGCTCAGCGTGGCCGCGATCGCGACCAGCCGTTCGATAACCCGTTCCAGCGTGGTGACTCGTGGGACCGCCCGCGCGACGATCGACAGCCTCAGCGCGAAGTGTCGTTGAGCGATGTGCTGCGTGATCTCCGCTCCAAGTACGGCGGCCAGCATCTCGATGCGCGAAAGTCCGGCGGCTACTACATCATTGCCTGGATGACCGAGGATGGCCGCCGCCTCAACCTGCGCGTCAATGCAGCCACGGGCCGGGAAGAGTAAGGGTTGGAACTGAGATGAGAGTCCTTGTTGTTGAAGACGATCCCGATCTGGGACGCCAGCTGAGCGAAGCGCTGGCTCAATCGGGCTATGCCGTGGACCTCGCGCCAGATGGTGAGGAGGGACACTTTCTCGGCGAGACCGAACCCTACGACGCTGCCGTGCTCGACCTTGGCTTGCCCAAGATGGATGGCGTGCGTGTACTCGAGAAGTGGCGCGCAAGCGGGAAAGACATGCCCGTGCTGATTCTCACAGCGCGCGATCGCTGGAGCGAAAAGGTCGCGGGCTTTGACGCCGGCGCGGACGACTACCTCACCAAGCCGTTCGTGACAGAGGAACTGCTGGCGCGTCTGCGGGCGCTGATGCGCCGGGCAGCAGGCCATGCGAGTGCTGCATTGGAGTGCGGCGACCTGCGGGTCGATACGCGCGCGGCGCGGGCATCGGTCAATGGTGAGCCCATCAAGCTGACCGCGCATGAATACCGCGTGCTCTCCTACCTGATGCACCATCAGGGGCGTGTGGTGCCGCGCACGGAGCTGGTCGAGCACATCTACGATCAGGATTTCGACCGGGATTCGAACACGATCGAGGTTTTTGTCGGTCGTCTGCGCCGGAAGATCGGTTCGAACCGCATCTTGACGGAACGCGGGCTGGGGTATCGGTTGATCGACCCGAAAGCGGAAAAGATCGTCGACTAGCATGACTGAAACGGCAGACGCCGAAAGCGACGGAGCGCGCACGCGTGGGTCCATCGCGCGGCGCATGCTCGTCGCGGCTGCGATCTGGAGCGCGGCCGTGCTGCTTGTGGCGGGATGGTCGCTGCAGGCCTTCTATCGATCGGAAACCGACCACCAGCTCGACCTGTCGCTCGACGAGACACTGCTGACCCTGGCGGCGGCCGTGAACTCGGAAGCAGGCGTGATCCGGTTCGACGAGGCGAAGTTTCCACGCGATGAGCGCTTCGGCCGTGCGCTGTCAGGCCGCTACTGGGCCTTCGTGAATCTGGATGCGAACCGCGCGATCGTCGGCACGCGAAAGTCCGATAGCTTTTTCGACGAGGACGTCAACCTGTCGGCCGAAACGCGCGCGAGCGTTTTAGCGCAGCCAGGCGTTGTTCAGCATCGCGATGCGCCAGGTCCGGACGACAGGCAGATGCGGATCGGCGTCCAGGCGGTCAGCTTTCCAGATCGCGCCGAGCCGATACTGCTCTATGCGGCGTTTGATAGGACCAGCGCAGATGCATCCGTTGGAAGCTTCGCGCTGCGGCTTGGCACGGCTCTTGGCGTCCTGGCAGTCGGCTTGATCATCGGCGTCCTGGTTCTGATCCGTTATGGGCTCCGGCCACTGCACGAGATCCAAGACAAGCTCGGCGATGTGCGTGCGGGTCGACGCGACAATCTCGATGGCGAATACCCGAGTGAGCTTTCGCCCCTCGTGAGGGAAATCAACACGCTGATATCGCACAATCGGAAGGTCGTCGATCGCGCCCGCATGCATGTCGGCAATCTGGCGCATGCGTTGAAGACCCCACTGGCAGTACTGAAGAACGAGGCGAAGGGTAGCGACAAACTGTCCGAGCTGGTGCGTCGTCAGACAGAGGCGATGACGAGCAACGTCAACAGTTACCTGAAACGGGCGCAGGCTGCGGCGCAGGCCGAGGTTCTGGGTGTCCGGACCGAAGTGAAGGAGCCGGTCGAGGGAATTGCCCGCATGCTGGAGCGGCTGCACAGGGACAAGGGTGTGGCAATCGATGTCGATGTCGATCCCAAGGCGGTCTTCAGAGGCGAGCGCGGAGACTTCGATGAACTTGTCGGGAACCTGTTGGAGAACGCCGCCAAATGGTGCAAGTCGCGGGTAAACGTGACGGTGACACGGAACGATGACGGCATGGAAGTGAAGGTCGACGATGATGGTCCTGGTCTTCCGGCCGAGCACCGCGCCAAGGCGCTCGAGCGCGGCAAGCGGCTGGACGAATCCGAACCGGGAACGGGTCTGGGACTTTCGATCGTGAACGAACTCGCCGACATCTATGGCGGCCGGCTTCATCTGGAAGACAGCCCAATGGGCGGCCTTCGGGCGCGGCTCGATTTGCCGGCGGCCCCGCTTTGATCTGGCTAATCCTTGTCTCCGTCGTGTTCGTATTTGGCGGCGCCTGGCTCGCGGCAAAATCGATTCCCTTGCGTCTCGCAGTGCTGGCGCTCGGTCTGGTCGGCGTCGGGACCTACTGGTTCATCGGTCAGCCTGACATGAGCGACCGTCCGCTGGAGGTTCGCCTCGCCGAGATCGAAGACCTGGTCCGGACGGCGCCCGAACGACTGGACGAGAAGCAGGCAATCGCGCTTGCCGAAAGGCGAGCAAGGGAAGCGCCGGCCGATGCAACCCCGCATCAGCTGATAGCACGTATGTACGAAAGTCTTGCCCAAAGGGCGCAAGCCGAAGGCATGCAGCTGATGCAGAACGGCGACGAGCAAGCGGCCGGCGTACAGGCGGCCGCTATGCAGGAGAATCTCCTGAAGGCCGAGGAGGCCTACTCGGAATCCCTGCGGCGCGATCCGAACAATGCCGAGGTCATCGCAGCGCTGGCCGACCTGCGCTTCAAGTCCACCGGCGAGGTTGATGAGCGTACGACCCGTCTCTACGAAGCGGCCTTCCAGGCCCAGCCGGACCGCTTTCGCTATGGCTATCTCGCCGGGATCGGGCTCTGGCTGCAGGGCAAGAAAGCCGAGGCCGAGGCGCTCTGGGCCGACATCGACAAGCGGGCGCCGGCCGAGGGACCCGAGCGTCAGATGTTTGCTGCGCTGAAGCAGATGTTCGGTGTCGATCCGCTGACTAACCCCTGAAAATCCCCCAGAAAAGTGACCATATCTCGCGCCATCGTGTCGCTGGCGCGCATGCGCTGTGGCCCATATAGTCAATGTGCTTATCGGCTGGGCCAGTCGATCAGGAGGCATTTAATCCATGCGCAAACGGTCACAGAGGCTTTGGCTCATCGGTGCCGCCGCTGTCCTTCTTACCGGCGCCGGCGCGCTCGCTGTCGTTGGCCTCCAGGGCGCGGTTGCGTTCTTCCAGTCGCCTTCGGATATTGCCGAGAAGGGCGCTACGTCCTTCAAACAGAGTCTTCGCGTCGGCGGCCTCATCGAGGTGGGCAGCCAGAAGCATGAGGACGGCGGAAAGCTCCTCACCTTCACAATCACCGACGGAAAGCACACCGTACCTGTGGTCTTTGAAGGCATTCCACCGGACATGGTCGTCGAGGGCAAGGGGGTGGTCGCAGAAGGCCGATTCAACGAGAAGGGGGTGCTGGTGGCTGACCGCGTGCTGGCCAAGCACGATGAGAACTACATGCCTAAGGAAGCCTATGAAGCGTTGAAGCGGGCCTCCGACGGGGACGAGCAGTCGACCTACGCCAAAGAGCCGACCACTTGATCGCCGAACTCGGTCACCTTCTCGCCTTCCTTGCGCTTGCCGCAGCCGTTGGACAGAGCGTGCTCGGCCTGACGACAGGCGGAGATGCGGTAAGGCGTCTTGCCTTCGCGTGCGGCATGTTTGCGACACTGGCGATGGTGACACTTATCATCAGCTTCGTCCGTCTAGATTTCTCTGTCGCGCTGGTGGCCGAAAACTCCCACACGCTGAAACCTCTGATCTATCGCATTGCCGGCGCGTGGGGGAACCATGAAGGTTCGATGCTTCTCTGGTGCATGGTCATGGCCGGATACGGTGCAGCTGGCGCGGTATTCATGCGTGAAGGCGCTTTGCGCGACAGGGCGCTCGGCGTACAGGGCCTGCTGACGACCGGCTCATTCGCCTACCTGCTCTTTGCCTCCAGCCCGTTCACGCGATTGACCGATCCCCCGTTCGACGGCGGCGGCATGAACCCGCTCCTGCAGGATCCTGCAGTCGCTCTGCATCCGCCCGCACTTTACCTGGGCTATGTCGGCATGTCTTTTGTCTTCTCGCTGGCAGCTGCCGGACTGATCAACGGCCAGATCGATCGCGACTGGGCGCGGCGCGTGCGACCATGGGCGCTATTCGCGTGGAGTTCATTGACGGTCGGAATCGCTCTTGGCTCGATCTGGGCTTATTACGAGCTGGGCTGGGGCGGCTGGTGGTTCTGGGACCCCGTCGAGAACGCCTCCTTCATGCCCTGGCTGGTCAGCGCGGCGCTGATCCATTCCCTTATCGTCACTGAGAAGCGCGGCGGCATGGCGTCGTGGACAGTCTTCCTCTCGGTGCTGACCTTTATCCTCGCGCTGCTCGGGACATTCCTCGTGCGCTCGGGCGTCATGACCTCGGTGCATGCCTTCGCGACAGATCCGACGCGCGGACTGGTGCTGCTGTTCGGGCTCAGTATTGCCGGGGGCGCGGCGCTCGCACTGTTCGCTTGGCGCGCGCCGACCCTGAAGGCCGGGCCGGAGTTCGACCCTGTGAGTCGCGAGGGCGCGCTCATTTTGAACAACCTGTTTCTGGCTGTAGCAGCCGCACTGGTGCTCGTCGGCACGGTGACGCCGATGATCCTCCAATGGCTCGGGGAGTCCGGCGTGATCTCGCGCGAGGCAGCCTCGCTGTCGATCGGCGAACCCTACTTTCAGCTGACGCTCGCGCCGATGGTGGCGGTGCTCCTGCTGTTCATGCCGCTGGCGCAGGCGGCCCCCTGGCGCAAGGCCGACCTCAACCCTCTCCTCAAATGGCTGATCCCTGCTGCTATCGCAGCCGTCGCTGGTGCAATGGTCGCCATGGCGCTCGGGGGTTGGGGCGTGTGGCTGGGCTTCGGCGTGCTCGTTGGCGTATGGGTGGTTGTGGGCGTTGGCCAGGATATCTTCCGTCGCCTCGGCCCAGGTGGCCTTGGGCGCGTCTTCCGTTTGCCGCTGACCGTGTGGGGTATGGCGATTGCGCATATCGGTGTTGGCATCTTCGTGATCGGCGCGACGGTCGAGACGGCAACGCGGAGCGAACGCACATTCCCGCTGCGAACGGGCGAGATCGCCGAGATGGCGGGATGGACCTTTCAGTTCCAAAACCTGGAACAGGTCGAAGGTCCCAACTATTCTGCATTGCGCGCCAACATCCTGGCGAGCCACGACGGCAGGACGGAAATCATCCAGCCTGAGACCCGCACCTTCCAGGTCGCCCGCACCAGCACGACCGAAGTCGCGATCCGCAAGACCATCGGGGGTGATGTTTACGTCGCGCTCGGCGATCAGCTGCGTGAAGATCCGTCGGCTTGGCGGGTTCGTATCGCCTATCACCCTCTGATCGACTGGGTGTTCGGCGGGGCGGGCCTGATCGCCGTTGGCGGCTTCATGTCCCTCGTCGCGCGGCTGAGGCGGAAGGCGCCTGCAGAGAAGCCTGCCGACGAGCCTGCTGCGGACGCGCCGCCTGTTCCCGCGAGCGCCCCTGCATGATTGCGCCTGTGATCGCGCTCATCCTGCAGGCGGCCCAGCCGGCTGAGGCGCCACTGCCCGATCCGGCCCTGGAGGCCCGGGCGCAGGCCCTGATGCGGGAGATACGCTGCACGGTCTGCGAGAACGAGCCTGTTTCGCAATCCACGGCCGATATGGCGGTTGATGCGCGGCGACGGATTCGCGAGGAGATCGCCAAGGGGGCGAGCGATTCAGAGGTCCGCGACTTCTTCGTGTCGCGCTTTGGCCAGTACGTGTCGTTCAGGCCGCCGGTCGAAGGCTGGACGCTAGCGCTCTACGCTTTCCCATTTGCGTTACTCGCCGGCGCCGGGATGTTCATGGGCATCCGCGCTTTTGGCCGCCGCAAGCGCGATCTGGCTCCCCTGCCGGACGACCGGAGCGAAGGGGCAGGGTGAATCAGGCAAAATCCGCTTGATCAACAGTCTGAGGCGCTGTTTGGGCTCTGGCATCGCCGCATGAATGCCTTAAACTGGGGCAAAATCGATCCTCGTCTCCGGGTGCAGCAAAGGGTCATGGCGCCGGGCGGGTCGTGGAAAGGGTCTTCGCAGGTCATGCTCTGCAGTTGTGAAGATTGGCCCTGTTTCTAGTTTCAACATCGCACGTCGCGCAGCGAACGCATTGAGAGAAAAGCGAATGATGAAGGTTGCAACAGCACGGACGCCCCGGTGGGGGATTGCGGCCGGGCTCATGGCGGTTCTTGCTGCAAGCGCGTCGCTGGCGCCGGTCGCGGCCGCACAGAACGCCAAGCCTATCGCCGTGACGCCCCCGGCGGGTGCGCCGATGAGCTTTGCCGACTTGATCGAGCGGGTCTCGCCCGCGGTGGTCAGTGTGTCGGTGACGACCGAGATCAAGGCGGCGGATCGCAACAGCGCCTTCAACCCGTTCCGCGGCCTGCCCGGTTTCGACGAGTACGAGGACGAGTTCGGCGAACAGGATGAGGAAAGCCCGGAACAAGGCCGCGACGGCCAGGCGCTTGGCTCAGGCTTCTTCATCTCGAGCCAGGGCTACATCGTCACCAACCACCATGTCGTCGAGAACGCACGCGAAGTCGTGGTGACGCTCAAGAATGGCGACCAGCTGGAGGCGGAGATTGTCGGCTCGGACGAGCAGACCGACCTCGCGGTGCTGAAGGTCAAGAAGGCTGGTTCTTATCCGTTCGTCGAATTCGCCACCAAGGCCAAGCCGCGGGTCGGCGACTGGGTGGTGGCCGTGGGCAACCCATTCGGGCTTGGCGGTACAGCGACGGCAGGCATCGTCTCGGCGGACGGCCGTGAACTCCTCGGCGGGAATTACAACGACTTCATACAGATCGACGCGCCGATCAACCGCGGCAACTCCGGCGGACCGACCTTTAACCTCAGTGGCGAAGTGATCGGCGTGAACACGGCGATCTTCTCCGACACCGGCGGCGGCAGCGTCGGCATAGGCTTCGCAATCGAGGCCAACGCCGTAAAGCGGATCGCCGAGACTTTGATTCGCGACGGCAAGGTTGTGCGAGGCTGGTTGGGCGTTGAGATCCAGAGCATGAACCAACGCCTTGCGGATGCATGGAGCCTCAAGTCCAACAATGGAGCCATTGTGCGCTCCGTCACAGCGGGCGGCCCCGCCGAGGCCGGCGGCATCAAGCGCGGCGACATCATCGTTTCCGTCAACGGTGAGGACGTGAAAGACAACCGTCAGCTGACACAGCGCGTTGGCAGCTTGCTGGCTGGATCGACCAACAGCTTCCGCATCATTCGCGACGGCAAGGAGCAGACGATCCGCGTGACCGTGCGTGCACGCGATGATCGGGCGCTTGCAAACACCGACCTCGACCCTGCGCGCGCCAACATGAAGCCGCCGCGCCCCAGCGCGGACGATGTCAAGGTGTCGGGCGGCACGATCCGCGCGCTCAATGCGGAGGAAGTGAAGAAGTTCGACGTTGGCGCAGCCGGCGCAGGACTGATCGTCGTAACAGTGGAGCCGCGAGGCCCGCTGGCCCGCTCGGACATTTTCCCGGGCGACGCCATCCTCGAGATCAACAACAAGGCGGTGAAGACGCCGAAAGACTACCAGGACGCCGTCGCCGCTGCGATTGCCGCCGGAAAGCGCGATATCATAGCAAGGGTCGGCTGTGGCAGCCAGGAACGGTGCGGGGATCTCACCGTTCTGCGTCCGATCGAAATCGCCGCGGCGGAATAGTCCATGAAGGTATTGGTGATCGAAGATGATGCCGCCGCCGCAGCCTTCGTCAGGGGGGTGCTCAGCGAGGCTGGGCATTTCGTGGACGTCTGCGGGGATGGCGACAGCGGACTGAAACAGGCCAAGGGCGGGGAATACGACGCCATCGTCGTCGACAGGATGCTGCCAGGTCTCGATGGCATCCAGCTGATGAAGGGCTATCGTGACTCGGGCGGCCGCGCCCCGGCGCTTTTCCTGTCGGCGCTTGGCGAGGTGGACCATCGCGTCGAAGGCCTCCAGGCTGGCGGCGACGACTACCTTGTGAAGCCGTATGCGCCGAGCGAGCTCGTTGCCCGCGTCGAGGCGCTGGGCCGCCGCGCGACGGGCGATATCCCGACGACCAAGCTGTCAG
>Ga0172367_10001303_pt1 | contig 36728 bp, 28 predicted proteins | sample Lak10m_FD_114542 | JGI IMG/M metagenome (GOLD analysis project Ga0172367, IMG submission 114542) | Freshwater microbial communities from Kabuno Bay, South-Kivu, Congo - kab_022012_10m | ecosystem: Environmental > Aquatic > Freshwater > Lake | place: Democratic Republic of the Congo: South-Kivu... | reverse complement strand
TGTTTATTCTTCATAAGAGAAGAAATATACTGAACAAACATCTCTCTATTTTCTAGTGATGGATCGACATCTTGAAGGGTGAAAAAAAGGTTATACCCATCGATTATATAGTGCAAAGGAGTCGAGCTTCCAAAGTGATTTTAAGTTTATCAAAAGCCTTTCTTCTATGAGAAATTTTTAATTTAACATCTTCAGTAATCTCAGCAAAGGTATGGTTGTAATCTGTACGTATAAACAGGGGGTCGTATCCAAATCCTCCAGCTCCACGGGGCGCCTCTAAGATTCTTCCCTCACAAAAGGCGGTTACCGATTTGATAAGGCCAGTTGGCAAAGCTAATGCAAGGGTGCAGTGATAGTGTGCCAATCGTTTATTGTCAGTAAAATCCTTCATCTCAAAAAGGAGCTTTTCATTATTCTCTCGATCGCTTGCATCCTTACCTGCATAACAGGCACTTAATACCCCTGGAGCCCCATTTAAAGAAGGGACAACAAGACCAGAGTCATCGGCAAGGGTGAGCATATTGCAAAACTTAGCCGCTACAATGGCCTTTTGTTGAGCATTTTCTTCAAATGAAGTAGAGCCTTCTTCAACGGGGGTAAAATCTTTGAAATCTCTAAGGGTATAAACATCAAGAGAGGGAAAATGTATTTTTAAAATGGCCTTTAATTCTAAGAGTTTATGTAAATTATCTGTCGCTAGAAGAAGTCTCATGATAGTACCTATAAAAAAAGAGGATACTAAGTATCCTCTTTTTCATCTATCCTTATTTGAATAAATCTAAGGTTCTATATCCTCTTGAGTTCGTCAATTGATTTGCAACTGACATAACTGATTTATTGCATCTGCACATTCTGTGATCGATACAGTGCTTTTATACAATTTAGAGGAGAGGGATTCAAGAAGCTCTTGAGCTGAGTTATTTTTTGAAAAAAGTGTTGAAGCCTCAACAAGTGAAATAAAAGCAACCGACCTATAAAGGGTTAAAAGCATCCTTTGTGAATGAGGGGAAGATAGATTTGTTAAGGCAAGACTTTTTTGAAAATTTTGAGTTTCAAAAGAAGCGTCAACGTAGGCAGCCATATTTGCCAGAAACAAGAGGTAAGCAAAATCAAATCTTTCTATGGCGTTTAAGCTCTCTAAACAAGGGTAGGTAGGAAGCTTTATTTGATACTCATTTTCAAGAAAAAGCTTACACTCATTTACTTTTTCCGAAAAAAGACCTTCCTCTGGATTATGGAAAATTTCAAGGCAAAGACCTAAAGTATAGAGTCTTTCAACCCATTGCCTTTTTTCTAATTCACTTAAACTGCTTAAAAATTCAGACACCTCACCTTCGCAAAACCATTCTGTTTGTAAAATCGGGGCTGAAGAATTCATAGTATAGGAAATAACCAGTTGTTTTATTATCTCTTGACAATCAAAAATGACTACAGAATCTGTCTTTGGAGTTGGATCACTAGCCTCAAGTCCCCCTAAAAATAGGGACAAGGCTATAAATAATTTAGGAAGTTTCATGGGTGTTCCTTTGGTTTTTTTTACAAAAAAATTGTAAAGATAGATGGATTATAAGTCAATTAGGAATGGGGAAACATTCAACGCCAAGGTGGTGAAGTACATTGGTTAAGAGAATAAAAAAAGAGAATAGAAATAAAAAGCCAAGGGTAAATTTACCTCCAAAAAGTTGATAAGGAGAGGTTCTTTTTTCAATGTACCTTCCCTTATAAATCATCACTACAGGAAATATTCCAAAAAGGAGGACAGCAATCACTCCTCCAAAAGAGAGGGCTTTATAAAAAATGGTTGGATTTGTCCATGCAATAAAAAGGGGGGGTAAAAAGGTGAGAAGAACTATTCCAAGAGGGGCATTATTTCTATATTTTAATTTAAAACCATCAGATAAAAAGTGAGCAACACTTATAGATTGAGCTAAAAAGGAGGTTAAGATGGCTGCAAAAGAGAGTAACGAAGCGGCTAAAGCAATATGAGGGAAAAGGACTTGTAGTGTTTTAGCAGCATCAAACCCCAATCTATAACTGCTTAAAATGCTATTTTCTCCTGTTAAAGGAAGGGCTCCAAGGGTAATAATGAGCCAAATAAGGTAAATTCCTAATGTGATTAAAGAGCCTAAAATAATGGATTGTTTTACCCTTTTGACATCCCCATGAAGATAATGAAATAAAGTTGGGATCATGTTATGAAAGCCAAAAGAGATGACAAGAATTGGGAGGGGAAAGAGCATGTATTTAGGGTTTGTATAAAAAAGGTGTTTACTTTCAATAAGGTGAAAGCTTGTAATAATTAAGGTCAAAAAAGAAATAATTTTAACAAACATCAGAACTCTATTAAGAAGATCTACAGCCTTTGTCCCAAGGTAAATCATCCAACCAAAAAAAAGGACAAAAAACAAACTCCCCATCCATTCTTTTATCCCCTTTACCCCAAATGAAGAAAGGAAAGAAGTGCTGTGAATTCCGCTATCGGCTATGTAGGCAACCAATAATGAATAAAATAAAGATAGGTAAAGGACAAGGCACAGAGATTTATAAAAGCGGCCCAGTAAAGTCCCCATCATTGTGGAAAAATTGCTTGTATATGTAAACCATGCTCCTACTTCAACTAATAAAAGTGCCGTCCCTGTCATTAAGGCCCATGCTAGAATAAACATCAGCATTGAGGGGAAAAATCCAGCAAAACCTGTGAGTATGGGAAGGCCTAACATCCCTGCTCCAACACAACTTCCAGTGATGAGCAACCCTGCTCCTACAACGCTTCCTTGGAACTGACTCTTCATAACGTACTTATTCCTGTAAAACCGAAGCTTCCCTTAACTTTCTTTCCTTTTTCATTTCCTGGTTAAGCCTTCCTAAGCTATGGCCCTCAAAATCGACAAAAGAAAAGAAATGTTTAAATTCAGGATAGGCAGAAATCACTTGGTGACATAAATCTTGGGCTACTTTTCTGTAAGAAACATGCCCTTGGGGTTGAGATCGAAGTTCACATAACCATTGAAGGGCCCTTAAGTTAATATGGAAGTACCAACGAATATTGTAAGCCATTGGGACAATATATTGAGCCTCATGAGGCAAATCCTTAGCAAGGATTGAAAACGCTTCTTTTGCCTTTTTTAGAGCAGAGCAATACTCTTGTTCCATCGGGGAGTTTTTAATTTCTTCCGGAATATAAAAACCTAAATCACAGGTAAGGAGTTGTTTATCTTGAGTAAGCATTCGATGTCTTTGTAGATCTCGATAAATTCCAAAATCAGCAACAATTTCGAAGGTAAACTCTGCATGTTCTAAAGCTCTTGGGGATTTATGTCGTCTATTGGTTCTATGGATCCATCCTTTTTCTAAAATGGCATGAAGCTCTTCGGCAGATTTCCTCTTAAGCTTTTCTTTGATGTTTTCAAAAGAGCTGTTGCAATGAGGGAATAAAAGAGCAGCAGCTACATTTAAGGGGGCATCTTTTGAGGAAGAAATAAGTTTGACCCTTGGTTCGGAACAAGGGTTTTCAAATACATCATTAAAAGGGGAGGCAATGTCATTAAGCCCTTCATTCATACTATTCATAAAGGTGGTATAACCAATGTTGTGCTTATGATTTTCTTCACTTCTTCTGATAAATGAGGGGATGACTTTGTTGAGCTCAACAAAGGTTGAAGACGCAATGTGTGTTAGTTCAAAAACAGTTCCAGCATGAAGTCTTTGAATCAGAGTTTCAAAAAACCTTCCATTTCCAAAAAGCCCCATATTTGTCATTGTTGCAGCAGGAAGAAGGCCACGAAGGCAGTCTAAAACCTTAGCGCGCAAAGCACCATTGTAAGCTCCTTTTGAGATTGATGGGTCGTGGGGGAAGGTTTCAGCAATAACAGAGGTTAATTTGGGGATAAGCTTGCTGTAGGTTTCAAATAGAAAATCGCATGTTTTGATATAGAGATCTTTAAAGGCAGAGGCCATAATCATAGGCTCTTTATAGTATAAATATTTGCCATCTACTTTTTGATCAAAATAGACATAGCGTGTCGATTTTTCTAAAGGAGAGCCCCCTATTCTAGAATCTTGAATAGCTTTGCAAGCAAGCATCGAAATGTTTTCAAAGGCGATGTGAGCACTTCCTAGCTCTCCGATAGAGTCATCCCCATAGCCATCTAAAATTCTGTCATAGAAATTTTGAGCTTTAACAATAGCTAAAGAGCTATTTTTTCCTCCATCACCAGAAATTTCATTAAAAAGCATCTCCTCTTTAGTGATAAATTCTTTTAATAAAAGGGAGCGTAACCCTAAGGTGGATCGTGAATATTTAGAAAATAAAGCCCCTTTAATCACTTCGGGGAGATTTTGAAGGGCAAAAATATTGCTTGTTGTAGAAGTTACATAGTTTTCTATAAGATTTTTTTCTTCTTCTGTAAACGTTTCATTAAAACTATCCATTGATCAACTCCATAAAAATAGCCTATTCTAACTTAATAGAAGAATTTGGGCATCTTAATTCTTCAGAAAAGGATTCTCCAATTGCATCGAAAGGCCTTTTACTGTAGTATAGAACAACAAAAAACTCATTTTTCAAAAAAAAGGTAAAAGACCTCTATGGAATACTATAAGCAATTTAAAAAGCACATTCAAGAAAACAATTTACCAGCAACTGTGTTGTTGTGGCAGGAATACTGTTTAAGTGATGAGGTGGACCCAAAAGAGATGATTTTGATTTTAGAAGGGATCAAAGGGGCGTTATTTTCTAATGCTTTTGGCGTCTATATTGATACGGGATTAGATTTATGGAAAAATTTAGCTTCCTCACATGAAAAAGACGAGGTGCTTACCTTAATTTTTGATATACAGACGACAAACTCTTCCCTCTATGCAGAGATCGCTCATCAGTACTTGCATCAAAAATATGGGTCTATCGATGTGTTTCATGATCTTTTAAAAATTTTAGGAATAAGAGATGGGGAGGGTCTTCAAGGGTGTATTCGAAACTTTGAGCTCTTGATCCATTTACAAAAAGGGAATTTTTGCCTCCATAATGGGGGTTGGGGAGTGGGGGAAGTGATGGAAAGCTCTTTACTCAGAAGAGAAGTATCCATTGAATTTGACTTAGTTTCAGATGTTAAAAACATCAGTTTTAAAAATGCATTTCACAGTTTAAAGCCCATTTCAAGGGATCACTTCCTTGCAAGACGATTTGGAGATGGGGAGAAATTTGAAGCCTTTACTCGTGCAAACCCTATTGATGCGATAAAACTTTTACTCAAAGATATGGGGGATTTAACCGCTTTTGAGATCAAAGAAGAGATGGCCGACCTTGTCATTCCAGAAGAGGAGTGGACAAAATGGTGGAGTAATGTTCGGGGGAAATTAAAAAAAGATGGAGAAATTGTTTATCCCGAATCGATAAATGAACCCTTTAAGTTGAATGAAAAAAGGGTTTCTCATCAAGATCGGTTGAAAGTTGAAATGAACAAAGTCACATCTGTGGATGGTTTAATAGAAGTTGTTTATGAATTTTTAAGGGATTTTGGGACCTTTGCAAAAGAAAAGGGGCTCAATGACTTTTTAAGAAAAGAGCTTGGAACTATTTTAACAGATAAAAAATTGAATCCTTCAGAAGAGATACAAATTCTTTTTCTCCTACAAGATTTGTCTGAACCCTCTGTTAAGCAATTAAAGGAAACAATCAATAGACTTTCAAAGGTTAAAGAGGTCCTTCAAGCCATCCCAATTTTAGCCTATAAAAGAAGGCTCCTTTCAGAAATTGAATCTGTAAGAGAGGATTGGGTAAAAATTTACAGTGAGTTGCTTGTTTCGAAGGAAAAGCACCCTTTAAGAGATTTTATTTACGATCAACTTATTGCAAGAAAAGAGGATAAAGAGTGTGTTGAGAAGTTAAAAGAGGTGATAGCCACTCCTCAAAACTCTCCTTTTGCGTTTTTATGGTTTTTTCAAAAAATGATGAAAAAGAAAGTAGAAGGATTTACAGATCAAAGTTCTTTAGACGCCCTTTTCATTGGATTTTTTGTCCTTATGCACTATGTTGAAGTATCACTAAAGGATCGTCTCCTTACAAAAAAAATGTATGGGATGCTATCGGAAGGGCGATTTGAAATTGTAAGGAGAATTTTTAAGGAACAAGACCTATCGACAACTAAAGAAATTTTACTTTTAGCAACAAAATGTCAAATTATTTCCCATCACGACCAAACAATCCTAACCTCATTAGCAGAGGTGGTTCATCCAGAGTTGAAAAAGGAGGCAAAAAACCAAGAAGAGGGGCAAAAGGTCATTTGGACAACTTCTGAGGGGGTAAAAAAGATCACTGCTCGTTTAGAAGAAATTGCAACAAAAGAGATGATTGAAAATGCAAAGGACATTGAAACGGCAAGGGGTCATGGAGACTTAAGGGAAAATAGCGAGTATAAATTTGCTCAAGAAAGAAGAGCCTCCCTCCAAAAAGAATTAAAAAATCTTTCTTTTCAATTAAAAATGATGAGGGTATTGTCTAAAGAGGACATTGATACGACAAAAGTTTCTGTTGGGACAAAGGTGGTAATAAAAAATCAACATGGAGAGCAAAAGGAATATGCAATATTAGGTCCTTATGATGCCGATGTTGATAAAAATATCATTTCAGATCAGTCAAATCTAGCAAAAGATCTTTTAGATAAAAAGGTGGGTCAAAAAGTGGATGTTAACGGCAATGAATGGAGAATTATCACCATTTGTTCCATATTATAGCCAAGGATCAATATGAGCATAAGTAAAGTGATTGGGGGTGCTCTTCTTGTAAGTGGGACAACCATTGGAGCAGCCCTTTTAGGGCTTCCTACAACATGTGCATTTATGGGTTTTTCTCTCTCAATGCTTATTTTTATCATCACATCTATGATGATGCTATGCACTGGTATCTTTTTTGTAGATGTCACCTGTGATATTAAAAAAAGGGTCAATATTATTTCTATGGCTGAAAAGACAATTGGCAGATGGGGAATGATGGTCTCTTGGATTTCATACCTTTTATTAATGTACTCATTGATCTCTTTATACATTGCAGCAAGTGGGCCGTTATTTCAGCAAGCAAGTCTATATTTTTTCGACATCCCACTATCTGATGGTCTTTCACATTTTGTCTTAATTCTACTGTTTGCGTGGGTGATCTATCTTGGAACCTATGGGGTGGATATGATAAATAGGGTACTTATGGTAGGGTTAGTCCTCTCATATATTCTTTTAGCATCCACTCTTCCTGCACATATTGACTTCAAATATTTAGAGCATCTAGATTTTAGAGCTTTTTTATACCCCCTTCCCTTTGTAATTACTGGATTTGGATATCATATTATTATTCCGACCCTTGGATCATACATGAATTATAATCGCAAACTCATGATCTATGCAGTTGTTGTAGGAAGTGCTGTGGCTCTTTTGATCAATATTTATTGGCAATTTCTTGTGTTGGGGGTGATTCCTTTAGACCTTTTTGCAAAGGTGTGGAAACAAGGGATCCCAATTACACAAACCCTTGCTCAAGTGGTTGCCTCCCCTTTAATTTCTATTGGGGTCTATTTATTTTCATTTTTTGCCATTTTAACCTCCTTTTTAGGGGTGGGGTTGAGTTTATCAGACTTTTTAATTGATGGATTAAAAATAAAAAAAGGTTGGGAAGGGAGACTTTTAGCTATAGCCCTTACATTTTTACCTCCCCTTCTTTTTGTTAACGTCTACCCAAGAGGCTTTATGCTCGCTTTAGAATATGGAGGCGCTTTTGTGGCAGTGATTTTAATTTTCATCCCTTCGGTTATGGTATGGAAACTAAAAGGGCACCTTTTTTATAGAAGTTCTAGAGGAAAGGGGTTAATCACAGTTGTGATCCTTTTTTCAATGAGTGTCATTATTGTAAATGTTTTAAATCGTTGGGATTTTTTTACAAAAACACTTGAATCTATTGGGGGATTGAAGGGTTGAATGAAGATAAAAAATTTTATTTAAAGAGTAAATTTACCCCCAAAGGGGATCAGGTTCGAGCCATAAAAGAGCTTACAAAAGGGTTAAATGAGGGAAGAAATTCTCAAGTCCTTTTAGGGGTTACAGGCTCTGGAAAAACCTTTACAATGGCAAATGTGATTGAAAGGACAAATCGACCGGCCCTTATTCTAGCCCACAATAAAACCTTAGCAGCCCAACTTTATGAAGAGTTTAAAGAGTTTTTCCCAGACAATGCTGTGGAATATTTTGTCTCTTACTATGATTATTATCAACCTGAGGCTTATTTAGCCCGAAGTGATACCTATATTGAAAAGGATTTAGCGATCAATGAAGAGATCGCAAGGATGAGATTGTCTGCGACTCGATCCCTTGTAGAAAGGGACGACGTGATTATTATAGCCTCTATTTCTTGTATTTATGGATTGGGTTCAAAGAAAAACTATGAAAAAATGGTTTTTTCAATAAAAGTGGGTCAAGAGATATTTAGGGATCGCCTCCTTTTTCAATTGGTGATGATGCATTTTGAGCGCTCTGACATGGACTTTTTTCGAGGCTCTTTTCGTGTTCGAGGGGATATTATAGAAATTTTCCCCGCCTATGAAGACAAGCAGTGTTATAGGATAGAATTTTTTGGTGAAGAGGTTGAAAGGATAAGTATTATTGATCCTCTTTCAGGGAAGGTGATTGAAAGAATTGATGAGCTGAAAATTTTTCCAGGCTCCCATCATGTTACCCCAGAAGAGGTAAGAGATAGAGCCTTGTTTTCAATTGATAAGGAACTTGATCAAAGGATTAAATTCTTTAAAGAGAAAGAAGCTTTTGCTGAAGAAGTTCGTATTCGACAAAGAACTCGGTACGATATGGAGATGATTAAAGAAATAGGTTTTTGCAAAGGGATAGAAAATTATTCGCTCCACTTTGATGAAAGAATGGTGGGGGAGCCCCCTTCTTGTTTAATGGACTATTTCCCAGAGAACTATATTTTGTTTGTCGATGAATCCCATCAAAGTATCCCTCAAGTGCGTGCTATGATCCATGGCGATCGCTCTAGAAAAACCTCTCTTGTCGATTTTGGATTTAGACTCCCTTCAGCCTTTGACAATAGACCCTTATCCTTTGAAGAATTTTGTCAAAAAAAGCATCAAACTATTTATGTGTCTGCTACCCCCGATGAATGGGAGATTAACGAAGCTGAAGGGGTGGTTGTCCGGCAAGAAATTCGACCTACAGGACTTTTAGACCCAGAAATTGAGGTAAGGGGGGCTATTAATCAATTAGACGATGCTATTGCTGAAATTGCAAAAGAGGTTAAAGTCAATAGAAGGGTTCTTGTCACATGCCTTACAAAAAAGCTTTCTGAAGAGATTACAACCTATCTACAAGAAATTGGGGTCAAAGCAAAATATCTCCATAGTGATATCAAAACCCTTGAGAGGATGAGAATTATTGGCGACCTAAGAAACGGAAAGTTCGATGTTCTTATAGGAATTAATTTGCTTAGAGAGGGTCTTGACATCCCAGAGGTGAGCCTTGTTATGATTTTAGATGCCGATAGAGAGGGATTTTTACGTTCAGAAACGTCATTAATACAAACCTGTGGAAGGGCGGCTCGAAATTGCTTTGGACGGGTGATTCTTTATGGGGATAAGATAACCGAATCGATGCAAAGATGTATCGATATTACAAGAAAAAGGCGCTTAATGCAAGATGCCTACAATAAAGAGCACGGGATTACACCTCAAACAACAACAGCAACAGCAATGGGAAAAATGTATCAAACATTAGACATTGTGGAAGAAAAGGCAATTGTGGATCATAAGAAGATCACATTGAAAATCAAAGAGTTAGAAAAAGCGATGACAAAAGCAGCAAACAATTATGAGTTTGAGCTTGCTGCCCACCTTCGGGATGAAATCAAGTCTTATAGAAATGTCCTTCTTTTAGACTAGATCTATAAAAACCATAACTTACAGATAAACAGATGTTTAAGTTAAATAAGCATGTAGGGTGCAATAATATGTATACTAATTATATAAAAATAGTGTATAATATAATAATAATTAACTTTTCCATAAGTGAGTATATTTATGCAAATACCCAAAATGTCCATTCATCATAAACGTCTTGAAACCGCTTTTGGCCATCTATATAAGGGAACTTTAGAAAATTCAGCAGATAAGGGTCTAAAATTTACAATCTGTAGGTGTAATAAGCCTATTTTGCGTAGTGCTATTCTTATAGGTTTACTTATCCTTGGATCCATTGGATCGCTTATAGCATTTACTGTTTTATTGATTATGCGAAACCAGTTAATAAGCAAAATATCTAAATATTTGAAAGAAGATGGGATGACAGTAAGAACGGATGCAACTATTAAAGGGAATATAGAAAAAAATGGCTATACATTTATTTCTGATAATAACGGCTTTCAAGAATTTTTTAAAAATAAGATTGATCACAATGATAGAATAAAGATGCATATTTCTGTTCAGAAAACAGGTAAAAATATGGAGAAAGCTTCTATAGTTATCTCTAGCATTTTACAAAAGTATAACGTAAATACCTTTAAAGTGCTGCTTTCCAAATTTTCTGGTGGAGGCAAAGAATTAAATCAAGCTGGAAAAGCCTTTACTGTTTATTTTCAATCGAAAGAAACCGAAGAGTCTGTAAAAGCTATCATAGAAGAAATAAGTACAACTTTAGAAGAAAAAAATATTACAAAGGGAATTCCAGCCTTAGCGGATATGCCAATCTGTAAAAATGGGTATATTTTCTCAAGAAATTCTTATAACTTGGATAACAAGTATGTTGGTGCAACAGATCTAATGAATTGGGGTTTTACACGGTTTGAAGCCGCTACAATAGGTTCTAGCAAAAACATTATGGGGGTGGAAATAGGAGCCAACGTATTCATTAGGGATTTTACCAAAGAGATGAAGAAAACTCCGCAAAACGCAATCAATTGGGGTAGATCTATAAAACTATATTCTATACCTCTTCTTCTTTGTACCAGAGGTCCAGAAGATGACTATGATGTATATCAAGGTTTTAAGGATATTTTACAAGAGGTTCATGACTATTTTTATTCAACTTTTGATGAAAAGGATGAAATGGGATGTCTCTATCCAGGGATCTATCATGCTATTATAAAGCCATTGAATCGACTTATTGAGGAGAGGTTTGTTCGTGGTCCTTGGCCTACCGATGTGGAGGGTGAGAAAAAGCTTATTGCTGAATATTTAATTGATAATAAAGACTATATTACTAAGTACTTATTAGATTGTGCAATGCGTACAAAGGATTTCCAAATACATGAAGACCAACCTAAATATTTATCAATTCCAACAAGGTAAAAGCATAGGACCCGTATTTTAAAGAAAAAAGATTTAAAAAGTTCCATTTTTAATCCCAATTTTTAGAAAAAATAGGAAAGACCTAAAGAAGAGTCAATATAAAATATTAATCCTTAACAATGTTTTTTGAAATGCATTTGGCTAGTTGCATCATGTCTAAAGGTTCATTAGACCCAAAAAAGGCTGCCATTAATGCGTCAGGGACAATCAAGCGCTTATTCTTTTCATCTTGAAGCTGGTGCTCTTTAATATAGATCCATAACTTTTTAGTGATTTCTCCACGACTCATCTCCTTTTCTCCCACAAGGGCTTTTAATGCAGCTGAGACTTTTAAAAATGGTGAGTTTCTTTTTGTCCCACCCCTTTTTGCCCCCCCTTTTTTCTCATAAGCGGTTTTTAAGTGGTCTTTATACTTTTCTTCCACCTCATCAATGCTATTGCCTATGACATTACAATCAGGGAAATTTGAACAGGAAAAAAACATCTTTCCAAATCTTGATTTCTTTTGGGTAAGAGTGCCATCACACCCTTTTGCTGGACAGGGGGGAAGATTTGTTGCAAACTCTTCCCCTTTCTTAGGGATGTTTACAATAGTTTTACACTCAGGGTAAGCGGTGCACCCTAAAAACAATCCAAAACGAGAGCTCCTTGTTTTCATCTCCTTACCACATTTAGGACATTTTTGATCCCAGTTAAAATCATCGGCATAGGGGGTTTTATCAAGGGCTTTTTCCTCTTCAATCGGGGCGCTATAGTCACACTCTGGGTACCCCGTACATCCATAAAAATACTTATCGTTAGCAAAGATTTTATTCAATTTATGCTTGTTACATTTTGGACAGTCAATATCTGTGGGTATCCTTGGAATTTTAGCCTCTTTTTTTGCTAATTCCACCTCTGGTTTAAATTTTTCCCAAAACTTTTGTAAAAATTTCTTCCAGTCTTTTTGATCCTCAGCAATTTCATCAAGGGTCCTTTCCATCTCTGCGGTGAATTCAATATCCATAATATCTTGGAAATTTTCTTCTAAGAGCTGACAAATAATCTTTCCTAAATCTGTCGGTATAAGAGCCCCTTTTTCTTTGACTGTATAGGCTCTTGATTGAATTTTATTCATAATCGCTGCGTAGGTTGATGGCCTTCCAATCCCTGAGCGCTCTAATTCTTTTACTAAAGAGGCTTCTGTAAATCTTCCTGGGGGCTTTGTAAAGCTTTTGGTCATTTCTGTCTTTTTTAAAGGGAGAATTTCCCCTACCTCTAACGGAGGGAGTATCACCTCAAGTTCAGAAGTTTCTTCATCCGTTTTTTCTTCATAGGCGGCTAAAAATCCTTTGAACTTGATGTTTGAGCCCGATAACCTCATCATCATTGTCTTTATCATCGTATCTTTATGTCCTGAGGCTTGTGCATCAATATCGACAGAAACAGTATCGTAGATAGCTGCCTTCATCTGTGAGGCAAAAAAACGCTTCCATATCAATGAGTAGAGTTTAAATTGATCTGGGTTTAGAAAATGCTTTATTTTATCTGGCGAGTTTTCAAAGTTTGTAGGACGAATCGCTTCATGGGCATCTTGAACAACTTTTTTTGATCCATAGATCGGAGGCACTTCTGGTAGGTATTTATCGCCATAAAGTAGGGAAATATAGGGTCTACAAAGAGCAGTAGCTTCTTTTGAAACCCTTACAGAGTCTGTTCTCATATAGGTTATAAGACCTTCTGTCCCATCTCCCATATCAATCCCTTCATAAAGATTTTGTGCGACCATCATCGTTTTTTTAGACGAAAAACTATGGTGTCTTGAAGCCTCTTGTTGGAGGGTTGAAGTAATAAACGGGGGGGAGGGTTGCCTTTTACGTTCTTTTTTCTCAATTTTTGTAACAGTATACTTGCTATGATCAAGGGCATCTTTCACACTTGTTGCAATACGTTCATTATCAATAATAAAGACATCTTTCTTATCAGATTCTTCTTTTTCTACCTTTTTTCCATTTACTGTGTGAAGGGCGCAGACAAGGCAATCTTTGTCTTTAGTTAAATGGGCTGAAAGGTTCCAATATTCAATCGGGATAAAAGCTTCAATTTCCCTTTCTCTATCGACAACAATTTTAAGAGCAACCGATTGCACTCTTCCGGCAGAAAGGGTATGGGTAGATCTTCGAATTTTTTGATGTAAAATAGGAGAAATTTTGTAGCCTACAATGCGATCTAAAAACCTTCGAGCCTGTTGAGCATCGACAAGGTGCATATCAATTTCTCTTGGGTTTTTTATCGCATTTTTTACAGCTTCTTTTGTAATTTCATTAAAAGTAATCCTTTGATACTTTGTCCCTTTCGGAAGAATTTCAGCAATATGCCAAGCAATAGCTTCCCCCTCTCGATCAGGGTCGGGCGAAAGGTAGACCATCTCAACAGATTTGGCCGCTTTTTTTAAAGCAGTGACAACTTTACTCTTCCCCTCTAAAATTTCATATTCGGGCTCAAAATTATTTTCTAGATCAATACCAAATTTATTCGGGGGCAGATCTCTGATATGACCGATAGAGGATTCAAAAAGATAATCAGAGCCTAGAAATTTTTGGAGTGTTTTAATCTTTGCTGGGGACTCTACAATAATTAAGGCTTTTTTCATCTGCTATACTTTTTGTTGTTAAATTTCTATTACCAATTACTCTTTTATTAGGATATAAAAAAACCTGTTGCAAGAGCCTTTGTGTAGAGTAAGCATAGAGGGTAGAAGGGATTAATGACAAGAGAAGGTTTCATCATTTGAAAATAAAGAATCGATCTTCTATAATTTTTCTCCTTATTGAATCAAAGAAGGGGAGAGAAAATTCGAATGAAAAGATCTTTTATCATGATAGGGTTACATCTTTTTGCTTTTGGATCTTTTAAAAATTTTGCTCCGAAAATCGCCTCTCCTCCCTATGAAAAAAAGATCGTTGTTACAGTCCCTTCTTATAATAATGAAGAGTATTTTGAGAAAAATTTGGAATCGATCTTTTCTCAAAACTATAGCGCCTATAGAGTGATCTATATTGATGATGCATCTACGGACAATACCTTTGAAAAGGTAAGTGCCTTTATTAAAGAAAAGGGGTTTGAGGATAAAGTTCTCCTAATACGCAATACTAAGAACAAAGGGGCGATGGCTAATCACTATACAATGGGACACTTAGCTGAAGATGATGAAATCATTGTCACTGTCGATGGGGATGATTGGTTGCCCCATAATGAGGTTTTTAAAAGGGTAAATCAAGCTTATCATGATGAAAGTGTATGGGTTACCTATGGAACTGATGAGGCGTATCCGGTTCCAAGAGCTTCTCTTTCCCGTCCTATACCGTTATCGATAATCAAGGAAAAAAAGTATAGGGGTATGCGATTTTTATGGACCCATCTAAGAACCTACTATGGGTGGCTTTTTAAAAAAATTCCCTCTACTTCTTTTATTGATCCTTTAACAGGGAAATTTTACTCAACAGCATGTGATGTGGCTATTATGATCCATCTTTTTGATCTAGCTCAAGAGCATGTCTACATGATTCCAGAGGTCATTTACACTTACAATACGGGAAATAGACGAAGCGATGGGTATGTAGATCCAAAAAATCAAGTGGCAACAGAAAAAAGAATTAAGGAAAGAACCCCTTTATAGAGTTTAAATAGAAGCCTTAAAATCTGCGACTTGACTTTCAAACAACCTTTCATTTTCATTACGTAGTTCATTTAGCCTATCTGAAGGGATATAAAACACTTTTTCGACATAAGAGAGATACTTTTCTCCTTCATATCGATTTTTTTCTGTTCCTAATCCATCTGCATAGCACATACCGAGCCACAGTATCGCTTTTTTCTTATACAATGAAAGTTCATCAATCTCAGATTTTGAGTACGTCTTTGCAAGATTTTCAAAAAGATAGGTAAAGGCTTTTTTTAGGTCTATTTCAACACCTAACCCATAATGGTATATTTTAAACAGGGTGTAAGCAAAAGGCTTTTGGTCAACTTCTTTATTAAAAGCATCGAGTGCGTTTGAAAAGAGTTTTTTGTTGTAGTAGTATTCACCCACTTCTCCCCATAAATGTTCGGAGTAAAAGTCATTCAAGCCCTCTAAAGTCTCAAGCACTTTATCGATATTGGAAAAGTTCGGGAGGTAGAGTCCTAAATAGATTTTAGCAAGGGATTGTTTGCTTGCATTTTTCTTTTCCTCGGAAGAATCGGGATGAGCAATTACTTTATCAAGCAATTCTATAATATAGTTTTTAATTTCTACAGTAGGGTCCATTTTAAAAAGGACTTGAGCAATTGAATATAGATCCTGAGGGGAACAAAATACAGTGTGATTTTTAAGCGCTTTTTTTGTGTACTCAAGAGCTTTTCCCTGATTTTTTGGAATGTAAGGTATATCTTCTTCTGAAGAAGTTGAATCTAAATAGAGGTTAGCTAGAGTCAATAGGGATTTAAAACATCCTAAGTCAGCAGCTTTTTCATAATAAGCTATTGCACGAGGATAGTGTTTTTTCCCAAAAACAGAAGAACTATAGATCTCACCTAAGGTTACAAAAATGGGGCTTTTTTCTGAATTTTCTAATAAACCGTTAAGAGAATCAATAATAGCCTCGGTCTCATTTATAAATGCGGGGGTCTCTCTTCTATCCACTTGGTTAGCTAAACGCAAAACGGCAAGTCGGGATAGGATTGGTTCAAGCTTTTCCCAGAAATCTTGAGCTACCGCCTGAATTTTTGTGTCGGTATCAGGATCGGGGGTATGGGGCCTTTTTTGGTGTGGGGTTAGTGGTGGAGTTGTTGGTGGGGTTATTGGCGACAGGCTACCAGAAGCGATTGAAACATCTAACATTTTATTCCTTTTAATAAATTTTAAAATATTTTAAAGAAATGATGAATATGTGTCAATTTTATTTATTGATAAATAAAGTCTCCAATGAATAATTGACTGAATTTTCCCCCTCTTTTAGAGGTCCAAAGGAGTTTATCCCCTTTGGGATTAAATACGGGAAGTCCGTCAAAAGAGGGGTTAAAGGTCAATCTTGTTTCTTGAAACGTTGTAAGATCTAAAAGGTAAATTTCATATTGATGATGACCGTGAATAGAGGTTGTGTAGGCTATATATTTTCCAGTTGGGTGATAGTATGGAGACCAATTAACGTGCTCATTATAAGTGAGCTGATCTTGTCTAAAACTCTTTAAACAAAGGGTGTAGATCTGTAGATAATCGGCTTTTTCTTTATCAGCTCTAAAGACAATCTTTTGACCATCAGGAGAGAAAAAAGGCCCTCCATAGTAGCAAGAGGAATTATAGGTGATTTGAACAGGATTTTTTCCATCAAAATCCATGATGAAAAGATTCATGAAGCCATCTTCATTGCTTGCATAGACAATTTTTTGCCCATCAAGAGAGTACGAGCATTCTGCATGGTAGCTTTTTCCTGTGGTAAGGGGCTTTAACTCTGATCCATCAAGATTGGCTTCATAGATATTCATATAAGGGGTAAAATGCCACCTATATTTCCCTTCTTTTATTTGTTGCTGATGTTCTTCTTCTTCAAGGTTGGGGTTTAAATGAGAGGAAGCAAAGATCACTTTTTCCCCATCAGGTCTAAAGTATGCGCATGTGCACGATCCAATACCAGTACTTATCATTTTGGGTTTTTTTTCTTTTAGATCCATAATATAAATTTGAAAGTTTTCTTTCCCTTCAGGGACTGCTTGGAAAATAATCTTTTCTCCATCGGGAGAAAAGTAGCCCTCCCCAGCTTGTTTAAAGCCCATCGATGAATCGGTCACTTGGGTGATATTTTTTAGGGTTGGGGTTGAAAAAAGAGAGGAGAAAAAAAATAAAAAGAGGAAAAGCATTCAATCACCTTTTTGTTAAATAGACTTCAAAAATATGTGCTGAAGATATAGATGTTCCAGGAACACCCCCTGTATTTCTTGCTGAACTTTGAATCCCTCCAATGATATATCCTAAAAGGACCTCTTCCCCCCCTTTAATTGTATCAAAGCTGATTACCCCATTACAAAATTGCTTGCTATAGGTAGGGATAAATTTGCCATAAGTACCAAAATAGGATGGGTTTGATGAATTTGGATAAAAAATGGTGGGATATAAACTATCCATTAAATATTGTTGCATAAAGAACGTGTTATCAATCACAACGGTTGTGACGTTATTGATAAATGGAAGTGCTGAATCTGTAAAAAAGGTGCCATTTTCAGCGTATTGAAAGCTTATCCCTCCAAAAAATAGGACATAGGATTCATTTCTTTTAATGGAAAATAAGGATGCTGAAGCGCAATTGTAGTTATTCATCCCCTGTTTTAAGGTGTTAGGGTCATTTGGATCTTGCATGAAAGAGTTTCCGTTTTCATCAACAACAATAGGGATTGTCCAGATCCCCCCATCAAGAGTAAAGACCCCAGAAAAACAAATCACAGCAGGAACGTAACTATTGTCCTTTTTTACCATAATAGGGACAGAATTTAAATCTCTCCGTCTATAGTTGGGGTCTATAGGCACCTCTACATTTTTTAGGATTTTTTCAGAATTTCCTGTTGGAAAGTAAATTCCCCGTATTTGCTCTGTATACTCCCCATTAACGTTTGTTCTGTACGATCCATTATAGTTTTGACCTAAGCATAAAAGAGTGGGTTTGTGTCTATTTGTATTAAAACAATCTCCACCTGTAACTTTTAAATAAGGGTCGTAAATAATCGTTAGGCAGTCATAAAAAGAACCTTTTCCCCCCTCTACCCAGTTTATTGCTTTAGGTAGATCTATAATATTTACAGAGTTTTTTGTATCATAATCTTGAGAAATACAGTTATACCCATACCCTCCAATCATAAATAGAAAATTATCTAATTGAACATATTCTGAGGCCGTGGTTGTTAGAAGATCAAGGGTCATTTCTGTTATATTGGCGTTTGGGTCATTTAAGGATCGATAGGAAAGGGTTTGTGTGGCAAAGTCTATAACGTAGAGAGTGGTATTTTGCTGCGTAGCTAAAAAGCTATCTGTATCATTGAGCCAATGAAGTCCAGAGGTTCTCCCTCCGATAAAAAAACCCTTATTTTTATAACGACCAAAGGCAAAGGCTTGTATTCCAGAGGTGGTCCCTCCAGTTGAAGATTCCACCTCTGGAAGAGAAAAACGTGCTTCAGAGATTCTAATTCTAAAAGGAAGAGATTCTTGTGATGAGGGGGTGTCAATGGTTGTTGTTTGATTCGCTCCGTTTAAAGAGAGGAAAATAAACACAACATATGAAATGTATTTTTTCATCGAATTTATAGGTTAAAAATAAATATTAGGATATATTTTTATTTTTCGATAGGGGATTGTTTGTTGTCTAAAGGATTTTTTTTCTTTCTTTTTTTTCACACTCTACTTTTTGGGGTCAAAGGAAATTTTTTTAGTAGTTTAGATCTTTATATAGGTCCAGATACCTTTAGAGGGATCCCTTCTGGGAGCTGGTCTGGAGATTGCGGGGCCCTTTGTGGAGCAAATGGTGTCTTTGGGTATAAAGAGGATAAAATTTTACTTGGAGCCATGGTTGGGGCAAGTTATGGAATCTATGATTGGGATGGGAGGGGATTTTCTGCTGCAACGACTCTTACAGAAGTTGAGCAACAACTTTTTGTTTCTGGAAATCTATTTTTAGGGTCTACCCACCCTTATGGTCTAGATATTGCTGTCGGGTACGATTTGATGTTCCCTTATAATTATGGGGTGTTTGCTTTAGCTCCCTTTGTTGATCAAGTGAGAGCAAAATTTGGGATTACTTTAAATAGCAATGACCAAATAGGGGTGTGGCTTACAGGTTTTGGGAGAACCTCATCTAATCAAATTCAACAAGTGCCAGTAAGTTTTAAAGCTATAGGTCAAGCAAACGCTTTTTGGAGTCATTTTTTTAAAAACCAATCGGTTCTCTCTGTTTGGGCAGGGGGCCCATATTCAAGTAGCTTGATGTATGGAACAAAAAATGCAGGAACCTACATTGTTGGGGCAGAATTTAAAGCGATCCTAGCTAAAGATCTTAGTATTTCTGGATGGTGGAGCTACATGGGATCAAGTGGAACCGACCCGTTTTCGCATGCATCAAATTTTGGAAACACAATTGCCTTTACCTTAACCTATTCAATAGGTCAAAAATATCCTCGGGTTTTTATGGGACCAGCTAACAATTCTACATTTTTTGTAGATTCAAATACCAATCAATAGACTTTTTTCAAAAAACTCTAATGTGGTTTAGAAGAATAAAAAAGATATTTCTTCCTTACCTCTTCAAAAAAACGGTGGTCTTTTTCTGAGGCTTCAATCAAAGTATAGGCAGGAAAGCTCTCTTTAGAAAGGATAGAAAAATACTTTTCACTCCCATTGACTTTGTTATACATCTCTTTATTTGAGATTTTTAAAGATGCAAGATGTTTGTTCATCTCTTTTGGATAAAGAGATTTAAGGAGCCCTAGGAGCATCAGACCTGTTTTTGTCGGCTTATAAGAAGAGGTGTCAGTGATATGAATTTTAACCCCTTTACAGAGGGTGTTTTTCATCGCTCCAGAAAAAGGGGTGAAAAAACATGGGGTAAAAATCACCCCTGGGAGTTTTTGATTATTTAATGTATCAGAAAATTTTTTCGCCTCTATCCAAGGGGCGGCAACCACCTTAAAAGGATAGGCTGTCCCAATGCCAATACTTACACATCCAAGCTCTCCAATTGCCCCTGTTGTGGCACAATAAAAGGGGGTGTCAGGTTCTGGGATATTTGGACTAGTTGGAATCCAAAGAAGATCTGTCTCTTTAAAAACGGCTCTATCCTCCCATCCTTCCATCAAAAAGCACTTAAGGTTACATCCAATTTTATACTCTCTATTAAAAAGGAGGGCAAGTTCACAAATGGTTAAACTGTGGCAATAAGGGACGTTGATATAGCCGACAAAAGATCGAAACGATTCTTCTAACATAGGGCCATCAAAAGGGCAGTTTCCCATCGGATTTGGACGGTCAAGGACAACCATTTCGATATTAAATTTTGCTGCCTCTTCCATGCAGTAAAATAAAGTGGAGGTATAGGTATAGGGCCTTATCCCAATGTCTTGAATGTCAAAAATCAACACATCAATCTCTTTTAACATCTCTTTTGTGGGCCGTCTTGTTTCCCCATAAAGACTATAGATCGGTATTGAGCCGTTATAAAGAGTGTGATCAATAGCTTTGCCCGCCTTGATATTACCAAAAAAACCATGCTCAGGGGCAAAAATGGCTTTAATAGAAAGGGAACGCTCATCTAGCAAGCGGTCAATGGTTAACTTCCCCTCTTTAGAAACAGCTGTATGGTTTGAAATTAAACCTATCCGTTTATTATGATAGTTTTTACTATTTTCTTTTGCAAGAAAGGTGTCAATCCCTAAAGTCACATGCCCTCCGCATAAAAAAGCGGGGAGAAAAATGAGAAAAACCTTGAATCCCATAACCATATCGCGTACCCTTTTTGCAAGGAAATCAAAGTATGTCTGAAAAAATGTTATTAAACAAGAAACAACTTGAAGCTATTTATCATATCGATGGACCCCTTGTAGTTATTGCCGGTGCCGGCTCTGGAAAAACTGCTGTTGTGGTTCAAAGAATTGCACACCTGCTTGAAAATGGTGTTCTTCCTCATGAAATACTTGCCCTTACATTTACAAATAAAGCCGCTTCTGAATTAAGGGAAAGGTTGGAAAAAAGGGCTCTTACCCCTCCATTAACTGTAACGTTTCACGCCCTTGGAGTAAGAATTCTTCGTGAATCAATCCACCACTTTGGATATACCAATAACTTTTCAATCTTTGATCAATCGGATTCAGAGTCCCTTATCGGTGCAGTTATGGTCGAACTTACGGGGAAAAAGGAAAAAAAAGATCTTAAAGAGATGAAAAGTAACATTTCATCGGCTAAATCTAAACTGATATCACCACAATCCCATTTTTCAAAAGAGTTATTCTTCGCTTCAGAAGGGGAAAGAGCTTTTTTTTTCCAGGTCTATGCCCTCTATCAGGAAAGATTAAAAGGGGCAAATGCTGTAGATTTTGATGATTTGATTTCTCTTACTGTCCAAATTCTACAAGATAAGGAATTACATAGAATCTATGCCGATCGATGGAAGTATCTATTAGTTGATGAGTATCAAGATACAAACCATGCTCAATATCTTATTTGTAAAGCGTTATGCTCAAAACATAAAAATATTTTTGTTGTGGGGGATCCTGACCAGTCCATTTATTCATGGAGGGGGGCAAAAATCAGCAATATTTTACATTTTGAAAAGGATTTTCCAGGGGCACATGTAATAGCCCTTGAACAAAATTATCGAAGCACATCCCATATTTTGTCTGCAGCTAACCATGTAATACAAAAAAATGAGCGGCTGTATGAAAAGAATCTTTACAGTGACAAAGGGGATGGGGAAAAGGTCTATGTACACCCTTTTTCAAATGGATATGAAGAGAGTCGATTTGTCGTTCAAGAGATTAAAAAAGCTTTAAAAGAGGGGGTAGAACCGCAAGAGATTGTGATTTTTTATCGAACCAATTCTCAGTCACGGATGTTTGAAGATAGCCTCATAGAACAAAAAATCCCTTATCAGATTATTGGGGGGCTCTCTTTTTATCAACGAAAGGAAATCAAAGATATATTAGCCTTTTTAAGGATGCTTGTTGCTCCTTTTGATACGGTGAGTTTTTCACGCATCATCCATTTGCCTAAAAGGGGGTTGGGTCCAAAATCTATAGAAAAAATCATTTCAGCTAGCAGGGAGAGTCAAAGATCGATTCTTGATATTTTAAGGGAGGCTCTTGATGGTAAAGCTTTGTTTAAACTAACAACCACTGCTCTTGAAGGGGTGAAAGACTTTTTAAATGTGATGGATCGTATTCAAACAATTGCTATGGAGACAAAATCCATTGCACACCTTATTAGGGAAGTCTATGCGCTTTCAAGGTACAGTGTTGTTTTATCGGAAGAAAAGGATTCAATGGGTGATCGACTGGAAAATATTGATGAATTGATTTCAAAAGCAGATGGCTATGATAAGGAGCATCAAGGCTCCCTTCAATCATTTTTAGAAGATGTCTGTTTAGACGGTCAAAAAACAAATAGTGAAGGAGATCAACATAGGATTTCTTTGATGACTATCCATAATGCAAAGGGTTTGGAGTTTAGACTCTGCTTTATTGTGGGTTTAGAAGAGGATGTTTTCCCTCATATTCGGGCAAAAAATCGCTATGAGGAGATTGAAGAAGAGCGAAGACTTTTTTATGTGGGGATGACACGGGCAAAAGAAAGGCTCTATATGACTTTTGCAAAAAGACGCTTTTTATGGGGGACTGAAAAAATTCTTACCCCTTCAAGATTTTTAAAAGAACTCCCCAAAGAACATATTGCAGGCAATGAGATTTCTATAAAAAATGAGGTTTCTATAGAGGCTCAAGATGGATCAAGGGTAAGCCATAGAACTTTTGGCAAAGGGTTTATTGTAAAAGTATATGAAACATCCTATGGGGTCACCTATGATGTTGTTTTTGATTCAGATAGTCAAACTCGGACCCTTGTGGCAAAGTATGCAAAATTAACAGTGCTATAAAGATTTTCTTTACTCTTTCTTCATTTTTTATTATTAAGAAAATATGAAGATGTCACAAAAAACGGGCATGAATGTAGAACAAAATCTCCTCCAAGGGTTTGATTTACATATGGTCCAACAGGTGCATACATTACCTGGCTTTTTATTTTCTGAATTTGTCCTTGAGTACTCTCGTCTTCATCGAGGGCTTAAGGCTAGGGCTTTTACTTTGTCAAAAGGAGGGGGGGATCAACTTGACTATGTAAAAAAAGAGAGCTTATATGAGCATTTAGCGTTTCAAATTCAAGTGAGCTTTGATGCAAGCGAAAAAAAGGAAGCATTAGAGATTGCAGCAAGTTTAGATAAAAATGGCTTTTATGATGGTACAATCACCCCTGTTGTAGAAAAGATGTGGCACCTTGATCCTGTGGGTATTGCTACCGCATCTGTTCAAAAATCACTTTTTGTTCAACTTAAGAATCTTAAACAAGAGCATCTTCTTGCCGCTAACATTTTAGAACATGGGTATAGATACTTTTTACATAAAGATCTAAAGAAAATTGCTCATATTGAAAAGGTCTCCATCGATGAGGTAGAAAAAGCGTTTAGTGTGATAAAAACCTTGAATCCTTTCCCAGGAAGGGTATTTCAAGAGTCTTATGTACACTACATCACCCCTGAAATGATCCTTTCATTTGATAAAAAGTGGAAACTAGAGTTTGTTAAGGAGTGTTACCCCACAGTTAGGATAGTCCATAAAGGTTCCCCAAAAGAAATTGCAGATGCAAAAAGATTTATTCATCAACTCCATCAAAGGAAGAATCGATTAGAATGGATTGTTAGCATTATTGTAAAAGAGCAGGGCTCTTTTTTATTAGGGGAGGGAGAAAAGAAAAACCTAACACGAAAAAGGATTTTAGAGGGGCTTAATATTTCTGAAAGCACCCTATCACGGATTTTATCAGAAAAATATATCCAAACCCCCATGGGGCTTTTTCCTTTAGGTTATTTTTTTTCAAGGCCTACGGCAACGCCATTTGTAGATCAAAGTGTTGAAAATGCCAAAAAGATCCTTAAAAAATTGATTGATCAAGAAGATAAAAAAGCTCCATACCCTGATGAAATTCTTAAAACACTTCTTAGACATCAAGGAATTATTTGTTCTCGAAGGACGATTGCAAAGTACAGGAAAGGATTAAATATTTCTGGAGCCTATCATCGAACTTGTAAATAAAAGGGGTCATCGATGTACAAGGTCTTTAAAGAACTAATTTTAGCACAAGAAGAAAAGAGTTGATCTATAGAGATTTTAGCCTCCATATTTTGAGGGACCCTTTTTAAAGCGTCGGTATAGATTGTTTTGAAGTTGCACTTTTTATAGGTTAATGGGGCACTATTTTTTAAAAAGGTGGGGAAGTGGATAAAATTTGCATAAAAAAGGGTGGGGGAGGGGCTTTTTTGATAGAAAGAGTTTAAAAGGTGTAAAGAAAAGGTATCTGTAAAGAGGCAATTTTCTCCTAAAAAAATAAGAACACTCTCTTTTTTCATTTCTTTTAACCGATCAATGAGGGCTAATGAAATGGGGGTCTCTTGATCGATTTCTACAATCGTTAACAGGTGATGTTTACCCCTTTTTTTTGCCGAAATATGGACTTTTTCCAACTCAAGAGGGTGATCCCTATCGATGAAAAGATAGATCTCATAGTTATCATAGTTTTGTTGAAACATTGACTCTAACTTTTGATGAAAGGTTCGATCACTTTCTTTATAGTGAGAAAGAAAAATAAAATCGGTATCTTTTAAATAGCTTTCGTAACTAGGTGGGGGAGAAGTAAAGCTCTTGTTTCCTTTGTACATGTATAGAAAGGAGAGGGAAAGAAAAAGGATGACAAAAAGGACTTTTAGGCTATGTTTCCGAAACATTCTTGAATAAACTCCCATTTAAATTGCGACCAATGAATTTTATCAACCCTTCCTTTGCTCATTAAAGTGATCTCCTCATCGGTCATGGAAAGGAGAATCTCCTCAGGAAAATCTGAAAGTTCTTTTAAGGTGCGTACACATTTATAGACGCGAAACTGTTTAATAGCTGTAAAAGTAAGGGATGCAAAAAAAAGGCAAAACAAGGGGATTAACGACCATGGGGTGAGAAAAAGGGCTAGAAAGAAGGCGCTGATTTCTTTATTTGTAGATAGACAAGGGCTCACCCACTTTCTTAAAATAGAAGAGGAGGATCGGTAAGCTAAAATCTCTTCATATTTAGGCTCATCAAATTGAACACGCCTAGCATGAATTTCCTCATGAGCCATCACCTCTTTTGGGGAAACAAAAAAAGAAGAAATTTTTGAGGGTGCATGAATTACAGGGATATATAGATCCTTTTCTACTTCAATAATAGTAGTCCGTGCAGCTTCAAAAAAGCGATAGTTTTTATTTTTAAGCAAAATATACCCCCTATCCACAGGGATAAAAACAGCCTTTTTAAACCATTTCTTTGGAAGGGTGTTTAAGGGGTTTAAGGCTATTTCTCGAGTTTTTGCCACCCGTTTTAAAAATTTTTCCAAAGTTTCATAGGGGCCGGGGAGAAATCCTTTTTTATAGAGATCTAAAAAGGGTTCATGCATAGAGTAAACCCCAATTAAAGAGCATAGATGAGCTCAAGTTTATACTTTTGAAAATCAAATTTATTATGCATTTCCATAAGAGGTCGTGTAAAAGAAAAGCTTTGAGAAAGGGTAATTGTGTCCTGTAATGCATAGAGAAAGGAGAGTTTAAAGCCCCAGTAGTTGCTATTTGCTACAGCTGTCTCTCTAATAGTTGCTGCCCCTTGACCATTAGCAAATAGGGTGTATAGGCCAATATTATCGGGGTTTTCGATACCAATTCCAGAAAAATCCATGAAAGGGATGGCTTGAGGCTGGACAAATTGGACATTAAAATCTAAAGACCAATCATTTTTCTTTCTAATTTCCCCCATTGAAATACCAATATAGCCAGCAAGGTTATCTAGGCGGTTATCAAGAATTTCAAAGGGCTTAGCAAGGGCATTAAATAAAAAAGCGGCATAAGCAACACTTACAGCATCAAAAAAGGGATTTTGAAAGCGATAACCAAGGAGAAATTGGCTATTTAAATAGTTATAGGCATAGTTTACCCTTTCATCTTCATAGTCATGGGTGGCCCAATCAATTAAGGAGTATTTGGCATAAAAGCCCGTATTATAAATATTTAAAAGTCCTGTTTCAACAACAAAGGAAATATGGGAAAAAATTTCACTGACTACAAAGGGTGCGGCATAAAGGTAGAAATCACCATAAAGCTCAGTAGTCCTGTTGTAAAGGAGTAAAATACCATCCATTAATGCGCCGAATTGGATTTGGGAGTCAAAGGTATAACTTAAAAAACGTCGTCCAAATTCAAGATCTGTTGTGGAGACATCGGTTTCAGAAAGGCGAAAGCCAAAAAAGGCCCTTTCGAGGGTAAGACCATCAAAGGTGCCCCCATAAATTCCCATGTTATTATCGTATTCAAGTTTTGAGGAGGCCCACGTCATATCAGTTCTGTAATCAAGGAGAAAATTAAATTCAATATCAAATTGATCACTTGCAATAAGAGGGTGTAAAGATTGGGATCCTAAATACTTGACCCCATTTTTTTGTTCAGAAAGGGCAATGTACTCGACGTGAATGTCGGCACTAATGGATAAGGCTCCCCCCCGCTCATCAATGGTTAAAGCCCGTTTTGTTGCAATCCACTCTTTTAAAGCTTCTAAATTCAATGTGTCGTTATCTACAGCAATCAATTGAGGAGAGAAAAAAAAGAGCAATGAAAAGAAGATTTTTTTCATATTGACTTGGAGGCTGGTTGTTATATATTCTAGGGTAAAGATTTTTTTTGGTAAAGGGTTTTGAAATTTCTACAGATACAGCTTTTTTTTACTCTCTTTTTTTCTTTATTATTAGGAGCCACAGAAGAAAGGTATATTGATAATCAAGAGGTGATTCTCCATAAGGTGAAGGGGCTCATCATTACTGGAGATGAACACCTTCCCCCTGATTACATTTTAAAAACAACAGAGGATGTCCTTTTTTATAGGGTAAAAGCGCCCCATGATCTTTTGTTTCAGACCCAATTTTCAAGACGCCTTGGAGAAAAAGTATTAGGAAAATCGCTTACTTTTAAGGATATACAAGAGTGTAAAAAAGAAATTAAGAGCTATTTTTTAGAGCACTGTTCAAGACAAGTGAAGGTAAGTATTTCTGAAAAAGAGTTTTTTGAGGGTGTTGTGGTTGTAAGGGTCCTTGAATCTAAAGTAGGGAAGGTAAAGGTGACTGGAAATGTATGGTTTCCAAAAGGGCATTACTTAGAATACATCCCTTTAGAAGAAAATGCCCCATTAGACACCGATCTTCTTGTTTCAGGGATACAAGATATTAATAAAAGTCCATGGAAGAAAGCTCAAGTTATCTATTCTGAAGGCAAAGGGGTAGAAGAAACCGATATAGAACTCATTGTTAAGGATAAAAACCCGATCCATTTTTATGCAGGGACAGATAATAGTGGGTATAAAATGACCGAGTATGGAAGGGTTTATAGTGGGTTTAGTTGGGGAAACATGTTAAATTTGGATCAAGCCATTGCCTTTTCATACAAAGGGTCGCGAGATTTTTCCTCCTACCAATCCTTTTCTTTAGAGTACTTAAGCCCCCTTTTTTCTTTTTGCCGCTTTAAAGTAGTTGGAGAGGGGATTTTTACCCAGCCAGAAATTGAAGAGCTTTTATACGCTGAAAATAAAGGGATGCTGTGGCACCTTTCGTCAAGGGTGGATCTATTTCCCCCCCAATCGTTTAGTATGGATCAAACACTTTCTATGGGATTGAATTACAAAGGGACAAATAGTAATTATTCAGAAAATGAACTAGGGTTTTCACACACCTTTGTCACAATGGTTCAAATGGCTCTGGAATATAAGGGACATTTTGATCATAAAGCCCATAAGATGGAGGGCTTTTTAACTCTTTTAGCTCAACCTTGGCAGATTGGAAGGGGGATGGAAAAAAGTGCCTATAATGCCCTTAGAGAGGGAGCAAATCCACTTTTTGGGGTAATTAAAGGGGGGGGCAGTTATAGTTATAATGAAAAAGCTAAGGATCTATTTTCTGGAAAAGTTTCCTTTTATGGACAAATAGCCACAGCTGCTTTAATACCGATGGAACAATATCCCTTAGGTGGGATTGAGGGTGTAAGGGGGTATGAAAACTGTTCAGCACATGTGGATCATGCGTGTCTAATCCATATAGATATAAGGAGCCCACAAACATCGCTTTTAAAATATGTGAGACAAAAATTTGAGTCGCTGGATAGATGTAGCGGCGCCTTTTTTTTAGATGTTGGCAACGGCTGGACAGAAGGCTCTAATGAGATGGATCGATCCAGCATCTATTTAATAGGTTTAGGACCTGGATTAAGATATGAGCTTTTAGATTATGTTAATGGTAGAATAGATATTGGGATTCAAACAACAAAAGCCCCTTTAGAAGGGACTTTTGATTCAAAAGTGAGATGCAATTTTAGTATAAACGCTGCCTACTAAATGTAGATTATACTTTTTTAGCAAAACGTGACTTTAGGCGAGAAGCTCTACCTTTTTTAATCACTTTATTTTTAACAGCTTTGTCTAACAAACTGTAGAAAGTTTGAAGAAGAGGGACTTTTGCCTCTGAAGATTCTTGTTTTAAAAAAGTAGCCCTTAGAGTTTGGATTCTTCTTTTCCAAGTTCTATTTCTTAAATGCTTTTTTTCATCTTGAAGGTGACGCTTTGCAGCTGTGGGCCTTCTTTTAGGAAATTTTTTTTCGTCTTTTTTATCTTCTGCCATCGCACGACCTCTTTTAAATCAAAGAATTTTTTCTAGTGAAGTTATTTTCATGACAAAGTATACAGCCATAAGAGAGATTTTGTCAAAGAAAAATCTAGTTCTTTCCTTATAGAGAGGGAAAAGGTTCGGTTTTTTACTTTTTTTGAACAATTAAAAAAATATTTAACCTAAAGAAACAAGCCACTTAAAGGCTGTATAGTAATAGTAAAGGATTTTTTTTATCCTTTTTTGAAAATATTTCCCTTTCATTTTCCAAATATAGGGGTTTTCTTTCATTCTTTTTATCCAACTAAGGGATCTAAGCTCGCCTTTGAAAAGAGTTCTTTTTGAAAAGGCTTTTTTGTAGGGAAGGTGGAGAAAAATTTCGTTAGGAGGGCTTTTGTAAAGACGCTTATTAAAATATAGAGCCTCCTCTTGATCAAAAATAATCCCCTCTCCAGCTTGGGAAATATTTGAGTAAAAGACCCTTTTATGGCTAAGCAAAAACATTTCGGCTCTTGACATGTACTTCTTATTAAAGGTTTTTTGGTGAAGTATCCATATAATATTAAGGTTTAATTTTTCAAAATCTTCTGTCCGTCTTTTTGCTTCATTAAGGGAAATAGGGGAGCATTGAACTTCAAAAACAGTTTTTTGAGAGGGCCAATAGACATCTGCAATGTGAGACCCCACTTTATATTCTAGAACAACATCAGCAGAGGCAATGATAGAAAGGATTTTGTTTTGAATTGTACGGTGAAGTCTGTTGTTAATATAATCCTTAGCCATAAGGGAAGTTACTATGAGCGATAGACAATATTTAGTAAAGATGGTACCCTTTTTGCTCTAAAGGAGTTCAACCATTATGTCTGAGCAAAGTTTGCTTGAAATTTCATATCATCAAAAAATTGAAGAGATCGTTGCTATTGCAAAAGATCAAGGATTTATCACCTATGAAGACATCAATGATACCCTCCCTTTATCCATTGATTCAGCCGATGCACTAGATCAAATTATCATCTATTTAAATGGAATGGATGTTGAAATTTTAGACCAATTTGAGGTTGAAAAAAGGGCAGAAAGGGTAAAAGAAGCTAAAGAGGGACTCTCTACTAAAAGATCTGAAGGGGCCACCGATGATCCAGTAAGGATGTATTTAAAAGAAATGGGCTCTTCACCCCTACTTACTAGGGAGCAAGAGGTTGAAATTTCAAAAAGGATTGAAAAAGCACAAAGTCAAGCAGAAAAAATTATCCTTCGTTTCAGATATTCAGTTTCAGAATCGCTTTCAATTATCCATTTTTTAATTGAAGGTAAAGAAAGGTTTGATAGGGTCATTACTGAAAAGAAAATTAATGATAAAAATCAATTTAATAAAATCCTCCCTAAATTATTTCATTTAATGAAAACAGAGGATGAAAAATTTTCTCATTATCTAACTCTTTTAGAAGATGAAACCCTCTCAAAAATTGAAAAAGCAAAAATTTCTGAAGAGGTTGAAAAAAGTTTGATTCGGACAGCTGCCTATCTTAGAAGACTTCATTACCGCTATGAAATTATAGAAAGCTTTGGAGAGGTCATTTTATCTAGCTATGAAATCTTTTTGAAATTGGAAAATGAAATTAAAGAGCTAGCTCCAAGGGCAGAGAAAAATCGATTTGCAAAAGCAAAGCTGTATTCAGCACAGCAAAAGCTTCGTAAAAAGGAAGTGGCGGCAGGAAGATCTATCACTGAGTTTAAAAAAGATGTAAAAATGTTAAAAAGGTGGATTGATAAGAGTCAAGAAGCTAAAAAAGAAATGGTTGAATCCAATCTTCGATTGGTGATCTCTATTGCAAAAAAATTTACAAATCGGGGCCTTTCGTTTTTAGATTTGATCCAAGAGGGGAATATGGGCCTTATAAAGGCTGTAGAAAAATTTGAGTACAGAAGGGGATATAAGTTTTCCACTTATGCTACTTGGTGGATAAGGCAAGCTGTCCAACGGGCCATTTCTGATCAAGCAAGGACCATTCGTATCCCTGTTCACATGATTGAAACAATCAATAAAGTCCTTAGAGGGGCAAAGCGATTAATGATGGAAACAGGGAAAGAACCAAGTCCTGAAGAGCTCTCTAAAGTTTTAGGGATGAGTACCGATCGCATTCAAGAAATTTACAAAATTGCTCAACACCCTATTTCATTGCAATCAGAGGTTGGAGAAGCTGGCGATAGCCAATTTGGTGACTTTTTAGAGGATGTGGGGGCCGAATCTCCTTCAGAAGCGACAGGGTATACAATTTTAAAAGACAAAATCAATGAGGTTTTATCTTCTCTATCAGAAAGAGAAAGGACAGTGTTGATTGAAAGATTTGGTTTAATCGATGGAAAGCCAAAAACCCTCGAGGAAGTGGGTGTCACTTTTAAGGTGACTCGAGAAAGGGTACGGCAAATTGAGGCTAAAGCGCTTAGGAAAATGAGACATCCAACAAGATCTTCTCAACTCCAAGCATTTTTAGAAGTGGCTAATAAAGCAAAGTGTGCATAAGGGTTCTAAAAAAACCTTAGAAAACTTATTTACTAATTTACAATTTTTAATTGAAATGCTAGGATGACATAACTCCTCTATGGGTATAGGTTTTTATGTCCGATTCTTATCAAGCAAAAACGTTTGATCCTCAATATCAGCAAAAAATTGAAGAGATTGTAGCGATCTCAAAAGATCAGGGCTATATCACCTATGAGGAAATCAACGACATTCTCCCCATGAGTTTTGATTCTGCTGAAGAAATCGATCAAATATTGATTTTTTTAAGTGGTATGGACATCCAAATATTGAATCAAGTGGAGGTGGATCGTCAAAAAGAGCGAAAAAAAGAGGCAAAAGAGGTTGATGCCGCTCCAAAAAGGAGTGAAGGCTCTTCTGATGATCCTGTAAGGATGTATTTAAAGGAGATGGGATCAGTTCCCCTCCTTACTCGTGAAGAGGAAGTAGAGATTTCTAAACGTATTGAAAAGGCTCAAATACAAATTGAAAAAATCATTCTTCGATTCAGGTATGCAATTGGTGAAACCCTTTCAATGATTGAATTTTTAAATAAGGGGAAAGAGCGTTTTGATAAAATTGTTACGGAGAAGGAAATTACTGATAAGAAGAAATTTTTCGAGATCCTTCCAAAGCTTTATGTCCTTATGCAAGGGGAAGATGAAAAATTAGAAAGTTATCTTCGTGAGTCTAAAAGGGCTGGAATTTCAAAAATTGAAAAGGTGAAAGTTTTAGAAGAGCTTGAAAAAAGTAGAATTCGGGTTCAAGCCTACCTTAGGCGAATGCATTTTAAGTACGATATTGTTGAGGATTTAGGAGAAGTGGTTTTATCCAGCTACGAGGTTTTTTTAAGTCTTGAAAAAGAAATTACCGACCTTACCCCTCGAGCAGAAAAAAATCGATTTGCAAAAGCAAAGCTTTATTCCGCAAGTGAAAAGCTTTTTAGGTTAGAGCTTGCTGCTGGAAGGACAATTGATGAGTTTAAAAAAGATGTGCGGATGCTTCAACGGTGGATGGATAAAAGCCGCGAGGCAAAAAGGGAGATGGTGGAGTCAAATTTACGCCTTGTGATCTCTATTGCAAAAAAATATACCAATAGAGGGCTCTCTTTTTTAGATCTTATTCAAGAGGGAAACATGGGTCTTATGAAGGCTGTAGAAAAATTTGAATACCGCAGAGGCTATAAATTTTCTACCTATGCCACATGGTGGATACGGCAGGCTGTTACCCGTGCAATTGCTGATCAAGCAAGGACCATTCGTATCCCTGTTCATATGATTGAAACCATCAATAAAGTTCTTAGAGGGGCTAAAAAACTGATGATGGAGACAGGCAAAGAGCCCACTCATGAGGAACTTGCTAAAGAATTGGGTTTATCCACTGAAAGAGTTCGAGAAATTTATAAAATTGCCCAACACCCCATTTCATTGCAAGCGGAAGTAGGGGATAGTGGAGAGAGCCAATTTGGGGACTTTTTAGAGGATACAACAGTTGAATCGCCAGCTGATGCTACAGGCTATTCTATTTTGAAAGAAAAAATGAATGAAGTTTTGCACTCTCTTACTGAAAGGGAAAGAACTGTCCTTATTGAACGATTTGGTCTTTTGGATGGAAAACCTAAAACTTTAGAAGAGGTGGGTCTTCACTTTAAAGTCACCCGAGAAAGAGTAAGGCAAATTGAAGCAAAAGCATTGAGGAAAATGAGACATCCAACAAGAGCGGGACAGCTTCAAGCATTTTTAGAAGCTATTGAGAAAAATACCCATGGTTAACCAATTTTTTATAGAAATTATATCTTCATTTACTTATACTTTTCCTCATCATGGGGTGTTAGCTCAGTTGGTAGAGCGTAACGCTGGCAGCGTTGAGGTCATCGGTTCGATCCCGTTACACTCCACATGTATTTTTGAGGGAAAATGACTATTACCGATAATTTAGAAGATCCAGGGACAGACCCCATTTTTGGAATTCAAACAGAGTATCAACAAGATCTTCGACCTTTCAAAATAGACTTAACAGTGGGGGTCTACGTCGGAGAAAGTGAAAAAAAACCTTCTATTTTTCACAGTGTAAAAGAAGCTGAAAAAGAGCTCATCGAGACAGAAACGACAAAATCTTACTTAAGTATTGCTGGAGATAGGGTTTTTTTAGAAAAAACAGCCCACCTTATTTTTGGAGAGTGTGATCTATCAAAAATGGCTATGGTTCAAACTGTGGGAGGGACCTCTGCTTTACATTTAGGATGGGAGTTTTTAAAAAAGCGTGGGTTTTCTACCGTCTCTGTTTCTAACCCAACATGGGATAACCACCTTCAAATTCTCAATGCTTTAGGCTATACCCCCCTTTCCTACCCTCAATTAGAAGGGGCTTTTGACTTTTCTCTCATTACAAATCATTTAAAAAGCCTCCCAAAAAAGACAGTTGTCCTCCTTCAAGCAAAAAGCCATAACCCAACAGGGGTTGATTTTACTAAAAAGCAGTGGGAAGAACTTTCCACAATTTTGAAAGAACGGGACCTTTTCCCTTTTATTGATTCTGCATATCAAGGGTTTGCTCATTCTATTGATGAGGATGCGTGGCTCATCCGTCTTTTATTAAAAGAAAAGCATGAGTTTTTTGTCGCTCATTCCTATTCAAAATCATTTGGATTGTACAATGAAAGGGTGGGGGCCTTCTATGGAATTTTTCAAAATGCAGATCAGGCTAAACTTGTTCAAAGCAACTTAAATCGTCTTGTTCGTGTCAACTATTCAAACCCCCCTTCGCATGGTTCATCTGTGATTAAGACCATTCTTAGTAATCCAAAACTTAAGACTTCTTGGATAGATGAATTAAGTGGACAAAGGGACCGAATGAATGCCATTCGAAATAAATTAGCCGATGCCTTAGCCCCGATTTTTGATGAAAATGTGATCTTAACGATAAAAAAAGGGCATGGATTTTTCTGTCAATTGCCGTTGAAAAGGGATGAAATTTATCAATTAAAAAAAGAGTATGCTATCTATATGACTCAATCAGGAAGAATTAGTCTTCCAGGACTTAAAGAAAGCAGCTTTGACTATGTTCTTGATTCAATAAGGAAGGTAAAAGGACTCTAAATGAAAAAAAGGACATGGCTTTCTTATTTTCTTTTGGGGATTTTTTGTTTTGCCCTCCTTAATTTTCAGCCCCGATTTCTATTGCGCTTCCAAGGCCCTTTCTTTGGCTTTGAAGAACTGTTTGCGGCCTCTTTTATAGATCCAAAAACGTTAGAAATTTCAGATTTACAAAAGGAAAATGCCCATTTAAAAAAACAAATTGAAGCGGCCACTGCCTTTTTACTTTCATCCGATCATATTGAAAAGATCTATAAAAAATGCTCTGCTTATGAGGTTGCAAACAAAGAGGCTTTTTCTTCATTTTATGCTCGCCGCCTTGAGGAAATGGTCTTATTTTTGAATCAGGCTAAATGGCAAATTCCTTGTAATGTCATTTATAGAGATCCAGCAAACTGGAGCAGTGCCATTTGGGTCGATGTGGGCTCAAAAGACAATGCCCTCTATAAAAGGGAAATTATTGCTATTAATAGCCCTGTCATTTTTGGAAATCAACTTGTTGGGGTTGTTGAAAAGGTTGAAAAAGGGAAAAGCCTTGTTCGACTCATCACCGATTCAAGGGTAAATCCTGCCGTTCGATGTGTTCGGGGTGGGGAGCAAAAGGCCTACATTCATAACGCTTGTAAACAACTTAAAGATCTCCTTCAAATTCATGGAGATACCCTTTATAGCGGCGTTATTGACCAATTAGACACTCTTATTTCTTCTTTTAATAATGAGGATCAAAGTTATTACCTTGCAAAAGGGTATATGATGGGAAGTAGCACCCCTATTTGGAGGTCAAGGTCCCTTACTCTTCAAGGGGTAGGGTTTAATTATGATTTTGGCGATGAAGAGGGACCTCCAAAATCCATTCATGATCCATCTCAGATTCCCTTATTTCAAAAAGGGGATCTTCTTTTAACTACCGGTCTTGATGGAGTTTTCCCCTCCGGATTAGTTGTCGGTTATGTTAAAGAGGTCTTTCCATTAAAAGAGGGGGCAGTTTCTTGTGATCTTGAAGCTAAAATACCTCTGCCTGAGTTTTCCGACTTAAGAAAGGTGACAATATTACCTCCGATGTAAATCGGGTTTACATTTTGAATACATCTTCATAGAGTTCTTTTCGTGCATTTGCATATGTAGAGATCTCTTGTTGTGGATAGGGTTCTTTTTTATCTACAATCACTCCACATTGAGTGAGGGGATTTTGATTTGGTTCAGTAAAAAAAAGGGGTTTATTGAAGATTAAAAAGTCAGTGCCAATTGAGCTGTGATCTGTATAAAGGGCGTCGATCTTTGATAAAAGGGGATAAATAGGGAAAAAGTTCTCAATAAAGGTCACCCTATCGGTAGATTCATATTTAACTTTAAGGGCTGAAAAAAAGCCCTTTTTATAGGTGTTTGGATGAAGCTTTATAAATAGATGGAATTTTTTTGGCTTCTTAGCAATCAAATGTGTGATCCAATCTTCAACATTATATTCCCAAGAGGGAGCATACAAGAGGTTCCCCTCTTTTGAAAAGCTAAACATTTTTTCGACCATAGAGGTGTAAAACTCCTTATGTTTTAAAAAATAGTGGAGTCTAAAATTGCCTACATAGATTGTTTTGTCAAGGGCGTTGTTTGGGAGCATTTTTTTCATTTTTTCCCCATAAATTAAAAGACGATCTTCATGAATAAGGGGCGACAAATTTTTTTTGTCAGAGGCTCCATGAGGGAGAAAGTAGGTGCGCATTCTTTTTTTAAGGGTAAGTTCATCAAATAAAAAGATGGGGTCAATGAGTTGTCTAGGAAGGGTTGTAACAAGGGTTGTAAAATGTGTTGTGATCTCTTGTGCAACACTATTTGGATCGATATAAATCGCATTAATCTCTACGTATTGTTCTTTAATCCATTCATAAAGGGTTTTAGAGGTGATATAGAGAGGAATCCCTAATAAAGAGCTTATCGGGACAATATGATCGATATGTCCATCATCTCTTCCGTATAAAAGGGCTGCAATATTCTTCATGACTGTTTTATAACAAGAGAGGGGTAAAAAAACTAGACTTTTCCGCTCCCTACTTATATCATTTCCTTTTTTTATAAAAGGAGACACCTATTTCACAGGAGCTAAATAAATGGTTTATAGAAGAGCAAAGGGACTTTCCTTGGAGAAGGGATAGATCGCCCTATTCTGTCCTTGTTTCAGAAATTATGCTCCAACAAACACAAGCTGTTACTGTTTTGCCCTATTATCTTCGTTGGATGGAAACATTCCCAGATTTTTTAACCCTTTCAAAAGCATCAGATCTAGAAGTGATAAAGTGTTGGGAGGG
>Ga0172367_10001300_pt1 | contig 36750 bp, 28 predicted proteins | sample Lak10m_FD_114542 | JGI IMG/M metagenome (GOLD analysis project Ga0172367, IMG submission 114542) | Freshwater microbial communities from Kabuno Bay, South-Kivu, Congo - kab_022012_10m | ecosystem: Environmental > Aquatic > Freshwater > Lake | place: Democratic Republic of the Congo: South-Kivu... | reverse complement strand
TCAGAACTACCTCAACGAGTTCTGCTACAAACTCAACAGAAGATACTTCGGTGAAAGGCTCTTTGATAGACTTACCCTTGCCATTGCAAAATGCTACTGGTAATTTGCGGGGGAATCAGTTTGTATTATCACGAAATCACATGAGCCTACATGCAAAGAAAAATGACACTTATTGAACTGTTTGGATTTATTGACAGCGGTGCTGTCAATACGATTGAATTTCAGTTTGAACAAAGGTTCATGCAAAACGTGGACAAAAAAATTCGGGATGCTAATCCCGCAACTGACAGAGTAATCGTAGAGCCTTTTGAAAGCTTCTCATTAGTCAATTCAACGGATGATAGGTTTGACTATCGATATAGTCGGAAGTTCAACGTGACCTGGGTATATGCAATGCAGGGAACCTATGATAACAGGAACGGTCAAGTAAGTTTTGAATTTGAAGTCGTTTCCTTCGTTAAGGAAAATCCTGGGTATTACTCAACACCTCAGATAATCGACCCCATTCAAAGAAAACTTCTTGATGTACAGGCACTAAGAGAAAAAATAACCACAGAGCACCAGCTTTACAATTACGACAGTTGTGATTTACCGTATTTTAAGCCGACTTTCTTGGCAAAGTTTTCTACCGTTTGCGGACTTACAAAGCCATTGAAAGAATTTGACAGCCATGTCTTTTCCACAGATCTAATTCACTCAGCGGACTACTTGGCTCTCACTTTGTCCGAGACAGAACTGCTCTCTCATTACCTGTATAACTTCAAGACAAATCGTATGCCTCACGGAACGGAGTACGTTTTCAGATACTTCCCAACGTTATATGACCATCGTTTTTTTATGTTGGCTGAACATTATATCCAGCTCCAGTACAATCATTGGAGTAAGCTTGGAAATCTTCTTGATTGCTATTTTGAAACTGGCTTAAATAAGCGGGAAATCAACTTCATAAAGGTTATTGATGCTTTTCCGGAAAAATTCCATGATGACAATTACACATGGCTTCTGGAATTTAAGAAAGACACTTATTCGAAACTAAATTCAGCTAGAAAGGAGGTTGTTCATTACTCAGGTCAATTCTCAGATACCTTTCAAAGTTGGCTAAAGAACAATACAGACGAAGAAGCTATTTCCAGATTACAAAAAAAACAAGACGACATGTTAATCGAGCTAAAGCACTTTCACAACCAAGTTTTTATTGGCACCGAAAAAGTACTGAAGCTAATCGAAAAGGAGAAAGAGACAGCCGATTAACAATCAACTTAATGTACTTCAGTTCCGTTAGCTTTGCAGCCCAATGCGCTTCGACATCATCACCATCCATCCCGAACTGCTTTCGGGGCCATTCAGCCACAGCATTCTGAAGCGCGCGCAAGACAAAGGTTTGGTTGAAATTGAATTCCACGACCTGCGCCTCTACACCTTGGACAAGCACAAGCGCGTAGACGATTACCAATTCGGTGGCGGTGCTGGCATGGTGATGACCATCGAACCGATTGACCGCTGCATTTCGTCCCTCAAGGCCGAACGCGCTTATGATGAGGTAATTTACATGACGCCCGATGGGGAGCAGTTTGACCAACCGATGGCCAACCGCCTTTCCACCAAAGGCAACATGATCATTCTCTGCGGCCACTACAAAGGCATCGATCAGCGCGTTCGCGAACATTTCATCACCAAGGAGATCTCCATAGGCGATTACGTGCTCACGGGTGGCGAACTGGCCGCTGCCGTGGTATGCGATGCGATCATCCGTCTCATTCCAGGCGTTATCTCAGATGAGACCTCCGCCCTATTCGACAGCCATCAGGACGGCTTGCTTGCCCCGCCTGTTTACACCCGACCGGCAGAATACAAAGGCTGGAAGGTGCCAGACGTTCTTCTTTCAGGAAACGACAAACTGGTAGAAGATTGGCGCCATGAGCAATCGCTGCAACGGACCAAGGAGAGACGACCACGGTACTTGGATGAGCGTTGATGATGTTGACAAGAGATCGGTTTACAAAGTGTGATCCAGTTGAACCTAAATCGGCCAAAATCTTTCTCGAAACTTGCGACTTGCAACTTGAAACTATTTCCATACATTTGCGCTCCCTTTTCAGGAACCTATAGATATTGAGATGGACGCTATACTGAACCACGTAAGAGACACTTACAGCAAAAGAATCGAACATCCTGAGTTCAAAGCAGGAGACACAATTACTGTTGAATACCTGATCCGCGAAGGTGACAAGACGCGTCCTCAGCGTTTTCAAGGTACTGTGATCCAAAGAAGTGGGTCAGGCGCTACTGAGACTTTCACCATCCGCAAAATGTCTGGCGGAGTTGGTGTTGAGCGTATCTTCTCTTTCAGCAACCCGAACTTGACCACTATTGAAGTGAACAAACACGGTGTGGTTCGCAGAGCACGCATTTATTATCTACGCGACCTTACTGGTAAGAAGGCCCGTATCAAAGAAAAACGCGTTAAGTAATTCGATATGCATTTACGAAAGCCCCGTCAGCCTACTGACGGGGCTTTTTTTTTGCTGTTAATCGCATCAACTGTAGGCAGCCTTTTCGACAAGCAACCGTCTTTCAGCACAAATACTCTGAAAAACCACATGGCGCAATACGCTTGCATGAAGGTTTGAAGATGTTGATATTTGAACTTATTTTAACCCCATGACCCCACTCTACCTTGTACGGAGAGCGATATTGATGATACTGCTGACCACGGGTTGGCTTTTCGTTCGTGGACAGGGTTGCGTCAATGCCGATTTCAGTTCTGGGGATTTTACCGGTTGGGTTGGAAGAACAGGAAGTTGCTGCCCGATAAATGTTGGCGCCACGGGCATTGTAAATGGTCGACACACCATTATGACCGGTGCCGGTACCGACCCCATAGCATGTAACGATATTGAATTGGTTGCCCCCGGGTATCAGTTCTCTGCCCGTTTGGGCAATAGCAACACGGGTTGTGAAGGTGAGCGGCTTTCGTACACTTACAATGTAACAGCGGCAACCTCTTTGTTCATTTACAACTATGCCGTTGTACTTGAAGATCCAGGTCATGGCCCTGCCGATCAGCCACGATTTGAGATCCGGGTTCTGAATTCCAATGGCCAATTGATAAGCCCACAATGTGGATACTATTCGGTTACGGCAGCTGCCAACATCGATGGTTTCCGTTCGTGCGGTGGAGTACGGTACCGTGCTTGGACTCCTGTTGGGATCGATCTTTCAGCTTTCGTGGGTCAGAACATCACCATTGAATTCTCCACGGGCGATTGCGGCCAATGTGGTCACTTTGGCTACGCTTACATTGTGGGCGAATGCAATCCACTTGAAATTGAGGTCGATTATTGTCCAAGCAACAGCAGTTCGGCAGTTTTGACCGCCCCGCCCGGATTCGATTACCAATGGAGCACTGGACAAACCACGCGCGAAATAACCGTTCAAAATCCTTCTAACGGTACCCCTTACTCGTGTACACTGACTGCGGTAACAGGATGTCAAGTTACGTTGAATGCGGTGATCAATGCGACTGCCGTGAACACGAATTTCAGCTATCCTGCATCTTGTCCGGGTGATGTCATTCCATTTACCGACCTAACGACCACCAATATTGGCAATGTGATCTCTTGGGATTGGAATTTTGGGGACGGAAGCACTTCAGCCATTCAGAATCCAACGCATTCATACCCACACAGCGGTTTTTACAACGTAAGTCTTACTGCAACCACAGACAACGGATGTTGGGCTGTTCACACAACAACGGTTGACGTTAATCCTATTCCGAATACGGCATTTACTGCGCCTCCAGTGTGCGACCAGAATCCGACCCAGTTCATCAATACAACGCTATTTCCACCGACAATCGGTTCTTGGACGTGGAACTTTGGCGATGGCAGTGCACCGGATAATGTCAACTGGGCTACGACCCACACATATAGTGCCCCAGGAACGTACAACGCAACATTGACCGCGTATTCTCAGAATGGCGTCTGTTCCAACAGTGTCACACATCCTGTAACGGTGGCACCGTTGCCACAACCAAGTTTCACTGCTCCCAGTGTATGTTTCGGCTATCCTGTCGACTTCTCCAACACCTCCGTTGGAAACATTACCAATGTGAACTGGGATTTCGGTGATAACTCGCCACCCGTTTATACACTTTCGGCCACCCACAACTACATTTCGCCCGGAACCTATAATGCAACGTTAACCGTTACAACACCCGATGGCTGTACGGATTCGATCACTCAACCTGTAACCGTCAGTCCATCACCTCAGTCATTCTTTGACTTCGATAATGTTTGCTTCGGCACAGCTGTGAATTTTGAGAACAATAGCATTCTACCTCCGAATGGCACGATTCAAAACTGGTTGTGGGACTTTGGAGACGGATCCAATCCCAATTCAGTTACTTGGGAACCGGCACACAATTACACGAACGCAGGAGTTTTTGATGTTACCCTCATCACCTATTCGCCCAACTTGGCGTGTTCGGATACTTTGGTTGATTCGGTCAGAGTTTACGCCATGCCGATTCCAGATTTCACGTTTGAGAATGTGTGTTTCGGAGAACCTATGCAGTTTGCCAGTACTTCTGTCGGAGAGATCTCCTCATGGAAATGGGAATTCGGTGATGGAACCTCTCCCAACCTGAACCAGGCCATATCTCACACTTACTCGGCTGCTGGAACTTACACGGTTCGGTTGACGGTAACCTCCATCTACGGATGCCAAACCTACATTGAACAGGATGTGACTGTTTATCCGGCACCTTCGGTTTCTTTCACGGCAGACCCTGTCTGTCATGAATCAGCTTCGGTTTTCAATTCTACTGCGTCAGTCGCCTCACCTGCTTCGATTGTTAGTTATCAATGGGATTTCGGAGATGGAAGCCCGATAGGTTTGGGTTCGAACACAGACCATACTTATGCTTTCGCAGGCAATATCAACGCAACCCACACAGTAACTACGAGTGATGGTTGCGTAGGCTCAGCATCGCAAACGGTTGTGGTAAATCCGAATCCTGTTGTTGCCTTCAATGGCGAACCGAGAGAAGGCTGCTCTCCATTATGTGTTGATTTTCAAGAACTTTCTGGTATCTCAAGCGGCTACAACGCATCTTGGTCGTGGGATTTTGGAGACGGTAGCGGAACACCGGAACAGAATACACAGCATTGCTTTGAAAATGCAGGGGCAACCCAAACTGCAAAGTTCACTGTTTCACTAACTGTCACTTCGAATGATGGTTGTGTGACAATTACGGAAAAACCTGACTATGTTTCAGTGTTTCCCACCCCTGTTTCACGGTTTGATCTCACTCCTAGGAACACATCCATCATATTTCCAACCATCAAGTTTGAGGACAACTCTATTGGAGCCACTTATTGGGCTTGGGAATTCGGTGACGATCAGGCTATTAACACATCCGGTCTTCAAAATCCGGTTTACACATACATGGAGCCCGGAACTTACACCATTACACAGATCGTCTACAACGATTTTGAATGTTCGGATACTTCCAAAGCTCTCATCACGGTAACTCCAGCCTTCACCATTTACATTCCAAGCGTGTTCACTCCGAACAATGACCAACTCAATGACCGATTCAACCCGCGTGGAGTCGGCATTGTGGAATTTAAAATGTTGATCTACGACCGGTGGGGCGATGAGATATTCAACACCGAAGACCTTAACGAAGGTTGGGGAGGGGATGTGAGAAGAAATGGTCGGTTGGTTGAAACAGAGCATTACGTGTATGTGATAGAGGTGGTTGATATCAATGGCGAATTCCACCAATACAGGGGTAGAGTAATGGTTCTAAGGTAGCATTGTGAAAAGAGCAGTTTTATGTATTATTTCCTGCCTTTATGCATTAGCCGCCAACGCTCAATTGGTGGCTGATGCAACTTACACAGGACAGCAACTGACCGATCTGATCGTAGGAGACGGCATTACCGTTAGCAATGTGGTGCTCACATGCCCAAATGGTGGAAGTGCCTACTTTGATGGTTCGGCCACTAACTTGGGCATGGCAACGGGTGTGTTGCTGACTTCTGGTACTGTTGCCAATGCGATAAGCGCAAACAACGATGCCGGATCGAGCGCATGCAACGGAGCGCCCGGTGATCCTCAAGTGGAAGGTGTGGCGGGCGAGACCACCTATGACGCTTGCATACTTGAATTCGACATGGTGCCTACCTGCAGTCAGTTCACATTCACATACATTTTTGCTTCTGACGAATATCCTGAGTACATAAATGAAGAGTTTGCCGATGCGATGGTCATAACCATTAGCGGCCCAGGATTTGTAGGACAGCAGAACCTTGCGCTCATACCGGGCACAGCCACAGGTGTCGGCATAACCACCGTAAACAGTTCAAGTTACAACCAGTACTATGTAAGCAACAATGGCGGTAGTTTTCAATATGACGGCTTCACTGTTCCATTGACGGCAACGGCCAATGTCACCTCATGCCAATCCTATCATATCAAAATTGCTGTGGCAGATGCGGCAGACTGTATTTTCGACAGCGGACTTTTTATAGCTGAAAACAGCCTTGACTGCGGAGTGAACAATTCGGTTACCACAGACATAACGATCGGACCATTTCAACCTATAGAAGGCTGCAGAGATTATGATATTGAACTGTGCCGACAGGGCGATACCAGCAATCCGTACAACCTGAACTTATCGTATGCCGGAACCGCAACAAATGGCGTTGATTATACTATGCTCCCTGCTGTGCTCAATTTTCCAGCTGGCGTTCAGTGCCAAACATTGACGGTGTCTCCTATCGAGGATGGTATTTTTGAAGGTGCAGAAGAGATACTATTCGTTTACGAAGCAGCATCAGGTGCATGCAATGTAAATGATACCGTTTCCATACAGATCATTGACGATCAGAACATGGTACCTGACTTCTACTACAATGATGTTTGTGATGGAAGTACGGTGTTTTTCAACAACGGGACAAGCATTTCGCCTCCTGCCACGGTAACAGACTTCGTTTGGAAATTCGGTGATGGAAATCAGGTGAATCAGTACAACAGTTCGCACTTATATGCAACTGCAGGAAACTATGACGTTTGGTTGGTTGCTACCAGCAACGACAACTGCCTTGACTCTGTCATGTATACAGTGAACGTATACGATTATCCTGAAGCTGACTTCAGTTTTACAGACATATGCTTGAACAGTCCCGCAAGTTTCACCAACCTTTCTACGGCATCAACCAATGATGTATTCGGTGAAGTGATCTGGAATTTTGGAGACGGAGCAAGTGCCAATTCCTGGGATGCAATTCACAACTACTCCATACCCGACTCTTTCTTTGTCAGCCTTACTGTTTACACCGACATTTTAAGTTGTTCCGATACCAAGTTGGACACCATTGTCGTTTACCCTCCCATTCAGTCCGAATTCGCTGCTGCCAATGTTTGCTTTGGTGATACCGTTTTCTTGTTCAATCAATCGGTTGGAACCGGGATTTGGGAATGGGATTTTGATGATGGAAACAACTATCAGGCAATTGACGATACGACCCACTATTTTGCTGCTGCCGGTATCTACGATGTACGACTTGTAGGCATCAGCCCGAACGGTTGCAACGACACAGCTTTCGTTGAGGTGACAGTGTATGACGCCCCAGTTGCAGGCTTCACCACTTCTGATATATGCGCCAACGAACTGGCCCAATTCGTCAATACAACCACGCTTCCCAATTATGGAGCATTGGGTTCTTGGTACTGGCTTTTCAGCGATGGCACCAATTCATCGGCATACAGCCCATTGCATGTATTCCCTACTGCTGGCCAATACACGGCCACCCTCATCGTTTACAATGAGTTTTTGGGCTGTTCTGATACGACAACAGCCTCGATCGAACTGTTTCCCGTTCCACAGTCTGATTTCACGGTGGAGAATGTTTGCTTCGGTGAAATCGTTGCGCCCGATAATCTGAGCCTCAATTCGGCCAGCTTTTGGAGTTGGAGTTTTGGCGATGCCACAGGAACGGTTCTGCAAGCCAGCCCAACACACAATTACCTTCAACCTGGCACATATGATGTGATGATGGTGGCAACATATGTTGATCAATGCTCTGATACGGCCATCCACCCGGTAATCGTTTACGACCTTCCGGTTGCTGATTTCTCTTCTTACATCGTTTGTGAAGGCCAAACGACACCCTTTCTCAATCATAGCACCATTCCATTTCCTGAGAACATTATACAATGGATATGGGATTATGGTGATGGTTCTGCCTTGGACACCGTCTTCAACGGAGCGCACGTCTACCCAGATGGTGGCAATTACGATGTGGAACTATTCATAACGAGTGGCCACGGTTGCACCGGCCAAACAACCGGGCAGGCTTGGGTCAATTATGCACCCAATATTTCACTTTATACTTCCGAACCTTCAGGATGCCCAATCCATTGTGTCGATTTTATCGACAATTCTTCCATTCCATTCGGTGAGATCGTTGATCGAAAATGGAATCTTGGAGACTTTCAGTTCTCACATGAACAGGCCTTGACGCATTGCTACAACAATGCTGCCTATGATGAGTCGGCATTCTACAATATCCGCTTCGATGTTGAGAGCGACAGCGGTTGCACAACAACCAGGATATTGGACAGCCTGATCGAAGTTTTTCCGGTTACCTACGCAGGTTTCGATTGGACGCCTGATTCCGTTAGCACGTTTGACCCGACCGTTCAGTTCATCGATGAAAGCTACGGGGCAAATTCATGGGATTGGGATTTTGGAGATACCAACCAGTATTCACTTTCAAGCTTGCAAAACCCTGACTTCACTTATTCGGAGCACGGTTATCACAACATTCAATTGATCACTGATAACGATCATGGTTGTTCAGACACAACCCTCCGAACCATTTACATATATGCCGATCTGAGATTTTACGTACCAAATGCCTTCACACCTGACAGGGACGGCAAAAACGAAGGCTTTCAGGGTTACGGATCCGATATCAATGAGTACAACATGAAGATATTCAACCGTTGGGGAGGTCTCATCTTCGAGAGCAACGACATTGACTATAGTTGGGATGGAACCGTGAACGGAACACCGGCCAAAGCCGGAATTTACATCTACGAATTCCAGATCAAGGACCTGAACGACAATCCGCACGAATACACAGGGCATTTCACACTTCTTCGCTAACGCCTATTGGATTTCAGAGTTCAGAACAGAAACATCAGAACATTGGTGCCTGAATTTTGGTGTCTGACATTTGAAATCCGCTACGCATAACCGCTTACCCGAACCTCGCTCGGCCTCTTACCTTTGCACCATGAAAAAGGACGAGGTACCACAGGATGACGAGAACCTGTTTGAAGGAAAATTCAAGGTGGTGAAATATGCCGTGGATGAGAACGGCAACTACGGAACCGTTGGAAGTTCAGGTTGGGAACCGGAGAATGTGGTGCTCAATCAGGCGTGGGAGGAGATCAACAAGAAGGTGGAGGAAACGAAAAAGAAGATCGAGGCCGGAGAACTGAGCCCGCTCGCCTACCACATGGAAAAGAACATCATGGATGTGGGCATGTTAAGCCAATACATGGATATTTCGAAACGGAATGTGAGCAAACATTTGGAGCTTGCCGGATTCAACGAACTGGACGAAAAGACCTTGAAGCGCTATGCTGAAGTGTTCGATATTTCGGTGGAAGAACTGAAAAAGACCGAATGAAGATAGATTTTGAGCACCGCCAATCGGCTCATTGTGAGACGGGCGTTATTTCCAATTTGATGCGTCATCACGGTCTGGATATTTCCGAGCCCATGGCCTTGGGCATCGGCTCCGGACTGTTCTTCAGCCACATGCCGTTCATCAAGGTGAATGGTCTGCCTGTGACCACCTACCGCATCATGCCGGGCGATATTTTCAAGAAATTCTCGAAGCGAACAGGTGTGGAAATGAAGCGTCAAGCGTTCTCATCTCCCGAAAAGGCGATGAACGAGCTGGATGCCTGTTTGGAACAAGGTCTGCCTGTTGGAATGCTCACAAGCGTGTTCTATTTGCCCTATTTGCCACGTGCGTTCCGCTTCCACTTCAATGCACACAATATTGTTGTGTATGGAAAGGAAGGCGATGATTATCTGGTTTCTGATCCGATCTTGGAAAAACCCGAAGTGATCGACCGCAGAATGTTGATCCGTGCGCGTTTTGCCAAGGGAATGCCGAATACGAACGGACGGATGTATTATCCTACTCACGTTCCGAAGGACATTGACATTAACGTGGCCATCATCAAAGGATTGAAGTACACGGCAAAAGATATGGGAACCATTCCGTTGCCGATCTTCGGTGGTCGGGCTATTGGTTTTCTGGCTTCGCGCGTGGCCAATTACGACAAGAAATACGGCAAGGAAGAAGCCAAGAAATACCTTGGGAACATCGTAAGAATGCAGGAGGAAATTGGTACAGGCGGAGCAGGTTTCCGCTTCATGTTCGGGGCGTTCTTGCAAGAAGCTTCGGCACGATTGGGAAATCCTGTTTTGCACAAAAAAAGCTTGGAGATCACCAAGATCGGTGACCAATGGCGCAACTTCGCTTACGATTGCGGCCGCATGTGCAAGGACCGCGCAGACAACCTGACCTATCAGGATCTGGCCGACCAACTTTCGGACATCGGCAGGAAGGAGATCCTGTTCTTCCAGTCCATTCACAAAATGAAATTCTGAGTTGGACGCCATTTCCATATCGGGATTGGTGCATCGCTACAGCGGTGCGGCAGAAGCGGCTGTCAACGGCCTCGACCTGCGAATTCCGAAAGGTGCGTTTTACGGGCTCCTTGGCCCGAACGGTGCAGGAAAGACCACAACCATTTCCATCATCTGCGGGATTCTGAAACCGAAATCTGGCGAGGTTTCCATTCTTGGAAAGAGTTGGAAGAATGATGCTGTTGGCATTAAGAGATCTATCGGGTTGGTGCCGCAGGAAATTGCCTTGTACGATACAATGACCGCTTCGGAGAACCTGCATTTCTTCGGACAAATGCTCGGATTAAACCGAAAAACGATTGCCAAAAAAGCGGATGCGTTGATGGAGGAATTCGGACTTTCTGAACACAAAGGCAAGCAGTTGCAGCACTTTTCGGGCGGAATGAAACGCAGAGTGAACCTGATGGTAGCACTGCTTCATGATCCCGAAATTCTCATTCTCGATGAACCTACCGTGGGCATTGACGTGCATTCGCGGCACATGATCAACACTTATCTGAAGGCATTGAACGAAGGTGGAATGACCATCGTTTACACGTCCCACCAGTTGGACGAGACCGAAAAACTATGCGATCAGGTCTGCATCATCGACCACGGAAAGCTGTTGATCGAAGGCCAAACCTCCGAACTGCTTTCAGACGGCCACAGTCTGCATCATCATTTCATTGAACTGACGGGAAAACAATTGAGGGATTGAAAGGAAGCTGGAACATATCAGTTCGTCACCCTGAACTTGTTTCAGTGTCTATTCAGATGCTGAAACAAGTTCAGCATGACCAAAGCGGGAGATGAAGTTAGTCGCATCCATAACAAAAGAATGGCTGTTGCTGCTCCGTGACAAAGGCGGCCTCGGCATCCTTTTCCTCATGCCGATGGTGCTCGTCATCGTCATGGCCGTGGTGCAGGACGCGCCCTTCCGCGATTATCAGGAACAGAAGATCCCCGTGCTGTTCGTCAATCAGGACAGCGGTGAGATCTCGGAGGCCATCATGCTTGCCATTCAGGACGGCAAAACCTTTGTGGTGGTCGATAGCCTGAACGGAATGCCGATCGATAGCGCGCAACTGGCCATGTCCATCAATTCGGGTGATTTCCAGATCGGTATTATCGTCAAGAAAGGTCTGGGCGATGAACTGAAGCAGATCGTGGATGCACAAGTAGAAGGAATGTTGGCTGGACTGATGCCAACAAACGAACCGACCGAGGTTGAAAAACCGAACCTCGAACCATACATCACACTCCTACTCGACCCTACGACCAAACACACTTTCAGAAGTAGCATCCGAAGCGCCATCAAGCAGTTTTTGAGCGAACTGGAAGGCCGAATGATCATTGATGGTCTTAGCGATCGTTTGGCAGAAATGACGGGCAAACGCCCCGAAGTGGATCTTTCCTCCAACGGAATTGTGCAGCTACGCGAGAAAACCGCCACAGGCAAGATCATGGCAACTGATGTGGCCAACAACTCCACGCAGCATAACGTGCCTGCTTGGACGGTCTTCGCCATGTTCTTCATCGTCATTCCGTTGGCTGGAAACATGGTTCGTGAACGGACCGCAGGCACCATCACGCGGCTGCGAACCATGCCAACCAGCATGTTCCATTTCTATGCGGGCAAACTACTGAGCTATAGCGCAGTCGGACTGCTGCAAGCCTTGCTGATGATCAGCGTTGGTTTTTGGCTCATGCCAAGCATCGGCCTCGCCAAACTCGACCTTGGAAGCGGTTTCTTCCCGTTGCTCTATGTGGCTGTGGTGGCTGGTTTTGCCGCCACCAGCTACGGATTGCTGGTCGGAACCATTTTCAAAACGCTGCATCAGGCCGCCATTTTCGGGATCGTTTCGGTGGTAATTATGGCGGCTTTGGGCGGTATTTGGGTTCCGCTTTACATCATGTCAGACACCATGATATTCGTGGGTCACCTCTCGCCCATGAACTGGGCCATGGAGGCTTTCAATGATGTTTTTCTTCGTGGCGAAAACATGTCGCAGATCATTTTCAATTCCGCAAAACTTTGGACCTTCGGAGTTGTTTGCTTCTCGGCATCGCTCATCTTTGAAAATAACAGATAGACCTCGATAATACCATGAAATCGAATTCAACTTACGACACGATCATCCTCGGTGGCGGCCTTGCGGGCCTCACTCTTTCGCTTCAACTGAAGAAACAGAACCCCGACATCCGAGTGCTGGTGCTGGAAAAGCGCGATGACGCGGCTCCCGATGCAGCCCATAAGGTGGGCGAAAGCACCGTGGAATTGGCCACACATTACCTGCGCGAAGTGCTTGGTCTGAAGGATTATCTCGACAAATATCAGCTTCCGAAACACGGACTTCGCTTCTTCTTTTCGCCCAAGCACAAGACCACGATTCACAAGCGGGTGGAATTGGGACCGAAAGTGCTGCTGCCCGTTCCAAGCCATCAGTTGGACCGTGGCGTGTTGGAAAACGACCTTGTGACCTTCAGTCGCGAAGCGGGCAATCAAGTGGTGCTTGGCGCGAAGGTCGATAAAGTGGATATTGCGGATGAAAACCACACCGTCACTTACAGTGTGAATGGCGAACAACTGAGCGCAACTTCCCGATGGGTGGTTGATGCCTCCGGGCGCGCCAGCATCCTGAAACGCAAATTCGGTTTCGCGCAAACGCATCCGCATGATGTGAATTCGGCCTGGTTCCGCGTGGATTGGAAGATTGACATCGACACATGGAGCGATGACCCGAAATGGCATTCGTATGTGGAGCCCGGATTGCGCTATCTGAGCACGGTTCACCTGATGGACAAGGGTTATTGGGTGTGGATCATTCCGCTGGTGGGCGGCAAAACGAGTGTCGGTATCGTTGCCGATCCCGCCATCCATCCGCTGGAAACGTACAACAAACTCGATAAGGCCTTGGCGTGGATCGAGCAGTGGGAACCGCAACTTTCCAAAGAACTGAAAGCGAAGACGAACGAAGGCGGTAAGATCCTGGATTTCCTCCAGATGAAGCATTTTGCGCACGGTTCGGGCGAATTGTTCCACACTGACCGTTGGACCGTTGTGGGCGAAGCCGGTCTGTTTGCCGATCCGTTCTACTCGCCCGGTTCCGACTTCATTTCGATGGCCAACACGTGGACGGCCGACCTCATTCAGCGCGACCTGAAAGGCGAAGACATCTTCTTCCGCACCAAATTCTACTCGGAAGTGCTGCGCGCGCTGTTCGACAACTGGATGCCGATCTACACGGGACAGTACCCGATGTGGGGAAGCACCCAGGTGATGGTGGCCAAGATCTTCTGGGACTGGGGCGCATATTGGAGCATTAACACGCTGCTGTTCATCAATAACGGCCTCACCAACCTCGACCTGATGCGGCAGATGACCGCTGGGCCGAAGTCGCTGCTGCAACGCTATGGCGAACTGAGCCGCCAGATGCAGCTGCTGTTCAAAGACATGATGCCCTACGACACGGCTGACATCACCGAACGCTACACCGACCCGTTCGACCTCGATTTTCTGCGCAAATTCCAACAGGATATTGTGGAGAAGGAATACACCACGCAGGAAATGCTCGACAAGCTTTTCTCGAACATCGGTGTGCTGGAACACGTGGCGGCCGAGACCTTCCGCCTTTTCAGCAACCTGGCACACGGAACTTCGATGGATATTGAGGTTGACCCATATACCATGAGCCTGAACGGTGACCGCAAACTGCAAAGCGTGAACAGCGTGGTGCTCCCACGACATGAGCACATTGCGGGTCAGATGAGGCGCATGTGGCTGTATCCGTATCCTGAGGCGGTTGAAGTGTAAATAGCTGATACGAATTACCAATCTCGCTTTGCGATACGAATATGACGAATGCCGTAACCTACAGCCCAATTAGCTTCGCTGAACTTCGTTTCGCATATTCGCATTCATTCGTAATTCGTATCAGCCAAATTGAGTATAGCTGAGAACATAGAAACTGTTGTAGCCACGTTCCAGAATGGGCGTGCGCTCAGCGAACAGGAACTTGGTTTGGAAGAACTCATTGCCGAACTAAACAAGTTCGAACCACGTTACCGTTCGGTAGCTTTTGAAGGTGCTTCGATGGGCGTTGCATTGGCCAATTCCATGGAAATATGGAAGGTTTATGCTGAGAAAACAGCGAAACACGCCACACAAGTTCATATTGGACTGGGTTGGGCAATAGCCGAAGGTCAAATGAACCTCGCTTCTACCCTTTCAGAGATTGAACCTGAAATGCAGGTGAAAGTCTTGGACGGTTATGGTTATTGGAACGGGCTGTTTCAAAGAAGAACCACAATCCGAACGCAGCAAATTCCTGAGAACATTACACCCGAATACCAATCAGGATTTGACCAAGGTGTTGGCCGAGCGATTTGGTATGCCACCAAAGGAGAAGTGGATAAAGTGGCAAACATCATCAACCATTTTGCGGAAGACCGAAGACCGAACCTATGGCAAGGCATCGGTGTGGCCTCTACCTATGTTGGCGGTTGTTCTGATGAATTGATAGCTGACCTGAAATCAGCAGCTGGTGAGTTCAGAACGAACTTGGAGAAAGGAATTGAGGCGGCTGAGGCAAGTATGCGGAAGGCTCAGAGCTAAACACCTCTCACCAACACAAATCCGTGCTGGTTTCCTTGGTAATGATTGTAAATCAGGATGGTTTTCAGTTCGCTTGAAACAGGTTTCTGAACCGCCAACTTTGGAGCAGGTTTCCCGCTGACCAATTGCGCAGCAAACCACGTGGCAAAAGCACTTGCTGAAGGATTTTCCCCGAACAGATTTTTGAAAGAGAGAATTCCAGCTTCTGGAAAAAGCTGCTTGGCGAAATCGTCATACCAATGATCGGAATTCGCATCGCCCGAATAGCCGAGCATCAAAGCATCAATGTCTGAGACGTTCAGGCCGTTGCGTTCAAGAAGCATGTTGGCTTTTGTCATTAGGTCTTGAAAGGTCGGGTTGGAGATCATATCGCGATCCACAATTTCGGCAATGGCGTTGTCGGCAGTTGGTTCGAGAATGAACATGGCAGCCCCTTCCCCATTCACAGCACCAGTGGTTCCGCAACCGATGAGTTTGTCCGTTGAGATTTCTTCCTTCTTGATAAAACCAGCGAGTGTTTCAATACGGTATTGCGCCTGCGAGATCTCTTCCACACAACCGACCATCAGGCTTTTGGCCCTTCCTTCCATGAACAGCAGGTCGGCATCCATCAGACAGTTCTCGAACGAAAGCCCTTTGTTGCTGTGCGTGTTATTGTAGCCACTGTTGGCAGCCATCAGCGCCAACCCACCCGCAGGCGAACTGGGCGCGCCCTGCACAAAACCGGTTGGAGTAAGCGTTCCTTCCTCGTACTGAATGATCTGATTGAGGAAACGGTGGCAATCTTCCATGCCGCCATCGGTAGTTCCGATAATGATGCCATCGGTTTTCCATTTCTGAAGCAACGGCATTCCCGCTCCTGTGGCCATTCGATTCGATTTCCCCATTCTGCGCAGTTGTCCGCGCGGAATCTCCTCATAACTCGGTTCAACCGCCTGCAACTGCGAACCTGTGTAAATGATCGGTTCGATTGAGAAGAAATCTTCGTCAAATGTTTTCTGGGGCGATATGCAGGTCAGATCTTTAATGTACATGATCGGCTGTATGACCCCCTCCCCGCTTCGCGGTACTCCCCCTTTCGAGGGGGAGAGTTGGCACGCTGATCCAACGTTGGATCGTAGAGCAAGCTCCCCTCCTTTTAAAGGAGGGATTGGGGGTGGTTATTTCTGATCTGAACATCAGACCTTTGATAAAATAAGTGAACTGCAATTGCCTCCGAAGCCGAAGGAATTGGAAAGCACGTGATCGATCTTGGCTTTGGTGAACTCAGTCTGTGGTTTGGAGTTGAATTCAGGCATCGCTGTCTGCCAATTCAAGGTCGGATAGATCTCTTGATGTTTGATGCTGAACAGGCTGAAAACCGCTTCGATCGCTCCAGCAGCCGCCAAGGTGTGGCCTGTGTAGCATTTGGTGGAAACATAAGGCGGAACATCCTCGAATATCTGCTGCATTCCGTGCACTTCGGTGTAGTCGTTATTCTCGGTTCCCGTTCCGTGGGCGTTCACGTGGTCGATGTCAGAAGGTTGGAGGCCAGCCGTTTGCAATGCGCCATTGATGGCCCCACGAACGCCAACTGCTTCTGGCGACATGGAACTTGGATGATACGCATCGTTCGTATTTCCAAAGCCACGAACCTCTCCCCAAATTTCCTTTCCCGCGGCATCTTCCTCCCTTTCCAAAACCAAGTAAGCCGCGCCTTCGCCCAAGTTCAGTCCTTTGCGGTTTGCATCGAAGGGGCGGGTAATCTCATCGGAGAAGATCTGTAGCGAATTGAAGCCGTTGACGGTGTATTTCGCCAAGCTGTCAACGCCACCGACAATGGCACGCTTGCATTTTCCGGCCTTGATCATCCGCGCTCCCAACATGATGGAATTGGCGGATGACGAACAGGCCGTGTTCATGGTATCGGTGTAACCTCGCAACCCGAAAGCTTTGACCAATTGCAGCGTGTGCGCCCCGCTTCTGTAGGAATTCACGTATGGCGATGGCTTCTCATTCGTGTTTGCATCCGCATAAATGGATTCCATTTCTGCCATGCCGCCAACGGTGGTTCCAGAAAGCAGGGCTGTATCGAAAGACCTCAGTTCTTCTTCCGACAGACCTGAATTCGTAACGGCTTCGCGAAAAGCCATGAATGCCAACAGTTCCGTTCGGGTAAGACCTTTTTGATTCAGATAGGCGAACTCCTTCCTCAGTTCCTCATTGCTCAGCTTCGCCTCTCCAAAAAGTAATTCATCCGCATAACGCGAATACAGGAACTTTGCCTTGCCAATTCCGGTTCGGCAACTTCTTAAACCTGCGAGATTCTCTGCTGCGTTATTCCCAAGAGCGGAAATAACCCCGATGCCGGTGACCACCACACGGCCCATTGGCTTATGCTTCGGCTTTCTTGGCCAAAATGTACTCGGCCATGGTGTTAACTGTAACCAGCACTTTACGCCCTTCCTGCGGGTCGGTCATTTTAATGCCGTACTCGCGCTCCAAAAGCACGCTCAATTCAAGGGCATCGATAGAATCCAATCCGAACTTGGGGCCGAACAATTGATCGTCATCAGTGATATCGTCTGGTGTAAAATCGAGCAGGTTCAAATACTCGATGATCTGCGCTTTGAGTTTGGCTTTCAGTTCGGTTGCTTCCATCAATGTGGGTTTGTCTGTTTTGAGCGGCTGCAAAATAAGTTAGAAAGTTGGATATGCCATTAACACGTTCCGTACCTGGATGTTCAGCCTCAGTTTGCCGTTATCACAAACTCGGTGCGTCTGTTTTCGGCACGGCCTGATCCAGAATCGTTTGACTTGAGCGGTTTGGTCTGCCCAAAGCCTTTGTAACTGAGTCGACCGCTAGCCACACCGTTGGAAACAAGCACATTGAACACGGCCTTGGCCCTATTTTCAGAAAGGGCCATGTTCAACTCTGCCGAACCGATATTGTCGGTATGACCGTGAATGGCCACTTTCATCTTCGGATTGGCCTTCAGGTAGATGGCAAATTCACCCAACATCCGTTCCGATTCCGTGTCCAGTTCATAGCTGTCGGTAGCGTACTTGATGTCGTGCAATTTATAGGATTCGCCCACTTTCACCTGCTTCACCTCCACATCCAACTTCTTTATCTGGTTCAAACTGGTGTCTTTGGTTGAAAGATAGCGCGATGTGAAGGCCGCCCCTTTGCGCTCTACGGTCATTACCATATCGCTGCTGAAGTTCATTACCGCCACATAGTCTCCGGTTAGCCTATCCACGTCCACCTCGTGTACCTCTTTGGTTTCCATGTTCTTGAATTTGACCGTGGCATCGGTAATGCGTTTATTGTTCTCATCGCGCAGCTTTCCTTTCATGAAGAGCACTTTTTCGGGTCGGGCTTCCTTGTAGAGCGGAAAACTGAAAAGGTCCCAGCCGCCAACGCCATCCTCGCGCTCGTTGCTGCTGAAGTAGCCGGTTTGCCCATCTACCGAAGCAAAGAAACCGACATCGGCCCCTTCGGTGTTGATGGGAAAACCGATGTTCTTGGGCTTGGTCCAACGGTGGGTCGAATCCTGGCGCACGTAGTAGATATCGAAATTGCCAATGCCATTGTGCCCGTCTGAACTGAAATAGAGCGTGTGGCTGTCTTCGTGTATGAATGGCGATTTCTCGTTGCCCTTCGTGTTGATGGTAGTGCCCAGATTCTCGGCCTTGCCCCACGTGCCATCTTCCTGCAAATGCGAAACGTAGAGATCCATGTTGTCGATGCTGCCTATCGCATCTTCTCTGATGGAAACGAAGTAGAGCGTTTTGCCATCGGGCGTTACGGTGGGCTGCCCTTCAAAGGAATTCTTGCCGTTGACACCAGGCCCCACATTGATGGGGACATCCCAACCGTGGTAATGCCAATCGGTGTAGAAGATGTCGCAGTTCTTGTAGCCCGTGGCGTCATCCTCGCAAATGGTAAGGAACATACGCTTGTTGTCCACCGTCATGGTGGCGCTGCCAATGTTCTCGCTTACGTTGAACGGTGCGGGCATGGCCTTTCCTTCATCAAATTCGCCCGAAGGCAGTTTACGGCTGATGGTGAATTCCTCCACTTCGCGCGGGGTGAGGTCGTTTTTACGCTTGACGAAATGCCTGCGGATGTAGAGCGCCACCTCGTTGTCGGGCGATATGATGCCCAAGTATTCGTTCTCTCTTGACGAAACACCCTTTACCACTGCGGGTACGAACGGCACCGGATTGGAGTAGAGCGAATCGTAATAGGCGCATTGCGGCACCCACGCTTCCACCTGCAGGGTCTTCTCCTCGTGGTCTTTCGGATACCATTCGGGGTTGTCGAACTCAATGGAGAGAAACTTCTTGAAATGCTCCTGCGCCTCCTTGAAGTTCTTGTTCTGCATGGAAATAAGGCCCATGTAGTAGTACGGGTACATGTGGTAATCGGCACAGAGCTCGGCCACCTTCTGCATGGGTTTGTAACCGAAGGCAATGCCCTTGCTGTATGGGTCGCGCTCGGCCTTGCGCAGTTGTTCTGCATACTTGGCGTAGAGGGCACCGTGGTGGTCGGGTTCTTCCTTCAGTATCTCATCGTAAAGCGCGATGCGTTCGCTGGGCTTCTTTTCTGCCACGGCCTGTTCCCACAGTTTCTGCACCTTTTTGCTGCCGGGCATGGTGCAGGCATCGGGGTTTTGGGCGATGGGGGAAAAAGGAACAAGGAAAAATGAAAAAAGTATGATGGTCAGTGAATGATTCACGGACATCCGTGAGTGACCTACGGGAATCCGTGAGCGGTCCACGGGCATCCGTGAGTGGTCTACGGGAATCCGTGAGTGATCTACGGGAATCCGTAAGTGGCCTACGGGCATCCGTGAGCGGTCCACGGGCATCAGTGAGCGGCCTACGGGCATCCGTGAGTGATTCACGGACTCACTTTTCTTATTCAAAAACGTTGAACCTTGAGCGTTGAACATGCTTATTTCTTCGGTTTTCCGAACAATCCTTTCAGGGCATTCTCTGCTTCCTTCTTGGCGCGATCCTCTGCTTCTTTTTTCAGTTTTTCAGCTTCTTTACGCGCCCTTTCCTCTGCTTCGCGCTTGAGGCGATCGGCCTCTTCGCGGGCCTTCTCCTCCAAGGCTTCCTGCTGTTTTTTCAGTTCAGCCTCGGCCTGCGATTTCAGGTCTTCTACCACATTGCCCGTGCCGCTGCCACTTGTGCCTTTGAAGGCAGGTGTCACCTTCGGGTTTTTGAAAGTTCCTTTAATAAGAAGGTCTACATCGATGGTGCTGCCTGCGGTGAATTTGGCCCCAAGTGAATTGGCCTGAGACACCAATCCGTTGATAACGGCATTGGCCTGTGCGCCCAACACGCTGGTAGGCACGCTGGTACTCATTACATAGTCCATTGTCTCGTCAAAACCATGACTACCGAAAATGTTGGCCGAAACAGGTCCGATCTTCACATCGAACGGCTGCACAGTAACACGGCCATTCACAAACCCGAAGGTCAGGTTCACGTCCTTCAGTTCAGGTTCTTTCAGCTCTTTTATCTTGATGACCTCGGCCACTTTGCTCAGCGCTTCGGTGCCTTTGATCTTGAGGCTGTTCGACAGCAGTTTGCCGCCACCGGTCAGCGAGTTCAGGTCCACTTCGGTGCCGTTCTTCATGGCACCCATCACGTTGAAACGCACAGTGGCGCGACCTTCGGTGTGTTCTGCCACGGGGGCCAGTTTCTTCACCGTGCCGAACATGGCGTAGGCCTCTTTCAGCACCACATTCTCCACCGCCAGATCGTAGTTGACCTTGGGTGCGCGCTCATCGCGGGTGTCATAGTACCCGCTCATGGCAATGCTGCCACCCAGCATGTTGAAGGTAAGCCCGTTGAGGTCGGCCTTGCCGTTGCGCACCGTGATGTTTCCCTTCACGTTGAGCAGGTTCATGTTGTCGTAAACCAGTTTTTTGATGTCGGTGCTGAGTGCCAGATCCAGGTTCTTGGGGATCAGGAATGGTTCCTGACCTTCTGTGGCAGATCCCTCGCCTTCGGCAGGCGCAGTTTCGGTGCTTTGGCTGGTGCTGATGCCAGCCAACTGATTGCCATCAATAAGTATGCTATTGAAGTTGAATGTTCCTTTCAGCACGCCATCGCTGAGCACGTAACCGAGGTAGTTGGTAATACGGCCGTTCATTTTGAAGTCGGAACTTCCGGCCTTGGCATCTAACGCAGCCAATTCCAAATACTGCGGGGCAAAGCGGAAATCGGCATTCTTCACTTCAACTGGAACCGCCAACGAAGCCGTGCTGTAAACCACGTCTTTCAGCACGAACTGCCCTTTTGCGTTGAACTTGTCGTAGTGGCCTTTGTCCACGTCAGACTGACGGCCTTTCAATTCCACATCGGCCGTAATGGAACCGGAAAGCTTGTCGTCCTTCTCCATCGGAATGGCATCAGCCAAACTGTTCAGGTCGATCTTGCCTTTGAACGAAGCATCGATGTTCGGGTCACTGACAGGCGTTTTTACCAATGCGCGCACCTCAAACGGATTTCCCGCCAATTGGAACTGGAAATTCTTCAGATCGATAACCGTGAAATCGGCATCGCCCCCCGGATTCAACACTTGCAGATCGATCTGAATGGCATCGACACTTTTGGGCAGATCGGGATATTTGAACTGGCCGTTGCCGACTTTCAGGTTCGTTGTGAAACCGGGTATCGTCTTCTCGTTCAAGGTTCCCTTGACCATTCCGTTCAGTTCGAGCGAACCGCTTGCCTGCACATCCTGAAAATCGTTCTTGTAAACGGCCGGCACCAACGAAAGCACTTCCTTGAACTCGGTTTTGGCCGCTGCGTAGGTCAGGTCGAGGTTGATGTCCTCTTCGTTAGGCATGCTCACGTTTCCGTTCCACGAAAGGTGCAGCCCGTTTATGCGGAACTCGTTATCCTTCAGCGAATAGCTCTTGTTGGCAAGGTCGGCATCAACATCGGCCTTCAACTCCAACTCGGCACCGTTCAAATAGGCTATACCACCACTCACCAAGCGCGTGTTATCGGTGTAAATATTGGTCTTCAGACTGGTGCGGTCGGCAGCAAAGTCGCCACTCAGGCTCAGGTCAAGCTCCGTGGTTTTGAACTCCATTCCGCCCTGCTTGTCAACGTAGCTAAGATCAAGGTCGGTAATGCGGAATTCTTTGAGTTTGATGGCAAAGGCACCGGCCGGTTCTTCACTGGGTGTTTCTTCGGTTTCCGATTCCGGAACGATGTCGTAGTTGGCCTTTCCGTTCTCCAACACAATAACGTTGGCCAATCCTTCCGCCAAATTGATCCGATTGATCACTGGAGCTCCGTTGATGGCACTCATCAGGTCCACGTCCAATGCCAAGGTTTTCAGGTAAAGTAGCGTGATGCCGTCAAATTCGTCCTTGCCCTTTATGGTTAGTTCCTCCACGCCCACGAACAGATCGGGGAACGACCAGATGAGCGAAATGCTCACATCCTTGAAATCGATGGTGGCGTTAAGGTTTCTGTTGGCCTCTTCCTTCACCGCTTTGGTGATCGGTTCTTTCAACACAATGGGCAGCACAACGACAGCGGCCACAAGCAGAACAAGGATGATTCCGAGTACAATAAATAACTTCTTCATAATGGGTTTATCGCTTCGTTAAACGGGGTTTCTGTTCAAATATTCTCAGGCATCCAGCTTTTTCCAAGCCTCTCTATCCAATTGACCTTCGGAGTTGGCAACAATGGCGGCAACGGCACAATCTCCGGTCACATTCACCACCGTACGGCACATGTCCAAAATGCGGTCAACCGGAAAGATGATGGCGATCCAAGCAGGGTTCAATCCTACGCTCTCAAGAACAATAATCAGCATGATCAGCCCCGCACTCGGCACCGCGGCCGAACCGATAGACGCCAATGTTGCTGTGATGACAATGGTCAATTGCTGCGTCAGATCGAGGTTGGCGGCATGGAACTGTGCCAGAAAAACCACTGCCACGGCCTGATACAGACTTGTACCGTCCATATTAACCGTTGCTCCGATAGGCAAAACGAAACTGGTCGTTTCCTTACTTACTCCAACATTATCCTGAACGCATTCCATTGTTACAGGAAGCGTGGCCGCACTGGAACTGGTGGAGAACGCCAGAAACTGAGCTGGCGAAACCGCTTTGAAAAAGCGCTTGTAGGTCATGCCTTTTACGCCAATCATCACCAGCGCAGGATAGAAAAGGAACAGGATGAAGGCAAGGCCAACAACAACAGTTAAACTGTACCAACCCAAGCCTTTGAATATCTCTATTACCGCCTTTGGGTCATTCCCCGCCATTTTAGAGATCACTCCGGCAAGCAGCGCGAACACGAAAAACGGTGCAGCCTGCATCACAATGTCAACCATTTTCAGAAAGACCTCGTTCATTCCATCCACCAAGCTTATTACGGGTTGTGCGTATTCCTTGGGAATGGAAATGAGCGTTACACTAAAGAAAATGGCGAAGAAAATGACCTGAAGCATCAGGCCGTTGTCGTTGAGCGAAAGGAAGATGTTGCTCGGCACCATGTCTACAATGAACTGCAACGGACCCGCCCCTTTTGTCTTTTCTGCTGATTGCATTTTCCCTTGGAGGTTCGGGTCAACGGGCTGTGCTTTCAGCAATTGTCTCACGGCCTCCACGCGGTCAGCATTGGCAGAATCGCACGAATGGCAGATGCCGTCTTTGATCTCGTATCCATGCTCCTGCACCCAAAGTTCATACGCAAAGCGGTTGTCCTTGCGCTGAGCATCGTCAATCTTCTTACCAGGCGCAATAATGTTTACAAGGATCAATCCGATGGAAACGGCAAAAACGGTCGTCACCAAATAGAATGAAAGCGTCTTCGCGCCCAAACGGCCCAGTTTGCTGGTGTCGTGCAGGCCGGCAATTCCTTTGATGATGGAAAAAAGCACCAACGGAACCGCAATCAATTTTAGAAGATTGATGAAGATGGTTCCGAACGGATCGATCCAATTGATGGTGAATTCGCTCCAGCCAAGTGCGCTTGAGGTCAAGGCGAAGATGACACCCAGCACAAGTCCGATAATGATCTTCCAATGCAATGCGAGGTTTTTCATAAAAACTGTTACGAATTACGAATCAACTGCGAATATGACGAATTCAGGTTTAGCAAAGGACATTTTGAAAGTCAGCACCTATCTTTATGGCTATGAAAGTTACCGTTGACATTGACGACCAGCACTATGAAGAATTCATGGAATTGTTGAAGACACTTGATTATGCTAGAGCAAGTCAGGAGTATGAAATTCCAGAGTGGCAACAGAATATTGTGAGAGAGCGTTTCGAGAAAATTGACCGAGGTGAAACAGAATTGCATGATATAGATGATGTCATGAAGAGGGTTTTCGGTAACAAATGAATTACAGCATTAAAGTCGAAGCAAATGCTGAGACCGATCTCTTAGAGGCTTTTTTATGGTTTGAGGAAATACAGGAAGGTCTTGGTGTTCGATTTGAGAACGATTTTCGAGAGGCCGTTTCTCAACTCGTGAGAAACCCATACAACTTTCAGGTTCGATACGATAACACCCGAATTGTGTTTTTGAAAGTTTTTCTATTCGGAATTCACTATCGAATTCAGGGAACTCAGGTTCAAATAGCATCCGTTTTTCACACCAGCAGAAAACCACGCAGTTAGTCAATTCCTGTTTCTTTGCGCTCATGTCAGCACTTCTGATTAAGAATATCAAGCAGCTAGTTCAAGTCCGTGAGAACAAGGGCTTGATGCATCAAGCCCTTACACCCGTGAGAGGAAAGGAAATGGCCGAACTGCCGAGCATTGACAATGCTTGGATTCTGATCAAGCATGGCATCATTGAAGATTACGGTTCGATGGATGACGGTAGGGGCTTGATGCATCAAGCCCAAACCGTGATCGATGCTACAGGGAAATTGGTGCTTCCGGCCTGGTGCGACAGCCACACGCATCTGGTATTCGCAGACACGAGGGAAGAGGAATTTGTAGGTCGAATTAAAGGTCTGACATACGAGCAGATAGCTGCAGCAGGTGGTGGCATTCTCAATTCGGCCAAGAAACTGGCGGAGAAAACTGAGGCGGAACTGATCGCTTCGGCCACAGAGCGTTTGAACGAGATCATGCATCTCGGTACGGGAGCCGTGGAGATCAAAAGCGGCTACGGACTTTCGGTGGAAGGTGAATTGAAAATGCTGCGGGTTATCAAGCATCTGAAGGAAAACCATCCGCTAACAATTAAAGCCACTTTCCTTGGTGCACATGCTATTCCTGCGGAGTACAAGCAGAACCGCGTGGAATACATCCGACAGATCATCGAAGAAATGCTGCCAGTAATTGCCAAAGAAGGTCTGGCCGATTACATCGATGTGTTCTGCGAAACCAATTACTACACGCCCGAGGAGACTTCGCGCATTTTGGAAGCTGGTAAGAAATACGGACTGAAACCGAAGATCCATGTCAATCAGTTCAACTCCATCGGTGGCCTTCAAGTTGGAATTCAGCACAACGCCATTTCGGTGGATCACTTGGAAGTGATGACAGAAAAGGACAAGACAGACCTCGCCAAAAGCAGCGTCATTCCAACGGTGCTTCCCTCCTGCTCGTTCTTTCTGGGAATTCCCTACGCACCAGCTAGAGAATTGATCGAAGCGAACTTGCCACTTTGCCTGGCTTCGGATTACAACCCCGGTAGCACGCCAAGCGGCAACATTCCGTTCGTGCTTTCACTGGCCTGTCTGAGAATGAAACTATTGACCGAAGAAGCCATCAATGCCGTGACCATGAACGGAGCCTGCGCCATGGAACTGCAACACGAACTGGGCTCCATCACCCGTGGGAAAAAGGCCAACCTCATCATTACCAGACCCATCAATTCCATCAATAATATACCTTATGGTTTTGGAAGCAATTTGGTGGAAACCGTGCTGATAAATGGATATGTGGTTTAGGCTGATACGAATTACAAATGCCGCAAGCGGTACGAATATGACGAATGCGTTGTAGCAAACTCATCACTGAACAACTGACACCATTCGTCATATTCGTGGTTTATTCGTAATTCGTATCAGCCAAAGCACTTCAATCAAAGATTAAATACTGATAAATGAAACAACTCATAGAATGCGTTCCGAACATCTCCGAAGGACGCGATAAAGCCAAGATAAACGCCATTGCCAGCGTGGTGGAAACCGTGGATGGCGTCAAACTCCTGAACGTGGATCCGGGCGCGGCCACCAACCGAACGGTCATCACCTTTGTGGGCGAACCCGGACCGGTTATTGAAGCAGCTTTCCGCCTGATCAAGAAAGCGGCAGAACTCATCGACATGAGCAAGCACACGGGCGAGCATCCGCGCTTTGGGGCAACAGATGTCTGTCCGCTCATTCCCATCGCAAATATTTCGATGGATGAAGTGGCGAAGTATGCGCACAAACTCGGAAAACGCGTAGGCGAAGAACTCGCCATATCGGGCTATTACTACGAGAATGCCTGTTCGGAGGAAAAGAGAAGGAACTTGGCCAATTGCCGCGCTGGCGAATATGAAGGTCTTCCGAAAAAACTGGCCGACCCTGCTTGGACGCCCGATTTCGGTCCTGCCGAATTCAACGACCGCATCAAAGGCTCCGGTGTCACAGCTATTTCCGCCCGAGATTTCCTCGTGGCGTACAACATCAACCTTAATACAACCTCCGTTCGCAGAGCCAATTCCATCGCCTTCGACCTACGGGAAAACGGTCGCGTGTTGCGAAAAGGGGACCCGATAAACGGTGAAATCATTCTCGATGAAAATGGCGAACCGAAGCGCGAAAAAGGCGCGCTGAAAGCCGTGAAAGGCATCGGTTGGTACATAGAGGAATATGGCATTGCGCAGGTTTCGCTCAACCTCACCAACATCAGCATCACGTCCATGCACCAGGCTTTCGACACGGCCTGCGAGAAGGCGACCGAACGCGGAATGCGTGTGACAGGTTCCGAACTGATCGGACTTGTTCCGTTGAAAGCGATGCTCGAAGCAGGCAAATATTTTCTACGAAAGCAACAGCGGTCTGCGGGTGTTTCGGAAAGTGAATTGGTGAAAATTGCGGTGAAGTCGTTGGGCTTGGACGACCTCGCTCCTTTCGATGCAAATGAGCGCATCATTGAATACAAAATGCGGCAGGAAGATACCAGCAGGAAATTGGTGGATATGAGTTTGACCGCTTTCGCGGATGAGACCGCAAGCGAAAGTCCTGCGCCCGGTGGCGGTTCAATTGCGGCTTACGCAGGAGTGATGGGTGCTTCATTGGCCACAATGGTTGCCAATCTCAGCAGCCACAAACGCGGTTGGGACGACCGTTGGGAGGAGTTTTCCGATTGGGCCGAAAAAGGTCAGGCCATCAAAGATGAACTGTTGCATCTGGTGGATGAGGACACGGCTTCGTTCAACGCCATCATGGCTGCATTCGCGCTTCCGAAAGGTTCCGATGAGGAAAAGGCGGCTCGTACACAGGCCATTCAGGACGCCACGAAATACGCCATTCAGGTGCCTTTCCGTGTGATGGAAGTGGCGCACAGTTCGTTTGAGTTGATCAAAGCCATGGCCGAAACCGGCAACCCGAATTCGGTGACAGATGCGGGCGTTGGTGCTCTTTGCGCCCGAACGGCCGTGATGGGTGCCCACCTCAATGTTAAGATCAATGCCGCTGGCCTCAAGGACAAGGAATTCGTGAACGAAATTCTGGCCCGCGCCAAACGCCACGAAGACGAGGCGATTGAAATGGAGAAGGAGATTTTGGGGATTGTGGAGGGTAAGATCTGACAATCCGCATTAACAACACTTTAACAAAATAGCCGTTGAAATTCTGAGTTCAACCACAGAACTTAGTGAACCTCATTTAACCCCTATTCAAATGCTTATCTCATTCATTCTCGGAGTGGTGCTTTGGACGTTTCTGGAGTACGTTTTGCACCGTTTTCTGGGCCACGAACACAAAGGCAGAAACTTCTTTAAGGACGAACATCAGGTGCATCATCGCAAGGTGCACTACTTTGCCCCTGCATACAAGAAGATAGGTGCCGCGGTGATCGTTTCTGCTTCGCTTCTGGCGTTACTGATGCTGGTTGTGCGTTGGCAGAATGCGGTGACCTTCGTTATTGGTTTAATGGGCATGTACAGTCTTTATGAATATGCGCACACCCGCTATCACCGCAAACAGCCTGTGGCAAAGCCGTTCATTATTCTTCGGAAACATCATTTCTACCACCATTTCCATCAGCCCAAGATGAACCATGGCGTTACCACCCGATTCTGGGACCGCGTTTTCGGCACCTTCCACCGCGTTGAAACCGTGAAGGTTCCGAGACAGATGACCATGGATTGGCTGATGTTGGACGATGAGATCGCACCCGCCTACGCAGGGCATTTTCAATTGAGATGATGCGGGGAATACTCGCCTCAAACCGGCCAATCGGCTACCTAATTACTACTGTTGTTCTAAGCGGACTTCTTTCGGGTTGTGCCATACCGTTGAGAGGGGTCATTTACCTGCGCCCCGACCTGAAAGACCATAAATGGCTGCACGCGCTCGACATCAAAGCACCCGAAGTTCCGTTCCGCTTCATTGAAAGCGCCCCGAACGACCTTGGCAAACGCATAGGGCTGAATGATTGGTCGCCATACGTGGTGCCCATTTGGCGCAGTTTGGATGAGTTGCTGGTCGCGCATCCCAATCAGGCATTGGTCATTATTCGCAACGACACCATCCTTTATCAGCATTACGCAGATGGCGACCCGAAACACCTGCATCCCTCCTATTCGGTGGCCAAATCATTCACTTCGGCCTTGGTGGGTTTCGCGCTTCAGGATGGGCTGATCCATTCAATGGACGACCGCATTTCTGACTACCTGCCCGGATTGAGCAAAGACCCGCGCTACAACCGCGTGAAGCTGAAACACCTGCTCAACCACACATCGGGCATTGAGCATCCGTTGACGGTTGATGCGTTGCTCTACTACGGAAAATACCTCGGCAAGGCCACACGGTTCATACGGTTCAAGAACGAACCCGGCACAAACCAGGCATACATGAACATGAATGTTTGGCTATTGGGACAAATGCTCGAGAAGGTAACAGGCGCCCCCCTGAACGAATACATGCAGGCCAAACTTTGGATTCCGTTGGGAATGGAAAGCGATGCGCGATGGACGGCCGACCGGAAAGACCGCATAAAACCCTACTGCTGCCTGCAGGCCACTGCTTTAGACTACGCCAAATTCGGGCGTTTCTATATGAAGAAGGGAAAATGGCAGGGAGAACAATTATTGAACAGCGATTGGGTGGAATCGACCCTATCGAGAGACACCACCGAAGGCGGCACGTTCGGTTATCATAACTGCTGGTACATCGGTTACAAGGAGTACAACGATTTTATGGCCATAGGGCTTTACAAGCAACACCTGTACATCAACCCCGATAGGAATATCATCATTGTTTCGATGAACGAAAGGCCACGTTCCACCGCGCAGAAAGACCTGAACTGGGAGGATATTTTCCATCAGATCGTGGATCAGTTGTAAGTTGACCTAGATCAATTCTTGACAATTTCAAACCAGATATTTTGGCGTGAACATTCACCCCTCGGTTGAGGTTGTTTACGCATGAAAAATACTGCTGCTGCTCTTCTTTCTTCCATCCTGATCATTCCAGCATTTGCCATTTACATGGCCGACCCATTGACCACCTTACAGTTGGAAGCGGTAGAATCGACAGTTAAAATATTCCTCGGGGTATCTCTTGCCTGCTTCGTACTTGGCGAACTGACCAAGAATTATAGTCAGGTTGACAAGATCTGGAGCATTGTGCCAGCTGTTTATGCATGGCGAATGGCTGCTATTGACGGGTTTTCAGACAGATCGCTGTTATTGGCTTCATTGGTAAGTATTTGGGGCTTACGGCTCACACTCAATTTTGCTCGCAAAGGCGGCTATTCATGGAAGTTCTGGCAAGGTGAAGAAGATTACCGTTGGGCCATTCTGCGTAAGAAATTGAATTTCAAGCACAACTGGATGTGGAGTCTGTTCAACCTATTCTTCATCTCACTTTATCAGAACGGGCTCATCATGCTCATTACGTACCCGATGCTTTTCACGTTTGGAGATGAATCACCTATCGGAGTTGGTGAAATCCTCGTTGGAGTGCTGATGATCGGGTTCATCCTGTACGAAATGGTGGCCGACAATCAGCAATGGAACTTTCATATTGAGAAACACGAATTCGTGGCAAAGACCGGAAAACACGGTTCAGCGTTTGAGAACGGATTCAATCAGCGGGGACTATGGGCCTTGTCGCGCCACCCGAACTACTTTGCCGAGCAGGGCATTTGGGTAACCTTCTATCTATTCAGTGTAATATCTACTGGCTCTTGGCTCAATTGGTCGGTAATTGGGCCTGTGCTGCTGATCATGCTTTTCAGAGGCAGTTCCGATTTCAGCGAAGAGATCTCAGCCAAGAAGTATCCTGCGTATGCCGAATATCAAAAGCGCGTTTCACGATTCATTCCACTGCCCTGGAGAAGATGAAAGGAATGTTCATGATAAGGTAACATAAGCGCCAAGGTTGCGTTTCAGTTGACGAACCTGCCAAGGCATGTCACTACTGAAAGCCATTTGGAACCATCAGTTCGTACAGCGCACACTGTACTTCTTCCCGTTCCGTTTGGTAGTCCTTCACCTTAAAAAGAACTACGTACTTCTGTTCTTCTGGGTGGCGCTTGGGGCCTTCGCTTCGGGTTATGTGGGCAACGGATATGGAGTTCCGTACCTCTTCTGGGACCCGGAATACATGGGAAAGGTCGATTTCTGGTCGTTCCTGATCCTTGGTTTTGCGGTCGGTGGGTTCATCATGGCCTTCCACATTTCAAGCTACATTCAGAACGCTTACAGATTCCCGTTTCTGGCCACCGTAAGCAAGCCGTTCTTCAAGTATTCGCTCAACAATTCCATCATTCCGGGCATATTTCTCGCCATCTATATCTACAAGATAACGGAGTTCCAATATCAGAACGAGCTGTTTCTGTTAGAGAACAATTTGGCCGTAGGAAGCCAATTGGCTTGGGACTTGGCGGGGTTCATACTCGGCATCTTCCTTTTCATGGTGCCCGGTCACACCTATTTTCTGGCATTGAGCCGAAATGTTTTCCGCGTTTTCGGGGTGGATGAAGCTGGGAAGACAACCAAGAAATCGAAAAAGCCCATACAAGTTATCCTCAAAAAGAACTTGGAATGGCGCAAACGTTCCGGTCGCGAGGAGAACGACTACGAATGGAAGGTGGTGACGTACATGGTCCATTGGTTCAAGGTGGCACTGACGCGCGAATCGGACCACTACGACCGAGACGTGGTGCAACGCGTATTTCAGCAAAGTCATGCCATAGCTGCCGTTTTCGAAATTGTGGTCATCGTATCGTTCATTGTACTTGGCGCCTACCGCGAAACCCCTGAACTCAACATTCCCGCAGGCGCGGTCATATTCCTCACCTGCACCATGCTGTTGATGGTAACCAGCGCCATTCATTCAGCACTTCGAGGCTGGTCTTCCATTTTCCTCATTTTCAGTGTCGTGGTGGTTCACCTGCTCGTTCAGGGAGATATCCTGCTCTATCAAAGTCGTGCTTACGGCCTGAACTACGATACGGATAAGGCCGTTTACTCACTTGACTCGTTGCAGAAAGTGCAACAGGATTTCGCCATTTATGAGAAGGATGTGGCGCACCACAACGAGATTCTATCGAATTGGCGTTTGAAAAACGTTGAAAAGCGCAACGAGAAACCGAAACTGGTGTTGGTTTGCGTTACTGGCGGTGGAGCACGCTCGATGCTTTGGTCTTACAAGTGCATGCAGGTTGCCGATAGCATTTGTGGTGGTCAGCTCATAAAGCATACTCAGTTCATGAGTGGCGCATCGGGCGGAATGTTCGGTCTGGCCTACCTGCGAGAGCTTGTCCTGCGTTCGCAAACGGATTCCACCATAAACCTGAACGACCCACAATACGTGGAAGACCTCGGACTGGATGTTCTCAATCCTATTGGCACCAGTTTGGCCGTTAACGATTGGTTCATCCGGTTTCAAAAATTCAGAGATGGCGAGTACATCTATTCGAAAGACCGCGGTTATGCGTTGGAGCAGCAGTTCAACCTGAATACCAATGGCTTTGTTGACAAAAGGCTGGGCGATTATGCAGAAGCCGAACGCACCGCCATCATTCCCACGATGGTGTTCTCACCAAGCATCATAAACGATGGTCGTTCTCTCTACATCTGTTCTCAACCGGTTGCACACCTCACGTTCAATCATCCAAGTATATTGAAAGGGCAGGCACTTCAAAGTGGTGTCGAGTTCAGAAGGCTTTTTGAAGCGCAGAATGCCGACAATGTCTGGTTCACTTCCGTCTTACGAATGAATGCCACGTTCCCGTTCATCTCACCTGCGGTATCATTGCCTTCCGATCCGGAAATTGAAGTGATGGACGCAGGTTTTCGCGATACATACGGTGCTTCCATTGCACTGAAGCACCTCTATGCACTGCGGGCCTGGGTGGCCAAGAATACAAGTGGGGTGGTGCTCATTCAGATCCGCGACAGCCCGAAATTGGAACCCATTGTGAAGAACACGTCACGGTCATTGGCATGTCTCATCATGAATCCGTTGGGCCACATTTACGACAACCTTTTCGTGATGCAGGACTTTATCAACGATGATCAAACGGTAATTGCCCACAATTGGCTTGGAACCGACCTGGAAGTGATAGATCTGGAACTTCAGCGTAATGAATTTGAAGCCATTTCACTCAGCTGGCATCTCACCACCAAGGAAAAGCACATGGTGCTTCGTTCGGCCTACAACGAAAAGAACCAGCAGGCCATGAACCGCATCAAAGAGCTGATTGAGGTGAAAAAGTAGCGGATTTCAGTACTCCAAAAGCTGCTTCACCTGTGCTGCAAAACGGTCTTTCGGTAGGAAATTCCACTCCAACGAACTGGCAAACGGAACAGGCGTATCCAAACTGGCAGAGCGTACCACGGGCGCATCCAAATGCTCGAAGGCATTCTCGGTGATGAACGCAGATATTTCTGAAGCAATGCCGCCTACAAGTGTGTCCTCATGTAGTATGATGACCCTTCCTGTGCGTTTCACAGTTTCCAAAATGGCCTCCTCATCATAAGGAAGCAACGTGCGCAGATCGAGCAGATCGGCCTTCACATCCTGGTTCCTGTCCAAATATTCCAACGCCCAATGAACGCCAATGCCGTAGGTGATGATGGACACATCGGTACCGCTTCGCAACAGGTTGGCCTTGCCTATTTCCACATTGTAATAGCCCGTTGGAACTTCCTCCTTCACGCTTCTGTATAGCGCCTTCTGTTCGAAGAAAATGACCGGATTCGGGTCTTCGAACGAGCTGATGAGCAGCCCTTTGGCATCGGAAGGAAAGGCCGGATACACTACCTTGAGTCCGGGCGTATGAACGAACCAAGCCTCGTTGCTCTGCGAATGGAAGGGTCCTGCGCCCACCCCAGCACCTGTAGGCATGCGCACCACCACATTGGCGTTCTGCCCCCAGCGGTAATACGACTTGGACAAGTTGTTCACTATCTGATTGAAACCGCAGGTGACGAAATCGGCAAACTGCATTTCAACCATGCTGCGTTGGCCGCAGATGGAAAGACCGAGCCCCGTGCCTACAATGGCCGATTCGCACAATGGAGTATTTCGAACGCGGTCCTTGCCGAAGGCTTCTACAAACCCTTCCGTTATCTTGAAAACGCCACCGTATTCGGCAATGTCCTGTCCCATCAGCACCAGGTCGGGGAATTGCGTCATCGACTCGCGCAAGCCGTCCGATATGGCATCAATGAGCCGCATTTCGGTCCGTTCGGAAGCCGGAGCAACCGCCTTTTGAGTGAACGGTGCGTACACATCGGCCAATTCGGCCTCGGTGTTGGACGCAATGGCCTGTTCGGCAAAGGCAAGCTCCAATCCTTCGTTTATTTCGGCCTTTATGGCTTCACGCAGGCGCGCTTCTTCCTGTTCGGTCAGAATGCCTTCGGCCTTCAGGTATGCTTCAAAATTGTTCACAGGGTCCTTCACAGCCCACTGCTCCATCAGTTCGTTGGGCACGTATTTGGTGCCCGAAGCCTCCTCGTGGCCCCGCATACGGAAGGTGATGCACTCCAACAGCACCGGCCTCGGATCGTTTCCTATCTCGTTCTTGATGCGCGCAACGGCATCATACACTTCCAATATGTTGTTGCCATCTACCTGCACACCCTCAATACCGTAACCGATGGCCTTGTCTATGAACTGCTTGCAGCGGAACTGCTCGTTGCTGGGCGTGCTGAGGCCGTAGCCGTTGTTCTCTACGATGAAAATGACCGGAAGGTCCCACACGGCCGCCACGTTGATGCTCTCATGGAAATCGCCCTCGCTGGCGCCACCGTCTCCGGTGAACACAGCCGTTACCTTGCCGCTTCCCTTCAGTTTCTGCGAAAGTGCAATGCCATCGGCCACGCCCATCTGCGGCCCCAGGTGCGATATCATGCCTACAATATGATGCGCTCTGCTGCCGAAATGGAAACTGCGCTCGCGGCCCTTGCTGTAGCCGCTCATTTTGCCCTGAAACTGGGCAAATAGCCTGTGCAGCGGCATGTTGCGCCCCGTGAAAACGCCCAGGTTGCGGTGCATGGGGAGTATGTACTCATCGGCATCCAATGCAGCGGCCACCCCCACCGAAATGGCCTCTTGCCCAATGCCCGAGAACCATTTGCTTACACGCCCCTGCCGCAGCAGCACCAGCATCTTCTCCTCTATCAAACGGGGTTTCAGCAGTTTGGCATACAGCGCTAGCAGCTGCGCATCGGTGTGTTGCTTTCTATTGAAATGCATGGTGTGTTTTGAGGGGGGCAAATGTAGTGACTAGCGCCAGCGATAACCAAGAAGCGTAACATCTCAAGCCAGCAAAACAATGAACCCTGACACTGACGAATGTCACTCCTCAGCACTATATTTGAACTATGAATCAACTGTGCAATAGCTTGCCTCATTCAACAATCACGTTATTACTGATAACCATACTTCTTTTTGGTTGCAAAAAAGATCCTTGTAAAGATGTTGATTGCCTGAATGGTGGTACTTGCATTGACGGCACGTGTCAATGTGCTGCCGGGTTTGAAGGTTCTGAGTGCGATACCGAAAGCAGGCAAGCACTTATTGGCACCTATGACGTGGTTGAAACTTGCGGACAGCAACAGTTTGAATACGAGATCACCATTGAGGAGCACCCTTCAGACGTTACACGGATACTCATTACCAACATTGGCGACTTCAACATTACCGCTTCTGCCGTGCTCAACGGCAATCTGATCACCATTGATTCAACGCAACAGTCTGGTTATTCCGTTTCAGGTTCAGGTACACTAGGGCAACCGTTGGTCATTGATTACACCCTTACCACCACCGCACAACAGACTCTGACCTGCACCATGGAGTGCACCAAACGACCTTGAGTTATTAACTCGGTTGCATGGACAAAACGGCTTCTGATGGTTAAGCGTAAATTCTAAACTTCTATTTTTGCGCTGTTCAATCAAAAAACTTAACAAAAATGAAAACAAGATTTTTTCAAATTCTCGGAGTAGTTGCTGTGGCAACGGTAGGTATCACGTCTTGCGACACAGATGCCTGTAAAGATGTAGACTGCGGTCTTAACGGAACTTGCGTTGACGGTGACTGCGTTTGTGAAGATGGCTTTGGTGGTGTAGACTGCGCAACTGATTACTGTGAAGAATTGGTTTGCGATGCAACTGGAGGTACTAAAGTGGCTACCGAAGGCGGTTGCGACTGTGTTTGTGACGAAGGCTACGAAGGTGCAGACTGCGCTACAGAGTCAAGAGCCAAGTTCGTAGGAGTGTACACCGTTACTGGTGACTGCTCAACATCTGGCGTGAAAGGTGGCTACGACATTGAAATAGTCAATTCAGGAGTTAATGTTACTTCTGTATTGATTTCCAATTTCTGGAATGCTTACGTGAACAATGTCGTTGCTACCATTTCTGGCAACACTATTACAATTGCCAACCAAGATCCAGATAATGACGGTTACAATGTCACTGGTTCAGGAACTTACGCCAATGGTGTAATTACAATGAGCTACACGGTTTCTGATGGTACAACCACCGATGTTTGCACATCTACTATGACCAAGCAGTAAGACAAATTCATGGTTAAAGGAAAGGGGGGCAATTGCCCCCCTTTTTTATTATATGCTTGTCCGCATCTTTCCCCAATCCCGTCAGGCCGTAAATAGGTTGCGGTCTGCCCTTGTAGCCTTGGGTCGTAACAAAACTAATCACGACATGAGAGTACTGGATTTTTACAGGGAGT
>Ga0172367_10001299_pt1 | contig 36753 bp, 44 predicted proteins | sample Lak10m_FD_114542 | JGI IMG/M metagenome (GOLD analysis project Ga0172367, IMG submission 114542) | Freshwater microbial communities from Kabuno Bay, South-Kivu, Congo - kab_022012_10m | ecosystem: Environmental > Aquatic > Freshwater > Lake | place: Democratic Republic of the Congo: South-Kivu... | reverse complement strand
TACTCTGTGTGCTGCGTGGGCGGTTCACCGATGGGTCGACAGATTTCGATGCTTCGATATCACAACGACTTCGTCATCGGCACTCCAGGTCGCTTGAAGGATCTTATTGAACAGAAATATATCAACCTCGCAGAGTTCCACACCGTCGTGCTCGACGAAGCAGATCGTATGCTCGATATGGGTTTCATTGCCGACATGCGCTGGATGATGGCTCGTATGCCAAAGCCTCGACACACTCTCTTCTTCTCGGCGACCTTGTCGAAGGAGATCGAAGGGTTGATCAAAGAATTTTTGCATGAACCAGTGATGGTCTCAGTGAAGACCCAAGAGACTTCGAAGAGTATTGATCAGGACATTATCCGTATTCAGCAGGGGATGACCAAGATTGATGTGCTCCACGACCTTCTCAACAAGGCCGAATTTAAAAAGGTGCTCATCTTCGGTCGCACCAAGCATGGCGTAGAGAAACTCTCACATGTGCTCAATGAACGCGGCTTCAAGAGCGACTCTATTCACGGCAACAAGAGCCAGTCACAGCGACAGCGTGCTTTGGCAGCGTTTAAGGCAGGCACCGTTCAAGCTCTCACTGCTACCGACGTAGCGGCCCGTGGTCTCGATATTGTGGGTGTCACTCACGTGATCAACTTCGATATCCCCGCGACTTATGACGACTACGTGCACCGCATTGGCCGTACTGGCCGCGGCGGCAACACTGGCAAGGCGCTGACGTTTGTGGAGTAGGGCCTTTTTGACACCCGTCACCGTTTCTGCTTCAATAGAGTCTAGGAAGGAAAAAACTATGACAGCATGTGCTCCTGTTGGTTTGGGTGAACGGGACGAGGAATACTTGGCCTGGCAGGTCGAGGATTTCGTAAAACGGATGCTCGAAAACGAGCAGCGCCAAAAGGGTTCGATACAGACCTGGATGGATTCAGTTCACGCAAGCTTCTCTCCGGTCCGTGATTGGTTCAAGGAGGAGCTCCAGCGTAACCGGACGATTGCGCAAGAACAGCTCGACCGCTCGGTGCAGTTTCTCGGCACCGACGAAGAAGCCGAAGTGGTTCTCTGGACAGCGCATGGGAGGCTGCTCCGGCATTTGCCACCTCGTGCTGTGGCCGCACCGCTGGAGGCAGAACCTCTTGCTGCATGAAGTGTGACTGCAGCACAACCTCGCGCCCGACTACGGTCGGGCGTCTTTGTTTTTGTCGAGACTGAGATATTCTCGGAAATCGTCCGCACGTCTTTTTTCTGACAAGGCAAGGTGAGCACTCCACTCCATTGAAGCGACATATTTTTCTAGATGAATGGTCGTCTTCAGCGTGCCGTCTTGGTATAGCTTGGTCAAAATAGTGAGGGCCTTTTTTGTGTGAAAGAGAATCTTTTTTACGGACAACGCAAAACGTTCATCCCAAAATTGCTGTTCCGTCGTGTGTCTGTTGGATACTGCTAGGTTGATGAAACCACTCGCCAGATCTTCCTGCCAGTCATGACAATCGTCATGTAGCTGTTTGGCGGTGAGGATGTGGCGGAATAGGCGCAAGATCATCTGTATCGATGTGTTTCCTGCGTCTCGTTCGATATCTTTCCGATGTTCAATGAGTGAGATGATTGGGGCAATTGCGCAACCAAGAGATTTTTCTTGGAGAGCATCTGCTTTGTTGCGAAGATGCTCTCTTTCGATCGCGATATCCATCTTTAGCTGTATCATGTAAGCGACGGGATGACTTTTGTCACTACCGCATCTACTGAGCATGGTTCTATATACATTCATGCAAGAATGGTAAAGCAGTATTTTTTCGTCACTTCGACCTTCTGGAGTGTCGAGAATGTCGTCGTATGTTCGGTAGGCAATCCAGCCAGCAAGGTTGAGGTTCAGAATCTGGTCCAGTAGACGCGATTGTTCTATCGGAAGACCGTGTGTATCGGATACTCCTATCATGTCAGCATAAAAATACCACGGAATAAGAAGCTCTTTTCGATTTTTGGTGCAGAGCACATCGGTTGTTTTTAGAAGCCAGTCCTTGTTTGTTGTTGAAAGCATATTGCCCATACTCCGTACTATTTTTTCTCTGGCTTTTTGCAACAATGCGTCCTCACATTGTCGACCTTCGTCGACGACTGTTCTTTGGTTTTCGTGCCGCATTTTGCAAATGTACTCAACCCCTATTGCTATATCGAGTGCGGCCGAATAGTTGCCGTATCGAACACCGTTTCTTGCCGGGTCAAAGTAATGAATTTTTGGTTTCGTTGGGTCACGAAATCGATTCACTATTTCGGAATTTTTTGCTGCCTGTATTTTTTGTAGAAGGATATTCTTTGTTTCTGGTGCCAGGGTTTCAATACTACATTCGAGAAAGGATAGTGGCTGAAGTGTTGATGGGTAGAATGGGGAAGTGAAATCAGTCTCTGCTAACTGTCTTGTCAGCCACTGTTCGAGTGCTGGGAGATGAATGTTGTGTAGATGCAAGAACCTGAGAATGTTGCTGTTTACCGCTACGTCGGGCACCTCTTCGACGAGCCCTAGCCATGTTCGATACGGTCCTCCAGCAGAGACCTCTTGGCTCATCAGTGTTTCGGTAATATTGGCAAAAACTTCACCGGTGAGTATATTTGGTCGATGAAGGGTGATTGCTGACAGGGCTACAAATGTATCGTCGAGATCATCTGGGTAAGGGAATGTCGTCGATTCGATTGAGTCACGCAGCCAATAATTCCATGTCCAAGCAGGGCTTTTTTGTGAGAGAAGAAAGTCGATTGCCGGTTGCACTACTTCGTCGAGGGCGTTTAGGATTGTTGGATTGTCGCTAAATGTATTCCGGACGTCACTGAGTCGACAGAGGGTGAGAGAGGTGGTGAAAGTACTCTTTATGCGAATTGTGTCGTCGGCCGATTCATCAATTGGTACCGACATGCTGAAAAAGCTACCATCAGGTTGCTGTGTTTCGCGGAGGTGTTTGAGAAGCGTGAGGGTTTGGAAGGTGTAGGCTGAATATTGTCCCGCCTTCGATATTGTCTCGGAAAGAGATATTTCCATGAAAGTCTTGCTCCACGCACTCTTTGACTGTCGCTAGACCGACGCCGTTGCCGCCCGTTTTGAGTCTTGTACTAAAGAACGGCTCGAATACCTTTGCACGTAGCTCTTTTGGTATCCCTACACCTCTATCGGCAACCTCAATGCAGATTTCATCCCCATCTTTTCTTACCGAAATAGACACCTTTTTGTCTGTACGTGAGGTCTGTTCGTGTGCATCAATCGCATTGGAAACGAGGTTCGCGATGATTTGGTGGAATCGGGTTGTGTTGCCGTGCAGGTGCAGTACGCTTTTTGGCTGGAAGCCGATCTCCACGCCAGCTGTCCGTGCTTTGTACTGCAAAAGGGTGAGAACCTCCGCTATTTCTTCGTGGATTTCAAAGTCATCTTCACTCACTCCGCGGTGGATTTGCTTCTGTGCTGTGTGAAGCAGTTGCTCCATCCGCATACTGGCGCTGACAGCTTTGTTGACGAATTGCTTGGTCTGTTCAAGCTTTTTCGGGTCATCCAAAGAAAGTGCATTTACATTCAGCGAGATGGCAGTGAGGGGATTAATGAGGTCATGGAAGATACCTGTTGCAAGTCGTCCAAATTCGGCGAAACGATAGAGCTGGGCAACTTTTTCCGCCTGCGCCTCTCGCAATTCTTCCGTACGTTTCTGCATACGAATCTCCAAAGAGTCACGCTCTTCTTTCAGAGCTTGTTCGGAATCGCGCGCTCGCTGGAGCGAGCGCGCGATCTCGCGGTTTGAAAGCCAAGATAGGACGGAGATGAGTAAGAATACGGCAGATTGCTCTAGAGGATCGTCTATGTCTGGCGGCTGATTGCGCCAGTAGTATTTCGTATCAATGAGGTTGTGCGTCTGGAGTGATCCGACGGTTAATGTGATAGCGCAGAGCACCGCCGTCATTATGAGTCCAAATCGTGTGCTGATCAGGATGCTGGAGATAATAATGATTGAAACATAGCCAAGAATAGCCTGAGGAAGGTCGAAGCCCCACTTGTATAAGCTATAAGTACTACCGATGGAGTAGAGGAGGATGAGTAGGTATGAAGCGGGTTTCCAAAAACCACGACGGGAGGCATACAGGAGTCCGATGAAGCTAAGAAAAAGGGCAGAAAAGGCGACAAATGGCACCCATCTGCCCGTAGTTTCTTTCGCTATCGAATAGCGGAATACGTATATGTCGAGAAGACCTACTAGCGCAATGACTCCGCAAAGAATGACGTTCAGAATAAACTCACGCCGCCTCGCATCCTCATTGTTTGATCGAGGGGCAATGAGCCGATCGTAAAGTGCATGTATTTTCGGGTGTGCCACAGCAGTATTCGGTCAGGACATTATACATTGTCCCAAGGCGTAAACTCGCTTCGGACGGTGGTGGCCATGCCGATTGCCTGAGGGGTTCTCATGGCGGTATCGGTGAGCGCACGTTCCATCAAGGTGTGCATAGAAGTAGAAGATTGATTATTAAGGTCCCGTTCGACGTTTGGGACAAGGATAAGTATAGAAAATGGGCGATAGAGAAACTGCTAAGAAAAGATAAAATTTATCGGTTCTTGATTGAAATTTTATATCCTCTCCCAGGAAAGTTGTGAATCAGACGCTTCCTTCGATGTATTTCAATCTTTTTTCGTAGGTTTACCACGTGAGATTCAACGGTGTTTGAGAATGGGTCGCCCTCTTTGTTCCAAACATGTTCGAGAATCATGCCGCGAGAGACGATTGTTTCAGCATTTTGCATCAAGTATTCCAGCAACGAAAATTCTTTTTTGGTAAGGTAGATTTCTTTGTCGGCGCGAGTCACTCTCTGGCGATTTCGATCCATGATCAGGTCGCCGATTTGTATCAGGTTTTCACCGATGGTTTCGCCTCGACGCGTGATAGCGTTGATTCTGGCTAGCAACTCCTCAAAAGAAAATGGCTTGGTGAGGAAATCGTCTGCGCCTGCATTCAGGACGTCTACTTTGTTTTTGATCGCCGAGCGTACCGTGAGCATGATGATCGGCGTCGTGACCCCAGCACTCCGCACCTCTTTGCAGATTTTTAGGCCGTCTTTGTTTGGCAGGGCATAGTCCAGGATGATCACATCATAAGGATGAGACTTAGCAAGAAAGGCGCCTCGCTCGCCATCGGCTGTCGTGTCGACAGTATGACACTTTTCATCGAGACTTATCTTGAGAAAGTCTCGCACATCTAAGTCGTCTTCGATAATAAGGATTCGCATGATTTTGTATGAATATGGCATCTTTACCGATACGGGTACATTATAGGAAAAAGCTCCAATAAAAAGAAAGCTTTTTCTTCATAACTTCTTTATCTCTTCTTCATACGGATTTTATATCGTTTTCGCCTTTTCCTATCTCATGGCCGTATTTCGCGCTATACTTACCCCCATGGACACCCTCATTCACGCAGACATTTTCTTCTTTGTTACCACTATCGCTGTCGTGTTTTTCACGATCGGCTTCATTATTTTCACCGTATACTTCGTGCGCATCCTCGATGATCTGAAATATATCTCCCAAAAAATGCGTGTTGAAAGCGACAAAATCATCGAAGATGTCGAGACGCTTCGTGAGAAGGCGAGGGAAGAGGGGGCGAAGGTGAAGACCGTCCTCGACCTCTTCCTAGAGCTCTTTACCCGCCGGCAAAAGCTTCGGAGTGGTGCTGGGCGGAAGTCTGGTCATGGCAAGGCGGAATAAACACAGCAACATCATGAAAAAAGCATCACATACAGGAAAGGCGACGGGTTCAGGGGATTCATCAGTCGGTGTGGTCGCTAGTGCGGCTGCACTCATCGCTGCCGCTGCGGGGGCGTATTTCTTGTACGGTACCGACCAAGGGGCAAAGACTCGCAAGCAGATCAAGGGGTGGTCGCTGAAGGCGAAAGGCGAGGTCCTAGAGCAGCTCGAAGGACTCAGCGAGGTGAGTGAGGAGGCGTACGGAGATATTGTGAAGAAAGTCATCGCCGAATATCAGAAAGTGAAGAAGCTCGACGCTTCAGAGGTTGCCGACTTTGTCGCTGAAATGGCGGGGTACTGGAAGCAGATGGGGAAGTGATAGGTGTGCTTGTTGGTGGAAAGGAAAAACTGCTCATTACGAGCGGTTTTTCCTCACCTGTGTCAGCGTGTCCACCACCTCTCCGCGGGTAAAGATTATTGTGCCGTTAGGCGAAACAATATCGGAGATAGAAAGTACGCTGCACATAAATGATATCTGATTTTGGCTAAAATTGTCAATTTGATGGACACGACGGGAATTGAACCCGCAACACGTCGGTGGTGAACCGATATGTCCCAGCCTTGGCGTGCCCGTGACAAAGAGTCACCAATCTCTGTCACGGTACCTATTGTATAAAATGGTCGATAGAGAAACTGCTAAAAAGTGTTCAAGAAATAGCTCATTTTTGATAAAGAATTCAGAAAGAGAGATAAGCCAGCCTTGAGCCGTTAAATTTGACACTACCGACCTAGTCGTGTAGTATCTCTCGCATGGCAATCACATCATCAGCAAAGAAAGCGCTCCGCTCATCGGAGAAAAAGGCGGTGTTCAACACCCGCCGCGACGAGGCAATGAAGGCTGCAATTAAGCAGGTCAAGAAGCTCGTGGCCGACAAAAAGGTCAAGGAAGCTCAGACTGCTCTCTCATCCGCATATCAGGCGATCGACAAGGCGGTAAAGACCAATTTCCTCAAGCCCAACGCTGGTGCGCGCAAGAAGTCTCGACTTTCAGCGATGATCGTCAAGGCGAAGGCGGTGAAGTAAACAGCAAGATTTAAAAGGAACAAAAAAGCCCCGCATGGGGCTTTTTTGTCAGGATATCGATTTTTTCAAAAAGTATGCTAGAGTAATCCGGTCGGAACATCCCTTTCGTCGTTCAATGGATAGGACATAAGTTTGCGGAACTTAAAATCTAGGTTCGATTCCTAGCGAGAGGACAAGAGAGGGGCTCTGCTCCGAGAAAATGGGAAAGGTGTACTGGTCCCGTAGGGACCGATTCCTGTTTTGAGGACAAGAGCGAAGCTGGTCTAAAACCCCAAATATTCAAAAATCATCTGCATGAGCGGTTCGGAGAGTTGTTCTTCTTGGAGGTGGGGGAGCAGGGTGCGCCGAGCTTCATCGGCTGATACATTGCCGAGGGGGATCACGATGAGCGGCATCAGTGTTTTGCGGGATTTTATCAAAAGTCGCGGCTCGTTTTCGCCAATCTGCTGTACCCAAAAAGATTCGAGAGTGTTGTGTAGAAAGAGGATGCCGTGGTTGACCACCCCTTTTTCATTGATCTCAAATTCTACAATTTTCGGCTGTCGCTTTGACAGGATACTCAAGCAGAAACCCGCCAGTACCATGAGAATGGCGAGCATAGTGTTGTCGAGAAGGATTGAGGTTGCCGCTATCGCTATGACAATAATCCACAAAGCCCAATACCAGTCAGCGGTTTTTGGCTGATAGGTGTACTCATAGGCCTGCCACCGGAGACTGTTCGCCATTGGCCAATTTTATCACAAAAAGTCCGAGCACGAAGAGGGTAGTCGAAGTGAGGGCTGAGCCCATACACCAGAGGCAGATCGCCTTGAGAATGAAGAGTTGAATAAAGACAAAGTACGCAGAAGCAAGTAGGCCAGACCAGGTGAAATAGCTGACGAGACGCAGGATCTTTGAGCTGTGTTTTTCCAGAGCAATGATCGCCATTACGACAATGGCTAGATAGTACAGTGCGCCAAGGAGCGCTACAGGTACACCGGCAATCTCAGAATAGGCACTGGTGGTCACAATGTCGCAACCCTGCACAACACCGCAGGGAATCGGTACTTTTAGATAGTGGGCCACGGTAAGCCAGGCGGCATCAAGAAAGCCGAGGATACCGACACCGACAATCGCCCAAGCATATTTTTTAAGAAGAGGTGTCATTGAGAAATGATTGAGAAAGCAGCGCACGAAATATGCGGTGTTATTTTGTCTTCGTCGCGCTACTTGTAGTACTCATGCCGGCTGTTGCGAAAATCGTATCGCGGAATTCGCCATAGCTGCGTGGTACGAGCTTGGTGTTGTTGAGGAAGAACGAGGGGGTAGAGTCTACACCAAAGCCAACGCCCTGATCGAAGCTTGCCTCTATCTTGTCGATGATCTTGCTGTCATTTATATCTTTGCTGAAGGTGTCGATATTGAGCTTGAGTTTTTGAGCGTAGCCGGCAAAGATAGCGATGGCATCGGTTTTGGATTTTTCGGACCAATCACGCTGGTGCTCATAGATCATGTCGTGCATTTCCCAAAATTTGCCCTGATTGCCAGCGGCTTCAGCTGCAAGTGCCGCAGGAATCGCGTTCGCATGCTGTTGGAGTGGGAAGTGGCGGAAGATAACACGGAGCTTGTCGCCAAGCTCTTTTTCGACAGAGAGGACTACTGGGTGAAATACCGCACAAGCTGGACACTGGAAGTCGCCATAGACGATGAGGGTGGTTGAGGCATGTGTGTTGCCACGAATCCAGTCGGCCGAGCTGACGGTGGGGAGGATGTTTACTGTCTGTACTGCCGTAGGTGTGCCGGAGTTGGTGACAGAGGCGAGCTTCACCATGGCTGCCACAACACCAATGAGGACGACACCAACAAACACCCAGAGCCAGATCGTATAGTTTTGTTCTTGTTTCATGAGGGGATTATAGCAGAGGGGAGGCGGTGAGGGGAAGAAACAAAAAGACTCTCGGATCCGAGAGTCTTTTTGTTTGAGGCGGGCCATGTGGGTTTAGTACCAAAACCTTGAGACACCGTAAGGGTTGTTTGGGAGAATTTTAGAGGTTCAAACGAGGCACTCGGGTCGGGTAGATATTTTAAAATACGCACTATACCAGCTCAGAATCATTCAGAGAACTTTCAAGAATAGCAATCATTCCTTTTTCTTGTTCTGAATCTTTCTCTTCTGACAAAATCGTATATGTCAGGACAGCAATTATTTTCTCATCGCCAGTCGGGTTGATTAATTTCCAAGTGATGATCGTAATATTTTTACCACTCTCAGTGGTGTCGCTGCGAGTAGGCTTAGTTAAGAGGTACCCTTTCAGCGTAGTAACATAAGACTGGTTACCAGTTAAAGACTTTATATTCTCGTCTGAAGTCTTATCCGCTGGAGAGGAAGCTTTGATTATATGAAGTCGTAAGGTACTTTGCGATTTCGGGTCAAAACAAGCTTCTAGGTCTCCTTCCTCTAATTCATATTTCCAACTTACAGGAAGTTGAATAACCAAATTTTTATATTGGTGTTTGACTAGCTTAATTGGTTGTTTTTTTGAATAGACTAAACATGTGTTAATTCTAACTTAAAATGGCCTTTTTAGGTACTCGGGTCACACCGATAACAGGTTTTTATTGCGGAGGGGGCGAGATTCGAACTCGCGACGCCTTGCGGCGTACTCGTTTTCAAGACGAGCGCACTAGACCAACTATGCGACCCCTCCATCTGCCGCATCATAGCAGAAAAATAGACTGTTGCAACATCTATTACGGTTCAATAATTCCTTCCGATCTTTTTCGAAGCCAGCTATTTTTCAAAAAATGTTCCTCATAATGACAATTTGGGCAGATCAATTCCAGGTTTTCTATCCGATTGTTATCACGGTTTCGATCCTTGTGGTGGATCTGCAGGATCTCATATTTATCGTAACTACAACGTTCACAGATACGCCCCCGTTCTTTCAATAACCGTATCTTTAAAGATTGTTGCGATTTCACATTATCTCGAGGGCTACCTCTATTATATTTGATACCTGTACGGTGGATGTTCGAACAATGGCGACTGCAAGTCTTCTTGTTTAAACTTCCCAAAACTAACTTTCCACACACAACACAGGGAACCTCCCTTCTGCATGATTTGCCGTAACAGGCCTGGCCACAAAATACGCGGCCACCAGTTGATTTTATTTGCCCTGGTCGTCTGTACACTGCTTTTTGGCAGATTGAGCAAGAGACATTCGGTTTTCTTTTGTAAGGCTCACTCACTCATCCATTATACCAAAACTACTCCTTTTTGCTGCATCAAACATTTCGATTTTGCTGATTTTTATGACAGAATACCTCGATGCGTCACATGGGTATCGATTTCGGGAAAAAGCGGGTAGGGGTGGCACTGTCCGATGAGGCGGGGAATTTCGCTCTTCCTCACAGTGTCTTGCCAAACGATGCGCAACTTGTGGGGCGACTCAAAACGCTAACTGTCGAGCAAAAAGTCGGCGCTATTGTAATGGGGGAGTCGAAGAATTTTCAGCAGCAGGACAATCCGATCATGAAAGCCGCCCTCGCTTTCAAGACCGAGCTCGAGAGGGCGACTTGTCTGCCAATACATCTGGAGCCGGAATTTATGACTTCGGCCGAAGCGGAGCATCTCCAAGGGAAGAATGCGATGCTCGACGCTTCGGCCGCCGCCCTCATCCTCAAAAGCTATTTAGAAAAGCATCGCGCGTAGTCGCTTCGCTTGTATCGTCGGGTATAATACATAACTATGGAACCACAACCAATCACATCGACGGCCGCTACGACTCCTGCAGCTGCAAATTCAGCACCAGCCGCACCGACTGCTCCCGCGAAGCCTGCTTTTGCCACTTTCGAAGACTTCAAAAAGATCGAGATTCGCGCCGGCAAGATATTGAGTGCCGAAAAAATCCCCGACACCGACAAGCTACTCAAGCTATCAGTAGATTTTGCGGAAACGTCGCCGCGACAGATTGTCTCGGGCATCGCAACATACTTTCCAGATCCGGCCGTGCTGGTGGGGAAGGTGTGTATGTTTGTGACCAATCTCGAACCTCGCACGATCCGCGGCTATCAAAGCAACGGTATGCTCTTTGCTGTATCGACTCCAGACGGAAAATTCTCGCTTCTTGAGCCAAACACCGATATACCGCCGGGTACTATTGCGAAATAACACGAAATACTCCAATGGACAGCTTCTTATCACTCCTCGATCCACTGTTTCTCGTGAAAACTGCCGGCCTCGCTGGGGTGGTGGCCGTGGTGTTTGCCGAATCTGGTCTCTTTTTCGGCTTCTTTTTTCCTGGTGATTCGCTCCTCTTTACTGCCGGTCTCCTGGCTTCTCAAGGATTTCTGCCGATCGGTTGGCTTCTTATTGGTACCTTTGTGGCAGCAGTGTTGGGAGATTCCGTGGGGTACTGGTTTGGCAAGAAGACGGGCCCCGCTATTTTCTCTCGTGAGGATTCACTCTTTTTTCACAAAAAGCATATCGAGCGAGCCCAGCGTTTTTATGAGAAGCACGGCAAGAAAACCATCATCCTTGCACGCTTTGTGCCGATTGTTCGTACGTTCGCACCGATTTTGGCTGGAGTGGGAAAAATGGACTATCGGACATTTCTTACGTACAACATTATCGGGGGTGCAATCTGGGCGATTGGTCTCACGACGCTTGGATACTTTCTCGGTACATTTATCCCGTCTGTCGATCGGTATTTGTTGCCGATTATACTCGGTATTATCGCTATCTCCTTCGTACCGATCATTCATGGGTATCTGCGCTCTCGACGCTCGCGAGACACAGCGGTATACTAGTAGTGCATGTTGTCCTTTCCTCAAACTTCATTTTTTGGTAGGTATTTTCCGCCGCCAGCGTTTCTCACCATGCCAGCCGCCGGTGTCGATCTCTCGTATCATTCGATGCGTGTTGTCACATTTCGCCGTTCACACAAAGGGTTGTCGCTCGACAAGGCCGTCACTCGGAGTATCCCAAGCGGCGCTATTTATGGTGAAGATGTTCAATCCAATACAGAGCTGAGGGATGCATTGGTGGCGATAAAAAAAGAGCTCAATTTGTCTTTTGTTCACGTCACCTTGCCAGAAGACAAAGCCTACATTTTTCGTACTAGTCTGCCACATATTCCACTGACACAAGTTCGTCAGGCGATTGAATTTCAGCTCGAAGAGCATGTGCCGTTATTGCCGGCGGAAGCGATATTTGATTTCGTGATCCTCCCAACGTCTTCAAAGCCAGAAACAATAGATGTAGCGGTGGCGGTGTTTCCAAAGAAGTTTGTTGAGGGATACGTCGAGCTTTTCAAGTCGGCTGGGTTGGTGCCCACTGCTTTTTATATGAATGCGGATGCGATTGCTCGTGCTGTGATACGTGAGGGTGATATGGGAACCTACCTTATCACCAACATCGGCACAAAGACTACGGGAATATATGTGGTCAGTGAGGGCGCGGTGCAGTTTACCGCCACGCTGTCTTTTGGCGGAGAGTCGCTCACAAAAGCTATTGAAAAACACCTCTCACTGAGCCATGAGGAGGCGCTGAAAGTGAAGCGTGGGGAAGTGATGATGAAAAACCGTGAGGCGGTGGAGCTATTTTACTCTCTTGCAAACACGGCCTCCGCGTTGCGTGATGAGATGAATCGCATTGTGTCGTATTGGCAAAGTCATCCCGACAAAAGTGGATTGGCGGGTAAGCCGATCCAGAAGATTTACCTCTGTGGGAGCGGTGCGCACCTCTGCGGTTTCGATGAGTATATTTCTACAACGATGAAGATTGAGACTGAGGTTGGTAACGTGTGGCGAAATGCTTTCGCTTTTGAAGCTTTTATTCCACAGATTACCCGACCAGACTCACTCAGCTATGCTTCGGCAATCGGCTCGGCTCTGACATCGTTTGCTTCACGTCAATCTTCATAATCCCATGTTCAACTTCCTCCCTCTCGATGTGCAAAAAACAGTATCCAACGAGTATCGTCTCCGCGTGCTCTCGCTGTGTCTGATTGCTCTCGCTGTGTTGGTATTTTTGGCTGGTGTGTCTTTGATCCCGGCCTATGTTTCGTCGATCAATCAAGCAATATTGCTCGAAACACAGTACCGATCGGTACACGAAGTGGCCGTGCAGAGAGTTGACGATTCGGTATCCAAGCTACTCGGGGTCACAAAAACAAAGCTCGATCTCGCTCGTCCATACCTAGAGACATCGATGATGAGTGAGATGGTGTCACGGGTGGTGAGTCATCAGACTACGGGAATCACACTCAATGCTTTCCGCTTTGGGGCCGATGAATTTGCGGAGGGGGTGCGGGCGAGAAAGATTACGCTGTCTGGTCGAGCAGCCGATCGCTTGTCTCTCCTCCAATTTTATCAGCGACTCCAAGCAGAAAAAAAGTTTCGGTCAGTGGTCTTGCCGGTACCAGACTTCCAAAAGCCAACCAACATCGACTTTAGTATCTCGTTTCTTTCATTGATGTAACCTTTATGCGTACTTCTGGATTACAAATCGCTCTCGTCACTTCCGCCGCTCTTTGTGTCGGTGCTTCAGCGGTACTTTGGTATGGTTTGCATGAAGTGGGGCAGAAGTCGGATACAATCTCCCAGCTTTCGGAGCAAATCAAGACCGAGCAGTACAAGGTCGATCACTTTCAGGCACTGAAGAAGCTCGCCTCGAGTACGGTGGCCGAACGACTGCGTCTAGATGGCGCCTTCCTAAAAGGTCCGGAGGTCGCTGCCTTTGCGAGCTATCTTGAGCGCCTCGCTTCATCTGTTGGTGCTACTGCGAAAATCACCAGCTACACCACCAGCCAAAACGGTGATACGGTGCTCGGTACAGAAAACCTTGTTGCCACACTCAGTGTTACTGGGTCGTGGTCGGCGGTGACCAATTCGATCCGCCTCCTAGAGCGCTTGCCATATGTGTCGGCAATCGATGCGGTATCATATTCAAAGGGTACCTCTGAAGATGCGACCAAGGTGGTGCGCAATGCGCCGTGGACGGCTATTGTGACGTTGCGGGTGGTAAAATACAAGCAATGAAGCATCTCTCACACAATCCATCACGTGACTGGTACCTAGTGCTCGGTGTCACCAGCGCCTTGGCGGTGGCGGTATTTGCATGGGCATACTGGTTTCATTCCACGGTGAGTCAGCCGGACCCTCTTGAGGGTGCTGTGGGCACCGTTTCCACGAGCGATGTTCTAGACGGCAAGCTTCTCGATAAAGCCAATCGACAATTCCTCGAGCGCGCCAGCGAATTCGATAGAGTCCGTTACAGCGCACCCGTCTCTGTTGACCCCGCGGAGTAAACGAGTAGTATCTTTTCGGGGATAGAGTATCATGCTACAATCCCTTTTGTGCCATATAAGAACATAAAAGATCTCTATGCGGCCCAAAAGAGACATCGCTTGAGAGTCCGTGCAAGGTTATTTAATTTTTTATCAAATTATTCTTGTATTGATTGCGGAGAAAGAGATCCTGTTGTCCTAGACTTTGACCACAGAGTCCCAAATCAGAAATTCAAGTCTGTGGCTAAAATGCTATCCGGTCACTATTCATGGAATTCTGTTCTTGCGGAAATTAAAAAATGTGACATTCGTTGTGCTAATTGCCATCGTCGAAAATCGTATGTCCAGTTCGGTTATATGGGTAAGACAAAAGCTCCTGTAGTTTAATGGATAAAACTGCGGACTTCTAAGCCGCTGATGCAAGTTCGATTCTTGCCGGGAGCACCAGGGTAAATATATGGAACACAAAAAGATACAACCAAAAAATACACCGCCCGCAATAAAGACTGCCGCCAAAACGGGTACTCCGGGTGCACCGACTTCGTGGGGTGGGGTGGCCGACTGGTATGATGGCTTGCTTGGCGAAGAGGATACGTATCAGAAAGAGGTGATTTTGCCGAATCTGTTGCGTCTCATTGGCCCCAAAGCAGATATGAAGGTGCTTGATCTCGCCTGCGGACAAGGCTTCTTTTCGCGTGCCTTGGCGGCGGCTGGTGCGCGAGTGACAGGTGCTGACATTTCTCCGGAGCTTATCGAAATTGCTCGTAGCAAAAGTCCTGTGTCGAAGCCAGGTGTGCCGATGTATTTCGTGTCGCCGGCGGATCATCTGCCAAAAGTGGATGGTGCGACATTTGATGTTATTCTCATCTCTTTGGCCATCCAAAATATCGAAAATCTGCAAGGTACCTTTGACGAATGTGCCCGCGTACTAAAGCCGGGCGGGAAACTTTTTATCGTGATGAATCATCCCGCTTTTCGTATTCCGAAGTGTTCCGGCTGGGGGTGGGACGATGCGACAAAGTCGCAGTACCGCCGCGTAGATGCGTATCTGTCGGAGTCGAAAGAGGAGATTGTGATGAATCCGGGGAAGGAGGCGGCAAATGCCTCGGCCAGTGCAAAAACGATTTCGTTTCATCGACCACTTCAGCTGTATTTCAAGAAGTTGCAAAAGGCAGGGTTCGCCGTCTCGCGCCTCGAGGAATGGAACTCTCACAAAGAAAGCCAACCCGGCCCGCGTGGCGCCGAAGAAAATCGTATTCGCAAGGAGATTCCGATGTTTCTGTGTTTGGAGGGGGTGAGGGTTGGGCAGACGGAAAGGTGAAACGAAAAAATCCGGAGTAGTCCGGATTTGTTTCGTCTGGTGCGCCCTGAGGGACTCGAACCCCCGACCTTATCAGTGTAAATGATCTGCTCTACCAACTGAGCTAAGGGCGCATATGTATTTTTGGATTGTTTACTGCTCGGGACACAATAGCTTGTTTTTTGTTTTTTATCAAGCTTGTGGAGGAGTTTAGTTGTCGCTTCAGCGGGGTTTTTTCGGGTGTTTTTGAGTACCCTCGGATTTTGCATCCTATTTGCACCCTTTTGGATGCAAAATCCGAGGGTACTCATTTTTATCGCGAGACACCCCTAGCTTGCTTTACTTCCTATATAGAAGTATGCTCTAATATTGCTTCACGATATAGTTCAACAGCCACTTCGCCGTGTGACCTACGGCACACCATTCCAATGAGCACCGCCAAGACTGACATCCAAATCCTCCACGAAGACAAGCACTATCTGGTCATCAACAAGCCAGCCGGCCTTGTCGTACATGCCGATGGTCGTACGGAAGAGGTCACGCTCGTGGATTGGATTCTCAAGCATTACCCAAAGATGAAGAAAGTGGGGGAGCCGATTCAGCTTGCCGATGGCACCGAGCTGCCACGTCCAGGCATTGTACATCGTCTCGACCGTGACACCTCTGGCGTGCTTCTCCTCGCCAAAACTCAGGATGCTTTTATTCATGCGAAAGAGCAATTTCAAAATCGCACCACTAAAAAGATCTACCGTGCTTTTGTATACGGTCTTGTGAAGCCAGATTCAGCACAAATCGACCGACCGATCGGCCGCTCTCGTACCGACTTCCGTCGCTGGACTGCCCAGCGAGGCGTGCGAGGCGAAATGCGTGAGGCGGTCACGCGATACCATGTGCTCGGCCGTGCCCGCAACGTGCCGGGAGTTGGCCCAGAAATTCCGCATGGCGATTTTACCTATCTCGAAGTGCGTCCGCTCACGGGCCGCACGCACCAGATCCGCGTCCATATGAAGGCGGTCAATCATCCACTCGTCGAAGACGGTTTGTATACTGAAAATCTCGTGAAAAAGTTTCCCCACGCGCTCGGCTTCGAGCGCCTCGCGCTCCACGCCTGCTCACTCGAATTTACCGACATGAATGGCAAAAAGTTATCTGTGACTGCGCCGTTGCCAGAGGATTTCCGTCAGGCGGAGCAGTATTTTGCCCCTGAAAATGGCGAAACAGCCTAAAACCACCTCGTCCGGCGCGAAAAGTTGCCAAAAAATGAGGCCTGTGTTAGATTAAGCCCTACTATGGAAATCAAAGGAATCACCGTCTCACCAGTGGATATGGCTCAGCGCAAGACTTGGGACATGCGCGGTGGCGACACGGTAAAAGTCACTCAGAAGATCAAGGAAAAAGGCAAGATCCGACTCCAGGTTTTTGAGGGTATTGTGCTTGCTCGAAAGCACGGCGCAGATTCAGGTGCAACTTTCACTGTACGAAAGGTGGCAAGTGGTGTGGGTGTGGAGCGTGTATTTCCTTTGTATTCTCCCAATATCGACAGTCTCGAGGTGACCAAGCGTGCCAAAGTCCGCCGCGCGAAGCTCTACCACATCCGACACAAGGCGACCAAGGAGATCAACAAGCAGATGCGAAATGTCCGATCGGCCAACGATGAGGCGATTGCCGAGACTGTCCAAAAGACTGCACCAAAGACCGCTCCAGCTCCCAAGGCGGAAAAGGTGGCAACAGCAGAGGTTAAGGCATAACTCTCTCTCCGCTACGATATGCACAGAGGCTCCCCAGCAAGGGGAGTTTTTGTCGTATAATACAGGGATGCCAGATGCTCTCAATCTTGGGACACAATTTTCTCTACCGACGGTGCCTTCGGAGCCTGGAGTCGGCCGCAAGGGCTGGAAGGTCATGCTCGAGGTGGTTGCGGTACTTCTCCTCGCTTCCGCACTGATCGGTTGGTTTGCGGTGGTGCGCAACCAATCGCCATCTTCTTCGTTGTTGCCAAACAAAGAAGAGCTTTTGCGAAAGATGGCTGAGCGCCCAGCCGTGTCGCTCACCAATGCTCAAAAGCAGGCACTCTTTACCACCATGGTGGACTCTGCGTCTACCAATACTCCAACACCATCTCAGCGTGCGGATTTGTTGAAACAGATGGTGGAGGGAAAGTAGTCGTTAAACAGAAAATACTTGAAAATCAAGGGCATTTTGGGTATAGTACGCAAGGAGTAAATATACGCGCGGGTGGCGAAATTGGCAGACGCACTACCTTGAGGTGGTAGCGCCCTTACCGGCATGCAGGTTCAAGTCCTGTCCCGCGCACCGTAATCTTCAAAATGGTAGTGATATAATACTCACTACCATGAAACAAAAACTCTTCTTCCATGATGTGTTGATTTTGGCTGCTAGTATCATCCTGGCGGTGCTCTTGGTGAAGACCGGGGCTTTGTCTCAGTTGCTCATCTCTGCTGGTCACGGCCAATATCTCGGCAGCTTTGTTGCAGGTCTCTTTTTTACCTCTGTTTTTACGACAGCACCGGCGATCGTGGCCCTCGGCCAGATTGCGGCACTACACACAGTGATACTCACCGCCTTTTTTGGCGCTATTGGCGCCATGCTCGGGGATATTCTTATTTTTCGCTTTATCCGTGATCGCTTCTCCGAGCACTTACTCGACGTGGTGTCTCACAATACGGCAGCAAAGCGTGTCGGTGCTATCTTCCACCGACGATCCTTCCGCCTGTTCTCCTTTTTTCTTGGGGGCATGATTATCGCATCTCCCTTGCCGGATGAGTTGGGGATCGGACTGTTGGGGATGACGCATCTGAAAATGCGTCGATTTGTGCCGTTGTCGTTTGTCTGCAACTTCATCGGTATCGTGCTGATTGGTCTCGCGGCACAGGCTTTGGCATAATTTTCACACTATGCTCTACACCCGCAAAGGCGACACAGGCACAACAAAAACGTACGGCTGTGATCAACGTATTTCCAAAAGCTCCGCTGTGGCCGAGGCGCTCGGCGCACTCGATGAAGTGAATTCGTTTCTCGGTGTGGTGAAGGTTCGGGCGTATGTGGGGGAAAAGGTTGAGGTCAGCGGCCAGACAAGCGACCAGACAAAAAGGGCAGGAAAGTCCCCAGGAAAAGTTTTTCAGGTAGAAGGGCGGAGTTTTGGTGACATTGTGCACGGTATCCAGCAGACACTGTTTATGATTCAGGCCGAGGTGGCGGGGTTTCCGGTGCAGATGACTGAGGCAAAGGTGAAGGAGGTGGAAATGTATACCGATGCTGCGGAAAAAATCTTGCCACCGATCAAGACCTTCTTTATTTCTGGTGGCACCGAGTTGGCGGCGAGTCTCGATGTGGCGCGTACACTGGCACGCCGCGCCGAGCGGCGGGTGGTGGCCGTGGCGGAGGAAGAAGTCGGCGCGGCGCATCGCACAACAACTGTGTCAGGGAAGGCTACGACGGAAACTGCAACAAATATTGCAGCAAAAACCACTCTGCGTGCTTCGCCGATCACGCTCGCGTACCTCAACCGTCTTTCCAGCCTCCTCTACGCTCTCGCTCGACTTTCCAACCACTTTTCTGGTATAAAGGAGGAGCCGCCGGCGTATCGGTAGGGTGGCAAGTTATACGAAGTTCGGCGGAATATGAGGATGTGTTGACGCAATATGGTCTCTATGGTGTAGTGGTAGCACGGACCCCTGTGGAGGGTTAAGCTCGGGTTCGAACCCCGATAGAGACCCCACTCGCGATGAAGTAGTGTCTGTTTCATCATCTTGTTGCTCAACAGTAGGGTTTCTGTAGTTTGTTGTAATGGGTAGTAAGTGAGTTACCCCAATTCATTCTTTTTTAGTTTTTCAATATAACTTTCACAAGCTTCAATTTACAATGGTCTTGTGGTATTGTTTCATTACAACTAAATGTCCTGCCGACCCCTCCTCTGAGAGGACAGTTTATCTAATGGTTCATTTGGAAAACATATGAAAATTTTACTAAAAAAGCTAAATAAAAAGATAAGAATACAAAAAACAAATTTTTCCTTATCTGAACAGCACAGGGTTTACATACAAAACTTCTTTGCAAACATCCTTGTGGTGTGGACTCTTTGCTTCATTCTTATTAATTTTGGCTCCAGTCATGAAAGGCCACCCTCTATTTATGACAAATACGCCATCTCACTGTATATACTGACTATATTTTCCGTTATTATTAGTCACTCGGTTGGGAAATACTTTGCCAAATCTACAGCATGTGATGAAGTTAAGAGAAAAATTGATGATCCTACAGTAAGTAATGAAGAAATAGAAGAGCTTCTTGTTGAGAATTTTCATATTTCAGGGAAAAGCATAGCCAAAAGATTTAATCGGTCGTCTTAAATTTTAAAGTATGTTCGATATATTTAAAAGCAAACCCAAAGATGAATCCTGGGAAGATCAAAGAAAAGATCTAGAAAGATTTCCAATTAGATTGAGTCAGGGGTGTCTGAACGGTCTTAGTTGCGATAAATTACCTGAAGCCACTGGAGACTTCGGTAGGTGCGCGTCAAGTCCTATCCCAGTCAATGGACCTATAGGAGAAATGAAATATCTACAGAGAATGAGAACGTCTGACGGCACTTTAATATTTCATCGATTGGGTTCCTATAAGAATGAATTCGGGGTTATCGATATATTTGAGACTGTTTCCAGTGGAGGGAAGATTTGGGATATTCTTTATTTCGACATGTACCACCCTCGCAGATCGACATTGACTCCATCGGGCTATACTTTTTCAAAGCTTGATTGGTCCAAGGGGTTTGTTGTTGGTTCTTCGACAAATAAATTTGATCCAGATTTTCCATTTGGCCTATCAAGGTGTATTAAAGAGGACTTTGGTAGTGGGGGTGTCGTGAAAGATAGATCAAAATTTACAAGACCCTTACGGCACATCGAAAGACTGGCAAAACTAAGTTTCACTAGTCAATTTAAATAAACTAAAGATGAATAATATCGAATATAAATTTACTAGAGAAGGAGGCACCACTACTAATTGGCAAGGAGGCTACGAGTTAATTTTAGATGGGTATAATACGGCCAAGTTTTTTGATAATCAAACCATTCCGTTGTTGAACGTAAGAGAAGACGGTATCTATCCCTTATTGGTTGGGGTATGCGGCGAGTTTGGATGTTGCGGGCTCCTTGTTAAGGTGGTAAACAATAAAGATAACGTTATTTGGGAGAAATTTTATTTATCAGATGGTGGTTTTAAGGCTAAATCACAGAACGAAAGAATTGAGTATGAATTTCATCATAGATTCAAGGTCAAATTACCATTAGTTTTTGATCGTAAGAAATACGAGATACTTGCTCTGATGCTTGAAAAAGCTACGTATAGACTCACGGCTTAATAGTATATCACCTCCTCATATTCCCATGGTTCAGGGGATGGGGTGAGACACTTCTATTTTCATCAGTATTCCAATTGATAAACACGCCTATTTCTGGTATTCTACAGTTGATATGAAAATGATGCTTGAATTTGACTACAAAAAAGCCACTCAAGCAATAAACTATCTGACAAAGAAGGAAGGGGGTCAGATTGACAAACTGAAACTCATAAAACTGGTGTATCTTGCAGATAGATATCACTTGAGGAGATATGGTCGTCCAATGGTGAACGATGCTTATTTTGCTATGCCACTTGGACCAGTAGGTTCATCCGTAAAAGATATTGCGGAATTTTCTGATTTTCTAGATAAATCAGAACTTGATTATGCTGGAGCTTATATCGGACGAGGCGCACAACCTAATACTGTTGTTTCAATAAATGATGTCGATACAGGCGTCTTCTCAAAGAGTGAAAAAGAAGCTCTTGATTTTGCGTATACAGAATTCGGTAATCAAACCGCTTCTTCGCTTGTAAATATTACTCATCGATATCCAGAGTGGGGAAAGTTTAAGAGTGCTCTAGAATCAAGAGAAACTACTCGTGAACCTATGTCTTATACTGACTTCTTCGGTAATCCTACGAATGGATCAGCTGATAAATTCAGTTTATCTAGCGATATGCTCGCTGCATCAAAGCAGCTTTTTGAGGAAGATTTTAAAGTGGCTGAGTATTGGAAATAGCCAGTTCATGAAAAATACACTGCAATGGATATACCGGCTGACATTCATATCTTGGCGACGATTAAAACAGGATCAGTTTACTATCTTGAAGAGGAGTCAATCTCGTCGCCAGAACCACATTTCTTCGTATTGCTTAATAAAAACCCTAGGACAGAAGAGTTTTTGATATTAGTTTGTGCCTCATCTCAAGTAGAAAAGCGTAAGGAGATAATAAAAAAATTAGGTTTCCCAACTGAGACTTTGGTAGTTGTTGCACCTGGTGAGTATAAGCTTTTCAAAAAACAGACTGTCATTGACTGCAACAGGGTTTTTGAGAAAACAGCACAGTCTCTCATAGATAAGCTAAAAAATGGTAAGCTCAGGGTCTGTGAGGAAATGATGCCTGATGAGATCGTGAAGAAGCTTATTCAGGGAGTCTTGGTCAGCTTACAAGTAACTGAAAAGATCCAGGATATGCTCAGAGAAGCTGCTGAATAAGTGTTTTTGTGCTACTTCGCCCTAATATTGCTATACTTTGCTTATGAAAATGTACTAATTGTACCCTCGTTGTTTTCAAAACTTTGAAAATTAGCGGAGTTTCCAAAGACGAAATTTTACACAAGGTGGAGAAGGATTTCGAAGAGGTCATCTACTTTACCAAAGGTATCACGGAGAGGGAACCTTTCGTGATAGCTGAGATTCAAACCGACGTCAACTTCGTAATCCTTACGCCAGCGGTCGATCTCTGGTCCGAATTTATTAAAAACATAAGCCTAATCTATCTCATGCCCCACAACAAAATCATCATCACCGGCGATGCTGGGAGGGGGAAGTCTACGTTGGCGGCGCGATTGTCTGAAAAGTTGCAGATATCGCACTATTCCACCGATGATTTTTACTACGAGGTAAAATTTTCACAGGTGAGGGATCGGCAGGAGGCGTTGAGGCAGATTCGAGACGTGTTTGATAAGGAAAGGTGGATTGTTGAAGGGACTACTGCTTGGTTGCTAGAGCCGGGGATGAAGTCGGCTGATCGTATTGTGTATCTTTACTACAAAAATATATTGTCACAATGGTGGACTATTGCGACGCGCGGATTGTCCCGAAAAGACGAAAAGATCACTAACACTTTTAAGTTGATGAAGCATGTTTTCTACAAAAGATACAGCCTTGGCTACAAGAAGGGGAAGATGACTCATCGAGAATTTATTGCACCGTATACTGAGAAAGTCATCACCCTTTCTTCATTTCAGGCGGTAGACAGATTTGCGAAGTCTTTTGATAATGGGCAGTTTGGTATTGAATAAAACACCAAAAACCATCTGGCGACGCTTTTATTGGCGTGGGGTATAATACAGTGAATGCAAGCCGTCTCTCTTTTTGTCCATAATGTCGGCTACGTCCTCTCGTCGATTTTGGTGGTGGGTTTGATTGTTGCTGTGTATGTAAAGGATCATCGCACTTTGGCCAATCGGAAGATTATTGCAGCGTTTTTTGCGGTGACGGTGTTTACTATCGCGCATGTTGTTGGCGTGAATATCACCGATCCACACCTTTCGCGGATAGCGCTGATGTTCACCGCCTCAGTTCTTCTCATCTCACCATCATTTGCACACTGTATTTTTGCCATCCTTGGACGTGCCGAAAAAGAAAAGCACGCTCTCACTTTTTTCTACGGTATTTCGATCACACTTCTTGTCGTCTTCATCATCTTTCCGGACACTTTTCTGCTCCCTTCAGTGCCGAAGCTGTATTTTCCGAGCTACTATGTTGCGGGTAGCCTGTATTGGCTCATGGAGGTCATCTCAAACGGTATTATACCGGGATATTTCTTGTTTCGCATGGCGCAGGCATACCGCAGTGCTGAGCCAGGCATGCGAAACCGTCTCAAGTATCTCTTCCTCGCTCTCTTTCTTGGCTATGCGTTTGGTGTCACGGCTGTGCCGCTAGTGTTTGGTATCCTTATCGATCCTGTATGGTCGATCTTCTTTATACCGTTTTTCACGATCCCATTTGCCTACGCTATCTTGAAGTATGAGCTGATGGATATTCGTGTCATTGGAAAGCAGGCCTTGCTCTACTCCATCACTGTCGGCGGAGTGGGGGTGCTTATCAGTATTCTCAATTACGCCAACAACCAGATCCTCGCTACAGTACCGAACTTTCCGGTGTGGGCTTTTCCGCTCGCTTCATCGGTGATCGGTGTGTCTATCGGCTTCTTTGTATGGAACAAACTCCGCGAGACCGATTTTTTGAAATACGGCTTTATCAACGTGGTGACGCACAAGTTTCGCACCCCGCTTACCTATATCAAATGGTCAGCCGACAACCTCAGCTCTGCCAATTTGTCACCGGAGCATCGGGAGAATGTAAAGATGGTTCAGACCGCTGTACAGCGCTTGGTGGATCTTACCAATCTGCTCGTCAATCTTTCGGATGCAAGTACCGATCGAGATGCTATGCACAACGAGCCTGTTCGAGTTGATCTGCTCGCCAAAGAAGTGTTTGCCGAGTATGAGCGACGCGTAAAAGATAAAAAGTTGGTCGTGAATTTTCATGATGTATCTATTGTGGCGGGTACAGAAAAGACGTTTCCTGCCGTCTTGGCCAATCGTGCAAAAATCGCCTACGTCCTTGAGATTTTTATCGACAACGCCGTAAAGTACACGCCAGCGGGTGGTGAGATTTCCATATTCTTTTCTCATGACGATCGTTCGGTGCGTGTGTCGGTGGCCGATACCGGCATGGGCATTTCAAAGGAGGATGTTGGCAGCATGTTTAATAAATTCTTCCGTACTCCGAAAGCGATGCGTGCCGATACCGAAGGTCTTGGTATCGACTTGTTCATGGCAAAAGAAGTGGTGGAGAAACATGGCGGCGAAGTCTCCGTGCGTTCTGATGGAGAGGGTAAGGGTGCGACGTTCTCAATGTCTTTACCAATCGGTAAGCCGACCCCGTAGTCTTTTATGAAACAAGCCCAAGCGCTCGAACTTCTCAAAACCGGCAGAAATGTCTTTATCACCGGTGCAGCTGGGAGCGGTAAGACACATCTGCTCAACACGTACATTTCGTATTTGCGTGAGCGCGGGGTGGATGTAGGGATTACGGCCTCTACGGGTATTGCGGCGACGCACATGGGCGGTGTCACTATCCACTCGTGGTCGGGGATGGGGGTGCACGCTTTTTTGTCGGAGGAAGATATTGAGGGGATGCGCGAAAAACCATATTTGGCGAAGCGTTTTGAGCGAGTGAAAGTGCTCATTATCGACGAAGTGTCGATGTTGCATCATTTTCGGCTTGATCTTGTGGATCAGATCCTACGGACGATGAAAAAAGTCGACGATCCATTTGGTGGGGTACAGGTGGTGTTGTGTGGGGATTTTTTTCAATTGCCACCAGTGTCTCGTTTCGGGGAACCACCATCACTTTTTGTATACCACTCTGAGGCTTGGAAAAATGGTGATTTTTGTATCTGCTATCTCGATGAGCAGTTTCGCCAACATGATTCCGAGGCGATCGGCCTACTCAACGAGATCCGCTCTGGCGAAGTGTCGGCAAAAACGCACGAGCTTTTGCAGACACACTCGCATCCACACAAAAGGGTGCTTATCACTGAACCGACACGTCTCTATACTCATAATGAAGATGTTGATGCGATCAACGAGCGTGAGCTGGCCAAGCTTGTCGAAGCAGCTTCAGCGGAATATGTGATGGAGGAAAAAGGGCGGCCGTTTATTGTTGAAGCTCTAAAAAAGTCCTGTTTGGCTCAGCCGAATTTACGCTTGAAAGTGGGTGCCCGAGTGATGTGTATCAAGAATAATTTTGAAGAAGGGTATGTGAACGGCACCCTTGGCGTGGTGGTGTCGTGTAGCTTCAATGAAGATCCTGTGGTGCGACTGTCGAATGGGAAGCGAGTGGTTATCGGCAAGGCTTCGTGGAAGATTGAGGAGGATGGTCATACAAAAGCCGAGCTCCTTCAGTATCCGCTCCGTCTGGCGTGGGCGATTACTGTGCACAAGAGTCAGGGTATGAGCCTCGATGCGGCCGAGATGGATTTGTCGAAGTCTTTTGAGCCAGGGATGGGGTATGTGGCTTTGTCGCGCGTTCGCAGTTTGGCTGGCTTGCGGATTTTGGGGTTGAATGCGAAGGCTCTCGAGGTGAATCAGGAGGTGTTGGAGTTTGATGAACAGCTCCGCGAGGCTTCGCGTCGGGCGGAGGAGAAATTGCGAAGTTTGTCACCTGCGCAACTTGCGTCCGAGCAGATAGATTTTATGGAATACTGTGTGCCGGAACGCGCGGCGGGGAAGAAAGCGCCGAAAATACCCACTCACGAGATCACCGCCGCGCTCATTGAAAAGAAGCGGACACTCGCTGAAATGGCTCGTGAGCGCGGTCTGACTTCTGAAACTATTATTGATCATATCGAAAAACTCATTGAGGAGCAGTACGATATCGATATCACATACTTGAAAAAGGAGATTTCCAGGACCCATTGGTTGAAAATCGAAAAGGCCTTTGAAGAAATGTTGGCTGATGAAAAAAGCGAAGGCATCTTTTTGGCACCAGCCAAAAAGATGCTGGGAGCGAATATTTCCTATATCGAAATCCGTCTTGCTCGAGCCCTAAAGGGTCTCGTACCAAAGCAGAAAAAGTGACACTGCGGAAGTGGGTCGTGCTGGATTGTTTTTGGTATACTTTCTGTATGAATAAGATTCGTAAGTGGCTGCAAAAGATTCCCAAACCACTTCGTTGGGCGGTGGGTATATTTTGCATTGTGGCTGGAATCACCAGTATCCTGACCCCGGTCACTTCTTGGGGAGTGCTACTTTTTGTTGGTCTCGAATTGATCGGTGTGAGATTGTTGTTTGTGGAAAAGGGCAAGGCTGGTGCCTTGCACTGGTATCAGCGTGTTAAGATTGCCTTTATTAAATATATTCATCACATGCACCATTCGACTTTTTTATCGAATCTTCAGTGGCGGGCGGCGATCAAGCAATTTGACGGCTCAACGCTTTCTGATAAGCAGATCGAGACCATTCTCGATGCGGTCCGTCTTGCACCAACCTCATACGGCCTCCAGCCTTTTCATGTGACAGTAGTTGCTGACATGAAGGTGCGTGAACAATTGAAAAAGGCAGCGTGGGATCAGGCACAGCTCACTACCGCTTCTCATGTATTGGTATTTTCGGCACGGACTGATTTGAAAGATCGCGTTGAAGCACACCTTATGAACACTGCTGGTGGTAATCCAGATATTCGAGCGAAGCTTACAGGTTTTGAGGCGGCCCTAAAAGAGTTTGCTGAAGGAAAAACGGAAGCCGATATTCAACAGTGGGCATCGAAACAGGCATATATCGCACTTGGTTTTGCTCTGGCGGCGTGTGCCGAGCTGCAGATCGACTCGTGTCCAATGGAAGGTTTTGACCCTGTGCAGTTCAAGACGATTCTCGGATTACCATCTCATCTCTATCCATGCGTAATCCTTCCAGTAGGAAAGCGTGCTGCTTCTGAGGTGATACGGCCAAAAGTGCGATTTGGTGGAGACGATTTATTTGACGCACGATGATTATCGGTATTACAGGCACTATCGGCGCCGGCAAGGGTACGGTGGTTGAATATCTGGTGAAGGAAAAAGGGTTCGTGCATTTTTCGGCGCGAGCGTTGATCTTGGAAGAGGTGAAGAAGCGCGGATTGGAAGTAAGTCGGGAAAATACTACCAAGGTGGCTGATGGTCTCCGCGCGGCGTTTGGGCCGGAATACATTGCGAGGGAGCTGTGCCGCCGCGCGGCCGACATCCAGAAGCAGGGGAAGAATGCCGTCGTCGAGTCGCTCCGTAGTGTTGGTGAGATTAATTTTATCCGCACAATTCCCGGTAGCAAGGTCTTTGCCGTCGATGCAGATCCGCAGATCCGTTATCGGCGTGTTCAGTCGAGAAAGACGGAGCTCGATCAGATCACCTTCGAGCGGTTTCTTGCTCAGGAAAAAGCTGAAATCAATCCAGATGACCCCACCAAGGGCAACCTCTCAGCGTGTATTCAGATGGCCGACGTGATCTTTACCAACAACACTAGCTTTGCAGACCTCGTTGCTCAGGTGGAGTGTGCCCTCACCAGCTAGTCATCTCTCGGCGATGTGGGGTAAGTGCGTTATAATAGTCCAACCAATGAACCATACAATACGAAGACACCTCTCTTTGCTAAAGACGCCAAAAGGCTATATTTCCCTCGCCGTTATACTCATCGTGGCTGCGGTTTGGATGTTCTCTGGCAAAAATACGGAGCTTTTTAGCAGTACTTTCACTGCGGTCAAGCGAGATATTTCTCAAAAGGTGAGTGTGACGGGTCGTGTGAAGTCTATTTCAGATGTTGCACTGGCTTTCGAGAGATCTGGTCGTGTGAGCCGTATCTATCACGACGTCGGCGCTACTGTGAAGCCTGGTGAGGCTCTTGTTTCTCTCGAAAATGCCGACCTGTATGCACAACTGCAACAAGCGCAAGCTAATGTGAAAGTGCAACAAGCGAAGCTCGATGCCTTGAAGGCAGGTAGCTCTGCTGCCGATCTGCGCATTGCCGAGATATATGTGATCAATGCCAAGACCGCACTCGACGATGCTCGCAGAGCTGCCGTCGATGTACTCGTGGCAGCCCACACCAACGCCGATGATGCCCTACACAACAAAGTTGACGCTTTCTTTAGTAACCCGCGCACTTCCACCCCACAGTTCAATCCCCAAGCGGATGGCCAGCTGAAAACATCCATCCAAGGCTCCCGAGTCGGTCTCGACGAGTCTCTTGTGGAATGGAAGACGACACTTTCGCAGATGTCTCTCGACTTCGATAAGGTGTCTTTCCCAACATATTTTGCCGATGCCAAAAAGCGTCTGGCGATGATAAAAACAGAGGTCGATTTTATCGCTGAGGCAATCAATGCACTCACGGCTGGCACTGGACTGACTCAAACCACCATCGACACATACAAAGCTACCATTTTGGCAGCGCGTACGGCCATTCTCACTCAGCAAGCCGCTATTACGAGTGCGGAACAGGCTCTGCGATCCGCTGAAGCGACGCTTTCTCTAAAGCAATCTCAGTATGATCAGGCAAAGGCGCCAGCACGACCAGAAGACCTCCGGGCTCAAGAGGCGAGTGTTGAGTCGGCAAGCGCAAGTGAGGCCGCAGCATATGCAGCACTCGAGAAGACTATTCTGCGCTCACCGATTGTCGGTGTGGTGACAGCAAAAAACGTCGAGGTGGGGGAGATTGTTGCCGCAAACACACCAGCTGTTTCGGTGATGTCGCAAGGTGTCTACAAGATCGAGGCGAGTGTTGCCGAGTCTGACATTGCCAATATTCAGGTTGGCAACAAAGCCGATGTAACCCTCGACGCATATCAAGATGCTCACTTTGAAGCGGAAGTGGTGGCGGTGGATCCTGCCGAAGTGATCATTGAAGGAGTGCCGACATACAAGGTTACTCTTGCTTTTATCAAAAAGGATGAGCGTATCCGTTCTGGTATGACAGCCAATACCGATATTATTACTGCAAAGGTGAGTGAGGCCATCCTCATTCCTTCTCGTGCTTTGTATAGCCGGGATGGTGAACGTTATGTGAAAGTGAGTGATGGCAAGGGCGGTGTCATTGAGAGGGCTGTGAGTATTGGTATCAAGGATGGAGAGGGCAACACCCAGATTACTTCTGGGGTGAACGAAGGAGATGTCATAGTAACATCGGCGATACAGTAGCGTATGTCTTTAATTGAAGTAAAAAATGTCACAAAGATATACACCAACGAAGGTGTGGAGACGCCGGCGTTGAGAGGTGTCTCGTTTGGGGTTAAAAAAGGCGAGTTCGTGGCGATTATGGGGCCGTCGGGCTCTGGCAAGTCGACATTGCTGCATATTCTGGGCTTTCTCGATGAACATACTGGCGGTGAATATCGCTTCGAGGGGAAAAATGTAAAATCATACAAGCCGGAAGAAATCTCAAACATCCGCAATAGTCGGATGGGCTTTATTTTTCAGGCATTCAACCTGCTCCCTCGTACTACGGTGTTGGAAAATGTGAAATTGCCATTGTTGTATTCGGATGTGCCGCCGGAAAGCTGGGATGCGATGGCGAAAAAGGCCCTGGAGTCTGTTGGGATGTTGCATCGTCTTGATCATGAGCCGGCCCAGCTTTCCGGCGGCGAAAAACAGCGCGTGGCCATCGCTCGCGCTCTTGTCTTGGAGCCATCGGTGATTTTTGCCGACGAGCCGACAGGAAACTTGGATTCGAAGTCTGGCAAAATGGTGATTCAAACGATTCAAAATCTCAACGAACAGCACGGCCACACGATCATCCTCATCACCCACGAGACAAGTACCGCCGAACACGCCCAGCGGATTATCCGTGTAATGGACGGCGCGATCGAGAGCGATACCAAAGTCACACATCAGCGTCGTGCCGATGAAGGATATGTGAAATAATAATATGATATTCTCATACAGCCTCAAAACCGCAGTCACTGGCCTCAAGACCAATCGTTCACGCTCGCTTTTGACGATCCTCGGTATTGTGATCGGCATCGCTGCGATTATTCTCATTATGTCTTTAGGGCAGGGGGCACAGCAATTGATATTGAATCAGGTGCAGGGGATGGGCTCAAAGACAATCATTGTGATCCCGGGTCGTGAGCCAAAAGGCCCGTCGGATGCAGCCCAGGTGTTCAGCGATTCATTAAAAATTCGAGACTTTGAATTGCTTCAGAATAAAGAAAATGTTCCGACGTTGGGGAGCGTCATGCCCCTTCTTTTCACGGGGGTGAGTGCTTCGTATGGTAGTGAGACCTATCGTCCGACGATTTTTGGGGTGTCTCCGCTCATTCAGCGGATTTTCGACTTGAGTGTGTCCGAGGGCGAGTTTTTTAGTGATGACGATGTTCGTGCGCGGGCCAATGTTGTTGTGATCGGTTCAAAAGTAAAAGAGCAACTTTTTGGCGAACGCTTTGCCTTGGGAGAGAAGATAAAGATCAAGGATCGCAGTTTTCGTGTGATTGGTATTATGCCGTCGAAGGGGCAGGTTTCTTTTTTTAATTTCGATGAAGCGGTCATTGTGCCATATACGACAGCACAGCAATATGTTCTCGGCATCAAGTATTTCCACCGTTTTGTGGCCGAAGCGGTATCACAAGATCTCATTGCGCAAACGGTAGCTGATATCAAAGTGACCCTACGTGAGAGTCACAAGATTACCGATCCAGATAAAGATGACTTTTTTGTCCAAACACAAGAAGATTTGGCCGCTCGTTTGGGCCTTATCACCCAAGTCCTCACCCTTTTCCTCGCGGCCGTCGCTGCTATCTCTCTGGTGGTGGGTGGTATCGGGATCATGAATATCATGCTGGTGTCGGTGACCGAACGCACTCGTGAGATCGGTCTCCGAAAGTCGATTGGTGCCACCGATCGGGATATTTTAATGCAGTTTCTGCTAGAAGCCGTGCTTCTTACGGGTACTGGCGGAGTGACGGGTATCATTCTCGGCGGCACTCTCTCTATTATCTGTGCATTTATTTTGACCAATTTTGTCGGGCTGGCGTGGAGCTTCCAGTTTCCGTTTTTCGGGGCATTTCTTGGGATTGTGGTATCGGGCGTGATCGGTCTCGTGTTCGGTATCTATCCAGCCAAGCAGGCCGCACGAAAGAGTCCGATGGAAGCTTTGCGGTACGAGTAGCGGCGTGATAGGGTGGCGTTACTATAGGGCAATCGCCACGTCCACACAATATGACAATCATTCTTGATGGAAAAATTGTTCGTGATCTGAAAAAAGGCCAGCTTGCCAAACAGGTGGCAGAGCTTCGTGGGCGTGGTGTGTTGCCGACATTGGCAATCGTGCAAGTAGGGGATGTCGCTGAGTCGAATACGTATATTGCCCAGAAGCGGAAGTTTGGTGAAGAGATTGGTTGTGCGGTGTGGCATATACGAATGGCCGAAGACACTCTCGCTGAAAAAATCATTGCTAAAATCCACGAGCTAAATAGTGACAGTACGATACACGGTGTCATCGTGCAGTTACCACTCCCCGCAAGTGTGGATCGTACGGCAGTACTCGATGCTGTTGCTGTGGCCAAGGATGTCGATGGGCTAGGGGTTGAGAGTGCACGGCGCTTGAAAGCGGGGGAGTCGGGGTTTGTGCCGGCGACGGCGCGGGGCGTTTTGTCGCTTTTGCGCCACTACAGTATCGCCGTCGCCGGCAAGCGCGTCACCATGGTCGGCCATTCCGCACTTATTGGTCAGCCGCTCACCCTCATCTTGCGATCTCAGGGTGCTATCGTCACTGTCTGCGACATTCATACCACCGACCTCGCCACTCACACAAAACCTGCCGACATTGTCATTGTCGCCGTCGGGAAACCGCATCTCATTGGTCCACAGCACCTCGCCACTGGCCAAACCGTGATCGATATCGGTATCACTATTTCAGTTGATGCTCAAGGTACCAAGACTCTCACCGGCGACATCGATTTCAGGGCGGTGGAGGCGCAGGTCGGTGCTATTTCGCCAGTTCCTGGTGGTGTTGGGCCGCTGACTATCGTGTCGCTTTTTGAAAATCTATTGGATGGTATACTATAGGTCCGTCAATCATTTTATCCATTATTCATCAAATCACTACACCTCAATGTTTTCCTCACTCAATGAAACTCAATCAAAGCGGATCTTCCAGGCCGTCTACATGCTCCTTGTTATTGGCTCACTCTATCTTTTGTCACGAGTCATTACCGAGGTAAAGACCTCAGCCAATATTGGTCGCACTCCAGTGCAAAGCCAAATCTCCGTCACGGGTACCGGCGATGCGTACGCTATTCCAGATATCGCTACCGTTTCATACGATGTCAGCTTTGAGGCAAAAACAGTATCCGATGCACAGGAAAATGTCACCAAGCGTGCCAACGACATCCTCGCGTACTTGAAGGAGGCTGGTATTAAAGATACGGATGTGAAGACGACCAACTACCAGATCTACCCACACTACGAGTACAATAGCCGACCGGTGGTCTGCTACGACGCGGCAAGCTGTCAGCCAAAGGACAGCCGTGTGTTCATTGGCTACAACGTCACCAGTTCATTTGAGGTCAAGATTCGCAAGGTGGAGGATGCTGGAAAGATCCTCGCTGAGATCGGCAATCGAAAAGTCACCAACCTCAGCGGTCTCAACTTCACCGTCGAAGATGACAATGCGGTAAAGGCGCTCGCTCGCAAGAATGCCATCGAAGATGCACAGCGCAAGGCCAAAGTGCTCGCTCGCGACCTTGGTGTTTCGCTCGGCAAGATCAGCAGTTTCTCCGAGTCTGGCAATGGTTATTATCCTATGTACTACTCAAAGACCATGAGTATGGATGCAGGGATTGGTGGCGGTGCGCCAGCCCCAGAGCTCCCAACTGGCCAAAACAAGACCTCGACTCAGGTCACCATCACTTACGAGATCGAGTAGGGAATAGGCCCTATTTCGCCACGGGTTGACGCCACACCCTAAAAGGAGTATTATAGTAAATGAGGCCGAGGGGGCCTTTTTTACTAAGCGAACAGCGCATCATTTACGCATTCTCATGAACATCGTCGAATACATCAAGGAAACTCGTTCAGAAATGGCTCATGTCAGCTGGCCAACCCGTCGACAGGCGGTGATCTACACGATTGTTGTGGTCGTGATTTCTCTCGTGACCGGCCTTTTGCTCGGTCTCTTTGACTCTGGCTTTGCGTTGGCGATGAAGGCGTATTTGTTGAAGTAGATAGCCCTCCTCTACACTTTCTCTACTAAATCTTTACCCACTCCACACCTATGTCAAAACAAAAACTAAAGGAAGAGCGAAATTGGTACGCCATCCACACCTACGCGGGCTATGAAAATGCCGTGGCACGCAATCTCAAACAGCGCATCGAGTCTCTCGGTATGGAGAACAAAATTTTCAACGTACTTGTACCAACCGAAAAGATCATCAAGGTGAAGGCGGGGAAGCGCGTCGAGGAGGAAGAGAAGATCTACCCTGGCTACATCCTCGTAGACATGATTGTCACCGACGACTCATGGTATGTGGTGCGAAATACTCCTCGCGTGACTGGTTTCGTCGGTTCTGGTGTGTATCCTGTGCCATTGGAAAAGGCCGAAGTGGAAACCCTTTTCAAGCGTATGAATTCCGACAATGTAATGCACAACATTGACCTTGCTTTGGAGGATGCGGTTATCATCGCCGACGGTCCGTTCAAGGATTTCGAGGGCAAGGTGAGCGAAGTGGATGCTTCTCGAGGCAAGGTGAAAGTGCTTGTGTCAATGTTCGGCCGTGAGACGCCAGTAGAGCTGGATTTCTTGCAAGTAAAGAAGATTTAAGGTAACCTGTAATTTCTATAAAACACCATGGCTAAAAAACTCGTAAAATCACTCAAATTGGTCATTCCAGCAGGGAAGGCGACTCCAGCTCCCCCTATTGGCCCTGCGCTCGGTCAGGCCAAGGTAAACATCGGTGAATTCGTCACCCGTTTCAACGCTGGTACCAAGGACCGCATGGGCGACCTTGTGCCGACGATCATCAACACCTACGACGACAAGTCTTTCGAGCTTGTCTTCAAGACCTCTCCAGCATCGAGCCTTATTTTGAAGGCGATTGGTAAGGAGAAGGGTTCAGGCAAGGCGCCAACCGAAAAGGCAGGTACTATCAGCAAGGCGAAGATCAAGGAAATCGCCGAGAAGAAAATGGTAGATTTGAACGCCAATACTATCGAGGCGGCAATGAAGATCATCGAGGGAAGTGCTCGGAGCATGGGGGTGGATGTGAAGTAAGTAATAAAATAGAAAAACAACCTGCCGGAGAAGACCTCGCACAGCCATGACGGTGGCGAGCGGAGCCGAAAACCTAGCAAGGTTTTACGGCGTGTCTGAGACGGCAGGTTGTTTTTCTATTCGTATACCGTGTCGTGTGCTCCTACGTATAGTAAGTTGACACTGGTCTTTGTCGCATATTCGAACACGATCCGTATTCGATAGTTTACCGAGAAAGCGTAGGTGTTTTCGAGCGTACCATTTAGTTTGTGTGCCTTCAAAGACGGATCTTTTTTGTTTTTTTGAAACAAAAAAATTTTCGCGCGCACCTCCTCTTTGAGGGATGGTTCAAGCTTCTTGTACATGCGTACGAAGGTCGGGGCGTAGTAGACGGTGATCATTTTATTCAAATCCTTCAGCCAGGGTATCTAAGTCACCCTTCAGGGCCTTTCCGCTTCGGATTTCCTGCTTTGCTTGGAGAATGGTATTGACAAAGGTATCCTCTTTGAATTGTACGATTGCACGACGAATCAGCTCGGCTTTGCTAGAAGCCTTTCCGAGACGTACCTGTTCGTTGATAAAATCGTTCAGCTCCGTGGAGATGGGGATAGAGATGGTCATATGTTTTTCATAAAATATACTAGATAGTAATACTATATTATAGTAGGCTAGATGTCAATGCTTAAAGTACACGCCTCTGAACTCGTCTCAATGTCTACAATTTGATACACTACCCTCATGGAAAAACACCCTCTCCACCTGAAAATCCCAGACCTCCAAACTTCTCCTGAAGTGGAGTCGGCCGTGGAAAAGCACGAACGCCTTGAAGGCGAGACGCTTCCAAATGACCCTAGGGCTCGCATTGAGGCATACATGGATCGTCTCCAACACATCTTCCTCAATCCAGATGAGCGTATTCGTGAGCGAAACATTGAGATGCTTCATGACAGTATCTACGAAGCCTTTATCATCAAGTCAGAAAATGTCCCTGAAAGCTACTTCGAGCTCCAACAGCAAGTGGCTCGCGAGCGTGGGCAGGCGGTGGAGACGATTCCCGCCAATGTGCGCCAGCAGATGATCGATACCGCTATATCCGATCAAAAGCACTCCCTCGACAACTGGATCGACTATCTCACTTCTTCCGATGCGGTGTATCCGACATGGTTTAAGTATTTCGTTTTTCGTAACATTACGAAGCTCTCCCATTTCGACAAAGAGCTCGGTAAATTCAAGACTCGTACCGACTCCACCGTCGCGCCATTTCCCGATATTTACCGAGAACCCCTCGCTCAGATAGCCGATGCCTACCAAAAAGTCGCCGAAGACAATAAAAACCTCAAAGATCCAGAAATCAGGGAGCTGTTTTCTAAAAAATTCCCCACCCTCTATGCCGAGCTAATCCAGAAATCCCTCGCTGCCTCTATCGAAAATAAAGAGGGAACCGCTGGTGAGTGGGTGAAATATACCCACGGCAATGAAGCGGATGCCGAGAAACTCTACCTGTCACTCGAAGGCAAGGGTACTGGCTGGTGTACCGCAGGAAAATCCACTGCCGAAGCCCAGGTAGACTCCGGTGACTTCTACGTCTACTACACCTATGACAAGGACCAGAAACCCACTCAGCCTCGCATCGCTATTCGCATGGAAGAAGACAAAATCGCTGAAATCCGCGGTATTCTCCAGCACCAGTCTTTGGAGCCTCAGATGAACGATATTCTTGAAGCGAAACTTAAAACCTTCGGACCAGAAGCCGAAAAATACAAAAAGAAATCTGCCGATATGCGAGCACTCACTGAGATTGAAAAGAAAACCAAGGAAAACCAGCCACTCTCAAAACCCGAACTCGAATTTCTCTATGAACTTCACGGTCAGATTAGCGGTTTCGGCTACCAAAAAGACCCTCGCGTGGCAGAAATCCGTGCTACCCGCAACCCTGAAGCAGATATGCTCACGATTTTTGACTGTACTCCAGATCAGCTCGCTCGCACTCCAGAGGCGGTTACTCGAGACACCAAAGCCTACCTCGGTCCGTGGAATCCGACTGTTCTAAAGACTGTGAGAAACTACCCACACATTTCTCATCTCTACGAATCATTCCCTGACAAGAAAATCTTCTTCCAGACTCTTGATACCGACCCCACTATTCAGACTCCCACTCAGGCGGAAGCCAAACTCAAAGAAAAAGCTATCTATCTCTCCGACTACGGAAAAGATCTTTTGTACAAAACCGAATTCAGTGCATCAAAAGAATCTTACCAACTTGTCCGATTTACAGTCGGTGAGCTCGGCTTTCCAAACGGTGCTACTACCGATGAGGTGTATGCAAAAGCCAAAACTCTTGGTCTCGATCTCTGTCCTGCCGAAGTTGGTCCCCAACTACGCCTATCCTATTCTGGAGGTGAATGGATGTTTATCGCAATGAAGCAGATTCTCGGCCGTGACGGCGACCCGAGCGTGTTCTGCCTCAGCTCCGGTGGCGGTGGGCTCTGGCTCGGTGGCGACAGCGCCAGGCCAGACT
>Ga0172367_10001298_pt1 | contig 36785 bp, 56 predicted proteins | sample Lak10m_FD_114542 | JGI IMG/M metagenome (GOLD analysis project Ga0172367, IMG submission 114542) | Freshwater microbial communities from Kabuno Bay, South-Kivu, Congo - kab_022012_10m | ecosystem: Environmental > Aquatic > Freshwater > Lake | place: Democratic Republic of the Congo: South-Kivu... | reverse complement strand
GCATCAAATTTTTCATCAAGTTTTTTAATATCATTTTGAATCATTATTATATATGGTCATTGAATACAATTTCTATCTGTGCATTCACTATCTTTTTTTGCCATAATTTGTAGCTAGGTTAACGGATAATCATAAGGCTACTAGGATATTAGCAGCAAAGGTAGCATCATTTGAGTCTATAATATTCTTAGACTGAAGATAAATTATAGTAGCTCCAGAAAGTGCGGCTATTGAGGTTTTATATGATTTAGGTAAATATTTCATATTTTCTAATATATTATATAGAGTTAATTTTAATTTTTTTTGAATAAATATCAATATTTTCTTACTAAATCATAGTATAAATATGAAAATGCAGCTTGTATTTCTGTTTTACAAACTGCAAAGCACATTCTTAAGAATATTTTATCTGCTTTTTCCTGACTTCAAGATATTCCATAAAGATGATCATGTACGCATGCGGCTTTATGAAATAATGAATTATATGGCAATAAATATCTAATTGGTCAGAGAAAATTCGGTCAGAGTCATTTCTTTCAAAACCATAATCTCATAATTACAAGTATCTAAAAACTAGATCATTGAATGCTGACTCGATATCTCCAAATAGATATATCTGATTATCAACCCATCATTCTAAATCGGCTCATACAAATTGTTTAGCATTGATATTATCTAAAAACTCTATCACATATGATTTATCTATTACTTTTGGATACGTTACTCATATGTTAGCTAATTTATCGGTAACAGCTAATTTTACCTTTTCTTTATATTGATTTTCAGAAGCCAGTATTTCTTCTGTAGTTAAAGCAAAAACTTCTTCTCTTCTAGCCTCCATGGCTAGGAAATCTTCTTTAGTCCAAGTGGAAAAATCTATAGTCATAATTTAAAGTATTAATTAATTAAATAAATCATTTCATATGAGCATATTCATTTTTTAATTGAGCATTAGATAGTCAATTATTAAATAATATAGCTTTTGATATTTCTCAATACATTTTCCATATTCCAAATCCACTATTTCTAATAGCATATCAAAAATTATGGGCAGATCAAGAAGTATTAAGTATTCATAATGTTGAAGGTATAATATCCATAAATCTATCATTACAATAATACGATGGATTTGTAGATATATATCTAAATGCCCACATATTCCATACGTTATTTTTAGGAACTAATGAAGAAGACCTTACAAATGCATCATCTGTATTCCTTCATATTACCATAGCGGCTACATTTCAGTTTCATGAATCTGCATATGCAACCATTTCTAATAGTTGTCAAGCTGCATCTGATCATGCTGAATATACTGTAGAAGGATTTCATGTTAATGAATAATGTTTAGCCCATACTATTATAGTACGATCGGAACTTCATGTAGAAATGTTTCAAGTATTTAAAGATATTTGATTACTTCATCATCATGGGAATTGCCTAACTTTTCAATAAAATCATCATGATAATACTCATGCAGTTCAGTTATCTGTTCCATGAAATCCTCATCATGAATAATCTATTAGTGTTCATAATGAAGATTCATTGAATTTATATAGTCATTTAATTGCCATCTTAGTTGTATGTTATAATACATTCTAAATCTTGTGCTTTATTTACTGATCATGCAGAAGATGTTACTCTTAATGAAACCCATCTTCCTGACTCTACAGTTATAGTGTTTGGAGTATTAGAAGTAGATGAATAAGTATTAGTTAAATCTACGGCTGATGTAAATAAGTTTGTAGCATTAGTATTAATTCAGTCTGAATTTGTACCAGATGATTTATATACATTAAACGCTGCTGCTGCTCATGTTCAAGACGCTGCTGCTCATACATAGAATCATACATTAGTTATTGTAATATCTGATCATGTATTATTTTTCCAAAATACTCATTGATAATTAGATGTATCTGCTATTAGTTCTCATGGGATTCGGATTCTTATTTCTTTAGGAGCTAAAGAAAACTGTTGTATATTATATACTGTTCCTCATGGAATATGCGTAGTAAATCATCATGTAAAGTTTAATATTTGAGACGTATTTCATGGATCAGCAGACATGTATGTAATATTTGTCTTAGTCTGTGGATATCCAGAAGAATCTCAATAATATTGATCATATGTTGCTCATTGTGAATCACATGCTATATAATATGTTCAAGCTGGAAGATTATAATTGAATGTAGCTATATTTCACACAAAGTTCACCTGTGAAAGAACTGTAGTCCAATCATTAGCTATAATATAACAAGTAGTAGCATTACAACTTCAGCTTTTAGTCGCTTTAACAAAAGCCAATGTTTGAGATGTCTGTATAATTTGTCATGTTTTTGATGTTGCTGGGAAAGTTCAAACCCAGCTTCAAGATACTATATCTGTTACCTCTGGAGAAGCAGACGCTGTAGTTTGAATAACTGATTTTACGACTGGGGCACTTCATCATGTTATCATCCACATTTTACCTGAATTTCAAGCATCTGCTGCATAATCAGATGTCCTAGCCTCTAATGTTGCTCATCATGAAGTAATTGTCCAACTTCTATCTACAGATAGATCAAGAGCTGTTCAATTTATTGTGATAGTTCTTGTATCTGGGACTAATCAAGCAAGTGATACTGACGAATTTTTCCATGCAGATGTATCTCCATCCCATACCCAAATAGTATCAGTTGATCATACAATAGCATAATCTCCATTAGTTGCTGTAGGATATGCTGTCTCAAGTGTTGCCTGAGTAGCAAAATATCACTTAAAAGAAGATGATACCACTCATCATAAGTCATCTTCTCTAAGTGCATCTAATATTTTATCATATTTTACTGCCATGATTTCTATGCGTTAAATGAATAAATTAAAGCTGCTCTATTATCCCATATAAAGTTGAAACCATTATCTGGATTTCATTCAGTATTTTTAGGAAATTTAGTTGTAATAATACCAGCTCAATTATCTATAATATTTTTAATCTGCCACTTAGCTGCTGACGATGCGTGTCAAACTTCTGCATATCATACATATATATTTAGTGGATCAGTAGAATCTACAACTTTTTGTAAATGCTCTGTATAAGATCAATCGTGAAGGCTTAAATTAAACATAGTTTTAATTAAATTTAGTTAATAAAAAAAATATATCCACATTATATTTAATATGGATATATTTGCAAGTTTATTGATTTTATAATATTTCTATATAAAGGATAATGCTACTCTATTTCAAGTTCAAGTCACAGATACCGATACAAATCTTCCATTACCATAACATACTGAATTCCATGAATTAGGTAATGTTGATGAGCATGGTGTCCAGTTAATTCAATCTGTTGAAGTGATTGCATGATTACCAAGAGTGAGATAAGCATTGCTAGATACTGCAACAAATAATCAATTTCAATATGTTACTGATCTCCACTCTGCTCAATTATCTATTAGATCAGTAGCAGTCCATGTTATTCAATCAGTAGATACTGCTCATCTTCTATTTTCCACTCATGTTAATCATACTGCTACAAATTTTCAATTACCATAAGTTACTGACATTAGATATGTATTATTTGCTCCATTTCTAGCTGTCCAAGTTATTCAATCTGGTGAAGTAATTATTGTTTCTGATCATGCACCTACTCATCATACTGCTACAAATAATCAATTTCAGTATGTAATTCATTGTAGCCATTTATTCGCTATTCATGTAGGCCGAGACGTCCAAGTTATTCAGTCTGGAGATGTCATAACTTCTCATCATTGTCATACTGCTACAAATAATCAATTTCCATAACATACTTCGCTACATGCTTGTATTGTCGCGGATGATATTTCCCAAAGTACTCAATCAGTAGAATACATAGCTCTTCAGGCTCACATTGGTCATTCTCATACTGCTACAAATTTTCAATTTCAATATGTTACTGAATACCACATGGCTGATTCAGATGAGTTTCTAGGAGTCCAATTAACTCAATTTGTAGACGTCATTACTCAATAAGATGAATTATCGGCTGATACAGCTACAAATAATCAATTACCATATGTCACTGATAACCATGTTTCATCTAATGCTGATGACCTTAATGACCATACTTGTGCTGTAGATGCTATAGGAGTAACTACTCATCCACCACCTCATAGTGATACTTGAAATTCTCATCATACATATGTAAGTTCTAATACTTGATCCGTAGAAATAGCTCAAGCAGTTAAGGCTGCTCATGTACTATCTACTAGTGCTACTGTAGGTTTTCATACTATAGTAACCGTAACTGCTCATATATTAGCTCATGATGCCTTTACTTTAATTGTTTGACCGTCATAGTATCAAGGTCAGTCAACAGCAACAATATAATCATCGGCTGTTCCTAAGTTATTTAAAAGTTTATCCATAATTAGTTATTAATAAATTAATGATTAAATTATATTTAATATATTTATTTTTGCAAAGTTTTATATTCAAGGATGTATATAATGGTTTAATTTCCAAGATACAAAACTTTCACTTCAAGAATTATTTTTTAATCTTAAAAGATATTTTGTATTATTTTTTAATACAAATTCATCAACTCTATTTGGAGAATAGAAAACATGTTTAGCTCAAAATCTTTCTGTATCTATAATTGTTCATGTTGCTGTAATAGTTGGTGTATGATAGAACAGTAATCAGCTTGTTAATGTAGAATTTCGTTCTCTATTTATAGCAGATAATGATGTTCAGTTTGCTGTTATAGTTGGACCTTCATATAATGAGTATATACATTCAGATCATACTCAAGTTAATATTTGTAAATGATATTTTTTTACTGCTTCATTAGGGACTATTATAAGTATATCAGAATTTGCATTGCTATTCAGATTTGAATTATGTGTTACTAAAAAACTATCTCAACAATGTATTTCATGATGTGATGTGTCAATTACTACAGGACTTCATGCAAATATAGTATCTCATAACATCTGATGTTCTACTCAATTTTCATCCACTAACCATGATTTTGATTTTGATACCTCATCTAAAGTTCATCATACTTGTACAGATCAAGATGGACTTACTTTAACATTTTGCAAAGTTCATCCTCATGCTGTAGAGAATCAAGCTATAAGTGATTTTGTTACTATTGCATCATCTTCTTGTACTAAATTATCTTTTAATCTGTGCGATGATCATTTTGATGCAAATCTCTTAAGTAGTGTTTCTAATGCAAATTGAGTCTGAGCTACTCAGTCGTTCTTATATGTTATCCTTACATATCTGTTTTGACATGGAAATGAAAAAGTTTTACCTGACGAAGCTGAAATTGTAAATGTATCATCTCAATGTACATCCGCTCAGTTTGATGACCACTCTACTAAAAGTCAGTCTGTTAGTGATGGTTGATTAGTAAATATAGATACTATAACTTCAGTATAGTCTAAAGTATCTTGCCAATTTCAAGTAAATATTCAATTTATTCAAAGAGGAGTTGATGTAGAATTATCTGCACATACATGTCATTCAGAATAAACACATAATTCTTTACTACTAGTATGTATATTAGTATGATATAAATTAGTAATCATTGTTACTAAACTTGATAAAAATCAATTTCAAGTATCTTGTTTATCTGATGTTGAAACTTTAGTATCAATTGAAGATAATGAAGACTCTATTCAATCAGTATATCATTCAATATTACTAAGATGAGTAATTGTTGAATCTTGCTTTTCTTCTGTAGCAGGATTAATAATAGTTCACGCTACATTTTTTATTTGTGAAAATATATTTCTAAGTAAGCTCATAAGTGTTTAATTAAATGTATTTAAAGCCATCATATTCAATCTGATGAGAAATCAAGTGTTTCATATTGATATAATTCTTGATTTAATTCTCAATATATTTTTTCTGTTCAATCTGCTTCTATAATAACTGAATTATTAGAATTATCTAATCTAGTAACTATATATTGTTTTCATTCTAGTCATACTGCTGACGGTAATGTAACTATAATATTACTATAAGTTGCATCACATATTATTTTATGATAAGTAATATCTAGTGTTATATCGGTAGTTGTGTTTGTGGAGTTTGTTAGATTATCTATTTGAGTAATTAATGATGTTATATCATTTTGTTTTTCCCACTTAATGTCAACATCATTCCATAAATAAAAATCTGTTCATACTAAAACAAACCATCATGGTTGTCATTGATTATAAGTCTCAAGTAGAGATAATGTAGAATAGAATTTTCCTTTAAACATTATATTGTGTGTCAAGCTGCCATATATCTACGTCTATTCTGCATGAATCAGATATCTGCTGATAGGGCATTTAAATAAAATACTCAGTCATTTTTTCATCTTACCATAAATTTCCATAGATAAGCCTTATCTGTTTGGAATTTTATTCTTTTTATTCTAATAAATGATATATTTTCATCAAATCAGAATCATCATAATATCTCTCATCATACTATATTCCCTCATAATATTCAAGAGTTTCATGTTTTATTTACTGTTTCTGTTATAGATATTACTTTTGTTTGTTTCTTAGCAGCATTATCAGCTAATCACATAAATACATCAAATAATACTGTTTGAGTGTAGTTTTCTAGCCAAAGATATGCCTGTCTTAATTGTTTTATAGAGAATACATCTCATAGATCTACATCTTTTGTGGCAACTCTTTGATGTATTTTAGTAGTTCATGACGTGGTTACGTCTAGTCATATAGTATCCTTATCAAATTTTCTAATTATATCTGAATTATTATCTCATATATAAGTAATTCAATCATCAAATACAATAGACGATGGCCTAAGATTGGTAAATGTAGCCCAGAATTTATACCATACATCAAATACTAACATGGTTCACATGGTATTAGAATCTGGCTGTCAATAAAAGTATAAATATCTTCAATCATATCATGCACAGATATTAGACACTATACTATTTAAATAATATCTAACTGGCTTTCATATATTGGTTGTTGTGATTGTATTATTAATAGTTTCAGATAATGAAAATGCTGTTCAATTTGTAGATAAATAATATCAATCATCTCAAAGATCAAGGAAACTATTAGTCTTCATTCAAAATTTAGTAGATATGTAATCCTTTTTATATAACTGAACTCATGTATCAGTGACACTTGTCGGAGTAAGTGCCATGATAGAATTATTCAATCAAACTATTAGTCTTCATTTCCAATTATATAATCAATTTACTGATCATGATGTTCAAAGTGTATATATACTCGTAGCAGAGTAATAGAAAGGATTTCAATATGTATATCATTTAGAGAAAAATAGTATTCATCTACTCCATGTCCAATATTTAAAGTTATATTCTACCTGCTTAAATAGATATCAAGAACTTGTTAATGCTCATATTGTTCTAAGTCAATATGTTGCTAATCATACAAATGGAGTATTTTCTATTAAATCAGTTCAATTACTAAAGTAATATTTATCCAATGAAGCTCAATCAGATATTTGTAAATGCTCAGCCAGAATATCATATATTTTATATGTTGCTCATGATTTTACTGGAGATATTATTCAAGATCATCATATTTTATATTCTCTCTTTATAGCATCATATCAACTGATTAATCAAAATATTCATCTATGAGTCTGCTGTCATGCTGCATCGTCTAATATGATTATTACTTTATTAATATTATTTGCTCATCAAATGTCTAAAGGATCTGCCTTTACCATTTCTGATTCTGACGCATCTGTTGGCGCTGTAAATGTAGTAGGTATTGAATGATTTTCATTAAATGGAACTAATACTGTATTAAAATTTACCTGAGATCATGTGAATGTTCATCAGATATCTTCCCAAGTTCAGTTTTTAAGATAATATACCTTATTATTATATGCCTTTATATGAAATTTATTACTATGATTATCAAGAAAAAAGAATTGTCATTTAGTTCATCATGATCATACCTGAACATTTCATACTCTGACTGTTCATGGCCTAGGGGCTATCATCATCTGAGTTTCATCTGAGAATCAAATATCTGATTTTCTAGGCTCTAAAATAATATCTATTAATTCATCAAAATTACTAGCAAAATCTTTATCTATGTTATAATTAAGTACCTGCGGTGCTTGTATAGTCATATTTTATTAGATTAAAAAATATGATTTTCTCACATCCTATCTTCTTTTAAAGGATATGTATTGGTATTTCTAGTAGCTAAATTAGTAGCCATTCATATAAATCTTTTTCCAAATCATGCAGCAGTTTCCCATTGTTCTTCATCTCTTAATCAATAATACATAGCTCATAATATTATGAGATCTTTATATATTTCAGGAACTCTAATTAAATCTCCTGCAATATTTATGGGAGTTGGAAGTCATCTATATCAAACCGTAAAAGTTCATACTTTTTTAGTTTTCATAGTATTATCCCATATTCATATTACCGTAGTTTTATCTTTAGTAGGGAAATAATCCTCAAAATTACAATAAGATACTTTATCTCATACTTCATCTAATATAAATAAAGTCTGCATTTGATATGGGATAGAAATATCTCATCATGATCAATCAGAAGTTATATCAACGGTATATTTATTGAATGTGAAATCTTTGAAAGAACATATATCAATTACTGAAGAATTTATATATCTTACATAATCTGCGTTTCCATGAGCTTCTGTTTCAAAAAAAGATCAAAGTTCTTTCTTTAATGCTCATATTACTGCGTTTGAATCTATCATATATAATAAAAAAGTGCTATACGTTTATAGTATAACACTTTTTGTTTAAAATCAAGTTTATGTCAAATGCTTATTATCTTCAAGTCTTTCAATAAGTTTTTCTTTTGTATCTCCATCTTCCATTCATACATTCCAACTTTCGCATAGTTCTTTCAATTGTTTATGAGTCATGATCTCTGCAATATTTTTAGGTATTGTTTGAACAATTTTCTCTTCAATTTTAATCTTAACTTCTTTCTTAGTCTTTGGTTTTTCTGATCATATATTATGTGTTGTATCACTCCAGAATCTTTTTCCATTTGATAACTTAAATCCGTTAAGTCATCTAGCATTATTCCAGTTATCTAGGAATTCCTGCTCTTCTTCATCATCTGTCTCATAAATACCTCATGAGAAAATAATTTTCTTAGGATCTGATCAATAATTATCCTCATCCCTAGTTCTTCATTCTACCTTTACATTGAAAGGAGAATATATTATCTTAGTCTTTGTGGAAACATTTCCAGACTGATCATATAGATAATACGTTTTAATTTGTCTTTCGACTATTTCTTTGGCCATAAATCTTCATTAAATTATAAATAGGCATGTGTATATTATATATTATTAAGATAATGTCAATGAAAACTTATAGTTTCAAGCGTCATAAACCTTTACTCATCATAAAGATATCATAATTTCATCTTCAGTTCTATCTCATATATCTTCTCATATTAATTTTGATAAATTTTTTTTTTGTCTGATATCTACTTAATTTTATTCATTTATTATTAATATACCATTTTGTGTAGTCCATAATATAAAATTAAAAATTAAAATTGATATATTTGCATAGTTAATATCCTATATAAATTTTTATTGTCAAATAAAAAAGAGCAGTTTTATCTGCTCTTTTTATTTTTTGTCTAATATTAGGCAACTATCTTAAATAAACCTGCCGAATTAGCGTTTGCATTCATCATTGACATGTAAGTCACATATGAACCTTCTTGGTAAGCGAATGTCTCAACTGATTTGTTGTAGATAAACTTTGTCTTACCGTTGAATCCAACACCATTTAGATCTTTACCTGATGGGTAAACAACCTTTAGGAAAGCAGGATCTACGATTGCGATATGTTTGTCATATCCAGAATTCTCATCTAGGAATGGGTGATCTATGATAATAAAATCTCAAGTATTAATTTTGATTGTATCAAGAGTTAGATCAATATCTTTGATTTGAGTTGCATGAAGCCTATTTTCAAACAGTTCAGATATTTTAGCTCTAGCTTTAGATCCACAGATCATAAGTTTAGTATAATTACCTGCGTTTGTATATCTTAGTGGGTAAGTTAGGATTTCCTCTAGAGAAGATCTAGTAAGACCACCTGAGATATCATGTGTCCAACCTCTTTTGGCGAACTCAATTACTCATTCCATTGTGTAGTAAGGCTGACCTCCGATTGTACCAGCTTTCTTCTGACCGAATAGAGCCGCTCTTTCAAGCTGTTGGTAATGGATGATTGCTCTTTCCTTCATAAATACGTTCATTGACTGAGCATCTTTAACCCTAAAAGATAGGTTATCGAAATCAGTTGTAGAAACTGTAGTGACGAATTTCTGGAAATAGTTTGACTGAGATACTGCATCAACTCAAACAGTTCCAACTGATGCTACTCATTTTTCAACAGCAGTACCAATTACTAGGAATTTTGCATTATCTGCAATAGCAGCAGCAGCAACTGTACCAACAGCTCTCTGTACAACTACATCAGTTCCATTTACATCAACAGATGAAACTCTGAATTGTTCATTTGTTTCAATATTTCTAAGGATATTTCCAGCTACAAGACCAGCAGTAGAATCAAATACTAGAGTTGTAGTAGCTACGTTAGCTATAGCACCATTAATAGTGAATACAGTCTGAAGCTCGTTTTGCTCTAGGAATTTAAACTCTGGAAAGTTTGTAGATATCATCTCTGTAAGACCTAGGTCCTTAAATTCACCTCCATTCTTTTGTCTACCGATACCAATAAGAGTAGAAAGAAGTTTTGTAGCTCATCTAGCAGTGCTGATAAGTTCAATTTCTTGATTATTATATACCTCAAGAGATGCAAACTCAGAAGACTGTGTAGTAGCTGACTGACTAGCAGTTCCACTATCTAGTGGAGTAGTAGCATATTTATTAGCGTCTAATGTCATAATTATTGGGGATTATTAAATATTATTATTTTACCCAGTCTGGTGTTGCAGAGAATATATCTTGCAAATTCTGGGGTTTCTGTGTAGATCATGCCGATGAAGCATTATCTATATCTGGAATTTCAGATATCTCATCTTCAATTACTTTTTCTAATATTTCAGGAATATTTACTTCTTTTCAAGATATTATTTCCTTTGCATATTTTCAAAGTACTGGATGTTCAGATATCTTAGTCCATGCGTCTTCTATTAATGCTATATCTTCATCTTTCTGTGAGATTATAGCATTAAGATCATCTATTTCTGAGATAAAAGATGTTTTTTCTTCATGCAAATCTTTAATAATATTTTCCATATCTACAAATGATGATTCTAGTTTATCTAGTTCCTCTTCGGTTATGTAGTTATCTGGATTTTCATTAAAAACTGGCTCTGTTGGATCTTCTTCTTCTTGTTCTTGTAGAACTTCAGCTCAGGCATTGATATCGGCAAGTGTTTTATCTATTAAATCCAAAAACTCTTGATCTATCTCAACTTCTGGCTGATCTATATTAACATCCGAAGTTTCTTCGGTTGTTGTTACTTCTTCATTTGTAACTTCAGTAGGCTGTTCTTCAGTCTGTGTTCATAAATCTTCCATGATAAACGAATTATAAAATTAAAACTTCAAAAAACTTATTCACGATTGAATAATATTTTTATTCAATATTTTGTCAAGACTTTTTACTTCTATCTTCTATAGCTTGGTTTAATAATTTCCAAAAGAAGAATAAATTTTCATGAGCGTTATTAGCTCTTCATATTACCTCTTCTCTATTTTCATTATTTTCTAATGGCATTCTTATCTTATCTGTAGATATTGCAGCATTATACGTAAGAATCTTTACTATTAAAACTAAAGATCTTTCATATGACTTTAGCTCTTCAATTTCTTCCTCTGTATACTTATCAATTACTCATATAATAGGAGTTGTTCTTATTTGTTTTTCAAGTATTCTTATCTCCTCACTTTTTTGAGCTAATTCTAAAAATTTATCTCAAAGCATTTCATTAAGAGATTTAATCTCTCATGATTTTCCTGATAAAATAACAGCTATAAGTATTGAACATATAACTGCATTTATTACCAATAAAATTATAGTAAACATAAAAATAAAAATAAAAATTAAATTTTGTATATAGGTCAAGATGGAATTACATTTTTTGCTCTTTCCAAGTCTTCTTTTTCTTGTTCTTCTTTAGTTTTTTCCTTAGGTTTTGGATTAACTCATTTTGCTCGTGGTGCTGTTTGTTCTATAGAATTTTTCCATGTATTAATCCTATCTATTAGCTCTGATAATACTCACATAATTAGCTTATTTTATTAAAAATATCCTGCATTGACATTTCTTTTTTAGACGCGTCAGTAGTCTCTTTAGAATCTTCTCACTCTTTTTCACATTCTCACTCATCTGATTCTTCAGTTTTACAAGCATCTCTACAATCTTTAATGCATTGTTTAGCTTCTTTTTCTGACATATTATCAATTTCTTCATCTGTTTTATTGCAACAATCAGAAACTTGTTTAAGTTGTTCAGCAGGAGCTAGTCATTTAGAAACCTTAGCTACAACTACTGTGGTTGGTTTTTTGCTAGATAGATCTTTTTCTATACTAGATACAGTTTCCGGTGAAACTCATAATTTTTTTGCCATTTCTAGGAACTTGGCAGAAACCATTCGCATATCCATATTATATTATTATTAAAATTTAAATATTATTATCATTGTCATTGTCACTGATTTCAATTATTCATCTGTGGATTAGCTCACATTTGTGCTATCTGTCATTCTGTTAATGCTCAGTTCTCAAATGGTGTACTAGGAGCTGTCATAGATACCCAATCGTCAGGTTTTATTTGTCATGTCTCTATGATGAATCTAGACGGAGTGAATCAAGCTCTCTTCATGATTTCTTTAGCTATTTCAGGAGCATTTACGAATCATGATTGAGAAAGAGTCTTATAAATAGAAATCATCTTCTGCATCTCAAGCTCATTAGTAGTTCCGAATAATCATTCTGCTTGTAATGATATATTTAATCATCACATAAGTTTAGAATTATTAATCTGATTAAATACCTGTTCTCATGCTTCATCATTTACATATATCCATTGATCCTTGGTCCAATATTTTCTCATAAGAGAAAGCCACATTTGCGCCACCACAGAAACAGCATCAACAAAGTTACTGATATATGGTGACATTCTCCTATTTGAGGAGTTAACTACGGCCAATGCTCAGCTTGCAGTTCGCTCTCATGCTGATTGTCATAGGGTATATTCCGATATGCCAGTAATTTGTTGACCTATTTGGTTTGTGATTCCAAGCATATTGAAATCATTTATTCATCATTTCTCCATCCTCTTAACTGCATTAAGATCCTCAACCCATATAGTGGTTCAAGGCGCTCAAGATTTAAGTTGATTTTCATTTATTAGCAAGTTTTTTACTGCTAGATATTGTGGAGTTGCCACATGTCTAGCTCAATCTATGTAATTATTTATGAAAGAATTACCTACTTCTTCAATTCAATTAAGAAGATATGGTATTCATTCTCCGTTTCTAGCGTCCTCATCAGTAGCAGATTTAATAACATAATTAATAAATCAAAATGGGTTAGGTCAAATATATACAGGATAATCATTAGCATGTAATACTATTCTATCTTCATATGTTGTATATTTGAATTCTATTAATCATTTAGTAACTTCAAAATCTCTATCAGCTGTTTGAGATGAATTGAATCATCCACTATTCTGGAATTCTGTAAATTTATCAAACTGATTATATTTATCTGCCACACGTATATCCTGATTCTTTTTCTGATGTATCTGTTGTACTATATTTCCATAGTCAGTTAAATCAACATTTGCTCTATCATTATTATTTGGAAGGCATTTTATAAAATCCTCAGTATTAAATGGGGATTCATTTTTCTTAGAATTAATAAGATTCCCAAATGTTTTCTTAAAAGTAAGATGATCTATAACTTTTCTTTCTGTTATATATCTCAAAAGTCATGTATATGGATCTGGATATACTTCAAAAACAGATAATGACGTAGCATATGGATAATTAGCATCTTCAATATTCAGGCTTTCTACTATCTCTACCTCTTGAGGAGTATCTCAAATAATAGTAGTATATTTCTGCTTCTTATTATATTTAAGATATCATACTCTAAAAGCAATATTTCAAGTAATAAGTCAATTCTTAAGTCATTTTTTAAGCTGCTTATGAAATTGAGTTCTATCTGAAACATAATTAAGAGCATCTAATATGTATTGTTTATTATCTGCTCATTGTTTATTTATTGCAGTTCATATGAATAGTAAAGGTTTCTCTTGCACTACTCCAGTCAATACATCTATAAAAGATCTAATCATTCATATAGTAATATTTGATTGCCAATTCTTTATTCAAGAATGTTTCCTGTCGTATGTAGAAAGATGATATGTCTTTACTGCATATCTCCATATCCAATATTCTTGCTGCTGTATATATTCAAATGACTTCTTATAGTCATTTCGAGCTTGCTCAGCTATATCTTCAAGCTCTTTTGATAACTCAATAGAAACCTCTTCTCATCAGAGGTTTTTATATGAGTATTTCTTTGCTTGGCTTTCAGCCATAATTAATTAGATTAAATACTATCTATAAGTCTTGTTAGTTCATGCTTAAGTTTTAATTTAGCATTATAGAACTCTTTTGTCATTTGTGATCTTTCAAGAACTGCTATTAGTTGTTCTTTAATAAATCATTGGAATTCATTCTCATTAAACTCATATTTTACTCATCCAAGTGTTAATTCTGTAGGAGTTTCAAATGGAACTGGATCAGCAGCAAATTCTTCTTGTAACATTTGTGCTACTTCAGCAGCATTTTCCTCAGTAATTATAATCTCTTCTTTACCTGTCTCATCATTTACTATTGTTTCTATATTTGATTCTGGTACTGCTGGTATTTCCTCTAATTCAGTATTATTAATTGTTTCTTCTAGTGTTGCTATTTCTTCTTTAATATCAGAAATTGTTTCTAAAATTTCTTCGTTTTTTTTAGTCTTTGCCATAAAATAAAATTAAAAAATTAAATACGTTTCTATAATATAGATATAGTTTGTTATGTCAATATTTTTACCAAACATGACTAGCTTCTTCCTCTGGAATTCATAATCATTCTATTGCATCTACATATTGCACTCAAGAAGAATAATATGTAGGAGTTCTTTCTAGTGATCTTTCAATAAAATTCCTTTGCTTTATGAAAAATAATGAAACCATCATAGCATTTATGGTATCGTCAAAGAATGTAGTATCCATTTTTATCAGTCATCTATTATCTCTTTCTTCTACTGCATATGATATCTCTTCTAAAAGATCTTTATTTGTTGGCTCATATATCTCATAGCTTCATTCTTGCATCATATCTACAGCTGTATTTATAAGATATGACTTACCTACTTTAAAATTTATAGATTCTTTCTTATCAGGTTCACTTCAAGATGAAGTATATCTAATTGTATATTTAATAGGTAATCATGCATCTCTAAATACTTTTAATACTCAGTCTCATACTCATGTGATATCCATTCCTATATAGAAATTTGGATTATCTTTAAAAGTCTTAATCATGTCAACATAAAATTTAGCCTGAAGTCACCAATCTTTCTTGAAAACATCTGGAACAAATCATGAATATAAAGAATAAGCCTTTCATTCATATACATAATTAAGGTCATAGCTTGATCTATCGTTTATTCTCGCAGGATCTATACCCATAACCAGATATCACTGAGAAGTATTTTCCGGAACTTTGAAACATTTCTTGAAAGGAAATAGTCAATCTGATCCATCACTCCACTCACAAAACCATTGTCTTCTAATAGCATAATCATGTTTATTGGCCATAATATAAGCACGCTTTTTAGGAGCTATAAATGGATTTTTAGTTACATCAACCTCATAAAAAGAGGCATCTGGAAGCATTCATTTTTTGTATTGTGTAATTTTGTCAAACATGTACCCTGACCGTTTTCTTCACGGTGTTCATATCATAATCATTTGACCACCAGTCGTAGATAGGGTAGGTTCAAGAACTTCCTCGAATACAAACTGGGATATCAGTTGAGCTTCATCAACTATTACTCTTTTTAGAGTTAGACCTAGTATGTTCTGTGCGTCATCTCATAATGTTCTAAAGTAAATTTTAGTAAGGGTTTTTAGATTTATTAAATATCTTTCTCATGCTCTATATTCAAATGTCCCTTCCGGGAACTTTCTAATAAGCTTTTGACAGTAGTTACGTATTACATTAGTTGTTGATACTAAAAAAGCTCATACTAATGTATCATTATTTGGAATAAATGAGCATTCTATTAGTTTCTGAGATATAGTAAATGACTTTCACATCTGACGTGATCAGTTAACTATAACTAAATCATGTTCATCCTCAAGCAACATATGCTGCCATTCTATATATACAGGCCTTTTTAATTCATCCCAGTTCGGTATTGGATTGAATGTATAGTTTGTGATAGACCTAATGGCTTCTCTATTGATTCAGATGTGATTTCTGGAAGTGTTATGATCTTGTAATAGTTGAGATGATAATGGTGGGGAATTCAAGATCGTTGAATCCTCTTTATCTCGTTGTCATATATAAAATTTAAGCTCTTCTTTATTATAGAAGTGGTTTTGATATTCTAGGAAAATTTCATATTGCTTTAAGGTTTTATTATAAATAGACCGGGAGATCTGATTATATTTTAATTGTAAATCTAATTCTGCTTTTACTACTTTTTGCTGTCATTCTATAATATCATTTACTTGTATATTAGTCATCGCATCAAATATATTGAATGCTGTAGTTGTATATTTTAATCAATTATATGTCTTTGTAATACATAAATCACACCCATTACAAATATGAGTGTGATTAAGTGTCTTTGCTTTTGCTGGATTGTATGATTTAATTAACATATTTCTTTAAGGTAAATATCATATCTTTATTCTGTTCTGATTCTGGTTTTGATCTTTCAGATCTTAGAAGCCATTCTAAATAGTCTGGAGAATATTTAGCTACATCTTCTATAAGTCTTCAATTATACTTTCAGAAAGTAAATTTCTTTATTAACTGTGGGTTTATTGTGACTTGATGAGCATATTCTAGAAATTCTTGTAATGTTGTAGTAAGTATTGGTTGTTCTTGTAATAGATCTTGTTTTTCTTTTTTATCTTTTAATATATAAAATATATCTTTAAGAAGATCTATATCTCACATAGCATCATGTGCTGTATATTCTTTATTTAATCATAAAAAATATCTAAGATATTGCAAATTATATGCTTCAGCATCTTCTAAAATATCTTTAGCAAGCTTCAGTGTATCTATTATTTTACAATTGTTTAGTTGTATATTATCATTATTTAAGATATTAAGATCAAAATTTATATTATGAGCTATAATATATGAATCTGTAAAGAAATTATTTGTTATATATGTACGATCTTCATGGGTTAATGATATATAATCTGAAATGAGTTCATTTGTTATGTGATGAACAGCCATTGCTCAGAATGTAATTGCTGCTGGTGGTTTATAATATTTATTTAATGTTTGTTTTGGTTGTTGTACTGTTGAATGTATATATTCTTGTATGCAAGCTATCTGACATAAATGTGCGTCTTCTTTATTTGATGTAGTCTCAGTATCAAAAAAAGTAATGAATTGTTGTGGCTGTAATTGTAATTCTGTTTGTGATTCTATATTAGTCATAGGTAAGTCTTTAAAGAAAGTAAAATAACTTCTGTTTTAGTCTGATCATTTGCTTCGCAATAATTTGTAAGTGATTGGTGTAATCTTTCCGGAACTAAAATATCAACTCGTCTTCTCTTCATGTGATTTAAAAAATAAAAAAAATAAAACTCTATTTTATTATATCTATTTTCCAAATATGTCAAATAATTATGTGTAATATTTGTGTATTACTTGGTTACTTTTTGTTACTAAGTATAGTTTAATAATTTAATTCTTGTCAAGTTTATTTTTGAAAATCTTTAAAAAAGTATGTGTATTGCTTTGATCTTAAAAAATAGCTAGTTGTTTTTTGGCTTTTACTCCAACTACAGCACCCAACTTGACGAAACCCCTACCCTATGGTATAATAGTATAATGTACTAGTAATGGCTTTGTAGTGCGATTATACTGGTTTTTGATTTTTTCGGGTTGGTTTTTTATCTTAAAAAAAAGTGGGGGACCCAAAAAATTTATATACCTTTATATACTCGTTTATATATTTACAATTATATTCATTTTATGTATAATACTGTTTATCGTTATATAAAATTGGATTTTATATAAAATAAATTAAATAATTTTAGGATTATATGTTCATTTTTTTTTATATATTTACTCTTTTTTTTTCTTTTTTTATATATAGATATATTATTTATTTATTTAATTTATTTTATATATATTTAGATTTTATATATAGATAGGTAGGTCTTGAATAAAATATTTATACAGAAACTTTGGCAATACAAAGCTAATAAAATTAGGATTGACTTTAAAAAATAATATGCAATAATATTGATGTTGGAAAAAGCGAAAGCCTTCCGACCTTTTGCGGTATCTTGAAAAACAAAAAAATAAAATCAAGATATTGCATCACAACGCTACATACAGGCGCGAAGTGTTTAGCTTCTCGATGTATGAGAACGGTTAAGACCGACTGGTTATGAATACTACTGCATCACGTGTAGCTTCTTTAGAAGCTAAGTTAGACGCTCTTATTAACGCTATGAGCGCAAAGACATCCGACATTGTAGACACACCTGCATCTAAGGCATTATCTAAATCACATGCACACGTTGAAGCTAAAGCTTCACAGCCTGCCATGAAATGCCCAAAGCTTTCAGACTTCAAGACTATCGCGCAGTTCCAGTCAGCTAAAGCTGATTACATGAGATATCTAGTGACGCTTCGCAAGTCATCGCCTGCAAAGAAAGCAAAGCTTTCTTCAAAGCCTGAAACTAAAGCTTCTTCAAAGCCTGCATACGAGGGTATCACTGCAACTCAAGCCAAGCTTGGTCGTATACACTTGCACGGTAAAGATGCAACTGCTAGCAAAGCATGAGTGTACACTACAAAATACGCAAGGGTTGTTGCAAGGCTTCTTAATTGCAATACTTCAGACGCTCAACACGTAAGCATTAAAACTTCCAAAGGAAGTTCAATGTACCAACCTGAATGAAAGGGTTTCAACTACGTTGTAACACTTAAATAATCACGCTCGTAATCCTAACTCCTACACGATAATCACATCATGTAAGTTTTAGGATTATGGCGTGGCAATTTACGCCACGTTTATAACTAATCATACCATATTATGAGCAATCTAATTCTTACATGAGTATTCGCAAAGGTGATAAGTATCACTGATTCTACTTGAAAAATCGTAGCGCATAAATGCTATTCGCACTGAAGCGATACGCCACTACATATGCCTGCGTGTTTCCTATCATAGCGAGCAACTATATAGCGTACGTATAATACGTACGTTACTAGTTGAGCATTATGAATGCCAACATTTTATATATTTCGTGGGGACTACGTCAGTGCCAGATACTATGACCAAACGAACGCAAGTGCAACTTATGCACTATCCTATCAATGAGAAGCAAACGCAACTCATTAATAAACATGAGGACATGAAAGCTAATCTTGAACGCTTACAACGTAAGCATGAGCGCTTAATGTGATTCAGTGATTGACTATTTACTATATAACATACGTATAATATAAATAAATATAATCTTATTGCATCTACCGACGCAAGATTGCGCAAGGTAAGCAAACCTTATCATATCTCACCAACGTGAGGTAACGATGAATTATTTATGGCGTGTCAAACACTTTTAAATATACATCATCTAATCCCGAAAAATTGAATGGCAATTGCATTGCCACAAGTATGAATTAATAGACGTTGATTCATAGATAAAAACTACAAGATATATATTAATCCTGCGTATGAAGATTATTCACTTGAATTTATACATAGTAGAGAATGATGTTTATCATCACACGATAGTAAGATGTATGAAGTACTTAGGCAAGACTCTATCCTTGCGAAATGGATAGATAAATTCTGAAACGAACGTGAAGAAATCTTTTATTGATTAGACGCAATAGTATTCCAACATGAATGCGACCACTTAGACTGAGTAATTATATTCGATAACATAGTATAATATGAGCAATAAGATAACTATATCAAACGTCATAGGTGACGTTATGAATACATACCATTCTATCCCATGATTAGATGATATAACTCTAACGATAGAGTCAAAGACACAAAGATATTTTATATGATATCATGCGTATGTAGATATAATCTACAGCAACAAAACATGATTTGACATATATCTTAAAGATTATGATACGCATGAAACGATATCAGAAACATACGATATAAAGTGATTAACGAACGTAACATATTCTTTATCACGTACGTTACAGACGTACGTTGGAGACATAGAAACAGAACTTGCAACGTACGACATTCAACATAAATGAACGTACGCAGATCACGAATATTCACGCCTAGATATCATATATGATGGCTTAGATGACTTAGAGAATGAGATAAATGCTACATTCGCATGCCATGAAGAATGCAACAAATGGCTATCAGATATGTCGCAGAAATACAACGCTCATATCTGCACATCAACAAAATATTTCTCTAACCTAATCGCATAACATGAATAGAGATAATATACATATACTCACATATAACGAAGAGCAAAACAAACGCGATGAGTTAGAGTTCTACACATTCTTCCTGCCAATCATAACGCTAGTGACAGCATGTGCATCAGCACTATTCTATATTCCTAATTAACATATACCATGCAAACAAATACAAATCTATCAAAAATAGATAAACACCTAGACTACGCAGAGATAATAAGTAAATCATATGTACTACGTACGTTATGAGAATCAGCTAAGATGAAAACAAACAAAATTCTATTCACTAATAATAAATAACATGACACCAAGAAAAATCATTATAGCACTAGCATTAGCACTAACATCTATTCTACTTACATCATGCGACCAATGAGATGGTTCTTATACGAACGAATCAGTGAAACAATACAATACAGACGGCTCAAGAATTGTTCAATGGACTAAATACAATAGCTGATGAGTAATAATATGAACGTGAGAATATTATGTAGCACCAGCTCCAAAAGAAGTAATACATTATAATTACGATTTAAACCCGTCAAATTGAAGCAATTACCACGAAGAGCATACAACTATCATAAATAATAATAACGCTTCACCTAGACCTACTACGTCATCAAATTCACGCACATACTCATCACAGTCAAAAACAACTACCACAAAATCTACATCGTCATATACTCCGACCAGTACATCCACTAAATCGTCATCAACTTCATGAACATACTCAGTTAAATCGTACGGAGGTTGATGATTCAGTAAATCTTCTTCGTCTTCAAGACGTAAGTAATTTTATTTCAATAATCATATAATTTATATGAATAAAAAATATATCATAGGCCTTTGAGCTTTCCCATGATTTTATAATACATGGATTGAATTTGATTATGACTTATGTTTATCGGTATTCTCAGTTGATAATGAATGAAATTCAACGTACGAAGAATTTGATGAGCAATATACAGTGGATTATCAGAAATATAAAACTGACGTAACTGAAATATTCGTAGAAGAATTCATAAATAATTATCATGATAAATTATTAGACGTATGAATAATTATTGAATGAATACATAAGATGTGAAGTCCTCAGTATTATAACTACTGAAATGATTGGGTAAACATAATCGTTGACGTTGATATGGACAAACTACTAACGTCAATAAAAGAATGGTGAGAGCCATTTGATAAATATCTACACGACCACTGTTCATCGTACGATTGATTCATATCATTTGTTCCGAATAATATATGAGCGTTTGAATTAGATTTATTTGACGAAAATCAACCGTACGCAAATCCTGATTGATGTTTACAAGTAGTGATAGATTATATCGTACATGTTGACAAAAACGAATGATACAGGTCAATATGGGATAGTTTCTTTTATGATGTAATAGATAAAATATACCCTTATAATTACGTAACCTTAAAAAACAATGAGCAATAAAGTTTGAGAAATAGCTATCGTAAGATACGATACGGCTACAATAAATATACATGACGTAACTCAAGAATTACTAGATAAGACTAGAGAAGAATACGAATGTGAAGATTATGATTACGTAGCAGAAATGCTGTGATACGATGCAAATAACTGCATGATAATAATGACACGCTCGCAAGATATAATAATAAACGACCACAGAAATGATTAATCTATATCTTAGAGGCTCACATACTAAACCGAAGACAATGATATATAAAATATGTACGCACGTAGTTCCTGAGTTTGATACAATGAATTCGGCTGAACGATGGATTAAAGACCACTCGTTAGATTTTGATAAGAAAAATATACGTATGGTATACTATTGAGATGAGGTAAATAGTTTTAAAAGATATGTTGATATAAAGATACATGTACGTAATCATCATATGTTTTAAAGACATGCACGTACGTGATTTCTTTATTACATTCGTAGAACGTATGTGGATCTTCGTACGTAATACATTTATTTTTAATTTTTTAACTTATTTATTATGAATAACGCAGATTTCGAATTAGTATCGTCAGGATTCTGATGATGTTTACAATGATACGCAGATTCTTCATACGATAAAATAGTATCGTTACTATGAGAACCAAATAGACACTGAGATGATTATAAGGTTTCTACTGAGTGGTGAGTTATACATATTCCAACGTGAATATTATTCAGTATATATGATTACAAGATGACAGATATGTACTATGAAGAATATGATAGTGTTAATGAATTTAGAAGTTGGCCGTCGTATGATTGGCACATCTGATGAAACGATAACGTTAAATCAATTCTTCCTGAGATACAAGAATTTTTATCTACTAATAACTAATAACATGACATATCCACTTATCCAAAAGATACAACTAGATAATTATACATACGTAAATATATCGTACGATGAATTTTCAGATTCACCACGTGATTGGGATAACATATGAAAATTATGTATAAGAAAACATAGGCGCTATACATTCCCTAATGAACTTGACTATTGTTTTGAGTGTGAGGATAGTGATGAGATATATTCTGATGATGATAATTGAAACATAGTAACAGTTGCTCAGCACGAAGAAGAAATGCTTATATGATATCGTATATATGATCTTGACTCATATGAACATTCATGAATAGTTTTTTCTCTTGCATGAACATGAATGCAATGTAACTTCGACACATCAAGATGATGTTGATTCATAGCTATTCCAAATATATATGAATCATCTGAAGCACGTGAGATAGCTCAATCAGAAATAAGTATATACAACTCATACCTAAACTGAGAAGTATATGGATTTAAATTATATAAAACATTCCCATCCATAGAAGATAATGGACATATATATAGTACAGATGATGAATTAATTGATTCATGTTCTGGTTTCTATGATACAAAAGATATTGCAGAATATCTTCCTGAGAAATACAGAGAGAAGTTCTTACAAGAGTTAAACTAATTTATTTATTAACGTACGTGATCATGATACAAGATATTAATAATGTAACAGATGAGAGGATTCTCATTGACTTAAGAGATAATGTACATAGATGGTGCGAACATAGTCGCCCAACTAATAATGCAAATGTTTATATTGTAGAATGTAATTTAGATTCTCTTATAGAATACGTATGAGATTTATACGAAGAAATAAGACTATTAAAACTTAACCAAAAATAATATGAAATATACACGTCAAGAATTCAAGGATGAAGTACAATTAGTCCTAACATTATTTTATAGAGAATGAGAACCGTTCTCTATAATATGAGAAAATAACGCATGACTATTCTTCGATTTCCATTCATCAGTATGTGATAATCATGGATTTATGTACAGCCTATTCGAGACACAAGAAGACGCATACGAATGACAGAATGAAATAGACGGACTATGATGAATGATTACAGATTACAGGTTCGATGACATGAATGATGAATACGACGAAGATATTGAAGTAACTGACGAGATAATAGAAGAGCAAGCAGATTACGCTTGTGATTGTTGTGAATTTATATCTTAATTTAATATCATTATGAAATGAGTAACACACTTTGTAGTCAATGTAGACAACTGAGAAGTAATATCAACATGGAATCCTACAACAAACAAGACACATATATGGACAATAAATAGCAAACCTGTCTGAGGATGACAAACATTAGAGGAACTCAAGAATAAATATCCGAAAGACGCACCGTATATGATGATACTTACGTCCGATCAAACTGATAAGATAGTGAAAGAAAAAACGTACGAAGCATTCAGAGTATGACAATGGACAGAAACTACCGAAGAAGAATATATGGATATGCTTGAAGTTCTTCCTCCTGAGAAATGGGAACGCACGAAAGACATGTCTATCTTTAGAATGTGTGAGTATCAAACATGAAGTATTACTAGACATTACAAGAAAGTTTTTTATGAAGATTGAAATCATAAATACTATACAGGAAACTTTGATGTATCTAGTTATAGCACGTACGCAGATATAATATAACTAGACAATTATGGACAAGCAAGAATTCATAAACATATTAGAAGACTTTGAGAAGTCTTATGAAGATACGATAGAATCTGTAATGCTAGATTATAAAACTAACTTCAAAGAATATTGCATCACGCACGACATACCTTGGACACGTCCCATTAGATGCAGGATAGCTAAGGTAATTAATTGAACTTTTAATTATTAACTTTATTTATTATGTCATACATCAGAAAGACACGAGATATATTCGAGGTACATTGAATGTGCAGAGATATGATAGAACCTGAATTTCTTACAGCAGAATTATCTCGTAAAGAAGCACGCCAACGCTTAAGGGAATACTCCGCAGAATGATATAGAGTTTTTATTAAAGTAATAAGAGAAAAAATATGAACACAGAACTAGATACGACATGAGTTCCGTTTAGAGGAGACTCAATAGCATGCCTATATGAATTACGTGATTGGGCAATAGAAAAATGATATAAAGTTATTAAGCCAATAAGAGAAGATTATCATTGGTTTGATATCGTAGAAAAATCTGAAAGAACATGACGTGATATGATTATAAATTTTTGGTGTTCATGGCCATATGGATTAGCAGTAACACTAACTTATTATCCAAGCAAAAATTTTGGCTCATGACATTCCTTACTTTATAAATGATTATGGTCGCATGATGCTATTGAAGACGCTATTAGAAATTGAGACATGGCATTACATAACTTTGACGCAATGAGAAATTGACCACACCTATATAAAACTGCAGAAGAGTATCTAACACCTGATGGAAAATATTGACATATATGGTACGAATATGAACTATTTAATTTCTAATTTATATTACATATGGAAACCAAAGAAATGACTCCAGTACAATACTTACAATCAAAAGGCATAGAATGTAATGAATCAATGTGATATATGTCAGACTTATATTTAAAATATTCCTATTATACATGGGAATGCCTAGAGGAATTATATAAACTTAAATGACTTCCTCCTCATATGTTTCTCTCTATATTTAGAGACCAATCAGATGAGAAATTATGACTTATGATAGAAGTAGTATTTTGAAGGATGAATTCAATTTTAAATCGTAAACTAGACAAACATGGAATTTAATATCTGCCCTAAGTGCTGATTGCAAGTACATAGTCCAAAACAAATATATAATGATTACGATTTTGAATGTGAAAATTGTGATGAAGATTTCTATGAAATAGAAACGATAGTAATTAAAGATAAAGATATAAGATGTAATTTATGTATGGAATATATGACAGACGATAATTTAATATTACTTCCTGATTGACATCTCTTTTATAAGGCATGTCCAAATTGTAAATGTGATTCATGATTAATAGATTTATCTTAATAACCCAACCTAACTATGTTCGTAATTAAATGATGCCTATACTATAACGGAGATTATATTCTTCGTCCACACTTTACATGAAAATTTAATATGGTAGATTGTACTGAGTATATAACTAAAGAAAGTATTAAATCTGATTATTCGTATACTAAAGATTTTATAAAATAACTTACATGAATCAACTGATACTCTATTGAATATAAATGAGACACATATTACAAATGTGAATCATGACCATATAACACAGAGAATTTTGACTTACTAACTGACGAATGAGAATTAGAATTTTATGACTTAACAACATTATTTTAATATGAGTAATATAATAGCAGTAAACCTACCTGAGCTACTAGAGATAGCATTCTTACTATGAGTACAACAAGAAGCATGAGTGGCTACATACCAATTCGATTCGCTAGATGACTTTAGTGAATTCGCGCAGAAAATACATAAGTCATATCAAAATATGTTAGAGTATGATTGCGTAAGTGATTTCGTTGATTCGGAAATTAAATATGAGATCCACGATATTTATGAAGACATAATGTTTCAGAAGTCTTGACGTGAATCATAATATACTATATGAGACCTAACGAAGTTCTGAAAGATACAGCACGTTCGATATAACTGAGAATATAAACAAATAGAATACAACATCAACGGATGATGGATAGCGGAGATGGACGTGATTTCTTTATCATAAACCATTTTTATTAATTAATAACGTACGTGTAATGAGTAAAAAACAAGAACCACAAATACTTCAGTTAGACGAATTAACTGAACTACGCATTGACTATATTCAATTCGTAGAGAAGACTAGAGAATCAGTAAACGATTTATTATCGTTATTTAGAAACAAAGAGAAAATGTATGAAGATCATATAGAAAAGTTAAAGAAGCAAATTAATTCATTAACATCCAACATAAATGAGGACGATTCATCTGCAACCATGTAATTATGAAATTACATACTACATACATTCTCCTGAATATCCATTTATTGAAAATATAGCAGAGATATTATTTGATTCAGAGAAAGAAAAAATAATGCATAAGATAATAGACTGAGAAACATCTTGACAATTACTTATTGAGAGATTTGTTACTGATCATGAATGAAAAGAAATATGAACGTATGAATATGTTTGTAATTGGATTTATATCATGAATAATGACTAAAGAATTCTGTAATAAAATAAGAAGAGTCATTGCAATTAGGGCTTCACAAAAGAAACCTAGTGCCATGACCGATGATGAGATAATGAAATGCTTCTCGCAATTTATTATTGAAGATAAGAGACAAGACGTTTACCATTTAAATACTAACTAATAGGATAATAAACTCTGATAATATTACACATATAAATGTTTCAAAAAGTCTAGATGATAATAAGAAGCCTTATTATAATGTTTGGTTTGTAGGAAGAGAAGATCCAGTATCTTTCAAATATGACGATAGAATTTTCCATTATTACAATGGAATGCTATTGAATAATTCAATAGAATATTTTTATAATGAAATTTAAAATAAATTTGACTTTATAAAAATATGTGTATAATATGTGTAAGATTTTATTTTTACTTTAATATTTAATTTACAAAATTATGAGTCACTTTTCAGTATTAGTTATTTGAGATGATGTCGAAGGACAACTAGCAAAATATAGTAAGAATTTAGAAGTAGAACCATATGTAGCATTTACCAGAGAAGATAAAGCAAAGGAAAGACTAGAAAGAATAGAAGATGTTTCATATAGAGAAGAGTACAGAGAAAGTCTTAAGAATAAATCTGATGAAGAATACTTTAATTACTATGCAGAAGATTACGAAGACAAAGATGAGAATGGAAATCCATTAACTACTAGCAACCCTAATTCAAAATGGGATTGGTATTCAGTTGGATGAAGATGGGCATGAGAACTTATATTAAAACCTGAATATAAATGAACACGTAGAGATCCTGAATTTTCATGATGATGGACAGATGAAGATAAGAAAGAATATCTTGACTGACTTCATGCTGACTCTTGTATAATGAAAGAACTTGATATTGAGTGTATGAAAGATATGATAATCTACGCTATTGTAGTTAATTGACAATGGTATGATAAATGACAGATGTGATGGTTTGGAATATCAATCAATGAAAACCCTGAATGGGAACAAGTATCAAAAGAAATAGTAGCAAAATATTGCACTCCTGAAACGAGAATCACAGTCGTTGACTGTCATATATAGTCCTCCAAACTTTCCCCACTAACTTTTTAATTTTTTAACCATATATTATTTATGGCAATGTATAATTCCCAGACTTCGTCTGGTACGTTTTTTAAACCTGATGTAAGGGTACAATATAAGGCAGTTGAAGGAGACTTCAATGTGTACGATGTAGCTACTTGAGATGTCAGCAGAGTTCCTAGTATATCTTACTTTCCGATTGAACATTTTATGAGATTCAAAACGAAAGATGAGTGATATCAATCAGATATTATGATTAGATGATCTAATATATTTACATTAAAAGATCCATCATCATGATTTAAATATATCGGTAAATATGAGTATGATTACTCTACTCAGACATTAAGAACTATTAGTTGAGAATTAGCTACTAGTTTTTGAGATGGAAACTTCGAGACTGTATCAGTATGAATCTTAGATGATGATAGAGTTGTAGAACTTATCATCGCATGAATGGTACAAACTGATCTAACCAGTAAGAAGAAGGGTGATCCTGAGAAAGTTAAACTATTCAAGGATTGAACATTCATTACTCTATCAGCTGAAGCTGAGACAATAACAGTATGAAAAAAGCCTAGACAAAAGACTATACATAAGATAGCCATATCATGAACTACTGATGAAGTTCCTGAGTCAGTATCTGAGAGATGATTAGAGATTCATTCTGTAATCATGAATCAAATTAAGAAAGCCTGAAATCCAACTGAAGTGAAAGAAGATGAAGAATGAGACGAAGCAGAGAACGCAGCACAAGAAGTTTTTTGAAACATAGAAGATAGATCGTTTTAGTTTTACTTTGGATTGGAGGCAAGAATATACATCTGGTTGCTTCCAATCCTTTTTACTTTTACTTTTATAATCGGTCATTAACATGAGCCAAATTACACTAACTAGAACGGAAGCAATTCCGTTCTTAGATTCTTCAGGACAGATTATGCAGATGCGTCAATTTGAAATATCCGCATCTGTAAAATCTGATCCTTGAGAAGAAGAAGAAGACATAAAAGCATTGCTAGATAAGTTATTTATTGAGCAACGTGAAATAGTATGAAATCAAATACCACTTCTACAATCTAAGGATAGAAGAATCAGATCCCTACAAGATCACCTGAAGAAAAAAGTTACACCGGAAGAATACAATAAAATTATTTTAGAACTTAAGAAAATTTAATTATGACAATTCATAAGATAGATGAATATAATGAGTGCTTGATATCTGAACTATCAGATGAGACTCTAAAGATAATTATTCAAGATAAATGCGATAGAATTAAAAAGTATTCTACTTTTGCTCTATGAACTTTCCAAGATACCATAGAGACTATTGCAAACTGAGTTGATGTTGATTGAATGAGACGTAAGGCTAAATGAGAAATTCAGAAATGAGTACAAGAGATTTCTTCATATGTAGTTGAAGCTCAGATCAGATGAATATCTTGTACTGAATATCTTCAAGATTTATTCTGAAGAAAAGAAAAAACAACTAATATTTCTTATCTATTGAAATAATGAAAAAAATGTTCAAGGTAACATTACCGTCAATAATTTTATTTGAAAGTATAGACGAAGCAGTTTGATTTGCTAAGCTATTATCAAATGCACATAAGTCAGATTATATAAGTATATATGATGACGAGTCTAGAGATGGAAGACATCACTATATTCATTATATGAAGCCAATAGATTTAAATATTAATTTTCAAGCAAATGATTATCTTGAAAATAAATGAGAAGCTCTTGACAAACTAGCATCAATAAAGGCTAGCGCAGAAGAAATAGAAGATAGAAAAAATATGACAGAGGAAGATCGCAAGGTTTATCTTAAGGAACTGAAAGATAAGACTCCTGAAATTACTTTAGATTTTGATAATAATTTTTAATATAAATAATTATGAACGATCAACAATACTACGCAGATAAAACTATGGTTTCTCACTCTATGCTATGCAATTTTGTAGAATATGATGAATATGGAAATAGAGACATCTTTCCAGAGGACTACTATATCAAGCACATTAAATGAGTTGAAGTAGTAGAAGAACCAACTGATCCAATGATGATATGAACTATCATAGATAGATACATCTGAGAATGACCTCATATCCTAGATGAATATCCTGTTGTATCAAGAAGAAATTGAGATAATCCGAAAGAGATAACTAAGTCAATGTGGGAATCAATCAATAAACAGATCCAATATATTAAAGTTTCTCCATCATTCAGTGCAATAGCTAACGATCCTACGACTAGAAAACAAACTGTGTTCACTAGAGATATCATACTGCCTAACGGTACTATGAAGCTCAAATGAAAGACTGACTTTGACAACTTACCAAAGAATTATATAGCTGATTGAAAGGCTGTATGACTATTCTCAAACATGTTCAAGTGAATGCAATTCAAACATGATGTAAACTTGAGAGCTAGATATATCAGACAACTCGCGTTCTATATGTTCATCTCATGACAAGATGAGAATGAGAATTTCTATTGAATACTTCTAGTATCTGATAGCAACGGAAGAATCAAAGCTATTAAGATCAGGAAAGAAATATTAGATGCAGCATGGTCAATCATTAAAAATGATCTAATTGAACTTCAGGAATTCTATAATAACTGATTCAGCGTTGAAGATATGATAATAGATCCGTTTAATGATATTGAGGAAGTAGCAGAAGATGATAGGTTATAAAGATGAGTATGGAGTCTTTATAAATAAAAAAGATTTTGAACCTCGCAAGGATCATTTTACTCTTCCTAATTTAGAAAAGCAACATAAGATCAGAATGGGTATGATGTGGCAAGCTAGGAAAATGAAAGATAAGATTGAACACTTTATAAGGTGAAAGACTTATGTTAAAGTTCCTCAGTGAGTCATGTCATGACCTATCTCTCATCTAATAGAAGATAGATCTCCTTCAATTGATTTCATTCATCCTAAACTGAAAGACCTTCCAAAAGAAGAAGTGGATATAGAATTAAGAGATATGCAAATAAAAGCACTAGAGGAATTAATTAAAAAACCAGTTTGACTTCTCCATGCTTCAACATGAACAGGTAAGACATATATGCTATCTAGGCTAATCAGTACATTCAATCAAAGAACTTTGATCGTATGTAGTTGATTACCTCTCATGTCTCAAATGTTTTATGACATAGAAAAATTCTTTTGAGTAAGATGTAAGACAATATCCGGCAAGAAATCAATGTGAGATTACGATTGAATAGTAATAGCAAACATTGATTCACTGAGTAAACAGTGATGGGAATTCCTTAGATGATTCTGAATGATATTACTAGATGAAGTTGATAGATATCTGCAAGCTCCTAATAGATTAAAGATGGTATTTGCAATGTCTCCAAAGTATATGTACTGAATGACATGAACAATTAAATTGAACAATGTAGACAGCGCAGTATTCCCAATGTATCTATGAAAGAAATCAGAACTAATACTTAAGAACTTCCATCCTAATGTCCATGTTGTATATACAGATTTCTTCTTTGATTGAGAACTTGATGATATGAAGAAGTTCCATGTACTGAAGGATCTACTTTATACAGATGAAGATAGGAATAAGAAGATAATTGATACTGTGACATCTACTATAAACAATAGAAAATGAATACTATTCTCAGAATATATTGAGCATGCTAAGCTACTCCGAGACGAATTCATTAAGAGATGAATCAAAACATTTATGATAATTTGAGATATTTCCGAAATAGAACGTACTCAAATTAAAGAAGAACTTAAATCTCATAAATGACAGTGTTTACTTATTTGATCTGTCAAATGTGTCTGACGTTGATTCAATGTTCCGGAACTATCAGTTGGATACTTGACGGTATGTGAGAAATTCCAATCAAACATTGAGCAATATGTATGACGTATCATAAGACAGTTTGAATGAAAGACTGAAGCTGATTGGTATGACTTTACAGATACAATGCCTTCTATTCTTAAAAACCAAGCAAGACATAGGAGGACTACATATACAAGGGAATTCCCTAAATCAAAGATTCTTTATCATTAATTTTAATTTTATGGCAACACGTAATTGAAAGGTTTGAGGAAATAGGAAACTAATAGATCTGTTTCAAGAATTTAATTCTCCTAATTGCGCAATCTCAAGAAAACTTTTAAAAGAGTTGATATGAAAAGACTGGGCAAAAAGAATGTATGATCTTAAAAGAAAGATGTGAGTTTGAATAGTTGAGATGTTTATACAATGAGAGTTTTATTATTATTCAGTAATAATGCCTAACTTCTCAAAACTATGAAAGACTAGAGTTTCTTCAGGGTGTATGAAAGTTCCTAAGAAAGAAATTAAATATACCGATCATTGATCTATATTTAAAATAGAAGCTGAGCCTGAATCTTTACTTGATAAAATATTATGATTTATATGACTTGGGAACAAGAAGAAATAATAAGACAAGAAAAATGGAAAGCGAAAGCAAGAGATAAATTTATTAATAAACAATTACTTAATACTAATACATTAGACCTATATGGACAGAAGAATAAAATTTTACATAAACCAAGCTACGTCATACTTGACGAGGCTTGTACCGAAGAGATCGACTATAATATGATTAATTTCAATATTACTAATAATATTGTGAATATATTCTTTCCTAACTCGTCCAGCATGAGTTGAGGAAATAAGACAGAGGAATCTGATATATGCTCAAGAATGAATAGCCTCAACGAGCTGAAGCCTTGATTACTTTGGTAAGATGTATAAAGATGCTTTTAGAGAGAATCTTTATTATAAGGCCATTGAAAAATGAAACTCTAGTACCGGAGTAGTAAGAGATCCAAATCTATATTATTATATATGAAGAGATAGAATAAATATAAATATAACCGTTGATAACTGAACGGCTAGCTGAGCTCCATTAAGCTCAGCTCCCAGTTGAATCTGATCAATAAATAAACCATTAACTCCTGATCAATTATTTTATACAACTAACAAACTAGATAAATGCTATGTGAGTCAATCAGAGAAAGAACATTTTAGAAGCAATTGAAGACTAGCTACAGATGTCGCCTGTTGATGAGCTTCGGCTATGATTTACGCCCCAGATTATAACAACAGACAATTCGTTTATAGCGTTGAATACAAAAAATTTCCAGATACTTGAAACACGGTCATCTTACATTTTACAGATTCCAAAGTGAAATACTTCTGGTTGATTGGTCACGTTTCCTCAGCTTGACGAAAACTTACTACATTGAAAACTTGAGAATGAATCTGATTTATGGATCTCTCATGAATAACTTCTGGATATCATAGTCATATTGAATTATATGTTTGAGAAGATTTGGATCATGCTGAGAAGCTATCATATAGTTCTTCTACTAGGGCATTAATGAATTACCGTCAGCAGAAACTATATCCATATAAGATATGAACTCCGATATATTTAACCCATTACGATCTATGAGATATTTCGCAGAATGATTCTGAACCTTGTCGATGAGCTTCAGGTAGGAATCTCTGCGATATGGAAAAGGCTTGAATCAAAACCGTCGCCATCACAGCAAATGTAAGAGTTGCAATGTGATTAAAATTTTGAGATAAGATTAAACTTGAATGACCATGTTCTTGAACATATTCAGTAGAAGATGAGATGAATAGTAGATTCAGATATGGTTGCGTAGAGAGGGAATGAAGATGTATACACTGAGATATTCCCTCATGCTGATGAGGAATACATACTATAACTAAATTGTAATATGAATAGAACATTTAAACTACTTAAGTTTATAGATGATATAGAAGATTCTATCTCAATATGAGAAAGCTTTATGATACCTAAGGAACAATCATATATAATTACAGATAAGTTTTGAAACTTATCTATAGAATTTTTAACTATGAATTGATTCATTGAAGAAGTAAGTCCATATCAAATAGACATCATAGATGATACAACTAAAGAGATTTGACAATGTGGATGATGTCACTATAGAGATGAAGATATGGCAGATAAACTTAATGAAGTAATAAGAGTATTAAACAACCATTTAAAATATTACCAATGATAACTATGGAATACGTATACCAATTAGTAAAAGACATAAAATATCCATGAGCGGATGTTATAAAATGATCGTTAGCTTATAAGAAATATAATGATTGATATATTATAAACTATGTAACTGATAATCAATATTGAGAAGAGATTAATAAAGAATTAAAATTATCTTGTGAACAAGTTGAAGAGAGTAATTACTTTGAAAAAGTATTATCAGCTCCGATCCAAGATAAATGAAAGACTCTTTTATATATGCATTGAGTAACTCATGAAGTAACTCACTTCATTGCGATGACTAAGGATGCAGGAATATGTAGTTGTATTCCATATGGATATTCTGAAGATAATTCAGCATATCAAAATCTAGTAGAAATTTTTAAAGAACATGCAAATGACTAGCAAGAAAAAGAAATATACTAAAAATGAAGTAGCTCTCATGTATATTGAAGCTCAGAGTAAATTGAATAATCAGATAAAACTTAATAAAGAGATCCAAGAGCATAATGAGAAGCTGCTTGAAATAAACTCTGATCTCATAAAAGAAAATGCTGCATATAGAGATGCTGAGACTAGATTTAGGATTGCTAGGCAACAAGCTATTGATGAACTTAAAATTTTAAAAAGATGATGGAACAAGAATATTATGACATAAGCTCTCCGCTATTTCTTTTTAATGAGGAGATTGCTTATATTAAATCCATGAAACATAGAAATATGTTTCAGGAATTAGTATGAACAATGACCGATTCAGATCTTATGAATATTATTCTTGATAAAAAGTCTGAAAGAGATGATTTTTATAAGCAATTAATTTTTAGACTTGAGTTTGAAATTCGTAGGAGACAAGAAGAAAAGTATTGAACCTCATGATGAAAGAAAAGCATGGAGCAACTTAAGCAAGAATTAAATGAGAAGAAGCGTATGATTTCTATTTCTGAAGTAATAGGCGCAATCAGCTGATTGCAAATAACCTCAGTTAATAGAAATTATCGCTGTCCTCTTCCGGATCATAAGAAAGATAATACTCCATCATTTCATATTTATGAGAACTCATGAACTTGGAGGTGCTTCTGATGTCAGAAGTGATGATCTGCTGTTGATTTTATAATGCACTATAATAAGTGTGATACTAAGACAGCTATTGATTTATTCCTTAAGAACTTTTAATATGTCATGACAACAATTTAGAAAAGAGGTTAGAGAGTTTTTAGAATCGCTGGATGCTTTTCTATTTGTACATTCTTGAAAATGATGACCTCTTATAATGGACGATAAAGATGTGGGTATTTTCTTCACTAATATGTTTAAGTGAAGCTCTAGTAAGAAAGCTTCCATATCACAATGAGAAGCTGCTATGAATATTCCCACTCTAGTAAACTACTGTAATAAATATCATAAAGGATTCATTAGATCTGATAAGATATCAAGTAAGAATTCAGATTACTTTGAGGCTAAGAGATCAGATAGATTTGTAAGGTCTGTTGCATATGCTATGGATTGGCAGTATGTAAAGGATATTAATTATAATCATATATTTAGGAAGAGATGGCTACAGATGAATAGATTATGACTGATGAAGTCTGAGCCTATATCAACATATCCATATAATTATTCATGATTTAATCCTTTTATAAAGGATTGACTTCAATGTTTCCAGAGTTGACTTAATACATTACTTATCCCAGCCGATTGGGATCATGATCCTGACCTTTTTATTTATGCGTAATACAATCAAATCCCACGACATAATAAACATAATGCGCAATCAAGCCCCTAGATGTGAACACGACTGGAAATATCTATGAAAGTCAGCATATGGCTCAATGTATAAATGTACTAAATGCTGAGTGAATAATTTAAAACTAACAACCTAACCTATGACAACCGAAGAAAAACTACTACAACTACATAAACTTTATGCGAGAAAGGATTTGACTATGGGTTGTAAGATATGTATTCCTAAATATTGGGAAGTATCTTGAGAAAAAGAAAGACAACCAAGATATTGAGTGCTATGACAAATGCGCAAATGAAATTCAGAATATCCTAGTAGTTGGTGAGTATTTTGGGAAGATACTTGAACTTATGCAGTAACATTGTTTTCAGACTATTTACTAAATCAGAGAGTTTGAGAATGAAATACTTGAGATAAAAAATACGAAATCATCTGACACGAACTCACTCTTACAGATGTATTGAAAGCATTGAGTGATAATAACAAACCATATGATTTTAAACTAGAAAATTCAAAATTAAAAATATATAAAAATGGCTTTGAATTAATAGAGTGGTCTTGATTTATAAACCTATCCAAACCTTACCTAAAAGACCAAGACACAGAAGTAATTGATACTATATTTAATTTACTTACTAATTAATTTAACTATGAACAAAAAATATTCATTTACATCAAATTGCAAGATTGAATTTTGAGTTAAACTATTT
>Ga0172367_10001297_pt1 | contig 36788 bp, 35 predicted proteins | sample Lak10m_FD_114542 | JGI IMG/M metagenome (GOLD analysis project Ga0172367, IMG submission 114542) | Freshwater microbial communities from Kabuno Bay, South-Kivu, Congo - kab_022012_10m | ecosystem: Environmental > Aquatic > Freshwater > Lake | place: Democratic Republic of the Congo: South-Kivu... | reverse complement strand
CTTGGTGGCGCGCCCCTCGTTGACGTCAACCGACACCAGCGCTTCGGTGTGGTCGATGACAATGGCCCCACCGGAAGGCAGGCGTACTTCGCGCGAGAATGCGGTTTCGATCTGGTGCTCGATCTGGAAACGCGAGAACAGCGGCACGTCGTCCCGGTACAGCTTGACGCGGGAAACGTTGCCCGGCATCACGTGGTTCATGAACTGCATTGCCTGTTCGTAGATATCCGGCGTGTCGATGAGGATTTCGCCGATATCGGGCTGGAAGTAATCGCGGATTGCCCGGATGACCAGGCTGCCTTCCTGATAAATAAGGAACGCGCCTTTCTGCAGGTTGGAAGCGCCTTCGATGGCGGTCCACAGTTGCAGCAGGTAGTTGAGGTCCCACTGCAATTCTTCAAGGTTGCGGCCGATGCCTGCGGTACGGGCGATGATGCTCATGCCGTTGGGCACTTCCATCTGCGCCATCAGGTCGCGCAGTTCGTTGCGGTCTTCGCCTTCGATGCGGCGCGAGACGCCGCCGCCGCGAGGGTTGTTGGGCATCAGCACCAGATAACGGCCGGCCAAGGAGATGAAGGTGGTCAGCGCTGCGCCCTTGTTGCCGCGTTCGTCCTTTTCCACCTGCACGATGACTTCCTGGCCTTCGCGCAGGACATCCTGGATGCGCTTGCCGTCGGCGCCTTCGATGAAGTTGCTGCGGGCGACTTCCTTGAACGGCAGGAAGCCGTGTCTATCGGTACCGTAGTTGACAAAGGCAGCTTCGAGCGAAGGCTCGATGCGGGTGATGACGCCCTTGTAGATATTGCTTTTGCGTTGCTCCTTGCCAGCGTGCTCGATGTCGAGATCGATCAGTTTCTGGCCGTCAACGATGGCGACACGCAGCTCTTCAGCCTGTGTCGCATTGAACAGCATGCGTTTCATTTAGTTCTCCCGCGCTCAAAAGCGGGTGCGCAATTTTTGGCCGTAAAACGGCCGGGAGGAACACTGCCGGGCGACAGCGGAGGGGACGCCTGAAAGCAGGCTACCGCGTATTGCAGGGATTTCGGCTATGTTGCAAATCCGGTTTGCCAGGGCAAAGCCGTTTAATTTTGCAGGTTTGAAATCGTGCTATTTATCAATACGTTAAATTATAAAATTAACGTGCGAAAAAAATGTATGCGGTGCGACTTTTTCGTGTCCGGTGCGACTATCGTTTACAATTCAACCCGGTTTGAGTTCCCGCCGCGGGGCTTTTCAGCCAATCGGTACGCGGCAGCGCTTGAGCGCAATTATTTGGAAAATCGGCCGGTTCGTCACGTTGCGGGCTTGATGCCATGCGCCGGGAACCAGCAGTTAATCCAAGTTCTGCAAATCGCTACTTGTTTCAATGGTGAGCGAAATTAACCAGAAATTCTTTTGCAACGCCTTTTGACAAAGGTCTTTAAAGGCGAGGCGCAAGTATAGGTCAGATGACGGAAATAGGCAAAAATTCGGTAACATTTTTCACCGTGGATGAAAGCTGCGAAGGACAACGCATCGACAACTTTCTCGCACGTTTGCTCAAGGGGGTACCCAAGAGCCATTTGTACCGTATTTTGCGGGGCGGGGAAGTACGTGTTGACAAGAAGCGGGTCGATGCGACGCATCGCTTGCAACTTGGTGAAATCGTCCGTATTCCCCCGGTACGGGTGGCGGCGCCCGAAGCCAAGATCGGCGTAGCGCCGGTCGAAATCAAGCTGGCCGGAGCGGTGATTTACGAAGACGACGCCATGCTTGCGCTCAACAAGCCCGCCGGGATGGCGGTGCACGGCGGCAGCGGCATTTCGCGCGGAGTGATCGAGCAGCTGCGGATGGAGCGTCCGCTGGCCAAATTTCTGGAACTGGCGCACCGGCTGGACCGCGAGACCTCGGGCGTGCTGCTGGTAGGAAAAAAGCGCAGCGCACTGACCAAATTGCACGACATGATGCGCGAAAACCACATGCGCAAACGCTATCTGATGCTGGTCAAGGGCAAGTGGCAGGACCAGAAGCGGCGCGTGGTGCTGTCGCTGGTCAAGACCAATCTCGCCAACGGCGAAAAGCGCGTCAGCGTTGGCGAGGGTGGGCAACATTCGGAAACGATTTTCTTCCTGAAACAGCGTCTTGGCGAATACACCTTGCTCGAGGCGGAACTGGTGACTGGCCGCACCCATCAATTGCGGGTGCAGTTGGCGCATCTTGGATACCCCATCCTCGGCGACGACAAATACGGCGATTTTGCCTTGAACAAACAACTGCAAAAGCAGGGCTTGAAGCGCATGTTTCTGCATTCGGCGGAGACCACGTTGCGCCACCCGTTGACCGAAGAACCATTGAAACTGGTGGCGCCTTTGCCGCACGATCTTGAAAAGTATTTAGAAATGCTGAGAACGCAACATGCCCAAGCAGTTTGATTTATTGATCTTCGATTGGGACGGTACCCTGGCGGATTCTGCCAGGACTATCGTCAACGCGATACAACGCGGCAGCCGCGATGCCGGTGCGCCCATTCCCGACGATGCCGCCGCACGCGGGGTGATCGGCCTCGGCTTGCCCGAGGCGCTGCTTAAACTGTTCCCCGACCTGGACGAACAGACACGCCAACGTGTAGGTGAAGGCTACAAGCACCACTATCATGCCAACGAGCATGAAGTCAGCCTGTTCGACGGGGTGGAAGATGCCATGCAGGCTTATGCCGATGCCGGTTTCATGCTGGCAGTGGCTACCGGCAAGGGGCGCAACGGTCTCAACCGTGCGATGGAGATGTCCGGGTTTGGCCATTTGTTTCACGCCACCCGTTGCGTGGACGATTGCTTTTCCAAGCCGCATCCGCAGATGCTCGAAGAAATCATGGACGAACTCGGTGTGACGCCGGACAAGGCAGTGATGATAGGCGATAGCGAATTCGACTTGCAGATGGCGCGCAATGCGCGCATGCCGTCACTGGGGGTGAGCTATGGCGCGATGCCGGAAGAAAAGCTTATTCAGCATGCGCCGCTGGCTTGTTTCGACAGTTTTGCTAAACTCCACGCATGGCTGAACGAGAACGCCTGATCTGTGCTGGTGCGCAGTTGGTGGATAGCGCTAGCGGCGTCAATTTCCCTTTGCCTGAACATGGCCCGAATGTGGGTGGGTTCGTCGTGCGCTACCACGGTGTCGTGCACGGCTATCTCAACCAGTGTGCGCATGTGCCGGTACCGCTGGATTGGCAGGAAGGCGATTTTTTCGACCTCACGCGCCATTACCTGATCTGCTCCACCCATGGTGCGCATTACGAACCGGCCTCCGGCCATTGCGTGATGGGGCCATGCAAAGGTAAAAGCTTGCAGAAACTGAATGTCGTCGAGCGCGACGGCAATATTTATCTTGTAGAACTGGAAGTGACATCATGACCGACCCCAATTGGGAACGCCAAACTATCGAAAAACTCGCCATGTCGGCGCTGCAGGAACAAAAACGCGGACGCAACTGGAGTATCTTTTTCAAGACGCTGACTATCGTCTACCTGTTCGCATTGCTGTTCTTCGCACTGGAATGGATAGGTCCAACCAGTGGTTCGTTGGGGCCGCATACTGCACTTATCGACATTAACGGCGTGATCGGGGTAGGGGAGGAAGTCAACGCCGACAGCACGGTTGCCAGCCTGCGCGCGGCGTTCGAGGACAAGCACACCAAAGGCGTGATCCTGCGCATCAACAGTCCCGGCGGCAGCCCGGTCCAGGCCGGCATCATCAATGACGAAATCCAGCGCCTGCGCAAGCTCAATCCTCAAATTCCGCTTTACGCTGTGGTCGAGGATATCTGTGCCTCGGGCGGATATTACATTGCCGTGGCGGCCGACAAAATTTATGTCGACAAGGCAAGCATCGTCGGTTCCATCGGCGTGCTGATGGATGGTTTCGGCTTTACTGGCGTCATGCAAAAACTGGGGGTTGAACGCCGCCTGATGACGGCGGGGGCGAACAAGGGTTTCATGGACCCGTTCTCGCCCGTCAATCCGGCGCATCAGGCCCATGCGCAAGCCATGCTCAACGAAATTCACCAGCAATTTATCGATGTTGTGCGTGAAGGGCGCGGCAAGCGGCTGAAAGAAACGCCCGAGATGTTCTCCGGCCTGTTCTGGAGCGGCGAAAAAAGCATACAACTCGGCCTGGCCGATGCCGTGGGCAACTCGGACTATGTGGCGCGGGAAGTGATCAAGGAAGACAACATCGTCGATTTCACGGCACATGAAGGTCTGGCGGATCGGTTCGCCAAAAAGTTCGGTGCATCCATGTCGAGTGCATTGCTAGGCTCCAGGTTCAGCCTGAAGTAAGCGCTGCCTGAAATAAAAAGAGGCCTGGTCAACCAGGCCTCTTTTTTTGGACTTCCAGACTAGTGACGGCTTTCAGCCGGAGTGTTGTCGGATTCTACATTGAGGTCACCGTAACCGAGACGGCGGTGAAACAGTTCCAGTAGCAGTGTCCAGCATTGCAGTGCGAGCGCCGGGTCGTAGCGCGGGCCTTCATCGCGCATGAAGGCATGCTGACCGTTGACCTCATGCCAGGTGAACCGGGCGCCGACTTCTTCCAGCCTGGCCTTGAGCAGATTGCGGCCTTCCAGCGGAATATGCGGATCCTGGCGGCCCCAGATGTGCAGCAGTTCGCCCTTGATTTCATTGGCGCGATCCAGCGAGTTGTCGTTCTTGCCCAGCCCCAGGCCTCTTTTATGAATGTCCGTCGCATAGAAACAGGTCGTCGCCAGCACGTCAGGATTCATCGCTGCGCGGAATGCCAGGTGTCCGCCGATGCAGATGCCCATGACGCCAAGGCGGCCGGTGCAATAGTCGAGCGTCTTGAGGTAGTCGAGTACGGTGCGTGCGTCGCTGTCGTAGGCCGAGAGCTCCTTGGTGATCTTGTGCGCATTGCCGCGGGTGGTGCCTTCCTCGTCATAGGCGAGCACGGTGCCGGCGGGTTCGAGTTCGTGATAAATCTCCGGGCAGGCGACGACGAAACCATGTCCGGCAAGCATCGCTGCCGTACGGCGGATAGGACCCGTAACCTGAAATATTTCCGAGAACATCAGGATGCCGGGGTACTTGCCCGGTGCTGCCGGGCGAAAAATATGGGCCCGCATGGTTCCGGTCGGCGTTTTGAGATCGGCAATTTCATTGTCTTTGATGATCATGGTTTTTCCTTGTCAGAGGCGCTTGGCAGAGGGCGCCATGTTAATGCAACTCCGGTCCGCCACACAACAATTGCAACAGGGCTCGGGCAGGATGGTTACGGTCTAATCCATCGTGCAGATGGTGTTGCGTACATTGCAACCTGCGGCTTGCCGATTCGTTCCAGCATCGTAAATAGTCTAAAATGATACGTTTGGGCAGGCCATGCGCCCATTCGGATCAACCGTCGAAATATCATGCAAACACAAAAAATTGACTGGCACGTCTTTGACAGCCCTGAAGCTTTAACGCAGGCGGCATGTGATGCCATCGTACAAATTGCGGCCGAGGCAATTGCCGGGAGCGGCCAATTCCTGATCGCGCTGTCGGGCGGAAGAACCCCCTCCACCGTTTATCAGATGTTATGCCAGGCAGACACCGACTGGTCGAAATGGCATGTCTATTTCGGTGACGAGCGTTGTCTGCCGCCTGCGGACGGCGAACGCAACAGCCTGATTGCTGCGCAGGCATTGCTCGATCATGTACCGATCCCGGCGCAACAGGTTCATCCCATCCCGGCTGAACTGGGCGCTGTCGATGGTGCTGCTGCCTATTGCGAGACATTGGCAGGCGTAGGGGCATTCGATCTGGTGTTGCTCGGCTTGGGCGAAGATGGTCACGCTGCCAGCCTGTTCCCAGGCCACACCTGGGATCACACGCCTCCCACGCCGGCCATTCCTGTCAAGCATGCGCCCAAGCCGCCGGCTGACCGGGTCTCACTTTCGGCCTCCCGGTTGTCGGATGCGCATCAGGTGATTTTTCTGGTAACCGGCGCCGGCAAGCGGCATGCAGTATCGCAATGGCGCAGTGGTGCCAACATGCCTGTCAAGGCGATTGTCCCGGTCAATGGCGTCGATGTTTTTGTCGACGCTGCAGCCAACGAACCGGGCTGATTCAGCGCGTGCTCAAGCATCGCCAGCTTTCCATCTTTGGCCTGTTGTTCGGTGCCATCGTCTGGGGCCTGATCTGGTATCCCTACCGGCAACTCGAGCTGGCCGGCATCTCCGGCATCCAGTCCAGCCTCGTCACCTACGGCGTAGCGCTGGCTCTGGGTGCCGTGGCATTTGCCCGTCACTGGCGCGACCTGATGCGGGTGCCGAAAGAAGCCTTGTGGATCGGCATTGCCGCCGGTTGGACCAATCTTGGGTACGTGCTGGCCGTACTGGAAGGCGAGGTCATGCGGGTGCTGTTGCTGTTCTATCTCGCACCATTGTGGACATTGCTGCTGGCACGCTTGCTGCTCAACGAAAAAGCCGGGCAGCAGGGGCTGGTCATCATGGCGTTGTCGCTGACCGGCATGTTCGTCATGCTCTGGCAGGGCAGCAGTTGGCCGTTGCCGCAAAACTGGGCGGAGTGGATCGCGCTATCGGCCGGTATGGGATTTGCCGCTACCAACGTGCTGACGCGCCGGGCCGGCCATTTGACCTTGAAAGCCAAATCCCTGTCGGTCTGGGCCGGTGTCTGCGCCCTTGCCTTGGTTTTCTTTCTGTTCAAGCATTCGCCGTCAGCGATGTCAGCCGTCAGCGGTGACCAGTGGTTGATGATGACGGTCATGGGACTGGTACTGGCGGCCACTACCTGGCTGGTGCAGTTTGGCGTTACGCATACGCCGGCCAACCGGGCCGCGGTTATTTTCATGTTCGAGCTGGTCGTCGCGGCATTGTCTTCCTGGCTGCTGGCAGGCGAGATCTTGACGCCGCGCGAATGGGCCGGTGGCGCCATGATCATCCTGGCTGCGCTGTATTCGGGACAGGTCGAGATGTCCGCACCAAAATAATGCACTGATGCAGCAAGCAGCACCAGTGGCATGCCGTTTGCACCCGCATCTTCTGTATTGAAGCAGCTTCCTCACTTGTTGGCATGGGCTTTGCTGAATGTTTGGATAAAAAAATCCATCACACGCAAAAACATAAAAACAGAGGAATCCAGCCTATCATGAAGCTCTATCTGCGCATCCCGGGCGAACTTCCATCGTCAGTCGCCATGCACGACCTGACCATGGAAAAACTGGGGCAGGACACCTACGTCGTCACCTGCAACGACCGGGCGTCGTTGATGCACAAGCTGGACAGGCTTGTGGGCGAAGTACCGGCACGTACGCTCACCGAATCCTATGCCCTGCTGTCCGAGGATTGTGCAAGCATTGCCCCCGCCGTGGCGCTGGCCGGTACCCTGCCGTTCGATACGTTTTACTCCCGGCTGCGCTATCCGTGGCTGCTGGGCGACCTTGCTGCCCATGTGCAAATGTATTTTCAGCCGATTGTCGACTTTACCCAGAGCGGCGGCATTTTCGGTTACGAGGCGCTGTGCCGGATGGTGGATCCGAGCGGCCATGTGCTTGACGGTGAAGCCGCCTTCAAGCTAGCACGGCAGGTCAATCGGGCAACCGATCTCGACCGTGTGTGTTACATGCTGGCTCTCGAAGGCCGGGCGCACAGCATCCCGGCCGGCATGCCGCTATTCATCAATGTGCTGCCGCAAACCATTCTGCAAGGGGTGTGGCTTGCGCCGCTGCTGGAGTCTTTGGGCCGGTTGGGGATCGATCGCCGCGACGTGGTGATCGAGATTGTCGAATGCGAGGATGTTGTCCCCGAACTGCTGGCCGGACATTGCGACGAGATTCGCGAGCATGGCCTGCGGATTGCGCTGGACGACATGGGCTCGGGCTTCAACGGCCTGCGCACCCTGGCTGCAGTGCACGCCGACTTCATCAAGATCGACCGCATGATTGTGCATGAAGCCCAGGGTAGCCGGGTGCGCACGGTGCTGCTGGAGGCCATTATCTCCATGGCGCAACGATTGGGCTGCACCGTGGTGGCAGAGGGCCTGGAACGTGTCGAGGACATCACGTTTTGCCAGGATCTCGGCTTGCTTTATGCGCAGGGCTATTATTTCTCTCCACCGCAGAAAAACCCGGTCAACCAGGTCACGGCACTGCCCAAGCGGGACGAGGCCCATCGTTCGCCGATTCCCGATGATTTCCGCATCGCCGAGTTCATCAACCCCGGCCTGACCATAGACATCAATGCGTCGATTGAGTACGCGCGCCAGCTTTTTATCGACAACTCGGATGTCCCTGTCGCTATCGTGCTCGACAATTTACGCCCGATCGGCTTGTTGCATCGCGGCAAAATGTTTTCGCAACGCTACCAGGCATTGGGCGCCTGCTGCGATCCGCTGCCCAAGCTGGTCAATCATGCAACGCCGGCAAGTCTGCTGGCGCGCAGCCTCTACCTTGATCGCGGGGAGATCGAGCCCTGGGTGATGGTGAACGAGGATGGCCGCTATCTGGGTATTCTGCTGCCGCTGGAAATCATGTCGCAGTTGATCAGCCGCAAGACCACGTCGGGTAGCCTGCACCCGTTGAGTCATCTCACCACCGGGCCGGTGTTGAGGCAGTCGCTGGACATCAGCCTGCGCAACAACCCGGCCACGCAACTGGTGTATATCGACCTCGACCATTTCAAGGCCTACAACGACCGCTACGGCTTCATCCGTGGCGACGCAATGATCCGCCTGCTGGCGGAAATCCTGCGCCTGACTTTCCACGGGGAAAGCGGCCTGCTCTTGGGACATATCGGTGGCGACGACTTTGTCGTGATCCTGGATCATGCGCGTCCCGGCTTGATCCTTTCGCTGCTGAACGTCATCAGCCGGTTCTACACACTGGCTTCTCACCTGTATGACAGTGCGGACTGGGTGCAAGGGTTCTTTACCACGGAAGATGGCAAGCCGCACCCCGTTGCCAGCGTTTCGATTGCAGTGGTCAACGGTAGCGAAGGCCCGCTCGGCAACAGCGTGATGGCGGCGGAACGCGCCGCGACACTGAAGAAAGTCGGAAAATCCACCGAAGGCAGCATCATTGTCGTGGAGGGCAACCCACCGCAACTGGTACAGCCGCTGCAGGATTTTTATTCCGACTGGCAGGAACGCGCCGTGGCGGCGCTGCAATCCCTGCTGGGGACAAAGCGTTCGGTCGATTCCCATGTGCTGGATAGCTGCTTTTCCGCGTACCCGTTCTTCGAGGTGGTGTTCGAACTGGAAGCGGACGGGCGGCAACGCTATCCAAACTGGATCAATCCCAACATGTACGGCAAGATCAAGGCAGGCGGGGCCGGTACAGATCGCAGCGAGCAGGAGTATTACAAGGCTGTTGCCGAAAGCCTCCAGCCTTATCTGTCCAGCATCTACTTGTCGAGCGCGACCGAAGACTTTTGCCTGACGCTATCCATTCCCATCCTGAATAGCGACGGGCTGCTCGACGGCATGCTGGTCGCGGATATCAATATCGCCGCCATGGCCATGCTGAGCCAAGTGCCGGCTGGCCGGCAGAGCGAGGCAGTGCCGGCCTGAAACAGGCACTAAATACCGGCCCGCGCGCCTTCTTTGGCGAAGCGGATTTTGAGCGACAAGTCGTTGCGCGAGTCGGCATTCTGCAGCGCATTTTCTTCGCTGATGCGCCCGGTGGAAAACAGCTTGAACAGCGACTGGTCGAATGTCCCCATACCGATGTCGGTATTGTTGGCCATGACCTCCTTGATTTCTTCCAGTTTCTGCTTCTGGATCAAGTCGGAAATGTAGGGGATGTTGATCAGGGTTTCCATCGCCGCTACGCGCTTGGACTGCGTGCCCGGCACCAGTCGCTGCGAGATGATGGCCACCAGGTTGAGCGACAGCCCCAGCAGCAGGCCCGCCTTGCCATCCTGCGGAAAGAACGAAATCACGCGCTCGATGGCCTGGTTGGCGTTGTTGGCGTGCAGGGTGGCGAGGCATAAATGCCCGGTTTCAGCGTACGCCAGCGCGTGCTTCATGCCTTCCATGTCGCGTACTTCGCCGATCAGGATCACATCCGGCGCTTGACGCATGGCATTCTTCAGACCGTTGTCGAAAGACAATGTGTCGATGCCGACCTCGCGTTGATCGACGAGGGATTTTTTATGCTTGTGGATGAACTCGATCGGGTCTTCCAGCGTCAGGATGTGGCCGGTGGTGTTTTCGTTGCGGTAATCGATCATCGAGGCCAGTGTGGTGGATTTGCCCGAGCCGGTGGAGCCCACAACCAGCACCAGTCCGCGCGGGCGCATGATGATGTCTTTCAGCACCGGCGGCAGGCCCAGCGTTTCAAACGACGGAATGACGCCCTTGATGCAGCGGATTACCATCGCCACATCGCCGCGCTGGCGGAAAATATTGACGCGAAAACGTGCATCTTCCACCTCGGGTACGCTATAGGCAAAGTTCATCTCCAGCGTCTCTTCAAACTCCTTGATCTGCGCTGGCGACATCAACGAATAGGCAATCTCCTTCAAGCCTTCCGCTGTCATTACCTGGTTGTTGACGGGTAGAGTCTTGCCCTCGATTTCGATGTGGATGGGTGCGGCCACGCTGAAAAACAGGTCGGAGCCGTTTTTATCCACCATGAATTTGAGGACGGGTTTGATGTCGAGTGCGGCCATGATTGTGCTCCCTGTGGTTCTTGCGCAGATTGTAAACCAGAACGGCGGGTAAAATGCCGGCATGAATACTCCAAGCTTGGCCTGGCAGGATGGCCTGCCATTTTCTCCGCAGTACGGCGACATCTACTTCTCGCGCGAGTCCGGCATTGCCGAAACGCGCCATGTGTTTCTGCAGCAAAACCATCTGGCAGAGCGCTGGCGAGCGCTGCAACCAGGCGAGTATTTCGTCATCGGTGAAACCGGCTTCGGCACCGGGCTCAATTTTCTCTGCGCCTGGCAGTTGTGGCAAGAAGTTGCACCTGCTTCTGCACGCCTGCATTTCGTCAGCACCGAGTTGCATCCTATTGCGCCGGACGACTTGCGCCGCGCACTCGACCTGTGGCCCGATCAGGCAGGCCTGTCCGCACAGTTCCTGGCTCAATACGGCGCGCTGGCACCCGGCTGGCATCGCATGACATTTGCAGAGGGCAGGGTAGTGCTGACCTTGCTGGTCGGCGATGCCCGCACCACCTTGCCGCGACTGGATGCCCGCGTGGACGCCTGGTTTCTCGACGGTTTCGCGCCGGCCAAAAACCCGCAGATGTGGGATGCCGAATTACTTCAGGCCGTGGCCAGATGCTCTGCGTCGCATGCCACGTTTGCCACTTTTACCTGTGCCGGGATCGTGCGGCGCGGGCTGGAAGCGGCAGGATTCAAGGTCGAGAAGGTGCCGGGATACGGCCAGAAGCGCGAGATGTTGCGCGGCCAACTGGCGGGGGCAGGGCATCTGGCGACGGCAGTTCCAGACCGTGAGGCCATCGTCATCGGTGGCGGCCTGGCTGGCTGCGCATCGGCCCAAGCGCTGGCCGGGCGCGGCTGGCGGGTCACGCTGATCGAACGCCATCCCACGGTTGCGGCAGAAGCCTCGGGCAACCATCAGGGTATTTTGTACGCGCGGCTCATGCCTAAAATGGGTCCATTAAGCGAATTGACGCTGGCGGGCTATCAGCACGCCTTGCGCATGCTGGGCCAACTGCTGCCGCAAGGCGACGATAGCTGGCGGCAATGCGGCCTGTTGCAACTGGCTTTCGACGAGCGCGAGGCGGCACGCTTGCAAGGCATTCTTGACCTCACATTGCCGCAAGCCCTGCTGCATGGTGTCAGCCGCAATGAAGCCAGCACCCTGGCCGGGGTGGAATTGCCGTTCGGCGGCCTGATGTTTCCCGGTAGCGGCTGGGTGTCGCCACCCGCACTATGCCGGGTACTCGCCGAACAGCCGGGCATCACCCTGGTCACTGAGCAGGAAGTTTCTGCCATCGAGCATGGCAACGCGGGTTGGGAGGTGCGTGGCGCAGCTGGTCCTATTGCAACCGCTCCGGTAGTGATTGTGGCGTGTGCCAACCACAGCCGGCGCTTTGCCCAGACCGCGCATCTGCCGCTACGCTCGATTCGCGGCCAGGTCACGCATCTGCCTGCCACACTCCAAAGTCGGGCCGTCAGAACCGTGCTGTGTACCGAAGGCTATGTGGCTCCGGCACGGCATCGTATTCATACGACAGGGGCAACCTACGGCAATCTGGAAGAAACGCTGGAACTGCGTGCGGAGGATCATAGGCAGAACCTGGACATGCTGTCGCAGTTGTCGCCGGAACTTTATGCGGCGGTGGGTGGCGATACGCTGGCAGTGGAATATCTGGATGGGCGTGCCGCCTGTCGCTGCAACGTTGTGGACTACCTGCCGCTGGTCGGTGCCGTGTCGGCGGAGTCACCCGGCTTGTATGTGAACACCGGTCACGGTTCGCGCGGGTTGATCACCGCCATGCTGGCAGGCGAGGCACTGGCCGCGACGCTCACAGGGGAGCCGGCACCGTTGCCGATGGAGCTGATGCAGGCCATGGCGCCCGGTCGATTTTTACCGGCGAAAACCGTATGATGATCCGCATGAGAAAATCGCTGATCGCGCTATTGCTACTTGCCGTTGTTCTTCCCTGCCATGCGATCGATGGCAGGACGCTGCAGACATGGTGTCACCAGGTCGTCGAGAAGGCGCCGGGGCTGGACCCGATGACGTTTCGCGATGGCTATTGCAGGGGGATGACCGAAGGTGTGATGGCGCTGGCCAAACAGCGTCCGCTCATGGCGTTTTGCGCGCCCGAACAGACGGGCCAAAACATGCTGCTCAGGACAATTATTGCTTATCTCGATGCCCATCCGCAGCGGCTCAACAGTCCTGCGGAAATATTGATCCTGGAAGCGCTGGGAGAGGCTTATCCTTGCCCGATAGCGGTTACCGAGCCTGCAAATTAGAAGTCTCTGTCAGATCATCACGGTACCGGGTGTATGTACCGGCGTAAACACCACGCCGCCGCCAGGGATGAACATTTCCATAAGGTAACTGAACACCGAAATGAAGATGCTGGCAAAAAAGGCGGTCCAGAAGCCGGATACCTTGAAACCTTTGACCAGGGTCGCCACCAGCATGATCATCAGTGCATTGATCACCAGCAAGAACAGGCCTAGCGTCAGGATGGTCAGCGGCAGGGTGAGGACGATGAGCACCGGGCGAATGACGGCGTTGGCGATGCCGAGCAGCAAGGCGGAAACCAGCAGCGCTCGCGTGTCGGAAATCGTGATGCCTTTGAATACGGCACCCGTGACCCACAAGGCCAGTGCCATGACGCCCCAGTGCAGCAGGAATTGTGTGAGGTAGTTGCTCATCGTGCTTGCATGATACATGCAATGATTGGCGGAGTGGACGGGACTCGAACCCGCGACCCCCGGCGTGACAGGCCGGTATTCTAACCAACTGAACTACCACTCCGCAGTGGCAAACCATCGCAACCGATGGCTTTTCAAAATTGCGGGGTTGCATCGCTGCAACCCCTGGTGTGTGGCGTCCCCACGGGGATTCGAACCCCGGTACTTACCGTGAAAGGGTAATGTCCTAGGCCTCTAGACGATGGGGACAGAGGTTGACTGCTAAAAACATATGGCGGAGTGGACGGGACTCGAACCCGCGACCCCCGGCGTGACAGGCCGGTATTCTAACCAACTGAACTACCACTCCGCGTTGGTCGAGCTGCCGTAGGCGGCAGCTCTTAAAACTAGGGGTTGCATTGCTGCAACCCCTCTTGTATTGGCGTCCCCACGGGGATTCGAACCCCGGTACTTACCGTGAAAGGGTAATGTCCTAGGCCTCTAGACGATGGGGACAGAGGCAAATTTTCTTGGTGGAGGTAAGCGGGATCGAACCGCTGACCTCTTGCATGCCATGCAAGCGCTCTCCCAGCTGAGCTATACCCCCCGAAAAGAGGCGCCATATTACGGAAGCTGCATTTTCTTGTCAACGATTTTTCGCAGGATTCTTTCGGAAATCTCCGCTTTCATGGCTGTTTCCTGGCGTGCACCGCACGCCGGTGATGCCGGAAAATGGTACGTGTCAGCCACTCGTCCAGCTCGTCGTCGATTTCATGCAGATCGGCATGGACTTTTCCGGCAGCGGCATCTCGAACAATGGCTTGCAACACCAGCGGTTGCGGGACGCGGGGACTCAGAAAGAGGTTGATGGTGACGGTTTGGCCGGCAGTTGGCAGACATGCCTCATGCGTTTGCCAGGCAATTTGCGCCGGCGATAGCCTGACGTCACAATCTGCAGGCAACTGCGTAGCGTCGAGCGCCAGTTTGGCGACCAGCATGAGCAGGACATCGAGCTTTGATTCCACGCGTTCCAGGTGCTTACGCACGGTTTCCGGGGTTTCGTCGCGCTCTTGTGTCGCGGTTTCAATCGCAGTCAGCGCCTTGAGCAGGCTGATGTTGCCGTGACGGCGTTGTTCCAGTGTCGAGGACGATAGCGGGGATTCCACCATCCACGATAGTGGCAGGGTGGCGTCCAGACTGATGCCGGTCTCGCTCATCCCCGCGTGTTGGACTGCGTTTCGAATTGCGTTAGATCGACACGCGGCAGCGGTTGCCAGCAGCTTTTGCGATGCTCGGCAACGACGTTGGTGAAAATGCCCCCGCGCACGAAGAATTTGGCTGTCAGCCGCATGAATTTCGGCTGCGTAGCGTTGACCAGGTCGTCCAGGATGCGGTTGGTCACGGCCTCATGAAAGGCGCCTTCTTCGCGGAACGACCAGATATACAGCTTGAGGCTTTTCAGCTCCACGCATTTCTGCTCGGGAATGTAATCCAGGATCAGCGTGGCAAAATCCGGCTGGCCGGTTTTGGGGCACAGGCAGGTGAATTCCGGGATTTCCATGTGAATGTGGTAATCCCGCTGCGGGTTGGGGTTGTCGAAAGTTTCCAGGCTTTTATCGGGTTGGGTGGACATAAGTCAATTCCATCAGGTTTCAGTCTCGGGATTTTACCATCGCTTACAATACCGACATGACTCAGCATACGCCCACACCTTTTTCCGGCCTTACGCCCGATGCCGTACTCGATGCTTTCGACAGTGTCGGCCTGAAAAGCGATGGGCGCCTGTTGGCCCTCAACAGCTACGAAAACCGGGTTTATCAGGTGGGCATGGAGGAGGGGCCGCCGCTGGTAGCCAAATTCTACCGGCCAGGACGCTGGGAAGATGCTGCTATTTACGAAGAACATGCTTTTGTGGATGAACTGGCAGCCAGTGAAATCCCGGTGGTGCCGGCATTGTCTTTGGGAGGTGCTGCTACGCTGCATACCTCAGGTGGGTTCCGCTTTGCCGTCTATCCCAAACAGGGTGGGCGGGCGCCGGAACTGGACAATTCCGAGGTGCTGGAATGGATGGGGCGTTTTATCGGGAGAATTCATGCCATCGGTGCGTTACGCCCGTTCCAGGCGCGGCCGGTACTGGATATCGCCAGCTTTGGCGTGGAGCCGGGCGATTATCTGTTGACGCATGGGTTCATCCCGGCCGATCTCGACGAGGTGTATCGCGGCGTGCTGCAACAGGCGCTGGATGGCGTGCGGCGCTGTTTCGACCGGGCCGGCGAGGTGGCGATGCTGCGTCTGCACGGCGATTGTCGGATTGATATATAGGGTAAAACTACAATAGTTTTTGCCGGAGTACCAATAAACATATAACCAAAACTATTGTATACAATAGTTTTAATCCAATGCTATTCGGGGAAGTTTTGCAGCTTCTTTTACGTGAACATATGAACTCCGATACCCCTTATGCCGGCTTGACCCCTGAATGCCTGCTCAACGCAATTGATAGTTTGGGAATGCGTTGCGATGGTCGGTTATTACCGTTGAACAGCTATGAAAATCGGGTATATCAAGTCGGTCTTGAAGACGGTAGCCAGTGTGTTGCCAAATTCTATCGTCCAGGCCGTTGGAGCGATGAGGCCATCCTAGAGGAGCATGCGTTCACCCTTGAACTTGCAGAGCAGGAAATTCCAGTCGTTCCGCCTATTTCTTTCAACGGAGCAACATTGCACTTTTGGGAGGGATATCGTTTTTCTCTATTTGCAAAGCAAGGGGGCAGGACTCCTGAACTAGATTGTGAGAAAACGCTCGAATGGTTGGGGCGTTTCCTGGGGCGTATTCATGCGGTCGGCGCAACTGCTGATTATCAGAATAGACCTTCTTTAGATATCCAGAATTTTGGGCTCGATCCACGTGACTTTTTGGTTTCTGGAGACTGGCTACCTGCAGAATTGCGGCCAGCGTGGATAAGCATCGCCAATGAGGCGCTGGATGGTGTAAGCCAAGCTTTCCAGCGAGCAGGAAATGTCCATATATTGAGATTGCACGGGGACTGTCATCCTGGGAATCTCCTATGGACTGAGGACGGAGGACCTCATTTTGTCGACTTTGACGATAGCCGGATGGGGCCAGCAATTCAGGATCTATGGATGCTGCTTTCTGGAAGCGATGTGGATATGCGTACTCAGTTTGCAGCATTGTTGCGAGGTTACGAAACTTTCCAGGAGTTTGATGACCGAGAGTTTCAGCTTATTGAAGCTCTGCGCACGTTGCGATTAATTCACTACAGTGCATGGATAGCCAGACGCTGGCATGACCCTGCCTTTCCCTCGGCATTCCCTTGGTTTGGTACTGTCCATTATTGGCAAGATCGAATTCTCGAATTACGTGAACAAGTGGCTCTGATGCAAGAGTCGCCATTAGTCTAACAAACATGGCATTCTGCATGCAGCGATGCCTATCGCCAAATCAACGCCAAAATCAGGGAATACCGGACATGATCTGGCCAATGCTGCTGAAAGCGAAGGCTTGGCTAGAGGCCAGGAACGCATTGCGCGCATCATGGGGTGAGCAGCGCAAGGGAGCGGGAAGGAAATCACGATAGATGTGACACGCCAACCCCCAGTTGGAGATTCATATGGCTTGCTCTTTGTGCCACCAATGAAATCGTGCATTAGTGGTAAAATCGGTCGAAGTAAGACTACGTTGAGCGAGTGAAAAAACGTAGTGCCGCCCAAGCAACGGGGTGCCATCTGGAGTGGCTAGGTGCTAATGCACTGAGAGAGTCTCGCATGCGACGGCCGCTTATGCGGCCGTTATTTTATCGTGCAGGAGGCAGCCCTTGAGCAATTGCCTGCTTGGATCCGAATGAGATTGAGTCACAAGTCCATTCGTGTTTTTGGTGTCTGCATTTGCTAACGCTTACAGCCACTCCAGAACCCCATCATGTCCGCGGCAATACGCATATTTTGTTTGCACTAACAGAATAATTGGGTGCAGAATAAAAATATGCAATCAAAATTGCTCCGTCTGATCACGCTTCTGGCGATACTGATCTGCCTCCCGTTGCAAGGGCTGGCAGCGGTGGTCATGCCTGCATGCGAGGCGCATGGACAAATGACCGAAATGTCCTCGGGTGTTGGTCAAGCACAGGCACCCGATGATTGTGATCATCACAGTGTCACGAATGCTGAAGATTGCGACCATCATCATAATCAAGCACCTCACTCCAAGAATTCCCCTTGCGACAAGTGCTTTTCATGCTATTTGAGCGCAACACAAGCTGTCTTCACGCAACTTTTGGCCGTTGATGCCCTTGGCGTTACGGTCATGGTTGCTGCGCCGTTGGATGATATGTCCGACGCGTTACCCTCGCCACTGTACCACCCCCCTCGATTCACCTTCGCCTAGTGCTGAAGGTGTAACCTTCAGGGCTTAATCTCGCTCATTGCGGCGGTTCTGCCTTTGATGATCGCTCCTTCAGCACCCTGACCAACGGTGGTTTCGACCCGCTGAGGAGTATTCACACCCATCCTCTATCAGCAAGCTCGGAACCTCTTCCAAGGAAAGTTGCAGCGGAGGAAGAGCGATGTCTCATCCAGATCATCAATCTAACTCGGGGACAGAATTCACGGTCTGCCGAAAAGTACGCATAGTCACTTCCGATGTTTCGGAGGCGCAGCTGCGCCTCGTAGAGAAACGGTCACCGGATCACCTGTCCCTAGGGATGGACAATCAAGGTGACAAGCTTCGTGTCATCTACGACCCATCCGTGCTTTCGTTCAGCCAGATACTTGCGTGGCTAGGTGAAGCTGGCATCGCGCCCACCCACACCTGGTGGTTCCGCCTGAAGTCCTCGTTTTACGACTTCACGGATAGCAATTGTGCCGCGCAGGCGCATGCCAAGCCAAAAGGCTGCTGCAACAAAATTCCCAAAGGATAGTGCTGTACCCCCAAGCAGGGGAAATATCAATCCACCCAAGGAGAATAAATCATGAAAAAGCAAACCGTATCCGCCCTGATCGCCACTGTCGTTGCCTGCGGCATCGGGCTGGCTTCCTTAACCGCAGTCGCTGGCCCGGACGAATTCCAACAGCAGATGGTCCGTAAGCTGCATGAGGCCAAGCAGAAACAGCAACAAGCCGAAGCCGCCAAGGGCGAGGAGCGCCAGAAGCTGATGGGCGAGCACATGAAGATGATGCAGGATGCCATGGAAAAAATGCAGGCCATGAAACCCAAGGCTGGCATGACCATGCAGGAGCACGAAGAGTGGATCAACCAGCATCAGAAGCTCATGGAAGACATGATGGGCCAGATGATGGGTGATCATCACATGATGATGGACATGGGGTGTATGTCCATGGGCTCAGGCGACAAGCACAAGCACTGATTTTGACCTGCGGGCGGGCGCATACCGCCCGCCTGATACATGACGAAAGGATACCAAGCAATGAAACGATTTCTGATGGTAATAGCTGCCATGGCGGCATTCAGCATTACGACGCAGCCGGTGCTGGCCGACGACTCGCATCACCCCAAGGCCGAAGCACAGAAAAGCTACGCGGTGAAGGGCGAAGTGGTTGTCGTGGACAAAACGGCTGGCAAGGTGAAGCTGAAACACGAGGCCGTTCCAGAACTGGACTGGCCGGCGATGACCATGTTCTTCCCGGTGGCCGACAAAGCTCAACTGGATACCCTGGAAGTTGGGGACCAGGTGAACTTCGAATTTGTGAAGAACAGCAACGGGCCGCTGATCACCCAGATCAAGGCCGCTAAATAGCATGCGCGGGCCAGCTCGGAATACCCGGCTGGTCCGGGCTGTATTGGGAACGAACATGAACAAGCAAAAACAATTCGCATCTGCCATAGCTTTGGTTGCCCTGTTACAGGTCACTCAGGTTAATGCTGTCGATCTGCCTGGTACGGCGCAGGCACCTTTGCCTTTGGGGTCAACGTTGCAGGACTTGCTGCAATGGGCAGATGCCAACAACCCTGAACTGGCGGCCATGCGCTATGAGATCGACGCTGCGGGGAACCGTATCCAACCTGCAGGCGCACTGCCGGACCCTGTACTGCGGGTCGAATTGCAGGACTTCGCCGGCCCGGGAGCTCCGGATGGATTCAACCCGCTCCCAGGCAAAGGCAGCGGTACCAAATACACCTTGATGCAGAGCCTGCCCTTGTGGGGCAAACGTGACCTACGCAAGGAAGTCGCGACGGCAGAGATGGATCAGGTCAAGGGGCGTAGGCAAGCAACTGTTACCGAGATCCATGCCCGGATTAAGGCTGCTTATATCCAGTATTACCAGGCGACGGGACTTAAAAGGCTCAATGAGGAAATCCTGAACATATTGAGTGACCTCGAAGCGGTAGCGCAAGTGCGCTACGCCGGGGGACTTGCGCCGCAGCAGGACGCGATCCGGGCACAGGTGGAAAAAACTATGCTGCGCTCTGAAACCATCAACCTGGACACTGAGCAGCATCACGCCATGACCAAACTCAATGTGGCGATCGGACGTGCACAGCATGCCCCTTTGGTGGAACCCACGGAATTGCGCCGGATCAACCTGGACATGCTCGATCCTGCAGTTTTGCAAGAAAAAATGATCCGTGCCAATCCTTTCCTGGCAACTCAAACGGCTCAGATTACAGCCGCTGATGCCAACCGTCGCTTGGTGGAAAAGAACCGCTATCCGGATGTCACGCTTGGCATCGCGCCAATTCAGCGCGGCGGAGGCATCGACAGTTGGGAGGCTATGGTCGAGGTCAACATCCCAATTCGCTTCGACACCCGCCGTTCGCAGGAAAGTGAGGCAGGCGCAATGCTGGCTGCAGCGAAGGAGCGCCAGCAGGCAATCTCCAACCAGGTTACCGGGGAGTTGCAGGAAAATTTGGCCGCGCTGGATGCCGCCCGGAAACAGGAACGGTTGATCGTGGATACCTTGCTGCCGCAGGCCGAATTGACCTTTCGCTCCGCATTGGCCGGATACGAAGCTGGCAAGGTAGATTTCGCCACGCTGCTGGATGCTCAGCGCGCCATCAGGCGCGCTAAACAGGATAGCTTCAAGGCACGTATCGAGCAGGAATTGCGTATTACGGATATTGAGAAACTGGTGGGAGAAGAATTATGACCGAAGGAAATCCCCGCGGGATGAAGCGTTCCGGCATCTGGATCGCCCTGGCGTTGATCGGCATGGCCGGCATTGGTAGTGTCGGTTACTGGCTGGGAATGAAGCAAGTTGCGCAGCAGGCCCCTGTGGTGACGGCACCTATCAAGGCCGAACGCAAGATTTTGTATTACCGAAACCCAATGGGGCTGGCCGACACTTCGCAGGTACCCAAGAAGGACTCGATGGGGATGGATTATGTTCCGGTGTATGCCGATGAAGTGCAATCTAGCGCATCGGCAGGCGTTTCGAGTGGTTCGAAAAAAATACTCTACTACCGGAACCCAATGGGTTTGCCGGACACGTCGCCTACGCCCAAGAAAGATTCCATGGGCATGGACTACATCCCGGTGTATGCAGACGAGAGGCGAGATTCCGATGCCAAGAACCAGATCAGGATCAGTACCGAGAAAGTCCAGAAGCTGGGCGTACGCACCGAGGCAGCAACCATGCGTGACCTGTCGCGAGCGGTGCGTGCGGTAGGCCGATTCCAGCTCGACGAGCGGCGAATCGCCAGCGTTACGGCCAAGTTCGACGGCTATATCGAGAAGCTCTACGTCAATGCCACCGGGCAACCGGTTAGGCGTGGCCAGGCACTGATGGAAATCTACAGCCCGGAGCTGGTGGCCGCGCAGGAAGAATACCTGATCGCCTGGCGCGGTAGGCAATCGCTCAAGCAGGGGACGGAAGATGCACAATCCGGCGTCGGCCAACTGGCGGAAAGCGCGCTCAAGCGCCTGCACAATTGGGATATTTCGGAGGTCCAGCTACAGCGCCTGCAGCAGGAAGGTAAATCGACTCGCACACTGACCCTGTATTCCCCCGCCAGCGGTGTGGTGCTGGAAAAGACTGCCCTGCAAGGCCTGCGCTTTATGGCAGGGGAGCCTTTGTTCAAGATTGCCGACCTGTCGGCCGTCTGGCTCATCGTCGATGTATTCGAGCAGGATCTGGCGCAAGTGGCGGTCGGCCAGAAAGCCAAAATCCGTGTTGATGCCTACCCTGACAGGGAATTCAACGGCCGTGTCGCTTATCTCTATCCGATGGTGAACCCGGAAACGCGCACGGCCCAGGTGCGCATAGAATTGACCAATCCGGGCGGCCAGTTACGGCCCGACATGTTTGCCAACGTGGAATTGGCAACCGGCGCCGGAAAAGCGGCTGTGCTGACCGTACCGGACTCGGCCGTCATCGATAGCGGTGTGCGCCAGATCGTTCTGGTGCAGCTGGCCGACGGCCTGTTCGAGCCGCGCGAAGTGAAGCTGGGGCGTCGCGGCGACGGCTATGTCGAGGTCATGGCAGGCGTGGCGGACGGTGAGAGCGTCGTGGTGCGCGCCAACTTCCTGATCGATGCCGAGAGCAACCTGAAAGCGGCGATCGGCGGGTTGTCCCACAGCGGCCATAGCAATACGCCCAGGCAGGAAAATCCGTCACCATCGGCTGAACATTCTGGCCATACGCAGCCCGAACCTGTCGCTGCCAATCCCCATGCCGGCCACTGACGGAAGGATGCCATGTTAGCCAACATCATCGAGTGGTCCGGCCGCAACCGTTTCCTGGTGCTCCTCGCCACTTTGTTCGTCGTCATTGCCGGTATCGTTGCCGTGATGAAGACCCCGCTCGACGCATTGCCGGATCTGTCCGACGTACAGGTCATCGTTTACACCGAGTATCCCGGCCAGGCACCGCAAGTCGTGGAAGACCAGGTCACCTATCCGCTCACCACGGCCATGCTGTCGGTGCCGAAATCCAGGGTGGTACGCGGGTTCTCGTTCTTCGGCGCAAGTTTCGTTTATGTCATCTTCGAGGACGGCACCGACATCTACTGGGCACGTTCACGTGTGCTGGAATACCTCAACTCCGTGACCGGACGCCTGCCGCGTGGCGTGACGCCCACACTGGGACCGGATGCGACCGGTGTGGGCTGGGTATACCAGTATGCCGTGGTTGCTAAAGACCGCACGTTGGCCGAGCTGCGTACCTTGCAGGACTGGTATTTGCGCTACCAGTTGACCAAGGCACACGGTGTGGCCGAAGTGGCCTCGGTCGGCGGCTTTGTGCAGACCTACCAGGTCACCGTGGACCCGGTGAAGCTGCGCGCCTACGGTATCCCGCTCTCGCGCGTGTCGCAGATCATCCGCGACAGCAACCGAGATGTCGGCGGTCGTGTGGTGGAGATGGCTGAGACCGAATACATGGTGCGCGGCAAGGGCTACCTGCGTGGCGCAGCCGACATCGAGAAACTGGTGGTCAAGGCGGAGCGTGGCACGCCAGTACTGATCCGCGATATCGCCCGTGTGGAACTGGCACCGGACGAACGCCGCGGATTGACGGAGCTGAATGGTGAAGGCGAAGTGGTCTCCGGCATCGCCATGTCGCGCTACGGCCAGAATGCGCTGGAAGTCATCCACAATCTTAAACAAAAGATCACCGAAATCTCGACCGGCCTGCCGGAGGGCGTCAGCGTGCAGACGGTCTACGACCGTTCCGACTTGATCCACCGTGCCATCGAAACCCTCAAAAGCACGCTGATCGAGGAATCCGTCATTGTCGCCCTGGTTTGCGTCGTGTTCCTGCTGCACGTACGCAGCGCGCTGGTCGCCATCCTTATGCTGCCAGTCGGGGTGCTGATAGCCTTTATCGCCATGCGCCTCTTGGGCATGAATTCCAACCTGATGAGCCTGGGCGGTATCGCCATTGCTATCGGTGCCATGATAGATGCGGCGATTGTCATGATCGAAAACGCGCACAAACACCTGGAACGCTTGCCAGAAAGTCATACCAAAGCCGAGCGGGCAGACGCCATGCTGGCAGCGTGCAAGGAAGTCGGTCCGGCACTGTTCTTCTCGCTGCTCATCATCACCGTGTCCTTCCTGCCGGTGTTCACACTGGAGGCGCAGGAAGGCCGTCTGTTCTCGCCGCTGGCCTATACCAAGACCTTTTCCATGGCCGGTGCGGCCCTGCTCTCGGTGACCCTGGTGCCGGTGCTGATGCTGTTGTTCATCCGCGGACGCATCATGCCCGAGGCGAAAAACCCGGTGAACCGCCTGCTAATCTGGCTGTACCGGCCCATCATTGCCGGTGTGATGCGCTGGAAGAAACTGACTATTTTCATCGCGCTGGCCGGGCTTGGGGTTACGCTGTATCCGGCTTCCAGGCTAGGTTCCGAGTTCATGCCGACACTCAACGAAGGTACGCTGCTTTATATGCCGGCCTCGCTGCCCGGCATGTCGATCACCAAGGCTGGCGAACTGATGCAGACGCAGGACCGCATCATCAAGAGCTTCCCCGAGGTTGAATCCGTCTTTGGCAAGGCCGGACGCGCCAATACGGCTACCGATCCGGCGCCGCTGGAAATGTTCGAGACCGTCATCAATCTCAAACCGGAATCGGAATGGCGTCCCGGCATGACCACCGACAAGCTGATTGCCGAGATGGATCAAGCCCTACAGTTTCCCGGGGTCGCCAATGCCTGGACCATGCCGATCAAGGCCCGTATCGACATGCTTTCCACCGGCATCCGTACCCCTATCGGCATCAAGGTGTTCGGCAAGGATCTCGGTGAAATGGAGCGGCTGGCCAAGGAGATCGAGGCCGTGGTCAAGCAGGTGCCGGGCACGACCAGTGCGTATGCGGAGCGTATCACCGGAGGCTATTATCTCAACATCGAACCGGACCGCGACCAGCTGGCACGCTATGGCTTGGCGGTTGGCGACCTGCAGGATGTGATCGGGACGGCTCTGGGGGGCGAGATGGTGACGACCACGGTGGAAGGGCGCGAGCGCTTCGGCGTCACCGTACGTTATCCGCGCGAACTGCGTTCTGATCCGCAGCTGATCGCACGGGAAATCCTAGTCCCTGTGATGGGGGGGGCCATGGTGCCGCTGGGGCAATTAGCTCGCATCGAGGTCGCCAAGGGCTCGCCTGGTATCCGCACCGAGAATGCCCTGCTGTCAGCCTACATCTATGTTGATATTCGCGACCGTGACATTGGCCGCTACGTCGCCGACGCCAAGAAAGCCGTGGCGTCACAGGTCAAGTTCCCCCCTGGTTATTACATCACCTGGAGCGGCCAGTTCGAGTTCATGGAGCGCGCCATCGCCAAGATGAAGATCGTCATCCCGGTGACGCTGCTGACTATTTTTCTGCTGCTCTACCTTAACTTCAAGCGGCTGACCGAGACCTTCATCGTCATGCTATCGGTGCCATTCGCCCTCGTTGGCGGCGTCTGGCTGATGTGGTTCCTGAATTACAACCTGTCGGTCGCCGTCGCCGTGGGCTTCATCGCCCTCGCGGGGGTGGCGGCGGAGACGGGCGTGGTCATGTTGATCTATCTCGATCATGCATGGGAAGAACTGAAAGCCAAACGCCATGCCGAAGGGACGAATCCGACGGTATCAGACCTGTATGAAGCCGTCATGGAAGGCGCGGTGGAGCGGGTGCGTCCCAAGATGATGACCGTCACCGCCATCATGGCCGGCCTGCTACCCATCATGTGGAGCAGCGGCGCTGGCTCCGAGGTGATGCGCCGCATCGCGGCCCCCATGGTGGGCGGCATGGTGTCGTCCACGGTGCTGACACTGGTCGTGATCCCGGCCATCTATGCACTGGTCAAACAAATATCGCTTGATAGCAAAGGAAGCTTGAATGCCTGAAATCATCCCCAATCTGCACCCGCTGTTTGTGCACTTTCCCATCACTCTGGTTTCGCTGTCGGCGTTATTCCATGTGGCTGCAGTGGCGACGCGCGGTAAGCCGTGCGCCACCCATTGCGCCATTTTGGCCCATACCACGCTATGGCTGGGCGCGCTGGCAGCACTACCTACCGTGTTCTTCGGCTGGCAGGCATTCAACAGTGTCAGCCACGACGAGGCCTCGCATGCCGCCATGCTGGTCCACCGGACATGGGCCTTGGCAACCCTTGTGCTACTGCTGGTCTTGGCTGGATGGGATGCCTGGCGCAGCAAGGTAGATACCAACCCTGCCATATGGTTTGTCGCGCTGGTCATTGGTGGATGGGGCCTGGTCGCCACGACTGCCTGGCACGGCGGTGAACTGGTGTACCGGCATGGGCTGGGCGTCATGTCGCTTCCCGCATCGGAGGGTGATCACGGTCATGACCATGGGCACGCGCATGAGCATCCGGATACCAATGCGACGAGCACCGAAACGCATGAAGACGGGCATCACCATGACGATCATCAACACTGAGTTGGAGCACACCATGAAAGAACCGACACCCCTGATTGTTGCATTAACCCTGTTGTTGAACTCGGTCGCAGCGATAGCGGGGCCTGCCGTCACCCTGTACAAGAGCCCGAATTGCGGCTGCTGCGTGAAATACGTCGAATACCTGAAAGAAAACGGATTCACGGTCAAATCTATTGACCAGGGCGACATGGACAGCATCAAGAAACGCTATGGCACAAGCCGTGTCCCTTCCTGCCACACTGCATTGATCAACGGTTACGTGGTCGAGGGGCATGTGCCGGTTGGCGCGATCAACAGGCTGCTCAAGGAAAAGCCCGCAATCGTCGGCATCAGTGCGCCCGGCATGCCGATGAATTCGCCAGGGATGGGCGAGATGAAGAAAGGCACGCTAACGGTGTACGCCATCCCCAAAGCAGGCGAGCCACCCAAAGTGTTCTCGGTGGAATAGGAGATTGAATATGGAACAGCAAGCCCATTGGGAGCATGTTTACCAGAGCAAAGCCGCCGATGCGGTGAGTTGGTACCGCCCGCATCTCGAACGCTCCATGCAACTAATCAGGTGCGCGGCCCCCGATCTTTCGGCCTCGGTGATCGACGTTGGCGGAGGGGAATCCACGCTGGTCGATGACTTGCTTGCCGCCGGTTATCGCGACATTACTGTGCTGGATATTTCTTCTACCGCCATCGAAGTTTCCAAACAACGGCTTGGCAGTGACGCTGAACGAGTGGCGTGGCTGGCGGCCGACATTACCGAAGTCGAACTGCCGGAGCATCGCTACGATGTGTGGCACGACCGTGCGGTGTTCCACTTCCTGACTGATCCTGCACAGCGGGCGGATTATGTGCGGCAGGTAACACGATCCGTCAAGCCTGGCGGTCATGTCATCGTTGCCACTTTTGGTTCCGATGGGCCTCAGAAGTGTAGCGGCCTTGATGTTGTGCGATATGACGCTGATGCCTTACATGACGAGTTTGGCGCGGCTTTCCAGTTGCTGGAAAGTACGAACGAACTTCACGAGACGCCGTTCCGTTCGATCCAGCAGTTCGTATATTGCCTGTGCCGGATGGCGTGAGCCATGGATACGCGTACCTCTCTTCCTCACGTAGCAGTCGGCAAAACATGCCGCATGTGCGGGAATCCGATTCTCGTTCCGCCATATGCGCTTGCAGGCAGCGACTACTGTTGCGATTCCTGTTATCTGCAATCACAGTCCAACCGGGGCAGGCATATTGAATACATCAAGTCGGATGCCGCCTTGGCGGAAGCTCTGGCATCAGCCCTGGACTTGAGGGAACACGAGACCGGCCTGCATTCCAAACGAGTAGCCTGTCATACGCTGGAATTAGCCAGGCATGCCTTCAAGGATGACCCTGCACGGCTACGCCAGATTTACTGGGGTGCCTTGTTGCATGACATCGGAAAGATCGGCATTCCGGATGCAATTTTGCTCAAGCAAGGCCCGTTGACCGATGGAGAGTGGCAGGAGATGCGTACCCATCCTGAGAAAGGCTACAACATCGTTTGCCAGATTGCCGGCATGCAGGAAGCCGCAAACATCGTGCTTGGCCATGAAGAGCACTTCGACGGTTCCGGTTATCCACGCGGTTTGAGTGGCGAAGAGATTCCCTTGGGTGCCCGTCTGTTTGCTGTCATCGATACGCTGGACGCGATGACTTCTGACCGCCCTTACCGGAAAGGATTGGACTTCGACGTAGCGAAAACGGAAATACAGCGCATGTCCGGATCGCAATTCGATCCTTATGCTGTGGGGCTGTTTCTCGATGCGGAGAAAGTGCTGCGGGAAATGGTGTCGCTCAAGTGCGGGAAGGCTTCCGCACAGGATATTTTGCCAGTTTAACCATAGGAGGACAGCTCATGGACAAATTGAACCCCTGGCGCGTAGGCAGTGCGATGGCGGTAACTGCCGGAACACTCAGCCTGGTATGCGCTGCCGCGGTTATGCTATTCCCGGAGCAGACGGTCGCCTTTGTCAATTCATGGACGCATGGGTTGGACCTTACCGCACTCAGGAGCAACAAGCCGATCACCTTGGAGAGTCTGGGTTACGGGCTATTCAATGTCACTTTGACAGGATACCTGATCGGCGTGCTGTTTGCCGGCTGCTATAACCTGGTGGCCAGGTGTCCATTCTGCCGTTAGCAATGTCTCGATTTTAACGAAAGGAAAAAACATGGCGATTGATCCGGTATGCGGCATGACAGTAGACGAGAAATCCGCTGCGGCAAGCACCGCCCATGCGGGCAAGATCTGGTATTTCTGCTCGGCGCACTGTCAGCATGAGTTTGAAACCAATTCAGACAAGTTTTCGGGAGTTAAGGATGCGCCCAAGCACGATCATGAGCATCACGATCACCACGGCATGTCTGAAGCCAAGGTATCAAAATCTGCCAAGGAGATGGCAAAAGACCCGATCTGCGGTATGGTGGTGGACAAGGCCACGGCGCTGAAGTCTGAGCGCGCTGGTCGCACCTACTACTTCTGTAGCGTGGGTTGCCAGAAGACCTTCGAAAATCCCGAGACTGAGCTCAAGTCTATGCGCACCCGCGTCATGATCGCGCTGACCGGGGTTTTGGCGCTGGCGATCATGCGTGCCGGGGCTTTCCTTGCCCTGGCGACTGGCGCCACCATCGTCACCTGGGTGCCGATTCCGGCACTGCCATGGTTCACCTGGGGCGTGTGGCTGTTCCTACTGGTCACGCCGGTGCAGTTCATCGGTGGCTGGAGTTTCTACAAGGGGGCATGGAGCGCAATACGCTCGCGCTCCATCAACATGGATTTCCTCATCGCGCTTGGCACTTCCGTAGCCTACTTCTATAGCGTAGCAGTGTTGTTCTTCCCCGATGTATTGCCGGTCAAGGTAGAAGAACGCAACGTTTATTTCGAGGTGTCCGCCGTGATCATCGCCTTTGTACTGCTCGGCAAGTACATGGAAGAAATCATCAAGAAGCATTCCTCCGCGGCGGTGCGCAAGCTGCTGGATCTCAAACCCGCTACTGCCCGCGTCATCCGCGATGGCCAGGAGATGGAAGTGCCAGCGGAAAGCGTGATGGTGGACGAACTGCTCGTGGTGCGGCCGGGTGAAAAGATTCCCACCGACGGCACCGTGCAGGATGGCGATTCCTCGGTGGACGAATCCATGCTGACTGGGGAATCGATGCCGGTGGAGAAAACCGCAGGAAGCCAAGTCATTGGCGGTACGCTCAACCGCACCGGTATGTTCCGCTTCAAAGCGACACGCGTGGGTGCCGAGACAGCACTGGCGCAGATCATCAAGATGGTAGAGGAAGCCCAGGCGTCAAGTGCGCCGATCCAGCGGCTGGCGGACAAGGTCACCGGTTATTTCGTACCTGCGGTGGTGGGAACCGCCTTGCTCGCATTCATTGGATGGTGGCTGGCGGGCAATTTCCCGCAGGGGCTGCTGGCCTTTATCGCGGTGCTGATCATCGCTTGCCCCTGTGCGTTGGGCATCGCCACACCGGCCGCGCTGATGGTGGGAGTTGGCAAAGGGGCCGAAAACGGCATCCTGATCCGCGGCGGCGAAATCCTGGAGCGTGCGCAGAACCTCAATGCCGTGGTATTCGACAAGACCGGTACGCTGACGAAAGGCGAACCTGCCGTCACCGACATCCTGCCGCTGGGGGATGCTACCGAACAGGAAGTACTGCGTTTGGCCGCAGCAGTAGAATTTGGTTCGGAACACCCATTGGGCGAGGCTATCGTACGTGGTGCGCAGCATCGAAATCTCGATGTTCCCACCGTATCAGGGTTCAACGCCGTTCCCGGACACGGAATTCGGGGTGTAGCAGAAGATAGGAATATCCTGCTGGGCAATCGCCGTCTGTTTTCCCAGGAGTCAATCGACATCGCGCAGGCCGAAGCCCATCTCGTTCGCCTGGAAAGTGAAGGCAAGACCGCCATGCTGGTTGGCGTGAATGGTGTGCTGGCAGGTATCGTCGCAGTGGCCGATACGCTCAAGCCGGAGGCTCAGGAGGCGGTCGCCGCGTTGAAGGATATCGGTGTCGAAGTGGTCATGCTGACTGGCGACAACCGACGCACGGCCGATGCCATCGCGGCGCAACTCGGCATTACCCGTGTCATTGCTGAAGTCCTGCCATCTGACAAGGCACATGTCATCCAGGATTTGCAGAAACAAGGCAAGGTGGTTGCAATGGTGGGCGATGGTGTCAACGATGCCCCTGCATTAGCTGCGGCCGACATCGGCATCGCCATCGGTTCAGGTTCGGATGTGGCCAAGGAGACCGGCGGCATCATTCTGGTGAAGAACGATGTGCGTGATGTCGTCGCTGGCATCAACCTGTCACGCGCCACCATGCGCAAGATCAGGCAGAACCTGTTCTGGGCCTTTATTTATAACTCCATCGGTGTGCCGATTGCAGCATTCGGCTTCCTCAACCCCATCATCGCGGCCGCTGCGATGGCGATGAGTTCGCTGTCGGTGATTGTGAATTCGGCGCTATTGAAGCGGGTGAAATTGTAAGGAGGCGGAAATGTTCGGCATTCCTTTCGGGAAATGGTCATGGATATGTCCCTTGCTGGGGGCGGCAATGGCAGCTGCTGTCCTCGTTTTGTGGGGAGTATCGTGGTGGACAGCTATCCTGGCGGCCTTCATGCTGGTTTGTCCAATCACGATTTTGTGGGGGCTGATCACTCTGCGCCGGTATCCGCAACCACCAGTTGGCGAAAAACCGAATTCGTTATGTTGTCACAATGCAGATGAAAAAGGAGACCATCATGACTGATGAGCACGAAGAGCATCACCTTTCCAAGGGGCAGTGGGTTTTTTACGGGTTTCTCGCAATCGGCGGGGTGCTGCTATTCACAGAGCATCGCGCTCATGTGCTGGGCATCCTGCCTTACTTGTTCCTGTTGGCCTGCCCCCTCATGCACCTGTTCATGCACCACGGGCATGGTAGCCATGATCACCATCATCACCCGGACGCCACCGAAGGAGAGAAGAAATGAGCGCACCGTCACCTGCCTATGGCCTGTGGTCGCTGGTCATCATCAACTCCCTGGTATTCATCATCTTCGCCTTCAGCTTCGCCAAGCCGCAAAGCAAGCGCGACTGGCGCTCGTTCGGGGCGTTCTCGGCCTTTATCGTGGCGCTGTTTACCGAAATGTATGGGTTCCCACTGACTATTTACCTGCTGTCCGGCTGGCTCAGCAACCGTATCCCTGGCATTGACCCGTTCTCACATGACGCCGGCCACTTGCTGGAAGACCTGTTCGGCTGGCGCGGCAATCCGCATTTTGGACCTTTCCACCTTGTCTCCAACATCCTGATCGTGGCCGGGTTCTTCCTATTGTCTGCATCATGGAAGGTGCTTTATCGAGCCCAGCGCCGGCATACGCTGGCAACTACCGGGCCTTATGCAAAGATCCGGCATCCCCAGTACATGGGGTTCATCATGATCATGTTCGGTTTCCTGCTGCAGTGGCCGACTATCATCACTGTAATCATGTTTCCCATTCTGGTTTACATGTATGTGCGATTGGCGCGTACTGAAGAGCGGATGGCCTATGAAGAGTTTGGGGACACATATACTGAGTACGCCAGCCGGGTACCAGCCTTCATCCCATGACAAAGTTAAGGTGTGGCGAACAATTGCAGCCAGCAACGCATAAATGGGGCCTGCATTCATCAAAAAATCCGTCTCGTTAGTTCATGGTTAAGACATTATGGCCTTCCGGATGGCATTGGCGAACCCAATATCGAACAACTTACGGCCATTCCGGTTAAGGATTTCCCCATTAGGCCCTTCCGACCAGCCTTCTTGCTGAAGGAATTCAGGAGAAATGGCTTGAGTCAGCGCTTGTATTTCCGTATCAGACAAACCTGCGCTGCTCATGACTTGCACTACTTGACCTTGTGGAGTGACGTTGATGTGGCCAGGCAGTACACGCCGGTTGATTACCACTTTGGTATTGGCTTTCAGGACTTGAACTTCGCTACGCAGTTGGTCCCTTTCTGCAATGATATAACCCAGTAAAGTACGCAGCGCCGGATCGCCAATCTTTTTTAGCAAATCGCCATCTGTTGCCTGAGTTCCAGATGGCTTCGATTTTGCTGTAACCCTGCCAGCACTGGCAAAATTGGCCCATGTGCGAATTAACACTTTAAAGTCACCGGAGGTGGCGTTGTAAAGGGCGCGCTGGGACATTCCACCACGACCTTCGGACATGCGGCCTAACGTTGCCAAGGAAAAGTCTTTGCTGCCTAACCGATGCAATTCTGCGCATATCTCATGCATGATCCGTAGATTCTGCTGTTTCTGCGGTCGCGCATTGACCATGAGAGTTTCAAATACTTGTTTGGGGTCTGGTGCGCTCATTCGTCCACCCTCTGAAGGCTTACGGGCTTGAGTTCCCGCGTTAAGTCTGAAATGGAGGTCGGTGCTCCCTTGGATTCCTGCTTCATATCAAACAGGGAGGACCACTCATGCTGCAATCCTAGTTCGATCAAAGTATTGCGACCCGATTCGATCATCCCCACGACTTGCCGCAATCCTCGTTCAGGATTATCCGGATCTGCCTGGCTCGACAGATGATCCATAAAACGATTGCCTACCCGCAGTTGTTCAGCCTTGGACATGCCCATAAAGCCCGGCTCGAAACCCTCCCTATACAGAGCGCAATCAAGCAATTGAGCGCGACGGAATACGGCTTCACCTGGATTTTCATCTGGGTATAACTCTGCATCTTGGCAGACCCCGGAGAGTTGCAGCAGTTCGGACTGAGTGCTTTCAAAAATCAGTTTCAGGTCTTGCAAGCCGCCGACCGCGACCAATTGTTTCTTCGATTTTCCTTTGCTGACAGTTTCTTCAATCAGATCAAAGCATCGTTTAATGAGCCGGAACGTTGCAATCAGATCATGACCAAGGTCGTCCGCCTTTGTGATTGCCGACTCCCAAAACGTGGAAATCCGTAGCAGTTCCTTTTGTTCCGTAAATGGCTCATCGGCCTGTTCTGCCTGATAACGTTTGGCTTTGAGCGCATCCTGCTGGATTTCGTAGCTCTTGGCTTCCTTGGCGGCCTCGATCAGCCGATAACTCACATTGTTAAAATGCGCCCGTAACGCATCGATGTAATGCGGTTCAGTCACAAACCAACGACACCTCACGCAGTTCCCGGCCCCACCTGGTACAGGGGCATAGATATTGTTGGAAGCATCCTTGGTATTGACCCGCAACAATTCACCACCATTGCGGCAGCCGCCAATCTTGCCGTTGTATTCATCTGGCGAAGTATTGCCACCGACCAGGCACATCCCGTAACTGCGTGCTAACCAGCCAGCCGGGTTGCGATCACCCGGGTGTGTCGCCAGTGCAGCCTTTAAGCCGTCCATGTTGTTAATGACGATGCTACGGCTCAGCTCAGCATATTCTGCTTCAGCCAGAAATCGCTGCAGTCCAGCGTCGGCAGTTTCCTGCAGCTTCAAGCTGGCTGCATTGAGTAGCCGGGTCATTTGAACAACGCCTACTTTGGTATAGTAAAGCGTCATGATCACGCGGCTGTGGCCTGCAACCAGTTTAGAGAGCACAACCAGCGGTACTTCGGCATCCACAGCCAAACAGGTCAATAAGGAGACGCGCAGGCTGTGTAGAGGATAAAGCGTGGTGCGCGACTTGTTGGGTGCGACGAACTGCAAAGGCTTGCCTTCGATGGCGGTTTCGTGACGTGCCGCACAACGCACTTGGAGGTCTTCCAGTAGTCGATACCAGATTGCAAACAGTGTGTCATCGATAATGGGCTTGAACCGATCCTCTCCCAAGGCGGCAGCATCGCGGAACAGAAAACAGGTATCCGGCATTTTCGAAAGTTGATACTCGGATTTCGGGCCGCGCGTATGCCGATGATCCAAATTTTTCCAGCTAATCGGCTTTGGGATAGGGTTGTATTTCTCCTGCCAATTCCTCAACTTTTCCAGCCAGTAAAGAAGCTGGTCGTATTGCCATGGGATGACATAGCCGGTTTCTCCCTGTTTGGCGATATCGGCTGTCTTGTTGGTGTTGATATATAGCGAGGTGCGTTGCTCTCCGAGTTCCAGATCATTGCAGAGACGAAAGACTCCTCGCTCAACAGGCCGTTTCCTGGTGCCCTCCGCATGCGGGCCCTTGTTAAGCTCCCATCCACTGGAGGTATACCGCCAAGTATCGGCTTCACCCGAGTCCACCATCCGTACTTGGTGAGTGCGTAGCGGAATCATGAGCTTGACCAGCAAAGCCACAGCCCTGACCGGACTCCATATTTCGTAGATTTGGCGATTCCCTCGCTTATGGCTGGTTGTCCTGGTTCGCCATACGCAATCGGGATCACTCTCGTCTATTTGGTCTTTAGTAACCTCAAACCAATCATGCCGCACACCCCCATGCCCGTGGGCGACGGTGTGTGCCCATTTCCAGTCCCTGAAGGTTTCACCTGGCGCCAAGCGTTCCCGCAACTCGACGATGTATCTGAAGGGCAGGGGCGAGTGCACGGACTCAGTACGTATTACCTTGCCCTTTTGACTGCGGTAGGGAACAGGATTCCAGAATGCAGGGCTGATGACGGACTGTCCATTGTCATCGGGCTCCGAAAAGTGTTTTTCCAAAACCCAATCGAGGAATATCCGAACCTTATTACTCCATTTGATGCCGCCATGCGACTTGGGCAGGGAGGTTTCGTAAAAGTCCGGTAACGGTTGATTACGGCGCAGCAGGATCGCCGGATCCAAAGGCAATTTGAGGCCATGCAGGTACGCCTTAAAAAAGTGGCGTAGCGCAACAATACGATCAGCTAAACCATGCGGTTGAGTGGCGAGCCAAGTTGCTGCCAGTGTTTGCCAGTCAGCAAACTCAGGGCCTAATTCCCGTGTAACCCAGCTAAAAGACAGGTCGGCATATACGGATGGGTTCTGCGGAATTCTACGAACACGGGCCAATTTCAGGTTACCTCAATTTGGGGTTTGGGCCAGAAAGCAGACCATCGGGATCAACATCGGCAAATCCATACGCAAGGAGCTTTTCCAGGTCGAATATCGGTTTTACATGGCGGCCTTCGGCTACCAAAGTATCAAGCGTAGTCGCTGCGTTATTAAGGGCTTTGCTGATGTCTGCTGAATTTGGGGTGGTATAGACAGCCTGCGATCCAAGTGATTTGTGATGCAACGCCCTTTGCCTTATCAAGGGATCGACGCCACCACGCATAAGTCTTCTACCATAGGCGTGCCGATGGCCGTGTGGCGTGGTTCCGGATGCTTTTGCCGGAACTAGCCCTATCCGTTCAACCGCCTTGGCATGTGCTTCAACGTAGCTGTCGACACAATACATCCCGCCCGCGGAGGAGCCTCGCTCGACGATGAAGGCGTAAGGGTGGTGCCGTGGGATCTGTACGATCTGCCGGAGATACAAGTTCCAATAACGAAGAAAGTACCGTCCGAACTCTTCATCAAACCAGTGGGCTTCCATGTAGAAATTCGCATCCAGACTAGGATCTTTCCATCCAGCGTGGTAGCGATTCAACAACTCGTTTCTGGGCCTTATTGCATATTTACTCGCCAGATAGGTACCACGATTGCATTTAATCGAATTGCCGCGCTCATCAACTAAGTCATCCGGAGCTTCGCCGAGACTGGGGTGATGAATTCGCACCTGCGCTACGGTGGGATTCTTAGGGCTTGGCCGAACATCATATATCCAGAGATGAAAGCATTCAGATAATCTGAACCCCGCTCCATGCATGAGGAGAGTGATCAACACATCTCTGATGTTGATGCGTTTCGAGGGATCATCCTGGCTTTGTCCACCTCGGCGACTAAAACCATGGAATAACAAATCCTCAAAATATCGCTCAGGAAAGGCATGCGCATCGTCAGCAGCGCTTACCTTGGGAGAGCGCCGTGATAGCGTGCTACGAGCATATTGAGATTTCCGGCCTGACATTACATGCCAAGCGTGCCCTAGAAACGCTCGATTTTTACGGGCAGCCGATGCAGCAATCGCGACCATTGCGTCGTAGCCACTTGCCGTACGTAAAGGATTTAATGGTGCAGTTCCTTGGCGATCGGCTACCCAGTTAGAGAAATCAGTCAGACGCGTGAGTATGTTGCCGATGGCTCGATGATCGTAGCGTTTCCAATACAATCCACTGGGATCCAACCCATCTTCACCAATTGTCCCGGTGTACAGGCGTTGGATGAAACTATGAAAAAGACTTTCTGGATCTGCAAGGCTGCTGGAATTGGCCTTCATGTAGGTTAACAACAACTTTACATCCTGGACTACCTTGCGCATCCATGCAGAACTTCGATCATGTTGCACCCAAAGTAGGTAATCCACCAACGACAGCAACGGCCCCTCACTGGTTAGCAAGATTGGAATTTCGGAAATAGCTCCGGTGGCATCTGAAACGATCTGCGCACGGATCGAAACTAAATCCATGATGTTTCCTCGATCAATTAGGTTTCTCGTTTAGCATCTTATGTAGTCTTATGAACATATGACCCTATATAACAATACTCCGGAACACGAGAAAACACCAAAAGCTCTTTGTTGAGGAGAATATTTACCTCGAAACTATGTGATCTTATGGTATCTTAATTACCCTATATAACATCCCGGCAACGTGTTATGGACCGGCGACGGCCCGCATTTTGTCGATTTCGACGACAGTCGCATGGGACCGGCGGTACAGGATCTGTGGATGCTGCTTTCCGGCGAGCGTGACGACATGACGCGGCAACTGGCCGACTTGCTCGCCGGCTACGAGTGTTTTCAGGATTTCAATCCGAGCGAACTGCACCTGATTGAAGCGCTACGAACCTTGCGTCTGATTCATTATGCGGCCTGGATTGCGCGGCGCTGGGACGATCCGGCTTTTCCCGCGGCTTTCCCGTGGTTCAATACCCAGCGTTACTGGCAGGATCGCATCCTGGAACTGCGCGAGCAGATCGCCCTGATGGACGAGCCGCCATTGTGGGTTGGAGGTGGTAATCGCTAAGAACCTATTTCAGTAGGCCAGAAGCACGCCACGTAATGATACCGAGAACGAGATGCAGCATAGCCAGG
>Ga0172367_10001296_pt1 | contig 36813 bp, 22 predicted proteins | sample Lak10m_FD_114542 | JGI IMG/M metagenome (GOLD analysis project Ga0172367, IMG submission 114542) | Freshwater microbial communities from Kabuno Bay, South-Kivu, Congo - kab_022012_10m | ecosystem: Environmental > Aquatic > Freshwater > Lake | place: Democratic Republic of the Congo: South-Kivu... | reverse complement strand
TTGGCAATGACATGAATGCGAAATAATCTATTCTTTCACCGACCCACACCCGTTGGTGGTTTGCCGTAAAACAGTGCATAATTAGTTTATATAGATTAATCTAACCATCAGTGCTGATTCAGAGGAATAATGAATGTGAAGCCAAGTTCCATAAACGCGATAAAGTTGGACTTGGGCATGACGAAAGTCTAAAAAGTGGAAGGGGTTCAAATAAGCGCCGAAGGTGCGGAATAAACTGACTAACAAAATCGATTATAAAGATGAGCAGTATCTGTGGGAATAATCCCGCACCGTTGGCGCTTGTGAGAGTGTTCGTTTGATTTCACAGCCCTTCGGGCTGTGTTACTGATCACCGCACCTCCGGTGCTCATGAGAGTGTTCGTATTATTTCATAACCTTCGGGGTTCATGGTTTGCCAGAGGGTTTCATTTCTATAATAATATCATCCCTTCGGGATTAAATAAGAATCATGTTAATCATTTAATCACATTAATCCTGGTTCAGACAATTTTTTCTAAGAACAACAGATCAACTCACCCCTGCCTTCGCCTGCCTGCCCTGCCTACCGGCAGGCAGGCGGCAGGCAGGGCAGGCAGGGCACTCGGGATTAAAAAGTATCCTGCTAATCATTTAATCAAATAAATCCTGGTTCAGACATCTTTTCTCTTTGCAGCTCACGCACGATTAACCCGTCCGTTACGGCAGGAATCATTTAACCATTAATAATTATGTATCAGGTCCGCCCGACGAAGCCAGCAAAAAATCTGATAATCCTAAAATCCTGTAATTCATGATTCAGATATTTTTTCCTCTTGCTAAAGATTAAAATCTTTATTATTTTTGTTTGCTCAAATCAAAACAATATGCTGGTGTAGCTCAGTTGGTAGAGCAGCGCACTTGTAATGCGCAGGTCGCGGGTTCGAGTCCCATCACCAGCTCTGAAAAGCTCTGGAATTAATTTTCAGGGCTTTTTTGTTTTAAACTGCAATTTATCACTGCCTTTCTCTCCTGATCCGCCCGTTTTTTCCTCGACATTTATATATTTTGTAATGAAATTAATAATAATTCGTTTACGATTATGAAATGGCTGCTTGCATTTATTGTTCTTTTTCATGGATTGATTCATTCACTTGGATTCATTAAAGCATTCGGTATTGCTCCTGTTGAAAAACTCATCCGGGATATATCCCAAAAGAACGGATTGGTCTGGCTGGGTGTTGCAATTCTGTTTATTGTAGTATTTCTGCTGATTGTTTATGATATTTCAGTCTGGTGGGAATCGGCGCTGCCAGCTCTCCTGATTTCGCAGTATCTTATATTCAGTTACTGGGGAGATGCAAAATTCGGTACGATTGCAAACATAATAATTATGATCGCAGCAATCGTTTCTTATGCCGACTCCGCATTTCAAACTCAAACCGGAAACGAGCTTAAGAAACTTATTGACGATAATAAACATTCATCAATAATTCTAACCGAAGAAATGACTAATACCCTTCCGCCGCCTGTCCGCAGGTGGCTCATGTATTCGGGCGCAGTCGGCAAAAATATCCCCTCGGTGGTTTACCTCACTCAGTCCGGTAAACTGAAAACAGCCCCCGATGGCAAATGGATGGAATTCAGCGCTGAGCAATGGTTTACTCCACAATCCCCAGGCTTTTTGTGGAAAACGAATGTGCAGATGTTCCCCGGATTTTTTCTCTCGGGACGCGATTTGTTCTTCGGAGGAAAAGGTTCGATGAAAATCAAATTGCTCTCTTTGTTTTCAGTGGCAGATGCAGCAGGAGAAAAAACTGATATCTCCACTATGCAAAGATATCTTGGTGAAATTGTCTGGTTTCCTGCCGGAGTGCTTGAAAAAAGTATCAGATGGGAACCTATAGATGAAAATTCTGCAAAGGCTCATTTCACAATGAACGGGCTGACTGCAACGGCAGATTTCAGATTCGACGATCAGGGCAGGTTCCTTTCGATCCATGCAGAAAGATACCGTGAACAAAACGGCAAACATGTACTTTCAGACTGGTATATTCATGCGTTTGAGGATGCTTATAAGGAATTCGTCGGCATAACAATCCCGAACAAATTAAAAGTTATCTGGAAATTGGAAAATGATGATTTTGAATGGATGAACGTTGAAATAACAAGCATCGGCTACCGCTGATTTCATGATCCTTAACATTGTTTATATCTTAAGAGTTATTGGCATTTGACAATAACTTCGAAAATATTTATTTTGGCATATGCTAATTACTAATTGTTTATGCCGCGTCCAATAAAATGCCGCAGGATCACCGGAGCGCCAGCCGCAGTTTACTTTAAACCTGCCGGTATTCCGATGAGAGAATTAATCGAAACGGTACTTACTCTCGACGAATTCGAAGCGTTACGACTCTCGGATTACAAGGGATTATACCATGAAATTGCGGCAAAGCATATGGGAGTTTCAAGGCAGACCTTCGGGAATATTCTCTCCTCAGCACGACATAAAATTGCAGATACACTTCTGAATGGGAAAATATTACGGATTGAAGGTGGCAATATTGAACCCGGTTCTGAAACGCTTGTATGTGGGAAATGCCGCCATAAGTGGGATAAACCTCCGCAATTGAATGCTAAGTCAACTTGTCCTGAATGCGGAAGCGGAGAAATAGACAAAGAATAATTAGCAGAAAACAAAATTATAAAATCGGAGCAATAAAATGAAAATCGCAATACCTGTCCTGAATCCTGATGGTTTTGATTCGAAAGTTAACGGACATTTTGGCAGTTCACCTTATTTCGCATTGTTCGATTCCGGGAATGAGAGTCTTACCTTTATTCCAAATGAAAACAATCATCACGAGCACGGGAAATGTACCCCTGTCGGTTCACTTATCGACCATGATGTAGAGGCGGTAATAACAAGAGGTATGGGAATGAGAGCAATTAGTAATCTTCAGAATATAGGGATAAAAGTGTTCTATTCCACTTCAGGGGCAACTCTGAATGAGATGGTTGCCGACATTAAAGCCGGGAATTTTGTTGAAATGCGGGCTGAGGATGCCTGCAGTCATCATGGCGGCGGGCATGGCGATCATAATCATGAGCACGGTCATGATCATCATCATGGACATGGACACGACCATCATCACCGCCACGGTCAGAATAATTAATCTGCTTATGCACGGAGATAATATTAACCAAACCATTGTCCGGGCGCGATACGGGGAAAGTGACCAGATGGGCTTTATCCATCATTCTGTATATATAATGTGGATGGAATTGGGACGAATTAATCTTATGCGGGATTTTGGCATTAATTACAGGAAAGTTGAACAGGAAGGGCTACTTATGCCGGTATTACAAGCCGATGTGAAATATGTCAGCCCTGCCTTTTTTGATGATGAGGTAAAAATTCTTACCGGTATCTCCAAATTATCAGGCACCAGATTAAGAATGGACTACAGACTACTTCGCTCAGATGATACTCTTCTGGCAAAAGCATTCACAGAGCATTGTTTTATAAAAAAAAGCGATTATAAGCCTTTGCGAATTCCGGATAGTCTCCTTCAAAAATTCAGGAGTTCAGAAAAAGCGGCGGAGTGGAGCCTCAGGAAGTTATAGCTGAGCATCAGGATAAAATTTGACATTGCTCCGTGACCAGTTGATACAATCGCCACGCCCCTGCACAATTTGAAATTTAGCAAATTAAAAAGCATTTTAAGAGGATTAAAAATATATGGTTCTCTTAAAATGCTCTTTTATTATGTTTTGTTATCCTTCTTCCTTTCATTAGCCGGTATCATTCAGCCGGCCGAAAATGGTCTTATAAATGTTCAGAACAGATCAAGAACTTCACTCAACGGAGAGTGGAAAATTATTGTTGATCCCTATGAAAATGGGTATTACAATTACAGGTATGCGGCTTTCGATAATTCACCAAACCCCGGGAAAGCGGCATATTTTACGGATTCCAAAGCCGCTGGCAAAACCGAATTGGTAGAATATGATTTCGATAGATCAGAATCCCTTATTGTACCCGGCGACTGGAATACACAGAATGAAAAATTATTTTATTACGAAGGGACAGTCTGGTACCGGAAGAAATTTGATTTTAGTATTAAGACTGGGACGAACCAGGTATTTCTTTATTTCGGGGCCGTAAACTATATAGCGGAGGTATATCTGAATGGCAGTAAACTTGGAATCCATGAGGGCGGCTTTACACCATTCATATTTAATATCACTGACAGGATAAAAGAAAAAGATAATTCACTTGTAATAAAGGTTGATAATAAGCGGATAAAAGAAGGCGTACCGACACTCAATACCGATTGGTGGAATTACGGTGGTATCACGAGGGATGTTGATATTATTGAAGTTCCCGGAACATACATCAGTGATTATATGATGCAACTCAATCCTTCCGCCGGGAAAGAAATTACAGGCTATATAAAACTTGGCGGGATTGACATTTCAAACCGGCAGATTACATTATTTATCCCCGAATTAAATATCAAAGAAAAGTTTAAGAGTGATTCAAACGGGAAATGCATAATCTCGCTTGTATCAGACAGTATTCAATATTGGAGTCCCGACTTGCCTAAATTATATTCTGTCACAATTGCAGCGCCGCAGGATACTATTAACGACCGTATCGGATTTCGTACAATAAAAGCTGACGGTAGCAAATTGCTCCTAAATGGCAGGAAAATATTTCTGAAAGGGATTTCAATACATGAGGAGAAGCCTTTTGGAGGCGGAAGAGCTAATTCAAAAGAGGATGCTTTGCAATTGCTCAATTGGTCGAAAGAATTGGGCTGTAATTTTGTGCGCCTTGCACATTATCCTCATAACGAATTTATGCCCCGGCTGGCTGATTCACTTGGAATTATGCTCTGGGAAGAGATACCTGTTTACTGGACAATACAATGGGAGAATGAATCAACAAGTCAAAATGCAGAAAATCAGCTCTCCGAAATGATCTTCCGCGATAAGAACAGGGCGTCTGTTATACTTTGGTCGATGGCAAATGAAACTCCGGTAAGTGAAGCCAGAAATAATTTCCTGATCAGACTTTCCGCGAAAGCAAGAATGCTTGATAAAACAAGATTGATCAGTGCTGCACTTGAGCAAGGCAGTTATATGGGAGATCCGTTAAAAAGGACAATTTCTGATCCTTTCGCTGAGGTAGTTGATGTACTGAGTTTTAACCAGTATATAGGATGGTACGATGGCACTCCCGAAAAAGCAGAAACAATCACCTGGGAAATAACACAGAATAAACCGGTTATCATTTCCGAATTCGGCGGCGGCGCAAAAGCAGGATACCACGGCGAGAGGGAAGCAAGATGGACTGAGGAGTATCAGGCTTATCTTTATGAGGAAAATATTAAAATGCTTCAAAAAATTGATAAGTTATGCGGGATGTCCCCCTGGATACTTAAAGACTTTCGTTCACCGCGAAGAGTTCTGCCCGGAATCCAGGATGGATGGAACAGGAAAGGACTTATTTCCGAAGCAGGAGAAAAAAAGGCTGCCTTTTATGTCCTCAAAAATTTCTATGAAAATAAAAACTGAGAAGTGCAATTATATCCCCGTCATCGAAATAACTTCTGTCATTTTAAATAAATAGTAAGTATATTTAAGCAAGATTTTCTTATTACTTACAGATACTTTTACAGAAACATTAACGTGTCTGTTTTTATAAACAGCATTAGGATTTTCCATTGACTATGGGAATGAATAAGAATATTGTTTCAGGTATTTCACTTATACCAGCGCTGAGAATTGAGCAAATTCTCAAAGGATACGCTCAAACATTCCGCAGAAAACGATCACATAACAATTTTATTCACCACGATATTAATAATTTCACTAATAATAATTTTTCCGGGAGCAAGACATATACCCCGGGAAAAAGAATTCGTTTAACTGAATCTGTTTCAATCTATTCCGTTTTCAAACCGATATATATTTCCATTCACGAGACGAATGAATGAAGGATTGTTTGAAATGAAAAAGATACTTATCATCGAAAGCGTTTCAATGCCTGCAAGGGAATTGGGAAAGAGTCTGCAGGACTTCGGCTTTATTGTCGAGGATGTTAATACAGGAGAATCGGGTTTTAATCATGCAGTGACGGAAAACCCCGACCTTGTTATTGTTGATAATAATCTCCCGGATATTGAAGGAATTGACCTCTGCAAAAAACTCAAAAAAAATAAGTTTCTTTCACCGATAATTATTATAACTGAAGGCAGTGAGGAAACTATACCGCAGAAAGGACTTAAGGAGCCTCCTGATGCCTGGCTTCATAAACCTTTTTATATGAAAGAAGTGATGTTTAGAATAAGAAGTGTTCTGAAGGAATCAAATAAAAAAGAAAAAGCTACAGCGAAAGATAATAAGGAAGCAAAGCGGATAAGGGAAAGGACTTTGCCCAGTCAGCTTCCAGAGATAAAAGGGCTGGATATTTTTTCACTAAATATCCCTTCAATGCACACCGGTGGTGATTTTTTTGATGTCTTTTTAACAAACGAAGGCAAAGTGGGGTTTGTTATTCTTGATGTCTGCGGCAAGGGCTTGACCGCAGCGATGATGATCCAGAATGTATCCGAAATTATCGGGTCATCCAAAGAAAGATTCACGGCTTCATCCGATATTCTGTTCACTCTTCAATCAGAGATAGCCGATTTTCTTACCCCATACTGTTTCCTTACAAGTGTTGCCGCAATTTATAACCCGTATGATGAAACAATTGAAATCTCGCGCGCCGGTCACCCGTCTCCTCTTTTTATGCGCGAAGGTAAAGTAAGGGAGGTTGATCCTTATGGAATTTTTATCGCAAAAAATACAGGAGGTGTTTTTCAAAGTTCACTTGAAAGATTATCTTTAAATTTCGAACCGGATTCGGTATTATTATTCCATTCCGATGGATTGACAGAGCTTAAGGATAAGAAACGCCGCAATTATGGAACCGACAGGCTGAAATCATCACTGGCAAAAAACAATAATTATAATGCTGAAACAATTGCAAGAAATTGTCTTAATGAAGCGCTGCTTTTTGCCGATCCTGATTACGAGATGGATGACATAACTGTTATTTGTATTAAAAAATCTCCAAATTGACTCAAAAAATACAGTCGGATGCAAAATGAAAATACTAAAACACAATCGATTGTTTTGCTTGATAATATTAATATCTTTGCAGGGCTGTATGAACGAGGTCGTCCAGGAGGCTTTTCTTATAGATGCTGCGATAACACTGCCGTATAATCCTCCGATAACTCATTATTCGATTAATAAAAAGGTCGGTGAAGCTGCGATAACTCCTGTTTTGATGTTCAGTCCGACGGGGAATTCCAATCCGTCCCTCACTCCCAATTATTTCGACAAGAGTAATTTCCCAGATACTCTGACTACCCGGCAAAAATATAACTCGAATATCAACTCCACAAATTTCGTGATCGGACTCGATTATGATATGGCTTTTAACGAACACCTCGCTGGTTTCTATTCGGTGAGATTCACGAAAAAAGATAAAACCGAGTTATGGAATTTTACAGTGGGAACCGGGTTTTTCTCATCTCAGCCGGATTTTGCTTTCAGGATTGATGCAGGAATTATGTATCAGCAGTATTATTACAGTGCGAACAGCATCGTTTTCGATTATGAAGGCAAAAAGGATAATACACCCGAGAGAGTTAATTATTATTCCGCCGAGGGCAGGAATTACAGCCTGTTCCCCTTTGTGAATGCCAGTATTCAAAAAGCTATCATTAATGATATCGCCGCCGTTTTCCTGACCACCGGCTATTTCCGTTCAGAGGTTATCAATTTCCAGCCAGTTGAGGGCAAAGTATTGCATTATCTTTCGGGGACAAGTGAAATATCGGCTTCCGATACCGAGATAAAAAATTATGCCGGGTTTTTCTATCTGAATCCCGGAATTGTTATGCTATTTGATGCAAATATCAGAATCACTGCCTCAGCGTATCTTATGAAAGAAATAGAACTGGACAAAGCGGATGAGAACTGGATATTTCAGCCAGCAATGATGTTCAGTATTGGGTTCTGATCCGGCGCCAGTAAGATGGCTTTGCAGCTTTTTTATTATTTTAGCAGATAATCATTCAGCATCCCGATAAGGATAATTATTAAAACTCAAAAGCAGAAAGTTTTATTGTCAATAATTGGTTCCAACGATGCCGGAGTTCTGATCTCGGAGAGAGAAGGTGCAATTATAACCGCATTGATGAACGAACACTTTGATAAAATTATCCTTATATGGAATGAAAATCTAAAGGCAGCAATACCTTATGGCAGAGTATGCAGTCATGTTAAAACTACTGCATTAAAAAGTGGACTCGTCAAGGAAGCGGAGTCATTCGAATTAAGGCTTAAGGATGTCACTGATCATAATGAAATTTACGTTGCCCTCAAAAACTTCTGTGATGGATTATCAGACAAAAATTCAGCCGATTATACGATAAGTATTTCCTCCGGAACTCCTGCGATGCAGGTATGCTGGATACTGCTTGCTGAATCAGGTGAATTTTCATTAAACAAGCCGCCCTCACTTATTAGGGTTAAAGATCCCCGTTTCGGAAAATCCGTCAATATTCCTGTAAAACTCTCATCTCTTCTGCCGAAAATAGTGAGTATGCAGAATGAAACTGCCGAATTAAAAAAACTCCTTCCGAAAGTGATGATCAATCTGCAAAAAGGTCAATTAAAAATAGGCGAAAATATTGTCGGGCTTTCCCCTGTTGAATTCTGTTATTACAGGTATTTTGCTGAAAGAGTATTAAAAGGAGTTGGACACGAAAAATTCTCGGGGTTTTTCCTCTCAATGGAGTTTATGCAGAAAATATTCGAATTCCACGAAACCTCTTTCCCCGATCTCGATCTGAACCGTGAGGAACTGCGCCAGGCAATTAAAAAAGGTGATAATCTTTCTATCAGCACTCTGCGCGCCGGGTTATCACGCCTGAATAAAAAGATAACAGATACACTTGGGAAAGATTTAGCACAGTATTATTTAATACTTTCCGAGGGACGCCGCGGAGCGAAATTTTACAGAATTAATGTCTCACCCGATACTATTGATATATTTTAACAACGATGTGACAATGGATCAGAGCTAAAGAATAAGTATTTTTGGGATATGAAAAACAGGATACGAAAACACCAAGTAAACAATTTGACAATTACTCAGGAACTTCTGCTAAAATGAACGAACAGCCAAAGAACGAAAATTATCAGGCATCAAAAATGGTAAGTGATCTAACACAGCATGATTTTCAGAAGAACGGTCCTATAAGGACGAATCACACGAGACTTTTTGATTCGTTAATTGAACAATCAGATAAAAAAAAATACTGCGATTACTATTTTCATGATTATTATAATAAGATCATATTTAATAGAAAACTTATTCTCAAATTCTGGTATGATGAACTGGAGGCACAAACAAATTTCTATTCTTTGAAGCAAATAAGTTTGGAAGATTTTTATTGTAATGGATTGAAAGCATTCGAAAACATATATGGAACATCACATCCATTATTGCTGCATTTTATGGGCTTTTTTGAAGACGGAGAATTTGAATATTTCGATCAATGGTCTCCTATATACAAAAAATACGATAAAATAACCACACAACTCCTCAGTTATAATAGAAATTTGAACTCTTTTAATATTGAGAAGAATTATCTAACCGCAATAATAGTTTTTGTTATGACTTATGTGATTGAGGAATCCCAAAAATATGAGGTAGTCCTTGAGGATAATATATATATACTAAAAAAGAAAGAGGCGACAGGTAATTTGAGCCGCTTCATAATAAACACACTAAGCAACTTTCCAGAGCAGAAAATTCATATTTCCAAATTATTGCATCTAATAAACAGAAGCAATCACATATTTGAGATAACGAAACCTGTATCAGAAGAGTGGTTAAGAAATGTATTAATTGAAAATACGTTGAAATTTTATTACAGATACGATGAGAAAACAGGCAATATAATAAAATCCATTGATGTTGATAAATTCTACCAGTTTCTTATTGATAATCCAACAGATATTCCATTTTATAAGGATGAAAAACCGGATGAAGTATCGCTAGCTTGTTATAGTTTTATTGGGAAAACTTTCCCGCTTGAGATTGCTGATCAGTACGTGAAAATCAGACCGATTTTTTTGATAGCAACCTTCGGAGGAAGAAGTGAAGAAAGCGATGACTCAGAGAAAAAAATAAATTCACTGATCTCTGAGTTATTCGAAAAGATGTTGAAAGACAATCCACATTTCGAGAAAAAGCAGATTGAGGTAAGAGAGTTTATTAAAGAAAATGTAAGGATCAGTCGTTTTTCCTTAGTACAGATAAGCGGGTATTTTGCTGATAGTTTACAAATTGACTCAGATGAGCTTTCTCTAGCTGATATCAAGGAATTATTGATTATATATAAACAACCGTTATTCAATACTGAAATGCCGGAGTACAATATATATTATACTGATCTTAAAAAATATCTGGATTTAATTTAGAGAATTGTATATGGGATTACGGGGAAAAGCACATAAAAGAAAAGAAAATGCTGAGACTGAGTCGCAGCCAGCAAATCAAATTAAAAATTCTGATCATGAATTTCTCCAACCTGCAATAACAAGCGAAAATACAGCACTGAAAAAGAAAGTTAATGAATTATTAGTAGAGAATAATAATCTAAAATACCAGATAGTTAATATTCAGAAAGAGAACAACAATTTACTGTTGAGGGCCGAAAGCATTCTTCTCCGCGAGCGAGACGCCCTTTCACGCTCCACCGAATGGGAAAAAATCATTGATGAAATAGCTCATACCATAAACAATAACACAACCTATGCAGCAAATGCTCTTCGTCCGTTCATTGATTCTGATCCTGCGTTTTCCAGATCGTTTTATTACATCAAAGAAATTCATGACCTGCTTGAGATGATCCTTTATTATCTTAAAAAAGATGAAATTTTTCTTGATGCCGGCAATGATCTTCAGTTAAATCTCGGTGAGTTCTTTACTGAAAGGCTCGGTCTGCTGAAAGAAATAATACCCTCACTTCGACTGAATACTCCTCAGCACAGAGATAATCTTTTACTTATGTCGATCCCTCTTGATTGTGAAACCGGATGCCTGATTGACACTGATGAAAAGTCTCTCGTCCTCTTGAAAATTATCTTTATGGATATTCTGAAAAATGCTGTGAGAAATACCAACAGAGAAAATCCGCAGGTAAGTATAAGTATCACAAAAGGGAACAACGATGTTAACATAAGAATAACAAACAATAACCTGATAGATGAGCTGCTCTGCAATTGGCTGAATGATCCTCATTCTGAAGAGCCATCGGTTCATAAATCGAGTATGGTTGGGCTGCGTATAATCCTTAAATGGATTAAGTTCCTGAATATTGGAATGAGAACCGAAAGAAAAGAAGATGAAAACCGGACAGAATTTATTATCACTTTACCTCAGAGGCTGAAAATTGGGAAATAATTACAATATACTTATAGCTGATGATGAATATCAGGCAATAGAAGACCTGCAGAATGATCTGAATATTTATTCAAAAAAAAGCGGCATCAGTTTTGAATATATTACTGCTTCCTCCGCTGATGAGACTGCACAAATACTCAGTAATATTGAAAAAAGCTCAATCAATCTCAGCGCCGCATTTATTGATGTTGATTTTACGGGAGATGCTTCAGGCGGTAAGCGGGATTCAGGATACTCGATTATAAAGAAAATTTTTGAATTTAGTCCATTTACAAAAATCGGAATATATTCAGGACAATTCCGCCAGCCTGATCTTTGGGAAAAGTATGATGAACTTAATCGCAGTGGTTTGGTATTTTTCCACTATGAGAAGAAGACAAGAACTGACAGAGAAATTGAAGCAAAATTCTCTGAGTTGTTTGATTCGATGCGTACTACATTTTATTTATTCGATATAATAAAAAATCATCGTTTTGTTACTGAAAAATTCATTAACGGGAAATCCTTTTCTGATCCCGGACTTTTAACCGATATCTATACTATAAGAAATAATTTTTCTGCAATCGAGCAGATACTTTCGAAAAGCCCGCTCTTCAAGGCAGGGAGCGAAGTCATTTACAAGCTTCTCATCACGCTTTATCATCAATCGCTCGAAGCATTCTGCCTGCTTGCTGCAAAAACTGAACGAGCCGATAAAAAAATGATTCTCGAAAGGGCAAAGAAATACGAACCTGAAGCAGCAAAAATAATTGATAAACATCTTGAAATAAAAGCCGATAGCGAAGCCACTTCGCTTATATTATTTTTGGCATTCCTTTCCCCTGAAAAATTCAGATATGCATATAAACTGAATTGGCTGCGCAACAATGCAGTGCACATCCCGCCCAAAATTGATATTGATCTGCTCAATGTTCTTTTTGCACATCTGGCTGTTACTTTCTGCCTCTCAGAGAAAAAGGATTCGGTGCAGCTCGAATTGATCAGAGAAAAAGTTGACGATTATTTGAGGGCACAAAAAAATCCAAAATCGAACAGGGATCTTAGTGAACTTCTGAACTTTTTTAAAAAATAATTAAATCTGAATATTTTAGTTTGATCAATAACTTCAACAGGTAAGGCACATGAAATGTCGCAGAAATTATTTCAGTTTTAAATTCACATATTAATTCTTACTGCTTGCTAATCTCAAACTTACCGGGATCATATCCGTTTTTTAGAAGTATCCCATCAACTGTTTTCATCTGATCTGCAGAAAGAGATTTTGTTCTTGCAAGCACCCAGCCATATTTCCGTGAAGGAGTGGCGATAACGGCATATTCGTAATTTTCACCAAGACCAATTATCCAGTAATCCCCCCATACCGGCCGCCATCCTAGTATGCTGAAAAAACTCACACCAAGTTTTGAATTGCTTTCTTTATCATTTATCCTCGCAATTCCCTCGGTTATATTCCTGCTTCCATCTTCTTCAGTGCATGAATTTATGACCTGAATTTTTCCGTCTTCCATCAGTGTGTATTCAGCAGTGGTGCCTTTAACACAATCATCCTGAAAACTATTCGGTATCTTTTTGATTTCATACCAGAGTCCGGCATATTTTTTCAGGTCCACTTTTCCCACAGTTACCATTTCATTCTTTTGCTGACCATAAATTTGAGAAAATAAAACGATTATGATTATTATTGAACAGATAGATGAGCGTAACATAATTTATCCAATTTCATTTGATTTATAACCTGCAGGCAGGACAAGTCTAAAAGAAGTAAATTCTCCAACTTTGGATTCAGCCCATATTCTGCCATCATTCAGATCAGTCATATTCTGAACTAACTGCAAACCGAGACCGGTGCCTTTTTCATGAAATGTTCCCGGCAGGGATTCTATGTTTCCAGTAAATATCTGGCTTAATTTGTCTTCATCCATTCCAACGCCAAAATCCGAAACCGAAACAAGTACCTCTGATTCCTTAATATGTGAATGGATTTCAATATTCCCATCCGGTTTTGAATATTTGATTGCATTTGAAATGAGGTTTCTGATAATAATATTGAACATCTGCCGATCAGCCCTCACAAAAAGATCGTTTTCGCATTTAAGGTCGAAATTCAGTTTTTTAAGTTTTGCGAGAGGATTGTATAACCTGAGTGTTGTATCAATTTCATTTTTGACATTTATGTTCTCAGGGTTTAATTTATATTTTCCTGCATTCAATCTTGCCCATTGAATAAGATTTGAAAGCAAATTATCAAGATCGTTAATTCCTGAAATAATATGATTCAGCATCTCCTGTGCTTCCGATTCAGGAAGTTCCTTGTATTCTTTCAGAAGTATTTCCGAATATCCTTTAATAGCGAGAAATGGATTCTTGATATCATGCCCGATAATGCCAATTAAATTGTCTTTATCAGCAATAACATTTTGGAGTGAGTTATTTAATCTGCCAAGCTCTTCATTTTGAAGATTCAGCTGCTTCCCTGTTTCCTCAAGCTGGCGGGCATATTTTTTCGATTTCCCGAAATTCACAGCCAGGATCATGAGAGAAACAGATAATATGATAAGCGAAGTAATAAGAAGATACTGGAATTTTTTTCTGGCGGAGTCTTTTTCTTCAAGAAATTTAATCTGTAGTTCTTTGTTCGATAATTCATGTTTACGCTGCAACTCGGCAATAGAGGAAGCTTTCTGCATTGCGTATCCTGAATCTTTTTTTGCCCAATACCATTTGTTATAGAAAAGGGCTTTCCTGTAATTACCCATTTTTTCAAGATAATCACTGAGGAGGAAAACGACATGACCTATTCCCCTTTCATCGCCGTATTTGATATGAAGACTTAAAGTGTTTTCAAGATATTTTACTGCCTCCTTCAAATTGCCCTGAGTCACATTAATGTCAACAATAAAGGACATACTCCAGACCAGTCCAAGGCTGTCACCAATCTCTTTTTTTATTTGAATAGATTTTAAGAAATATGCTTTTGCCTCCTTAAACTTCTCAAGCCGGCGGTCAATAATCCCGAAATTATCGTAAATACCGGCAAGCCGGAATTTATCGTTTGTCTTCAGCCAGTGATCATATGCTTTTCGGAAATATTCTTGTGCTTTTGGAAAATCAGGTGTATCAAGCTTCAGAAGCCCCTTATGCTCATAAACAGATGCACTCAGCCAGTCATCTTCCAATTCCCCGGCAATTTGAGAGGCTTCGTTCAGATATTTTTCAGCATAATCAAAATCTTTGAGAACATAGTGCAGAATACCCAATCCATTAAGCGCCTGAGCTCTTAATCCCGGATTATTTATTTCTACTGCTTTCTTCTCGGCGCCAAAAAAATATTCCGCGGCTTTATCGTATTTGGTAAGAGTGATCTCTATGTAACCAAGTTTAATGAAAGTATCAGTATTGAGTCTCATGAGATTGTGTTTACTGCTGATCTCAAGCACTCTCAGAAATATCTCTTTTGCCTGAAGAAATTTCCTGTATCTTTGAGTAAGATATCCCTTGACATAAAGATATGCGGCATATTTAGCCTCATCAGTCTGCGGATTGATTCTTTTTAGAAGCAGGTCAACCTCTTTCAAAACTGAATCAGGTTTCGCATAGGAGGCTCTAACCAATCGGAATGCTGTGTCTTCGGGACCGCCTTTGGTGTTTTCGGTCGCAGACTTATTCTGAGAATAGATAATTGTTGAAAATATCAGTATAATGATAAAAGGATAAAATAAATATCTATTCGATCTGTTTTTTATTTCGACCGCGATATTCAACTTTTTCGACCTGTGTAAAAAAGAGTACGACATACTTTAAATTTAACCTAATTATTACAAATTAACCAATAAATTATTACACAAATCCTGCCGGAGTAAAGAAATCCATCTTACTTTTCCAATATTTATTATAAAGATATTACAACTCTCATTTTAATAATTCGGCAGAGTTTTTCACCTTCTCAAACATACAATTCCTGCTTCAGCCGGCGGTATCAGCCGAAGTTTGTTTTGTGCTTTTTAGACATTAGCTTAGATTTGAATTTTCTAATATTGTTTACTAATAAATGCTAAGACCAATTAAGGCAGTCCTTTTAATTCTGATTTTATCTTTTCCTTCGTTCGCTTATTATGCAAATGGAACAATTCGTGGGTTCGTAAGCGACTCCAGCAACGGAGAGGCAATAATCTTCGCTAATATTTACCTTCAGGAAATCCACTACGGCGCTGCTACAAACAATCAGGGATACTACGTTTTGAATGGAGTCCCTGAAGGCAAACATACTCTGATCGTGTCGTACCTCGGATACCAGTCTAAAAAACTTACAGTATTTGTTGCTTCAGGTAAAATTACAGAAGTTAATCTCAGGCTTTCTCCGGGGACTATTCAACTCGATGAACTCACTGTTTCAGGAAAACGAATCAGCGAGCCGATGGATATTTCAATGGACAAGATTACATCAAGAGAAATACAACTCTTACCTGCCGCAGTTGAAGCCGACCCGATCAGAATGATGCAGATATCCCCTGGTGTTACAACAACCGGGGATGTTACTGCAAAATTCTTTGTACGTGGGGGAGCAGGAGACCAGAATTCATTTTTGATTAATGGCGCTACTCTTTACTATCCCTTTCATGCGGTGGGCATATTGAGTGCAATTGATCCGGAGATAATATCTTCGTTAGAATTCAGCAAAGGGGGCTTTGGTCCGGAATATGGAGGAAGACTCTCCTCAATTTTGAATATTAATACAAGAGATGGAAACAAAAACAGACTTTCTGCCACTGCAAGCGCAACTCTTCTTGCTGGAAAACTCTCGCTCGAAGGTCCTATTCCAGGTGGGTCATTTATTGCAGCAGGAAGAAAAAGTTATTATTCAGGGGCACTGAAAAATTTCCTCAGGAATGACGATGTACCTTTCGATTTTTATGATGCCTCGGTGAAATTAAATTATTCGAATGATGCAATAAGTTCAGGCAGTAAATTTACACTATTCGGATTTTTCTCAGGCGATTTGATGGATTTTGAAGATCCTCTGCGGGAAGATTATAATATTTCAAATCAGATATATGGTGTCTCCTGGCGAAAAATTTGGGCAGACCCGCTCTATTCCATTTTTAATTTTTCCTATAGCGGATACTCAGCCGATCTTGACCCGAATCTTGGCGAATCTAAACGCAGAAACAATGATATAAGCGATGTCTCAGCCAATTTCGATTTTTCTTACGTTTATTCGAATAAAGATCAGTTTGATTTCGGGCTTCAGTCCAAGTTTCTCGCCACAAGACTCCAGATTGAAAACCTCCTGGGAAATACTTCAGAGATTGAACAATCCGGATCAGATATCAATTTGTTTGGTAAATACCGCTTCCTGAGGTGGGAAAATTACAGTTTTGATATTGGTATCCGGACAAAACTTGTGGCGCTTTCGGAGAAGAGACCCTTCCTGATAGAGCCGAGACTTGCAATGACCTACCGCGTTATTCCACAGGTGATGTTCAAATTTGCATACGGGCGTTATTCACAGGAGATTATAGCGCTTAGTGATGAGAATGAACTTATCTCTGTATTCGAACCCTGGATAATAATACCGCCGGAGATTGCGTCAATGCAGTCAGACCATCTGATTGCGGGTCTGACTTTTATTCTGAATGAAGAGATTTCTTTCGAGACAGAATATTATTATAAAAGCCTTATTAATTTGAACGAAATTAACCGGAAAAAATTTGATTACCGCTTCAGGGATCTGATTAACCTTGACGGTGAAGCATATGGAGCTGAATTTCAGTTTAAGTATGAAAATCCGTCTTTCTACTCAAATATTGGATATTCTCTTGGTTGGGTGCATAAGATAAACAATGGTGTCCGGTTCGCCCCCCGTTACGATATACGTCATTCTTTCAATATTTTATCAGGTGTCAAACTACCATTTGACTTTCAATTTTCTTCAAACTTTCAATTACGGTCAGGTATGCCTTTTACCCCGATTGCCGGTTATTTTGATCATTTGAATATCATAAAGAATGAGACATTCTTCAATTTTAATGAATTCCTTCCAACCACATTACGAGGCAGGGTCAATTCACAGAGGCTTCCTTATTATCACAGACTCGATTTAGGATTGACCAAAAATATTAGCTTCGGAACTTCTGATTTATCCTTAGGTATTAATGCTATTAATGTTTATAACAGGAAAAACATCTTTTATTTCGATCCGGATACCGGAGAGCAAATAAATATGCTCCCAGCCCTTTATACTTTTTTTATCAGAGTTAAAATATGATTACTTTTAAAAAAGCTCTACTGCTTATTATACCTGCGTTATTGCTTTCCTGCGAAGAAAATTTCAGTCCGAAAACAGAAATAAAAGATACTTATATAGTTACATCCGTCCTTGGAACAAATGGCGAAGTCAACAGTCTCGCAGTGAGCGTTACTGTCACCAGAGTCTATGATGTTGATGGTTATAATCCTTATACGAATGAAACTGACCCGTTCGTACATGATGCAGATGTATATTTCACACTAAGAGGAAAAGACTATTCTGCTGTTTTGGTTTCACAGCCCCGTGATACTGTCATTTCACGATACAAGACCAGAGAGTTTTATTATCAGGCAATATTCCCTGCTCCGTTACCAACTGAACAGGTCAAGCTTACAGTGATCACTCCTGAGAATAAAAACCTCTCCGCGGTGACAAGAATGCCAAGAAGGAGTTATTTCGAGCTCTCTTATCCGTTTAACAGCGGTATAACTACCAATATTAACCGTTTCAACTGGGGAGATGAATGGCGGATAACATGGAATACTGAATCCGGATCAATTTATTTTCCAACTCTGGTTCTGCACTATTTACAGGAAATTGATGGTAACACCCTAAACAAATACATTCAGGTGCCACTTCATATTGCAAACAAGGATAACAGGCGGAACTGGATAAATCCCGGGCACACTTATGACGGATCAGTTGAATTTAATTATGCCAACATCGACTCGGTTATGAGCAGGATTTCTGAGGGAGTGGAGGATAAATCAACGATAACGGTACAGGAATTTATCCTTAATGTTACTTCGTTCGACCCCAATCTTTCGAATTACTATTCGAGTACGAATGGTTATCTTGATGAACTGACTGTCCGGCTTGACCAGAATATCTATTCGAATATCACGGGAGGAATTGGGATACTCGGCTCTTACTGGGAAAGTGCACAGACTTTCAATATTGAAAAGGTTTACGGAGCGTCATTCGGATATAAAGTGCAATAAAAAAAGAATATCATACTCCCCTCAGGATTTCATCGGACAGGCTGCAAAAATTCTTATATCCATCAACTGTCTCCGGGAGTTTTTCAGGTAATATATTTTTTATCGCAAAATCGGCTATCGATAATTTCAGATCACGTTTTCCGGGTTTTCTTCCTTCCTGCAGATTTTTTGCAATATGTGAATAATTTGCAGGGAAAAGTTTGAAATAATCATAAACACTCACATCACAGAGATATCTAATTTTCCTCGCAGTATCGTGCAGAAGGCTGTGATTACTTATATTCCATCTGATGACAGAACCCGAAACCAACTCCTCAATCGCTTTTTTATTTTTCGCCGAATCAAGTCTGAAAATAAAAATAACTCGGCGGTTCTCATCAATAACGCTGAGTCCCGATTCAACGAATACCCGTTCTCCTGAACGATTTACTATCAGTCCAGAGACAAACAGATTTTGCCCGCCTGCTTCGAAAACGATGCGAGGATTCAGGAAAAAATAGCTCAGAGATTTAGTTTGCCTGTAATCGAAGATTCCCTTTCCATTTAGTAACTCACTAAGAAGTTCATCTTTCAAAGCGCTCGACGGAGATTCGATGGCGAGGGCAACATTGTCCACGATTCTTACTCCGCCTCCTTTTTTACTCAACTCTATAAGATGATCGTTAAGAATTGATGTAAGCGTTTCATTCGATAATTCAGACGATTTGTTGCCGAAGTTTCCATAATGGACAGCAACTTCGCTGATAAGTGATTGATTAATTGAATATTTTGATCTTTTATGAGAGAGGAAGAGCTCTTCTCCATTATTCATAAATATGAGATCCTGAGCAAGAGCTCTTATAACATTTCTCTCTGTACTGCCCTCTTGTGATTCCGCAGTTTTGGGACGACGGATGTTGGCGGGATTAAATGTCATTATTTCGTACTTTTAGTTTTGTCTTTGAATAAACCGTAATAAATAACATAGTCTAAATATTCCAGTGAAGTGCCTGTAAAGTCTGATCCGCTGAATCTCTTTTCAATACCGGCTCCGACACCTTTGAATTCTGATTTATTTACTTTCTCAGCTTTAGCAATTAATTTTTTTGTTAACGAAATTGCTTCTGCGCTTTCGAGTTGTGCGTCCGTTTTTTTATTGACCGGAATTTCTATCGCTGCACTCTGGATGATTTTATGAAAATATTCTTTGTAAACATCCCGGCTATGAAAGATATCCAGACTAAGAATATGATTTTCAAGAAAAATTGCGATACCATTAGCCTCAGCATTACATTCATATTCTTTAATAAAACTGCTCAGATCGATTCTTTCTTTAAGATCTGTCAGGTTCGATGTTTCTGAATCGACTTTGTATTTCTTGTGATATTCCTTAACTGTTTTCCAAACCTCACCCTGTTGGGCATCTCTTACTCCCCTTTCTTTTAATGCCTCATGCGTTGCTTTTATTTTTTGCAATCTGAGTTCTGAAGGAGCAAAAAATTCGGATGGTGAAAAATCAGTTGTGGAATAACGCCACCTTCCACTTTCAACACAGGAAACTGGAATTACAACTTTACTGTTTGGGAATAATAAAACGCTTGTATTTAATACCCTGTTCTGTTTTGCGCCCTCCAGTATATCCCCGTCATTTAAAAAAATGTAATCGGCAGAACTATTGAGAACAAGGAGTGAATTTACGCTTCCAGCCTCATTTAATTCTTTTACCTGAATAACATTTCGCTTAAATGCTTCATTAATGCTGAGGTAATTAAATTCGTCTGGTATGCCGGCTAAAAACTGGAAAACACCGAGTTTATTAAATGATTTGAAATTAAGTGGTGCGATTTGCATATATCCTCCAAAATTTACTTTCAAAAGGTATATGCTATTCTTTTTAAAACAGTATCATTGAATGATACTAATTGATGGGGGTATTAATTCACCGGAAAACGGATAATAAATTCAGAGCCTTTTCCTTCAACACTTTGCAGAGTGATTTGACCGCCAAGCAGCAATACATATTTTTTTACGATTGCAAGTCCAAGTCCGGACCCCTGGAATGATCTTGTGGTTCCTTCCGAAGCTTGACGGAATTGTTCCCATATAATATCCTGCTTTTCAGCCTTGATGCCGATGCCTGTATCCTTGACAGATATTTCAAGATAATTTAAGAATTCGTCTGAAATTATTTTGGCATCAACACTAATACTACCTGCGTTTGTGAACTTAATTGCATTGCTGATAAGATTGCTAAGCACTCCCCCGAGAAGATGCGGGTCGGTTTGGAAAATGAATTTGGAAACTGCGAAATTATTATTGAGAATGAGATTTTTCTGTTGGACTGATGCTGAAAATTCCTCGCAGACTGCTTTAATTGCTTCAATAATATCCACTTCGGTCAAATTTACTTCGGTCTTTTCAAATTCGAGTTTGGTAACCTCAAGAATATCCGTAAGAGTTTTGGTCAATCTTTTTGAACTATCAAGTATTCCAAGAGCGAGTTCACGATCCTCAGGGTCTTTAATTGATTCAAGCAATAATTCTGCGTACCCCGTAATTCCCCAAAAAGGTGTTCTCAATTCATGGCTCATATGCGCGAAGAAATAGGATTTAATCCTGTTCATCTCCTCCGCACGATCACGTGCTTCGATCAATTCATCAATTAGTTTTTTCTTATCGGTTATGTTCCGGAATATGCTTAACAGCATTCTATTCTTACCGGGAATATCGAGATAAGAATTGGAGAGTTCTACCCATAATTCTTTCCCGTTCCAAAGTTTAATCTTGGCATCAAAAAGTTCTTTAATTGTTCGGGTTGCAAATCTGTCCTTATAAGAACTGAGATCAGTTAAATATTTATCCTGTAGCGGATAAATTGAGATGTACGGTTTTCCGACAAGTTTATGAGCGGGTCTATCCACAAGTTCACAAAAGGCTTTGTTGACGTCGATAATTGTTCCATTGCCGTCTAAAAGCCTCATGCCGTCCACAGAGTTTTCCCAAATCGCTCTGAATTGTGATTCTGAGGAAAAGATCTGTTCGAGCATTGCTTTTTTTTCTGTAATATCTTCTTTTACAGCAAGATAATGAGTTATTTCTCCGGATTCATTCTTAATTGGTGAGATGATTGCACTCTCCCAGAACAAGTCGCCATTCTTTTTCTTGTTATGCAGATGCCCTGACCAATCCTTCCCGGATGTTATTATCTGCCACATCTTTTTGTAAAAATCTTGCTGTTGTTCTCCTGATTTTAATATTTTGGGATTCTGTCCTATAACCTCCTCCAGAGAATAGCCTGTTAAATCAAGAAATTTCGGGTTAACGTATTCAATATTTCCACGCAAGTCTGTAATCAAAATGCTAACGGGACTCTGTTCTGTGGCTTTGGATAGTTGAAGCGCTTTGAGTTCAGCTTTTTTATGCTCGATATATATGCTTAATTCATGAGCAATAATCTCAAGAATCTCTTTAGAATTTTCGTTGAATGTGGATTGATCTTCATAATTCTGCACCACAATTGCACCAATTATTCTGCTTCCAAGAATTAATGGAACACCGAGCCAAACTTCAGGAATTGTGCCGATTAAATTTAGTTTTTTATCGGAAACAAGCGTTTCGATTTCATTTTTCTTAAGCAGGAGAGATTTTTTCTGATCAATAATCATTCCGGTCAGCGAACCTTCCGCCTTCCAGGAAGAAATATCGTCCTTTTCATCTGTATCAATCAGCGATGTAAATATTCCGGTAACCTGATCATAAAACGCATAATAGAAATTTTTTATGTCAATGACTGAACTCAATTCATTATGAACAGTTATCAGTAATTCTTCCAAATTTTTTGAATTTACTACTGCTTTTGCAATATTAAACTGTACCTGCTTAAATTGCTCGGCTTTTTTCTTTTCGGTGATATCCCTGCCGACCCCGACGAAAGCTTCAATATTTCCTTTTTCATCAAAAACAGCAGTATTCTGCCAACCCAGCCATTTCCAACCATTTACTGTCAAAGCTCGTTGTTCAATATAAATCGAGTGCGGAGGTAACTGAAGATTTTTTAATCCCTTTTCATTTAAGGATTTTTCGTCTTCCTGTATCAAAGGATAAAAAGTGTTTCCAAGTAATTCCACTTCATCTTTTCCGAACATCTTACAATAGGTGGGACTCACAAAAAGAAACTTTCCATCTGTGTCAATCTTTACGACGAGATCTGTCTGATTTTCGACAAGGAGCCTGTAATTTGCCTCTTTTGCTTTGAGTTCTTCCTGAAGACGGATAAGTTCAGTAATATCAGAGAATATCAATAAGATATGTTCTACATTGTTTAACAGCAGAATATCCGCAGAAAGAAATACCTTGATTGGTTTTCTATCTTTAGTCCAAACAACTGTGATACGATTACGTAAACTCCCGGATTTTCGTAATTCTTCAATAAAAGTCTGCCGGAGCAAATTGAAATTCTCAACATAATTATCTAAACCGATATTGCCGTTAATATCTTCCTTACTGAAACCAAGAAGCTCAATCATTGAATTGTTAATTTCAACTATTCCAGGCTCATTCAATTTGGTAATAACTATTCCGGACTGACTTTGCTCGAAAATTTTTCTGAATTTCGATTCGCTTTCAGTAAGTAATTTTCTTGACGCACGTTCGCCAGACTGATCCCTAAGTACAAGAACGGCGCCAACAATTTTACCTTTGTCATTCCTTATTGGTGATCCATTATGAGCAATAGGTAATTTCTTCGCATCTTTTGAGATAAGCATCAAATTATTTGAAGGATCGATTGGTCTGCCCTCAAGCAGCACTTTTTCCACCGGATCAGGTATCTGTTCTCCCGTTGATTCATCAAAAGCCTGGAAAATATTCCGGGAAGGTTTTCCAATAGCTTCAGATTCTTTCCAGCCAGTGAGATTTTCAGCCGTCAAATTCATATTCCGTATCTTTCCGCCAGAATCAGTTGTGATTACCGCATCAGCAAGACTATACAAAGTTGTCCTGAACAAGTTTTCACTTTTTTTCAGATTTTCAATACTTGACTGCAAAAATTCCTGGTCTAAAAGAATTTTTCCAGCAACTAAGCTAATGATTGGATAAACACCCAGAATCATAAGAGAAAGAGTTTTGAAAGTGAGGGCTACTAACGGTGTAGGGAGCGTCAAAATAAGCAGGAACATAACTATGTGGACCAACAGCCCGAAGATGTAAAGCCGGATTATCGTGATTTCGAATCTTTTTTTTATTTTTATGAAGTAATGGAAAGTCCATCCGAGAAAAAAAGAAGCCAGGATCACTAATAATCCCATTACGATTCCATGTCCTCCTATATAGATCCTGTATGCAGCAGCCATCAATGTCGCGATGAAGCCGGTAACAGGTCCAAAGAACAATGTTCCAAGACTAATTACAATTGATCTTCCATCGAATATAAGTCCTTTTTCAATCACAAAAGGAAATATCATTCCAATAACTACTGTCAGCCCAAAAAGTACTCCCTGGAGTATTTTCCCAGGAATTTTTTCCCTGTTTATTCTCGTATCTATAAAACCGGAGATAACGATTAATAGAGTTATCAGGAATAGATTATATAAAAGTTCGCCAATCAGCATCAAGTAATTATTTCTAAATTAATTCTTTATTAAAGAAAAATTTAACTGCCGGAAAAATTCACTGAAAGGAAAGTATTTGTCGCTTCCGAAGAATCAATGAAATAGAAAGTATATCATTTTAAAACATACAGAATTCCCGCTAAAATTAATAATTTCTTCATGAGAATTTTTTCGCAAATTTTTCAGAAAATATTGAGTCAATAAAAAATGAGACACGCATAATTTTTATATATTAGCAGTAATTTCCCGGAGAAATTATGCGAAGTTATTCAAATAAAATTAAAAGACAATGTGAAATAATCGGGATTATTATAAGTAGTTCAGCGGAGGTAAACATTCCTGAACTATCTGTTATATTCAACTGCGAAGAACTGACTATTAAAAGAGATCTTCAGGAAATGAGAGGTATGGGTATTGATATCCATTCCACAAAGCGTGGAGGTGTAAAAATCGCTCAGTTGCCCGATAAAAAATCACTCGATGAATTATTAATGGATTATGCTCATATTACTGCATTTAACAGATCATTCAGCAAGGCGATCTCAGTATTGAGTGATAAACTTAATGAGAAAGCTATAGTATTTCTTACTTTTATTCAACGGGCAATAGAAAAAGGGCAATTTATCCGTATCAGGTATATAAAAAATGATAGCGGTAAACAATCAGAAAGAAAAGTTTGTCCGCTTTTAATTTTTGAAAGTGATGGCAAATGGCGGCTTCTTGCTGTCCATGAAAATAAACGCAAACAATTTCTTCTGAATTGCATTTTGGACGTCCATATTCTTGACGATCATTTTATATGCGAATTCAACACAACAGGTGATTTTTTTGGTAACAGTTTCAGGAGCTGGATCGGCGATGACAGAATCGAAGTTAAGCTTGAGCTTGGACTGCCATGGAAGAATAGGGTTGGTTCAATTATTATTAATGAGACCCAGGAAATTTCGATCCAGCCTGATGGCAGGACAATTCTAAAAGTCACAGTGAATTCGCTGAGTGAGATTGCTGCCTGGATTGTTTCAAGAGGTTATGGTCTTGTCGTCATCGAACCGGAGGAGCTAAAGGCAAAAGTAATTTCACTCGCCAAAGAATCTCTGAGGAATTATGAGGAATCTGAATAAAAAAAAACGCCGCCCGTTTCCGGACGGCGCTATAAATCAGCGATAAATAAATGTTATTACCTTAGAAGTATCATCTTTTTAACACTCGAGTATTTTTTGCCTGTCGATAAACCTTCGGCGCTGAATGAGTATATATACATACCCGATGCAGCTTCATTGGCATTCCAGATAATACTATAATAACCCTGCTCCATCACTTCATTCACAAGTGTCCCGACAATTTGACCAAGAGCATTATAAATTGTCAGGCGGACCCTTGACTGTTCGGGTAATGAGAATTTAACCGTTGTAGCGGGATTAAAAGGATTGGGATAATTCTGTGCAAGGCTGAATTCCTTAGGAGTAAAATCAACATCTACTTCAATGATATTCAGGTACTCATAAGTCCCGTCATAATTGATCTGTCTGAGACGGTAGGAAACAATACCCTTATAAGAAAAGTCGGAGAAATTATCACGGTATGAGTATTCGCTCTGCCGGGTGGTTGAACCCATTCCTTCGATAAATATGAGTTTTTCCCAATTACCGTTTGTCTTCCTTTCGAGATCGAAGCCTTTGTTGTTGGTCTCCGTTGCAGTTGACCATGCAATGTTAATATTAAAGCCCTCAACGGAACCGTTAAATGACACAAGTTCAACCGGGATTGGTATTTCGACGATTGCCTGATTACTGTATGCTGAGACAGTATCAGCATTGTAAGCCTGCAGACGATAAGTGTAAAAAGACGACGGAGCAACTGTAGTATCGGTATAATGTATTGTATTTGCAGCAACCGAATCAATAATGATATAAGGAGCAACAAACAAAGAATCTCCGTCCTTTCTTTCAATAATAAAACCGGATTCATTTGAAGAATTGTCAATCCATTGTAATTCTACATCACCGGGTTGAGTAGCAACTGCAAAAAGATCTGATGGGGCAGCGATAGGTTCATAGCTTATGTTTAATATTCCGGAAACATTGCTGTTGCCATTCCAGAATCCACCGCCATCGGTGCTGTATCCACCATAAACATATTCACTGTTATTCAATCTGAATCTGCTGGCATAAAACCATGTGCCGTTCGGAATATCTGAACCAAGTGAAGCAGTATATTCATCCTGATCTGAAAAGTCAGCATCATAAGCCGCAATAATCCAGTTATTCCATCCCGAGGGGTTTGTGTTCGAACTATTGTAACCAACCCAGACTTCAATCCCGGCACCCTGTCCCTGCCCGGTTGTTATTCCATTGGCAAAAACGCGGGCTTTTACATCAATAGAATTCCCCGTATAAATAGAAGCATTCCCGGGAGACTGCAAATTGGCGAAGCCTATTGTCTCAAGAGTTGTGAAATTACGAGGATCAGTCCATTCAGACTCACCCCCTGTGTTGATTACTTTTACTCTCCAGTAGTAAGTTTGATTTCCTGATAAACCGGCGACCGTATAAAGAGTGTCCTGAACCAGAACATCAGTAAATATATTTTGGAATTGATTATCGGTTGCTACCATAAGGCGATAATCAATTGCGCGAAGAGCTTTTCCCCAAACAAGTTCGGGATTAACAGATACCCCTGTTGCGCCATCTGACGGAGATATAAGATAAGTTGATCCCGGAGGTAAACTGTTTACGGAACCGTTATCATAATTAACTGAAAGCGGCTGTCCCAGGATATCAGCTATTTCTGATTGGTCCGGATCAAATGTCAGTGCTGAATAACCTGATACATACTGGAATTTGAGTTCTGTGAGAACCCCCATTCCTAAACTGGCTCCATTAATATCGTCCCAGGCTATAACAAGTTTTCCATTTACGGCATTTGCAAGAGCGCCATCAAAAGCCGGATCCCAGTTTAACGCCCTTCCCCATTTAAGAACTGTGGGGTCAAAATTAATTGTAAGTGTTATTGCGCCTACATTAAACATATTCGAAACATTCAGAGGGAAAACAATACTATCGCCAAATTCCGCCGTTTTATCTTCAAGACTAAATAAAGGTGGTAAAACTTCGCCAATTGTGAATGCTGCATCGCTCTGATCTGATATTGACGGATTAGTGCTTGAACTGACCTTTATAAATGCATCCGGGGTCTGAGTATCAGGAACCAGCCATGAATATGAATAGAGCATCGTGGATGATTGAATTCCGTTTCCGCCTTTAGTTTTCTTCGATTTAGAGACCCCGGAATTCACATTTCTTGAATTAGATTTTGCAGGATCATAATCCCCGACAACTTCAATCCATGTGCCGCCGCCATCGGTAGAGTAGTCAATGTCAAACACAGAAATGCCTTCTGCACTCCATTCAACTGACTGCATTGTATTTGCATTCCAGATTTCACCGCCATTAGGTGCAGTGACAGCTACTGATGCTCCGGGTGTGATCTGGAACGGGGCATCACTCACATCGGAAATCGTTGGCGATTCCTCCGCTGTAAGTTTAATGAGCGCTTCCGATGTCTGAATTGAAGGCACTGTCCATAAGTAAGTTCCGCTTAAAGGAGAGACTCCAGTTACAATAGAGTTCCATGAATCGCCGGCATCGGATGAATACTCAATTTTAATTGATTGAATCCCGTTGCTCAGCCATTTGATCTCTTCATTAGTGTTTCCGCCGAAAATTTCTCCGCCGTTCGGTCTAAGAACAACAAGATATTCTTCAAGTTCTGTGGAAACTGAACCATTTACATACATCGGCTCGAGTACGCTTACATTAACATCTACGATTTCTGACATATCCTCATTGAAATCCAGAACCGTTGTTCCGCCAGCATAGTCGAAATGAAGATCGACGAGAAGTCCTGCTAAGAGGGAAGCGCCATTGACATCGTCCCAGGCTAAAGTTACTTTACCATCCCCGCCGTTGGCAAGAGCACCATCAAAAAGCGGGTTCCAGTTTTCTGCTGATACCCAATCCAAAACGTCTTCATTATAATTAATAACGATTGTGAATGCACCAATATTGTTGAAATTATCAACTGTTATAGGAACAGTAACGTTTTCGCCGGGATTCGCAACGACTTCAGCAGCTGTTACAGTTAATTCCAAAGTCGCAACAATGGAAAATACAGCATCACTGGTGTCATTTATCTGCGGATCATCTGCAGAAACAATCCTGACCAGCGCCTGATCTGTATTCATAGCCGTGACCGTCCAGTTATAAGATTGATCTATTGCTGGCACTCCCTGTGCTATATTCACCCATTCGCTGCCGTTATTTGTGCTTAACTGAATATCGACAGAATCAACTCCAATGCTGCTCCATGTAATCTGTTCCATCGTATTTCCAACAAACAATTCCCCGCCGTTCGGACGTGTGACCATAATTTCCGGCTGGATAGTAATTGTGAAAACAGATTCACTAACCGAAGTGATTGAGGGATTTTGTGAATCGGTAAGCCTGATCAGGTTTTCGCTGCCGGAGATCAATGGCACAGTCCACTCATATGAGTTATTTGAGGCAGTTACTGAATTGGCAATTGGTGACCATGAATCTCCATTATCAGTACTCAGTTCAATGTTGAGGGTTGTAACCTGTCCGGATATCCATTGAATATTCACGAGAGAACCTGCAAAAAGTGTTTCCCCGCCATCTGGATAAATTATATTTACATACTGACTGACTGATGAACTGACTTCCCCATCAATCAGATTAAGCTCATAAACTTCTCCGATCTCATTTGCAATCTCAGTAGCAGTCTCATTCAGATTAATTGCAGCGGTCCCGCCATAATAATCGAACACTCCGTCAAACATGAGAGAATTCCCAAGCGATACTGATTCAACGGCATCCCATGCAAGTGTGAGAACACCATTGACATCGTTAATGAGTGCACCGTCCAGGAGTGGATTGATGTTCTGAGCTTCAACAAACAGTAGTTTTGAGGTATCGTAATTAATTACCAGAGTTACCGCACCTACCTCATTAAAATTCTCTACAGAAATAGGAACTATTACCTGAGTTCCGGGAACTCCGCTGACATTACCAGCAATCACAGTATGAATGAGTTGTTCATTAATTACAAAAGTTTCGCTCACATGATAATTTAAAGCACTATTCCCTGTCTCTGAGACACGCACCTTGCCCTGAACAGTAGGAGTATTGGGCACAGTCCAGTTGTAGGATGCAGGAGAAGCCGGAACAGAAGCAGCGACTGAAATCCAGCTGTTACCGAGATCTGTCGAATAATCAATATTAATATTTGCAACCCCGAGCTGTTTCCATTTAATCTGGAAAATGTCATCAGGATATAAAGTATCTGCCGATGTCGGAGCCAGAACAAGAACATATGGTAATGTTATTGTAAAATCTGATTCACTTTCATCGGTTGTTGAGAGATTATCGACATCAGTCAGCCGGACTCTTGCTGCACTTGTTACAATCTGTGGTAATGACCATGAATATGATCCGCCCGCAGCCGGAGTACTTTCGATGACTGTCTGCCAGCTTTGCCCGGAATTTGTCGAGTACTCAATCTTGATATTTGTTACTCCGCCGCTTTGCCATAAAATGTCCTGCATCGAACCGGATAACCATTCCTCACCACCATTTGGAGTCGTAAGAGATATGGCACCTGATGCTGTAATCGTAAATGAATTATCCGAGATATCAAAGTAATTGCTGTTATCGGAATTCCTTACTCTTATTCTGGCATTTTGCGTTAGAACCTGCGGTACAAGCCATTCTCTCGAATTGGCTTTATCAGTTGGGAAAATGATATTGATCCAGTCGGCGCCCCCGTTTGTCGAATAATCAAATTCTACAGGGAATACACCAAAATTTTCCCAGCTTAAGGTATAGACAGAACCCGACTGTAAAACTTCCCCGCCATTGGGAGCAAGCAAAAGTAACGGGTAAGGATTTATCGTCGAATTTTCAAAAGTGACAAGCAGAGGGTTGCCAAGTATATCAGTGATTTCCGAATTTTGCGTATTAAAAGTTATCAACCGGGAACCGTCGGCAGGTGTTCCGGTAAATATAAATTTCAGTTCAACAAAAGTGCCGGGAGGCATTGTGGCACCTGCAAGGTCGTCCCAGGCTATTGTAACTGTACCACCCTGACCATTTATCAACACTCCGCTGAAATTCTCATTCAGATTTTCATACCCTGAAAATTCGAAAAGCTCAGCATCATAATTAATATTTAGAGTAAGCGCTCCGGCACCTATCAGGTTATCAGCGAGAAGCGGCACGTTTATCGTATCGCCCGGTTTAACGTCTTCAAGCGAAGAGAGAGTCAACCCGATGGGTTCAATTGTAAAAGGTCCGTACTCTTCGGAAATATCATGAGCTGGAGAATTGCTGATCCTTAACAGAGCATTATCTGTGATCATACTCTCTTCAACGACAAAAACATAACTCGAATCTGTGGAAGCCTGGACGAGATAACTCCACCCGTTTTCCTGAGTAAATAGTTCCAGATCGAAGGAGCTTATCCCGAAGGAAGTCCACTTTATTTCTTTTGTGGAACCCGGGACCAGAGTTGAGAAGTTGACGACCGGATCAAAATTAACGTAGGGTTCGGCAATGGAAAAATTAGCTGCGCTAATATCCTTTACGTCCGGGTTTGAAGAATCGGTGATACTGACTAAAGCGGATGCCGTTGGTGTGTTCGGAACCGTCCACTGATATGTGCCCGTTCCTGCCGGCAATGATTGGGCAACGCTGATCCAGTTCATTCCATTATCAGTCGAGTAATCCAGATCAACATTTTCCACACTCACACTGTTCCAGGTGACAGGGTGAACTGACCCAACAGCCCAGACTTCTCCTCCGTTCGGTGAAATCAGACTTATTGCTGAAGCCGCTGCTATTGTAAAATCGGCGTCGCTTTCATCGTAAATCTGAGTATCTGATGAGGATGAGATTTTAATTAATGCCTGATCAGTAAGCGTATTAGGTATTGTCCATGAATAACCGAAATTTGTGGTCTGAAATGCATCTTCTATCGTTGTCCAGTTACTTCCTGAATTTGTTGAGTATTCAATCTTAAATGATGTAAGATTATAGGCTTCCCATGTAATTGTCTGAGAAGTTCCGACCTGCCATATTTCCCCGCCATCCGGTGCTGTCACCAGGAGTGGGAATGGAGTGAAAGCGGCATCAGCAAAATCAGCTGTAAGTGGATTTCCAGATATGTCTGTGATATCAGTAAGCTGCTGATCAAAAGCTAATGCGGCTTCTCCAGTAGCTGGAGTACCGAGATATTTGAAATTAAAATCGGCAATTTTGCCGGCTGCAATCGAAGTGCCGCTGAGCGCATCCCAGGATACAGTAAGTACTCCGTTTACTGCGTTTATTGTTGCACCGGGCAAAGACTGGTTCAGGTTTGTATAAGAAATATAATTATAAACCTGAGGATCAAAATTGATTTTTATCGTGATTGCACCAACACCGAGCAAATTTTCCACATTGAGTGAGGAAGTAATATCGGCATCGGGCAGAATACTGTCCCCACCGGTAAGGCTGAGATGTATATAGTCAATAACAAAAGCCTCATCGCTCGTATCGGATAACTGCTGATCCGCTGCATCGGTAATTTTAATAAAAGCATTTTCAGATAAGGCATCCGGAACCATCCAGGTGTATGATCCGGAACCCGCATTCAGTCCCGCTGCTATCGCCGTAAAAGACTGCCCTCCGTCCGTTGAATAATCAATATCAACTGTGCTTACTCCAACGGAATTCCATGTGATTTCATAAGCAGAACCAACGACAAGAACTTCTCCGCCATTTGGGTTCAGAACCATGACAGAGGGCGCTATGATACTGAAAACAGATTCACTCACATCGCTGGTATTTGCATTCGACTGATCGCTTACCCTGACGAGAGCCTGATCAGTCGCAGGTGAAGTAACTGTCCACTGATATGTGCCTGATGAAGCGCTTACGTCCTGCGCAATTGTTGACCAGTTCTGTCCATTATTAGTAGAATACTCGATGAGGACATTATCAATAAGCGAACTCGACCAGGTGATATTCTGCTGAGACCCGATCAGCCACTCTTCACCGCCGTTCGGTGCAGTAAGATTAATAGTAGGCGATTCAGTTATTGTAAAAACAGCATCACTTAGATCAAGATACTGACTATTAGCAGAATTTATAACTCCAATCAGGTTCTGCTGAGATACAGTCTCAGGCACCAGCCATGAATAACTCCCGGAGGCTGTAGAAAGATTTTGTACCACAGGAATCCATGTCGCACCATTATCAGTACTATGTCCGATATCAATGTTTGATATCTGATAAACCTCAAAAGTTATATCTTTTGTGGAACCTGCCTGCCATACTTCTCCCCCGTTTGGCGAAGTCAGAAGGATTGGATAAGGATCGATATAACCATCGGTATAATCTGTCTGCAGCGGATCGCCAAGTTCATCACTTACAATGCTCGAAGCATCAAAGGCAAGTTCAGTCCTTCCGTCGCCGGCTGTTCCGGTGTATTTTAGTTTAAGATCAAGGAGTTGTGCATCACCAAGGTCTATTGCTTCAAGACCTAACCAGTCCATAATAATCTGACCCTGGTTGATGGTAACGACCAGATCCTGAGCGACTGCAGGATTAATATTTAATGCTCTGCCGCCTTCAACCTCTGTCGCGTCAAAATTCAGTTTCAAAGTGAAACTTGCAACCCCGTTGAAACTTCCCAAATCAATCGGGATTATTACACTGTCACCCGGTGATGCGTCTGCGGCATTTCCGGCAGTAACTGTAATCTGCGCAGTTACTGCGGAAAATCCGGTCAACAGTAAAATCATTAAAACTTTTATTAAACTTTTCATACTCATATCCATATTATTTGCAGTAAACACAATGCTATTTCAGTAATAATACTTTATGGATCGATAATGATCCGCTCTCCTGTTCAAAGGGTATTGCACGGACCATGATAAAGTATTGACCGCTCGGATAGGCCGAGAAATCAAGATTTTTGCTAAATCTCCCTTTTATTGCTTCAAATCTGCCGGGCGAATTATTCATTAACTGTCCGGTCAGATCAAATATTTTAACTTCCATTTTCGTTTCAGAATCCGATTCAATAGAAAGTGCGCTTGAGGAGTTGAAGGGATTCGGGTAAACGGAAGATCGGAAAACCCGAAAATTGTCCTGTGAATTTTCCACGGAACTGATAGCGGGACTGATTAGTCCGTCTAAGTAAGTTATACTTTTAGGGTTACCCGCTGTGTCGGTGATTTCCGAAAAATCCTGATCAAATGAGATCAGTGAACTGATTCCTGTAAATTCAAAGGTGAAACCAATTATTGCTTCATCTGATATTGTCACTCCCGCAATATTCTCCCACGACAAATAAATACTGCCTGAAATACTATTGATAAGCGTCGATGAAAAATCCGCATTTAGAATCTGTGAGGATATAAAACGCAGCGAAAGAGTATCAAAATCAATTTTTAGAGTAATCGCTCCGGCAGCATTCAAAGATGAGTAAAGTACTACTGTCAGGTTTTCACCCTGTGCCGCTTCGGCGTCATTTATCCGCATAAATTCCTGCCCGTAGGAGCCGGGAAAATTTGCAAATGCAAGCGCCAACATCAGTATGAGAATTTCATTTTTCAATATTCTTTTAGTTATGCGGGAGGTTATACCTCCCGCATATATTAATTGAAATTATTTCATCAGCATCATTTTAAGGGTTCTTGTAAATGATGAACCCGGTGAAACTGCGTTTAGTCTGTAAACATATATACCTGATGCAAGATTTCCTGCATCAAAAGTGACTTCGTATGAACCCGCTTTCTGGCTTTGATTAACGATTGTTGCAACTTTCTCACCGACAATGCTGTAAACTTCGAGAGTTACTGAGCTGTTATTCGGCAGATCGTAAGTTATCGTTGTAGAAGGATTGAACGGGTTTGGATAATTCTGTTTAAGTGAGAAATCGGTAGGTCTGAATATCTCAACGGAATTGGTCGATAATTGCAGATCGATAGATTTGGCAAGGACATCTGCAAATTCATTTTCGGCCGAAGTCTGGAAATCGAAAGTTGTACCAGCATCAGCATTTTCTGATACCTTAAATACGAGCGAGAATAAAGTCTCTCCCGCTTTTACCTGAAGAGGCTGCAAATCGTCCCATGCTATGCTGATCAAACCGTCATTTTCATTGAAAACTAAACCGCTGCCGGCAAATCTGATAGATTTGAAACTGAGATTATCAGAATCATATTTAATTCCGGCAGTTATTGCAGCTATGTCGGCATTATAGTTAACTGATACTGGCAATTCAAAGGTTTCGCCCGGTTTTACGTACTGTTTTGTTCCGGCGCTTAAAGCCAGAAACTCGGTTGATTTTGCTATCGGAATATTTGAATATGATGCATTGACATCACCTACAGTCAATCCGAGCAAGTTTTGTGTGGCATTTTGTCCTGCAACTGTAACATCGGGTTTTGTAAATTTCCAGTCACCGGCGGCGAAGCCTGGATCGAGACCGACAGTCCTTCTTCTGATAAGCAGCGCATCGGTAGAATTAACAGAGTTACTTCCATTAACATCTGCTACAACAAGTCTCAACCCTTCGAGAAGAGTCAAACCTACTGTGTGCCTGCGTACAAGCAATGCGTCAGTCGAATTGACACCACCCCATGCTTTTGTCGTTGTCGAGCTGATAGTATAGGTTCCGTTCTCAACCTGATCAATCTGATATGCTCCATCTGAACCGGTAAGATCAGTCCCAATGCTTTGACCGCCGAGCATCAGACTGACAGATACATTAGAAAGAGTCGTATTTGCAGTGTTATCATACTGAACAAGTCCGCTCACTGAATATGTCGAGGGTAAGATTGAAAAATAAGCATCACTTACGTCGTAAGTCATAGGATTGGAAGCATCCGATATTTTTATCAAAGCTGACGTGGTGGGTGTATTCGGCACTGCCCACTGATAAGAACCTGTTGAAGCATTCAGCCCGGTTGCAATGGTCTCGAAATTATTTCCGCCGTCAGTCGAGTAAGCAAGATCAACCTGGGCAATGTTAAATGTGAGCCATTCGATTAGGAAATCGGAAGAAGCAAATATGTTCTCACCGCCATTTGGAGTGGTAACAGTAACCGGTGCTACACTTACATTTCCGTTTTCGTAAAATACTGTTATCAGATTACCTTCAGGATCGCTGACTTCGCATCCCGCAATATTGAAGTCTATCCCTGATTCTCCGCCAATATATGTGAATTTGATATCAAACAACTTTCCGTCCGGAACATTTATTCCGGTAAAAGTATTGTCAACCCATGAAAAGTTTACAAATCCATTAGAAGCATTTGCAAGAGCGCCGGTGATTTGAGGATTGTAATTCGTCAATGCCTGATATGTAAGAACTGCGGGATCGTATGCAATCTTAAAAGTGATTGCACCAACATTGTTAAAATTCATTGCAGTAACAGGAACATAAACCGTATGCCCGGGAGCTGCCTGAACCGTTCCTGCTTTTACCAGAACAGGTGTAACAACATGAATTGTTGATGTAACTTCATCAAAGAGGTCACCATCTGATACTTTGACTGTAAAGGTGAAATCGCCTGTGTTTTGGGGAGTCCACTCAAAAAATCCGGCAGGGCTTAATGTCGCGCCATCCGGCAGATCAGCGGATGAGAATATCAGATCATCATTTTCAGGATCTTCTGCATCATACGGGTACGGGAAATACATACCAACAGGAATCGTGGTTTCCGAGATGTATTGAGTAAAATAAGGAGCTGTATTTCCAAGTGTTATCACCGTAGCGACATTACTGTAATCCGACTCAAGTTCGGTATTAAAAGCTTTGACCCGGTAATTATAAGTTGTAAATTGTGCAACTGAGTTATCCGTATAGGATGTTTCATTCTCACCTAAAGTAGCAATTACTGTGAATGTCTTTTCAGTGCCCTCTTCGCGTTCCACTGTAAATCCGGTTTCATTCGAAGAATTATCTGCCCAGGTTAGTGCAACTGAACCTATACCAAGATTTTCTGCACTCAAATCAGAAGGAGCATTGATTCCTGGAGCTTCGGTAGAATAAGTTGCAGTAAGAGTGAGTGATGTGAATGCAGTGTTTGTTACTGTATAAGTTCCCGGTCCTTCTCCGAACGTAACATTAAATATTACTCCGCCGAACGGGTCTTTTAAGTTTATTTCAACTCCTGATGGAAGATTCCAGCTTAATGTGTAACCCGATGATCCTGTTCCAAGCTGCCATTTTACATTATGTATGAAAGAGCCGGTTGTTTGATTATTACCCTGACGTAAATCTTTCAGAGAACCAATCGTTGAATTTGGTAATTGAAATCTTGTATCGAAAATTCCTGCCGGCGGTGCCGGTGGAAGTTCTTCCTCTCCAAGGGCTGGATCAAGTCCGTCT